>Ga0315294_10001692_pt1 | contig 24128 bp, 17 predicted proteins | sample YL17G13_40_MG_FD_203626 | JGI IMG/M metagenome (GOLD analysis project Ga0315294, IMG submission 203626) | Sediment microbial communities from Yellowstone Lake, YNP, Wyoming, USA - YL17G13_40 | ecosystem: Environmental > Aquatic > Freshwater > Lake > Sediment | place: USA: Wyoming | collected...
TGCCGTGCTGACCAGTCCGCTGACCGGGTCGGCTCCGGGTGCGTCCGCAGCCCCGCCTGCGCCACGCCGGGATTCCGCTTGACACCCCGCCCACGATCGGCGTATCCGTACCAGCGAGAATTCAGGAGCGCCACCTGGCGCGGGAGCTCGGCCGCGGGTGGCGGGGCCAGGTTGGGGATTGTGGCGCGCCACCCCCGAAAAGCAAATTCCTATCACCTCCTATCACCAAGAATACGGCCCGGACCCATGGGCTCTTCGCGAGGCCCTTGTCCAGTGGAGCCTTGGGCTCCTTCCTCGTTGACGATCTCGTCCGCCGAAGTCATTGCGGTGGGAGCCCTTCGCCGGTCGATAGAGAATGAGCTTGACTCCTGCCGGGCTCCTGCATAGGCTGTTCAAGTCGCGGCCGATCGGGTGGCACGCGGATGCAGGGCGCCAGGCTGGCGAAGAAGGGAAGGGGGTGCGACAAATCGAGTTCGGCGACTATGAGTGAACGGCGAGGTTTCGTGATGTGACGTGCGCACGCGGGTCCAGCGCCTGCCGGCATCTTGCCGCGGGGCGAGAAAGGGAGGGGGTCTGATGGCAGAGTGGGACAAGGACCGTGACAACATCACAGTGGACGGCCTGGCCCGGAGGCTCCGGGACGGGCGGATCACGCGGCGCGGGTTCCTGGCGGGCGCCGCAGGACTGCTGGGCAGCATGGCCGCCGCCGAGGGCCTGCTGGCACGGGTGGCGGGTGCGCAGACCACCAGGAAGAACACCCTGATGGTCGGCCAGTCCAGCGACGTCAGCAAGCTGGACCCGCAAATGAGTACTACCGTCAACGACATCGCCATTACCTTCAACCTCTTCGACAATCTCCTGACGCGCCGCCGCGACGGCAAGCTCTATCCCTCCCTGGCCACCGAGTGGAAGCTGGTGAATCCGACCACCTGGCAGTTCAAGCTGCGCCCGAACGTGAAATTCCACAACGGAGACCGATTCACCTCCGCGGATGTCAAGTTCTCCTACGAGCGTTCGTATGACCCCAACGCGAAGGTCATCACCAAGTCCGTCTTGAACACCATCGAGCGCATCGAGACGCCCGACGCCCAGACAGTCGTCATCGTGACCAAGAAGCCCGATCCGCTGCTCGCCGCCCGAACGGCCTTCTATGCGGGGCAGATCATGCCCAAGGATTATTTCGCGAAGGTCAAGGAAGACGAGTTCAACGCCAAGCCGATCGGCACCGGTCCGGTGAAGCTCGCTTCGTGGGTCAAGGACGACCGGATGGTCCTGGACGCGAACGCGAATTACTGGGGTGGGAAGCTCGCCGTGAACCAAATCATCTTCCGCCCGCTGCCGGAGCTGGCGGCCCGTGTCGGTGCGCTCCTCAAGGGCGAAGTGGACATCATCACCAAGATCCCGCCAGACCAGATGGACCGCATCGCCAAGGCGCCCACCACGAAGATCGAGGGTGTCCTGTACGGCGGCCTGTACTGCCTGTCGGTGACGACGCAGAAGCCGCCCCTGGACAGTAAGCCGTTCCGGCAGGCCATGAGCCTGGCCCTCGACCGCGAGACCATCGTCAAGGAGTTGTGGCGCGGGCAGGCCGCGGTGCCGAACAGCCTGGTCGTGAAGGGCGACAGCCACCACGATCCGACGTTGCCGCCGCTGAAGTACGATCCAAACCAGGCCAAGCAGCTGCTCAAGGAGGCCAACTACAAGGGAGAGGAGCTGACGCTGGAGACGCCCATCGGGTTCATGGTGATGGACAAGGAGATGAGCGAGGTCGTCACCGCCATGTGGAAGGACGTGGGCATCAACGCCAAGCTGGAGCAGTTGGAGTACTCGGTCTACCAGCAAAAGATCCGCGAGAAGAGCTTCAAGGGGGTCCGCTGGACCGATCCCACCTCCGCGTACAACGATCCGGATGGGATGATGTGGCGCCACCTGGCGCCGGGCGGCCCCAACGCCTACTGGTTCCGGAACCCGCGCTTCGACGAGCTGGGCAACGGGGCTCGCTTCAGCGTGGATGAGAAGTTCCGGGCCGAGGCCTATAAGGAGATGGCGCGGCTCGAGCTGGAGTTCCTTCCTCTGATTCCGGTCATCCAGCCGATGGAACTGTACGGCCTCCAGAAGTACGTGGACTGGAAGCCGTACGCAAACCAGACCATGGAGTTTCGGAACTTCAACCTGAAGATTACCCGCGGGTAGATCCGCCGCGACGCTCGTCCGCTACCGCGCCCCGTTCCGGGAGAAGGGTGGGGCGCGGTAGTCTTGTCCGGGGCCGGTGGATGGCCGCGAGGTGTCGATGCAAGGGTTCGGCCGATTCCTGACCTACCGGGTGGTGCGGATGCTGATCGCGCTGTGGAGCGTGGTGACGGTGGTCTTCGTCGTCATGCGCCTCTCGGGCGATCCGGTGCCCCTCCTCCTGCCCCCGGACGCGCCCATCGCCGAGATGGAGCGGCTCCGCCACGAGATGGGCCTGGACCGGCCGATCTACGTCCAGTACGGGGTGTTCATCAACCAAGCCGTCCGAGGCGACTTTGGCCGCTCCATCCACTTCCGGACCTCGGCCATGACGGTCGTCTGGGAACGGGTGCCCGCCACCCTGGAGTTGGCCTTTGCCTCGTTCCTGTGCGCGATCGTCGTCGCTATCCCGGCCGGGATCATCTCGGCCGTCAGGCGCGGAAGCATCATTGATGACATCGTCATGGGGGTCGCGCTGGTCGGGCAGGCGGCGCCGACCTTCTATATCGGCATCATGTTGATCCTGACCTGCTCGCTCTGGCTGGGCCTGTTCCCGACGTCGGGCAGGGGCGACTGGCGGAACCTGGTATTGCCGGCGGTGACACTGGGGGCTTTCGCCATGGCCAGCATCGCCCGGATCACGCGCTCGGCGGTGCTGGAGATCCTGCGGGCCGACTACATCCGGACGGCCCGGGCCAAGGGGCTGCCGGAGTTCTGGACCCTCGCCAAGCACACCATGCGGAATGCCGCCATCCCGATCGTCACGATCGTGGGGCTGCAGCTCGGGAACCTGCTGGGCGGCGCGGTGGTCACCGAGACCATCTTCTCCTGGCCGGGGATCGGGCGGCTGGCAATCCAATCCATCTACAACCGCGATTATCCGGTCGTGCAGTCCTGCGTCTTCATGACCGCGGCCATGTTCGTCGTGGTGAACTTTCTAGTGGACGTCGCGTATGGCATCCTCGATCCACGCATCCGGCACTAAGGCCGCGGAGGTCGGGAAGGAAGCCCTCCGGCGGCGGAAGGTGCCCCTCTTTGTCTGGGCCTCGGCGGGCTTCCTGCTCGTGGTGGTGCTGGCGGCCACCTTCGCCCCCCTGGTCAGTCCGTATGATCCGATCCGGCAGTCGCTCCGCGAGCGGCTCAAGGCTCCGGCCTGGTTTCCGGAGGAGGGCCGGCAGCGACATCTCCTGGGCACCGACCAGCTCGGGCGCGACATCCTGAGCCGGGTCATCTACGGTTCCCGGATTTCCCTGGTTGTAGGATTCGCAGCGGTGCTGATCGGAGGGGCCATCGGAGGACTCCTGGGCGTGATCTCGGGCTACGCCGGCGGCATCCTGGACGAGATCATCATGTTCCTGGTGGACGGCCAACTGGCGTTTCCGTTCATCTTGCTGGCGATCGGGATCATCGCCGTGCTGGGACCCAGCTTCGGGAATCTGATCATCATCGTGGGGCTGAGCGGGTGGGTGACGTATGCCCGGATCGTCCGCGCCCAGGTCCTGACCATCAAGGAGCGGGAGTACGTCCTGGCCATCCGGGGACTGGGTGGTTCCACGTGGCGAATCCTGGCAAGGCACATCGTGCCCAACACGCTGGCCCCGTTCCTGGTCATCGCCACGCTGGAATTGGCCCGCACCATCCTCCTCGAGTCCACGCTGAGCTTCCTCGGCCTCGGGATCCAGCCTCCCACCCCGAGCTGGGGCGGCATGCTGAGCGAGGGGCGGAGCTACCTGGACTCCGCCTGGTGGATCTCGGCCTTCCCTGGTCTGGTCCTCATGATGACCGCCCTGGTTGTGAGCCGGGTCGGCGACTGGCTGCGGGACATCCTGGACCCGACGCTGCGAGGCGCATAGGTCGGCTGGACCAGCCCGTGCAGGAGCGCCACCTGGCGCGGGAGCTCGGCCGCGGGTGGCGGGGCCGGGTTGGGGATTGTGGCGCACCGCCCCCGAAAAGCAAATTCCTATCACCCACCTCACCTCACGAATGCCGGCACGCCCGGTGCCCTCGGCGATGTTTGCGCTGATCGAAAGGGCCGCGCGGCCAATCTGGTCCGCCAGGAAGAACTAATCCCGCCGCCTGAATCGCCTGGTGACACCTGCGACCTTCCGATAAAGCTCGATCGCGACCTTCCACACATCAAGATGCTCGAACTTGAACATGGCTCCCTCCCGAATAGATTCGACAGTCAGCGAGATCCGAAGTGGCCTCTATCGCTGTCCCTGTCGAATCTTGGCTCTTGTCTCCATTCGCTGTCGCTGTCGGCTCTCGCCGTCGTCAGTTGGCGCGGCTCGAGAGGAATTGCGCCTCGTCGAACTCCTCGGCGGCCAACTCCTTGAGGCCGATCCGGTCGTACACATGGCCGAGCAAGAGGTGCAGGCTCGGCTCATCCGGATCGGCGGCGATAGCGGCCGCGAGCTCCTCCCGTGCCTCGCTGAAGAGTTCCTGCTCGAAGAGGTAGCCGGCGCGCATCAGGGCCACGGTGTTCTTCGGATATCCGGGCAAGGCCGACGGGTCCAGACTCCGAAGGGCTTCTTGGACGGGCGCGATCTCGCGAGGCAGAAGGATGACGAACCGGCCCTGCTGGACCGGGAAGTCCTTCGCCTCCAGCTCCCAGCGGTAGGGGACGCCGGACTGAAGCCGGGATGCGCTCGCCGGGTAGGGGAGGGCCGCCCGCGGAAGGTTATCCTGCTCCCAGATGAGCCCCTGCGGGCCGAGGACGCGCACCGCGTAGCGGAGTCGATCGGACCCACCCCACTCGAAGGTTGGAGGAGCGAGCAGTTTCCCCGTTCGTGGGAACAGCAGGAGCGGCGGCTGCTTCACGCTCCGGGTGGCCAGCGGGACGTAGGCCAGGTCTTTCCGTTTGCCGGCCAACATCCGGCTGAGGTTGCTGAGGAGTCCCTGATTCTTGCCGCCCGGGCCGGCCGCGGTGGGCGGCGTGACCGCGTAGGGCGAGTTCGCCGCCGAGACGGTGACCGTCCCCTGGCCGCCGGTGAACATGAGGACGACCGTGGCGTTCGCCGTGGCCCGCACCTGATCCCCCGCCCGGAGCGAGAGGAGCGGCAGGGGAGCCTTCCAGTCCGCCTCGCCCGCCGGCTTGACGCGCACCTCGCCCTGCGCGGTCTTGATCTCGGTGAGGACCGCGACGGGATCCCCGGTCTGCGCGGCGCTCACGCCGGGCGCGATCATGATTGCAAAGAGTCCTATGATGATCCAGCTTCGCACCCGCATGGCTGACTCCTCTACGAAGTCCCTGTGAGCTCGGACAGTCCCAAGGCCTCGTAGACCGCCACGGGCTGGTGGCGGCCCTTGACCGGGAGCTCGCCGCACTCGCGGACGCGCACCCGCCCGTTCACGGCTGCATAGGTTTCCGCGGTAATGAGCAGCGTGGTGCGGAGCTCCTTGTTCAGCCCCTCCACACGGGCCCCAACGTTCACGGCATCCCCGACGACCGTGTACTTCATCCGGTCCGGCGCACCGACGTTTCCGGCGAAGACGCTCCCGGTGTGGATGCCGATCCCCATCTTCAGGGTGGGGAGTCCGCGCGCCTGCCAGCCGACGTTCAGCGCCTCGAGGCCGGCCTGCATCCGGAGGGCGCTACGGACGGCGTTCAGCGCGTGCTCCGAGTCCTCCATGGGCGCGCCGTAGATCGCCATGACGGCGTCGCCGATGAAGTCGTTCACGATGCCGTGGTGTTTCTGGACGGCCTCCACCATCATGGGAAAGTACTCGTTGAGCTGCTGGGCGACCTGATCGGGTGTGAGGCCCTCGGACAGGGTGGTGAAGTCGCGCAGGTCGGTGAACATGACGGAGACCGTCCGGCGTTGCCCGAGAAGCGCGCGGTCGTCGCGGTAGATCCGCTCCGCGACTTCCCGCCCGACGTACTGGTGGAAGGAGGCGCGGATGCGCCGCCGCTCCATCCGGTCGTGGATCCCCGTGCCGAGGCGGATCGCCAGGATGGGCGTCAGGAAATCGAACCAGAAGCTGCCGGAGCCGATCGGCCAGAGGGTGAGAGCCGCCGCGCCCAGACCGGCGATCCCGAGCGAGAGCAGAAAGGCGAGGCCCGGTCGCAGCGCAACGAAGAGCAGGCTCAAGCCAAGACAGAGGAAGAGTTGGAGGAGGAGGCTCGCCCCCCAGGCGATCGGCTGGATCTGGGTGCGCGTGAGGAGGGTGTGGAGGATGTTGGCGTGGATCTCGACGCCGTACATGATGCCGCGCGGCGTGGGATAGGCGTCACGGCTCTCCTCGAAGGTCGCCCCGATCAGGACGATCCGATCCCGGAGGGGATTGTCTCGGGCGACGGCCGCATCGGAGACGCCGAGCTGATAGACAGCGTCGCTGCCGATGGTCAGGAAACTCCCGATCGGACCGGCGAAGCTGATCTTCCAATCATCGTCTGGAGAAAACCGAAGCGGCGACGTCCCCCGCGGCCTGCCGCGGGCCTCGTTCCACTCCGGAAGGAGAAGCTCGATCGGCTCGGTCCCCGTCGGTGTTCGGCGCAGGACGGTGGGGTCCTGACCGCCCAACCGGGCCAGGAGGCTGATCGAGAAGGAGGGAAACAGGCGCCCGTCTTCCAGCGGAACGACCAGGGGGATGCGCCGGAAGAAACCGTCATCGTCTTTCGGAACCTCGGAGAAGCCCGAGGCGGACTCCAGTGACGGCGCGTATAGCGAGGCCGGACGGAAGCGCACGCTCCCGTCTCCGGCGCTGACGGCCTGGAGCGTCCTGGCCAGGACCACCGGCCCGACCGGATCACCGGGACCACCGAGGATCGCCTCCGCCAGCGCCTGGTCCTCGGCAGCCGACGTGGGGCGCCGGAGATCCACGTCCAGGCCGATGAGAAGGGCGCCGCTCTTCTTGACCCCGCGGATCACCGCGGCGAGGTAGTCGCGGGGGAGAGGCTGGCGTTCGTTCAGGCGCTGGAAGGCGGCGTCATCGATCCCGACGAGCACGATCTCGGGTGCGCGGGCCCCGCCGCGCAGCCAGAAGTAGAAGTCGAGGAGCTTGCCCTGGTAGCCCGTGAAGTAGCCGAGGGACACGGCAGTTGCCATCACCGCGCTGGCGACGAATCCACAGATCAGGCCCAGCAGGAACCGCCGATGCTGCGCGCGAAGTTCAGGTAAGTGGAAGGGCACGTAAACTCCTTGGCGTTGTTAGCGTGGTTCCCCCGTGAGTTGATACGCCGCCCAGTAGTACGGCTGGGGATACTTCTGCATGATGGCCAGTTGCGCCTGGCGGAGCGCCTCGGCTTTGTTCCGTTCGGCCTTGAGATGCTGGTAGAACTCCTGCATCAGTTCGTAGGCCGCGCGGTCGTTGACCTGCCAGAGGGTGGTGATGACGCTGGGAGTCCCCGCGTAGATGAAGGCCCGGAGCATTCCGGTCAGCTCGTCCGCGCGGCTGAGCTTGCCCAGGCCGGTGTCGCACGCGGAGAGGACGACCAGCGACGCGTGCAGGTCCAGGCCGAAGACCTCCTGGACCTCGAGCCGGTTCTCACTGCCCGGGGGACCGGCCAGGAGCAGCGCCGAGCCCAGCGGATCAGCCTCGTCGAAATCGGCATGGGTGGCGAAGTGGAGGATATTGTGATTCGCCAGGGCGTCCCGGACCGCCGTCTTGGTTGCGGCAGGCCCGGTGGCCAGGGTGCTCCCCGGGAAGAGGGCATTGATCCCGAGCGCCTCGCGCTGGGCGTAGCGAAGGCTCAGCGTGATGTTGTGGAAGTCCGGATTCCCCAGCGCGAAGAACGAGGAGGGGCCAGCCTGAGCCTTCGCGCGGGTGAACTGCATCAGGCTGGCGCTGGTGTAGTAGTAGAGCGGAACATCCTGGAGCAGGTAACGATTGGAGCCGCTCATCAATGCCTGGAACGGGAGATAGTGCAGCGCATCGTGGGGGACGAGCAGGAGTTCGCGTGGCTGGCGGTCCTTCAGCCCTGGTTGGACGAAGCGTGCATAGAGCGCGTGCGCCGTCCGCTCCAGGTCCGCCTGACGGTCCCGGGCGGCGATCAGATCTCGAAACGCCTGGACCTGCTGGGCCACGCCCCTTCGGCCGATGGGAATCGAGGTGACCGCAACGGACTGCCGGTCCACGGTCCAGAGGATCGTCTTGCCCTGACCGGTCACGAAGTATTCCAGGAGGACAGAGCCCTCCGGCAATAGCGCCTGGACCTGGGCGAGGCGGAGGGGCTCCACGGTCATGAGGGAGGCCTGCTCGCGGTCCGTCTGGCGGACCCGCTGGAGGAAGGCCTGGTACGCGGCGCGCGCCAGGTCCAGTTCCTGGCGGAGGGCGGGCGAGTCTTCCGGCAGGCTCCGGAGGGCGTGGATTCGCTGACGGAGGGCCTGCTCCTCGGCGATCAAGGCCTGACTCCGGCCGCGGCTGAGGAGCACCCGGTTTCCCAGGAGATCCAGGAAGGCCCGCGCGCGGGCTCGCTCGCTCACGTCGAAGGCCTCCGCAACCTTCCCCTGCTGAAGGAGGACGAGAAGGAGGCCCTCGTAGATGCCGATCTTGTCTTCGAAGAAGGATTCCCGGAGCTCCTCGGACTGCAGCAAGCTCCGCACGTCTTCGATCCGGGCAACTGCTTGCCGGAGGGCGTCCTCGGCCTCCGGCAGTCGCCCCAAGCCCCAGTAGGCCCGCCCGAGGTTGGTCTGGATGGTCACGATCATTCCGGGTCGGGGAGAGGACCGGAGCGCGCCCTCCAGGTGGGTGACGGCCCCGGGGAGATCCTTCTGGCGCAGGGCGGTGACCCCGAGCCCCGCCCGGGCCTCGGTCGCGAGGTGGGCCACCTGAATCCGTTCGCCGATCGCCAGCGCCTTCTGGAAGGCATCCTGGGCCTGGGGCCATTGACCCAGGTGGATGTGGCTCCATCCCACACCTTGAATCAGGGTCGCTGCATACGCCCGTTCGAGGTTGCGAAGCACGCTCCTTCCCTGAGGGCTGCGACTCCACTCGAAGGTCTTGATCGTGAGGAGGTTGTGAAGCAATTCGGCGCCCGTCCGACCGTGCTCGAGCGCCTTCTCGCGACTGCCGAGCTTGCGGTAGATGTAGCTCAGTCCGGTGTGGCTGCCTGCCACTTGCCAACTGTCGCCGGCTTGGCGCGCCGCCTCGGCGCAGCGCTCGAACGCGCCAATCGCCTTGTCAGTCAATCCAATTCCGCTATAGGTCCCGCCGAGGCGGCAGAGGGCGACCGCCAAGTGCCCTGCACTTCCCGATCGCTCGCCCATCTCGACGGCCTTCTGGGACAACACCAAAGCGTCCTGAGGGCGCCCAAGCGCGCCGGCCGATGACACCGCGATGTTGTAAGCGAATGCCGCCTCGCCATACTGCCCCCGCTGCTCGAAGTCCTCGCCCATCCGGCGATAGGCGGGCAGGGCCTCGCGAGCAGTCTCGAGCTGGTAGGTGAGCTCCATCCCAGCGGCGTAGTCGAGCGGGAACCGCGGATCGGTTGTTGCGCACCCGGGGAGGAGGAGGAAGAGCGAAAGGACGGACATCTGCAGGAGGGCTGTCGAGGGAAGACTCAGCGAATACTGACGCATCGTCGCACCTCGTAATTGCTGTGGCTCTTGATCGGGACGCACCCCGTATCCGGTTCCCGGGCAGTTCTTACTGATGACCTGCGCGCCTGTCAAGGAGAAAACCGAATCCTCCCGACGGCGGGCCACGGCTACCGGGGCTCGGCCATGAGTTGATACGCCGCCCAGTAGTACGGCTGGGGATACTTCTGCATGATGGCCAGTTGCGCCTGGCGGAGCGCCTCGGCTTTGTTCCGTTCGGCCTTGAGATGCTGGTAGAACTCCTGCATCAGTTCGTAGGCCGCGCGGTCGTTGACCTGCCAGAGGGTGGTGATGACGCTGGGCGTGCCGGCATAGATGAAGGCTCGGGTGAGACCGGTGAGCTCGTCCCCGCGTGTGAGTTTCCCCAGCGCCGTCTCGCACGCCGAGAGCACCACCAGGCTGGCCCGGAGGTCGAGGCCGAAGATCTCCTGGACCTCCAGGCGCGCGTCCGCGCCGCCCGTCGAGGCCAGCAGCAGCGACGAACCCAGCGGATCCGCCTCATCGAACTCGGCATGGGTGGCGAAGTGGAGGACGCTGTGGCGGCGAATCTCTTCTCGGCTCGTGACCTTGGTGGCGGCCTTCCCGGTGACGAGTGCCGTGTCGGGAAAGAGGCCGGCGATTCCCCGCGCCTCGCGCTCCGCGTAGGGGAGGCTCAGCGTCAGATCCTGGAAGTCCGGGTTTCCCAGGGCGAAGACGGTCGGAGTTCCCGCTTGCTTTTTGGCCCGGGTGAACTGCATCAGGCTGGCGCTGGTGTAGTAGTAGAGCGGCGTCTCCTGAAGGAGGTAGCGGCCCGGGGCCGGCATCAGGGCCTGGAACGGGAGGTAGTGCAGCGCGCCGTGGGGGACGATCAGGAGTTCCTTCGGCCTGCGGCTGTGAAGGCCGGGCCGGACGAGCTCATCGAACAGCGCCTGGGCCATGCGTTGCATGTCGGGCTGGCGCTCGCGTGCGGCGATCAGGTCCCGGAAGGCCTGCACGCGTTCCGTCACCTGCCCGCGGCCGAGGGGCAGGCTGACCACGGCGATCCTGTCGCGCTCCACCGTCCACAGGATCGTCCTCCCCTGCCCGGTCACGAAGTACTCTAAGAGCACCGAGCCTTCGGGCATCAGCACCTGCACCTGCGGCAGGGTGAGGGGCTCCACGGTCATGAGGGAGGCTTGCTCGCGGTCTACCTGGCGGACCCGCTGGAGGAAGGCCTGATACGCCTCCCGGGCGAGCTCTAGCTCCCGGCGCAGGGCGGGGGAGTCCTCCGGCTGCGCCTTCAACGCGTTGATCCGCTGGCGCAACGCCTGCTCCTCGGTGATGAGAGATTCGCTCCGTCCCCGGCTGAGCATCACCCGGTTTCCCAGGAGGTCCAGGAAGGCACGTGCCCGGGCGCGCTCGCCGATGTCGAAGGCTTCGGTCACCTTTCCCTGATCGAGCAGGGTAAGGACAAGGACTTCGTAGGTCTCGGCCTTGTCCTCGAAGAAGGATTCGCGGAGCGTCTCTGATCCGAGCAGGCTCCGCAGGTCCTCGATGCCCGCCACGGACTTACGCAAGGCATCCTCCGCCTCCGGAAGCTTGCCCATCCCTCGATATACGCGCCCGAGGAGCCCCTGGGCTGCGGCAACAAAACCGGGCTGTGGGTTAATCCGAATCGCTTCCGTTAGATGGCCCACCGCAACCTGCCAGTTCCGCTTGCGCGCCGCGACATTCCCCAGGCCCTGGTGAGCCTTGCCCATCGCGGTTGGAACCCCTATTCGCTCTGCAACATCAAGCGCCTTCTGGAACGCGGCCTGGGCAGGAGCCCATTGGCCCAGAGCGGAATGGCTCCAGCCAAGTCCAACCAGTCTTTCTGAATAGTTCCGCTCGAGATTCTCGAGCGCTCGCGTCCGGCCGGGTCCACGCCAGTTGGCATTCGCGACCTGAACACCCGCGCCGAGGATCTCCGCAGCCTTCTTCGAGTGCCCCAGCGCCTTGCCTCTGTTCCCGAGCCGCCGGTAGATCGAGGCGAGTCCGTCGTAGCAGGTCGCCTCAACCTGGAAGTCGAACCTGCGTTTTGCCGCGAGCGCCCCCCGCTCGAAAACCGGGATCGCCTTTCCGGGCGTGCCGAGCGCGACATAGGTCCAGCCGAGCCGGGTGAGAGCATTGGCCAGACGCGAAGAATTCCCGGATTGCTCAGCCGTCCGCACAGCATTCTGACTGGCCTCCAGCGCGTCCTGGAGCCGCCCGAGCGTCCAGGCCGAGATTACCGCGTTCGAGTAGGCTACGGCCGAATCGACAAAGCGTCCCTGCCGTTCGAGCTCGGCACCCATTCGCTGATAGACCGGCAAGGCCTCGCGGGCGGTCTCGACCCGGTAGGCGGCCTGCTGCCCGGAAAGGTAGTCAATGGGGAACCGCTGCTCGTCCGTGGTCGCGCACGCCGCCAGGGCGAAAAGGCAAAGGACGCCAACGATGCCGTCGTTGATCCCCCGCGTGCCGCGCTTCTCCATCTTAACCATCAGACCATCTCCATCAGGGCGGCCCTAACGCGCTTCGCCCACGAGCTGGTAGGCGGCCCAGTAGTACGGATGCGGGTACTCCTGCAATGTAACGAGCTGCGCCTGGCGGAGCGCAGCGGATCCTCCTCGTCCAGGTCCGCATGGGTGGCCAGCTGGACGAGATGGCCGTACGCGCCCATCTTGTCCTCAAGGAACGCCTCCCGGTGCTCCTCGGACTGAAATTGAGACCGCACGTCTTCGATCTCGGCCACGGACTGGCGGAGGGCCGCCTCCGCCTCGACGAATTCTCCGCGTTGCCGGTGGACCGCACCGATCCACTGACGGCTGGTCCTTTCCGGCGTCGTGAAAGGCGGTTGCTGCCGAGGCGTAGAAGGACCCAAGTGTCTTCTATCGGGCGGCGTGAGTGGTGTCAAGGGGAAAACCGAGGCGACAAGGACAGGGACAGGGACAGGGAAGAAGGGCGAGAGCCGAGAGCCGACAGCGACAGCCAGAAAAACGAATCCGGATTTCGCTGTCGGAGATCGCTGTCGGATCTCGCTATCCGAGCACGTCGCGGTAGTGGGCTTCGTACTGCGGGACGACCAGGCTGGTGTCGAAGTGTTCGACGGCGCGCTGCCGGGCGGCGGCGCGGAAGGCGGCGTGGCGTCCGGCGTCGGTGAGGAGGGCGAGGGCTGCCCGGGCCATGCCGTCCACGTCGCCGACCGAGAGCAGGAAGCCGCTCTTTCCGTCCTCGACGACTTCCGGCACGCCGCCGACCGCCGTGGCGATGACCGGCACGCCGCAACTCATGCCCTCGAGCGCTGCCAGGCCGAAGGCCTCGTCGGCGCTGGGAAGCAGGATGAGGTCGGCTACGGACAAGAGGCTCTCCACGTCATCTTGCTTTCCCAGGAAGATCACGTCCTGCTTCACGTCCAGCGTCTCGGCCAGATGAACGGCTTCCGGACGGTCCTGTCCGTCCCCGATCAGGAGGAGCCGCACCGGCAGCGCGGCACGCACCTTGGCGAACACCCGCACGGCGTCCGGCGCGCGCTTCACGGGCCGGAAATTGGAGAGGTGGACGAGGATCCGCTCGCCGCGGGGCGCCAGATGCTCCCGCAGCGTGGCCTGAGGGGTGGGGCTGAACCGTCGGGTGTCCACGAAGTTCGGGATCACCTGCATCGGCCGGTCGAGGTTGAAGACCTCGCGCGTCTTCTCCAACAGGTAGTGGGAGACGCACGTGACGCCGTCCGATTGCTCCAGGGCGAAGCGGGTCATGGGATACAGGGAGCGGTCGTTGCCGACCAGGGTGATGTCGGTGCCGTGCAGGGTGGTGACGATGCGGGGGCCCTTCGGACCCAGGATGGACCTGGCCAGGAACGCGGAGACGGCGTGGGGGATGGCGTAGTGCACGTGGAAGAGGTCCAGGCCTACTTGCCCGCCCACCTCCGACATCTTGGCGGCCAGGGCGATGGCGTACGTCGAGTGCTCCAGGAGGGGGTAGCTCACCATCTCCACTTCGTGGAAGAAGATCCGCGCGTCGTAGTGCTGCAGGCGGAACGGGAGCGAGTAGCTGATGAAGTGAATCTGATGCTGGCGCTGGGCCATGGCCTTGCCAAGTTCCGTGGCCACGACCCCGCTCCCGCCGTAGGTCGGATAACAGGTGACCCCGATCTTCATGACGCACCCCGATATCCGACAGCGATGCCCGACAGCGATATCCGGCGGGGGGCTATCCGGTCCCTTCGCCGTCGGATGTCGCCGTCGGATGTCGCGCCTGGTCGCTGTCGGTTCCCAAGGGCAGCAGCAGGTGCTCCCAGCCCGGGCCATCCACGTGCTCGCGGATCGTCTGGAGGAGCTTCGGCCCGTACTTGACGAGGTACGGCAGGACGGGGAAGACCCGCTCCTGGGGGCGGCCGCCGGGCATGAGGGCCTCGCGCAGGCGCAGAACCTGCTGCCGCGTCTCGGTCTCGCGCCGCTTGAGCGCCTGGACGGCCTTCCGCTCCAGTTGATCCAGGTGCCCCTGGATGTGGCCGGCGGTCTGGCCCGCCGTGGCCTTGAGTGTCCCGTCCACGCCGGCGACCGCCTCCGCCACGCGGCGAAAGATCTCGTCCACGCCGGATCGGGCCTCGGTAAGGGTGGTCTCCAGATCCGGGGGGAGCTGGGTCCGGAGCACGCGGCTCGCCAGTTGCTCCGGGTCCGGGGTGAGATCGGACAGCCCCAGGTGAAACCGCTCCAGGAGCTGCGCGGCCCGCGGTTCGAGGAGCGTCAGCGTGGCCCGGGGGACGATCACGGGCATGGGGACCCCAAACGCCTCATAGACCGGGCGGAGCTGGGCGAAATAGGCGAGCTCCCCCGGTCCGGCAATGTAGGCGAGGGTAGGAAAGAGGGTATCTTGCACGATCGGGCGCAGCGCGACGTTCGGGCTGAACCGCTCGGGCTCGCGTTCCGCCAGCCGATCGAGGTCGGTCGGCGTGAGGGGCTCGCCGCTGTCCCGCAAGCGGAGCTCTGCCTCGTCCCGAACCAGGGGCCGCCGGCCGTCCCGCAGCAGGAAGCAGTTCACGCCATCGGGTCGGGCCTCGATCTGTGTCGGGTATCCGCCGGCGCGAAGGGACTGGCTGACCTCGAGGATGGCACAAGAGGACGCGGGCGCCGTCTCCAATTCCCGGCGGACGACATCGGCCGCGAGGCGCTTGAGGCGGGGGTCGCTGGCATCCACCAAAACCAAGCCCGTCTCGCCGAGCAAGTGGACCATCCAGCGGGCGAAGGCGTCGGCGAGCGTTCGATCGGGCGCGTACGCCTCGAGGAGCGAGGCCTTCACCGTGGCAGAAAATTCGGTCGGGGGAAGGAACTCCCAGACCTGCGCGATCGTCTCATGGATAGCGGGACCGAGGACGAGGTTCGCCGGCATGAAGCCCGGCGGCGAGGCCCAGGCGTGGTGGCGCACGACGCCGAGGCTTCCCGTGCGGTCGGTCAGATGCACGTGATCGGCCTCGGCCACGTCGTGATCTTCGGAGGCCATCCAGAAGAGCGGGACGACCGGCCGCCCGAGGTCGCGCGCCAGGCTCTCCGCGAGGGTGAGCGTGGTGAGCGCCTTGTAGAGGGTGAAGAGGGGGCCGCCGAAGAGCCCGGTCTGCTGCCCGGTGAGGATGGCAAGGCCGCGCCCGCCGCAGAGCGCCGCGATCCGCTGGTGCACGATCGGCGGGGCGCCCCAACCGGCGTTCTGGTCGCGCAAGATCGCGCCCAGGTCCTCCCAGGCGTAGCGGCGGCCGTCGCAGCGGAGGGCCTGGCCCGCGTAGGCGGCAGGATCGTGGGGATTCCAGGCGAAATACGGGGCGAGGCGCGAGAAGTCGTGCCGATAGTCGCGCAGCAGCGCGGAGCTACCGGGGAACTGGCGAAGGTCCAGGCGCATCGGGGTCATCTCGATTCTCAAGGCTGAGGGGCCGGCCACGTCGCGCCTCTCCCGGCGTGGGGCCGAATGGCGCACGGCGGACGCGCACGCGGTGCCGGCGCACTCTGTGCAGCCTAGCAGAGCAACTCGGGAAGGGCAAGGAGCGGCCGACCGTATCTTCCGGAACGATCGTCCCACGGGCCGTTGGGAGTGTGATACAATAGCTTCGCCGACAGCGGGAAACCGTCTGTTTTCCTTGACGTGCCCTGTGGGCGTTGCTATAAAACCATCATGGGTCTTACACAATGAACGCAATCAATCTCATCCTCATGTCCGGCGTGGTCGCCAAAGGCGTCCTCGGCATCCTGCTGATCTTCTCCCTGGCGTGTTGGACCATCATCTTCATGAAGCTGCGGGCCCTGCGCCACGTGGACCGGCAGGACGAACGTTTCCTGCGGCTCTTCCGGGACAGCAAGAACCTGGCGACGACCTTCGAGGACTGCCGGCGCCTGCCGCAGAGTCCGCTCGCCGCCCTGTTCCGGGAGGGGTACCGCGAGCTGAACTACGGGCTGAAGGGGAACCCCGGGCCGGGCGGTGCGGGGGCGGAGGGGGCCGCGCGGGGCATGGAGGTCCCGCCCGACGATCTCCTCTCGCGGGTCTCGCGTACGCTCCGGCATGCCAGCCTGCGGGAAATCTCCCTGCTGGAGCGGGCCCTCATCTTCCTCGCCACCACGGGGAACACCACGCCCTTCATCGGGCTCTTCGGGACCGTCTGGGGGATCATGGATGCGTTCCACGGCATCGGCATGACCGGGTCGGCCAACTTGGGGGCGGTGGCCCCGGGCATTGCCGAGGCGCTCATCACCACGGCGGCCGGGTTGGCCGTGGCCATCCCCGGAGTCATCGCGTACAACTACTTCCTCAACCGAATCAAGGGCACGGCCACGCGGATGGACTTGTTCGCCCTCGAGTTTCTGGGGACAGCGGAGCGGCTCATCTTTCGGGCGAGCCGCGGACTGTAGGGGACGCGGCGCGGGACGGCAGACGCCATGGCTGGAAAGACGATGGAATTCGGCGGGGAATCCCGCCTGGGCCCCGCCCTGGCGGAGATCAACATCACGCCCTTCGTGGACGTGGTGCTGGTCCTGCTCGTGATCTTCCTGATCACGGCCCCCATGATGCTCGGCGGGATCGACGTGCGGGTGCCGAAGACGGAGACCCGGAGCATCCAGCCCGAGGAGCGCCTCGTCCTCACCGTCACGCGCGAGCGGGGCGTCTTCCTCGAGAACCAACCGATCAGCCTGGACCGACTGTCCAAGGTCCTGAGCGGGATGGTGAAGCGCAATCCGAAGGCCGCCGTGTTCCTCAAGGCGGACGAGACGGTGGCCTACGGGGTGGTGATGAAGGTCATGGACGTGATCAAAAAAGCCGGCATCGATCGGGTCGGCATGGTGACCGAACCGGTCGGGCCCGGCGGGAGCTGAGTCGTGAGCGTGGCGGCGGAGCGCCTGACGGGTCCCAGCCCGCGCCCCGGCGAGGTCTGGCTGACCCTCGGCCTGTCGGTTCTCCTGCATGCCCTGCTCACCTTCGGCATCGTCCTGGTCCCGCATTTCCGGATCGGGACGTACATCACCGTGCCCGTAAGCTACACGGTCAATCTGGTGTCGAGCTTGCCGGGGAACCGCGCCGGCGGGCCCGGCCCGGCGCCGGCGCCCAGACCTCCCGCCGCCGCGCCCGCGCCCGCGCCGGCGGCGCCGGCGGTCCAGCCCGCGCCCGCGCCGCGTATCACGAGCCGGCCCAGCGAGGAGTTGACCCTACCGGGCAAGCGCGCCCCGCAGAAGGCGACCACACCGGACGAACCGTCGCTCCGGCCGCCGCCGGTGAGCGGCCGGGAGCGCGTCCGCCCGAGCCCGGCGGCGCCGCCCGCGCCGCTGACGCCCGCGGTCCCGCTCGCCCCGGCGGCCCCCGTGGCCCCCGCACCGCCCGTGGCCTCGGCGAGCGTCGGAGCAGGCGGTGGCGGGAGCAGCGCCGGCGCGGGAGCCAGCAAGGAGAGCGGGGTCGAGGTGGCCGGCGGGGAAGGGGGCGGCGGGACCACGCTCGCCTATTACCTCACGCTCGTGGACCGTAAGATCCAGGACAACTGGGTTCCGGTCGGCGGTGGGACGTCGCCCGAGAGCGTGGTCGTGGTCCGGTTCCGGGTCCTCCGATCCGGGCAGGTGCGAGATGTCGAGCTGGACGCGAGCTCGGGGAATGCGAGCCTCGACGCCTCGGCGCTGCGGGCCGTGCGGGCGAGCCTGCCGCTGCCGCCGTTTCCCAATCTCCTCGCGGAGCCCTTCCTGAACCTCCGATATCGTTTTGTGATGGAGCGTGGATGATGCGCCTTCGATGGTGGATCGCCTTGGGGGCGATCTTCTGTGTCACGTTCGGCATGGGGCCCGACGCGCGGGCGCAGGTGATCGAGCGCGAGCTGCGCGAGCGGATGGTCCCCAAGTTCACCATCGCCATCGCCGGCTTCGCCCCCTTCAGTATGAACGGGGAGGACCTGGGCAAGCTCGGGAGCACGGTGCTGACCGCCGATCTCCGGTTCAGCACGGTCTTCGACGTGATGGAGGGGACGATCCTCCCCTTCGAGCCCACCTCGGTGCAGCTGGATCAGGAGCGCACCCTCTTGCCGGGACTCGCTGCCCTGAAGATCCAGCACCTGGCGGTGGGGCAGGTCTCCAGCCGGGGGCGCGAGGCGGTGGTGGAGGGGCGCCTGTTCGACGTGACCTCGGGGAACATGATCTTCGGCAAGCGCTATGTGGGGGACGCCAAGTTCTTCCGCCTGATCATCCACCGCTTCGCCGACGACATCGTCTTCAACCTCACCGGGGAGAAGGGGGTCGCTCAAACGCAGATTGCCTTCGTCTCCACCGTCAGCCGGACGAGCAAGGAGCTCTTCGTGATGGACTACGACGGGGCCAACCCCTCGGCCATCACGGGAAACCAGTCGCTCAACATGTCCCCGCGCTGGTCGCCGGATGGGCGCCAGATCGCCTATACCTCCTATCAGCGAGATCCGAAGACCCAAAAGGAGAATCCAAACCTGGTCCTCCTGAACTGGGACAGCGGCCGGCGAACGGTCCTCTCGGCTCAATCGGGCCTGAACATCACGCCGGCCTGGTCCCCCGACGGCCAGTGGCTGGCCTTGGCCATGAGCGCCGGCGGCGGGACGAACCTCTTTCTCCTCCCCAAGGGCGGGGGGACGCCGCGACCGCTCACGATCGGCCCGGCCATCTCGGTGTCACCGTCCTTCTCGCCGAACGGGCGGCAGATCGCCTTCAACTCCGATCGCGGCGGCACCCCCCAGGTCTACCTCATGGATGTGGACGGCACGAACCTGCGCCGGCTCACCTTCCAGGGGAACTACAACGCGTCCCCGCGCTGGTCCCCGCGCGGGGAGAAGATCGCCTTCATGTGCCGCCTGGCCGGCAATCAGATCTGTCTGATCAATCCCGACGGGAGCGGCCTCGCGCAGCTCACCTCGCTGGGAAGCAATGAGGAGCCAACCTGGTCCCCGGATGGGCGGCACCTCGTGTTCAGCTCCACGCGGATGGGGCACCGGGACATCTTCATCATGCACGCCGATGGGACGGAGCAGCGGCGGCTCACGAACAACGGGCGAGAGAATTCTCTGCCGGACTGGTCGCCGTAAGCCGGTCGGGCGGCGGGGCGCGTGCTGGGGTACAGAGTCGGCCTGGAGTCAACCTCGTGCGGAGTCGGCGGCGCGCAGAACGCGGCGGGCGGGCGACTCCCGGAGAACCACGGGAGGGAGAGCGCCGGTGGTGACGAACGAGAAGCGACGAACGAGCTGGCGAGTGTGCACGCTGCTGGTCGGCCTCGCGGTGCTGGGGACCGGCTGCGTGAGCACGGACGAGATCGAGGCGATCCGCCGGGACCAACTCGCCCTGCGGCGGGAGGTGGCGGGCATCGCCAGGACCAACGAGGGGTCCCGCGGGTTCACCGAGGAACGCTTGCGGAAGCTGGAGACCGACTTTCGGGGCCGGTTCGAGACGACCGCCAAGGAGAGCGAGGGGTCCCGCGTGGCCCTGAACCAGCGCCTGGAGGAGCTGACGACGGAGACGCGCTTCGTGCAGGGCAAGCTCGAGGAGAACGCGTCGGTCCTGCGCGACCTCCAGAACCGAATCGATGAGGTCGACAACCAGGTACGGCAGGCGGGCCGCCGCGTGGACGGGCTGGATCAGCAGACGAAGCTCCTCGGTCAGCAGGTGCGGACGATCGAGCAGCAGGTGCGGACGATCGAGCAGCAGGTGCGGACGATCGAGCAGCAGGTGCGCTCCATCAACCAGCCGGCGCCTGCGCCGGTGCCGGTTCCAGCACCGGTGACGGTGCCGCCGGCCGCCATGCCCGGTCAGCCCCCGGCGGTCCCGCCGATGCCCGGGCAGCCTGCGGTGGGCCAGCCAGCCGTGCCCGTCGCCCCGGCCCCGTCGGCTCCCGCCGCGGTACCGGGCGTCCCCCCGGCGGTCGCGACGCCGGCCCCTCAGCCGCCCGCGGTCCAGCCGCCGCCCCCGCCGGCCCCACAGCCGGCCCCCGCCCCGCCCCCGGCGCCTGCGCGGCCGGCGCAGGTGCTCCTGCCGCCCGAGGAGGTGTACAAGGCGGCGCTGAGCGACTACACCAAAGGGGATTACGACCTCGCCATCCAGGGCTTCCGGACGTACCTGAAGAACTATCCGCGGACCGGCCTCGCCAGCAACGCCCAGTACTGGCTGGGCGAATGCTATTACAGCCAGAAGAACTACGCCCAGGCCATCGAAGAGTTCGAGGTGGTCATCCGCGAGTTCCCCGACAGCCCGAAGGTTCCCAGCGCCCTCTTCAAGCAGGGAGATGCGTACCAGCAGGCCGGTGACAGCAAACAGGCCGCGACGGTCTTGTGCGAGCTGATCGCCAAGCACGGCAAGACGCGGGAGGCGCGGCTGGCGCGGGAGAAGAACATCCGCTGCCGCTAGGCGCTTCTCGGGCGCTCCAGCCACAGAACGGCCCGCCTCGATGCTTCCTCGGGGCGGGCCGTTGGTTCTTGCGATCCTGCGGGCGCCGCAGGGCTACGGCGAGAGGCGGAGGGTCAGCTCGTCCACCTGCTTCTTGAACATTTCCTCGCCGGCCAGCTTGCGCTTGACCTTCTGGCAGGCGTGGATCACGGTGGAGTGATCCTTTCCGCCGAACCCCTCGCCGATGTCCGGGAGCGAGGCCTTCACGATCTCGCGACACAGATACATGGCGACCTGGCGCGGCAGGACGATGGACTTGTTTCGGCCGCGCGAGCGCAGATCGTCCACGCGCACCCCGAAGAACTCGGCCACGGCCTTCTGAATGCCGGAGATGGTCGGCAGCCGCTGCTGCTCGGCCGACAGCTCCTTCAGGACCTCCTGGGCCAGCTCCAGGGTGATCTCCCGGTGGGTGAAGGAGGCCTGGGCGGCCAGGCGTACCAGGGATCCCTCCAGCTCGCGGATGCTGGACTTCACGTGCTTCGCGATGAACAGGGACACCTCGTCCGGCAGCCGCACGCCCTGGGCCTGCGCCTTCTTCCTGAGGATGGCCGCCTTGGTCTCGAGATCGGGCGGCTGGATGTCCGCGATCAGTCCCCACGCGAACCGGGAGCGCAGCCGCTCCTCCAAGGTAGGGATCTCGCGCGGGACGCGATCCGAGCTGATCACGATCTGCTTGGAGGAGTCGTACAGGTCGTTGAACGTGTGGAAGAATTCCTCCTGGGTGCGCTCCTTGCCCGCGATGAACTGGATGTCGTCGATGAGCAGGAGATCCAGGCTGCGGTATCGGTTTCGAAACTCCACGGTGGCATCGAAGCGGATCGCGTTGATGAGGTCGTTGGTGAACTTCTCGGATGAGACGTAGGAGAGCTTGAGCCGGGGGTCCCGCTGGCGCGCGTGATGGCCGATGGCGTGGAGGAGGTGGGTCTTCCCCAAGCCCACACCCCCGTAGATGAAGAGGGGGTTGTAGGTCTTGCCCAGCTGGTCCGCCACGGCCATGCAGGCGGCGTGGGCGAACTGGTTGCTCGTTCCCACGACGAAGGAGTCGAACGTGTAACGGGGATTCAACTGGGTTCCGCCCTCGCGCAGGCGCCGCGTGGTCCGGCGCTCGCCCGGCTCCTCGTGGGGCAAGCCGCCGGCCAGGGCCTCTTTCTCCGGCAGGACCAGGCGAATCTCCACTTTCTTGAACAGGAGATCCTCGAGGGTGGAGCGGAGATGGCCGAGGTAATGCTCCTCGAACCATTCCTTGAAGAACCGGTTCGGCAGCAGAACCTGGATCCGGTTTTCTTCGATGCTCCCCAGGCTCAACGGACGAAACCACGCCTCGAAACTCTGCCGGCTCACACGATTCCGAATGACGGCCAGGGCCTCTTCCCAGACTTCATGCAGGTTGTTCGACGGCTCCGTGCCTTTCATCCACAGTCCTCCTGGTCACTTATCCACAAGCCATCCAATCTGCTAACTTATTGGAATTCTTGAATCAAACTCTCAGCCAGGGCGGCCGGAACGCCGCCAGGGCGAGCCAGAGGTTATCCACAGGGTTTTCCACAGATGTGGATAACCGGAAGTCCTCGTTTTTTGCGCATCTGCGGGAATTGTCCCCAGAAGGGCCACGAGCCGGACACGTGAGACTGTGTGGAACATATTGAAAATAAACATTTTGTTGGCGTTCTGGCCATTTGAGAGGTCCCCTTTTAGCGCGAGGGGCGGGCGGTGTCAAGCCTATTTTTTTTAGATTTTTTTAGAAAGCCGAACGGGGAATCCGGGGCGTGACGAACTCAGGCGATTCCAGGCAGTTTCGGTCAGGGGCCATCGCTCGTTGAGGCGATGCTCTGCACTCCGCACCCCGTCGCGTCGCGCCTCCGGGGCGCGATCCCCCTCGGTGGTGCCGACCGACCTTCGGCGTGGCGTCGTTTCCCCATTTTCCTTGACACCGTCTTTCGCCATGGCATAGAGTGCCTTCTCTCAATACTATACTGTGAGGTCACGCGAATGGACTCGGAGATGCGCAGGGTGCGGTCGTTGATGGTTGGCCTGATTCTCGCCGGCCTCCTGTTCGTTGCGGGGGCGGCGCCTCTGGCCTTCGCAGAGGGGCCCATCCGGATCGGGGAGATCAACTCCTACAGCGGCATCGCGGCGGGGTTCACCCTGCCGTACCGGCAAGCCGTGGAAATGGCGGTCGAGGAGGTCAACGCCGCGGGCGGCCTCCTGGGGCGCCGGGTGGAGGTCCTGTTCCGGGACGACAAGGGGAACCCGGCGGAGGCGATCAAGCATGCCCAGGAGTTGGTGGCCGCGGAGAAGGTGGCGCTCCTGGCCGGGACCTACCTCAGCAATGTCGGCCTGGCGGTTTCCGAATTCGCGCGACAGAACCGAACCCTCTTCGTCGCGGCCGAGCCGCTCTCGGAGGCCGTGACGTGGGCCAAAGGACATCGGTACGTGTTCCGCGTGCGGCCCAACACCTACTCGCAGGGGCGGATCCTGGCGGAGCGGGCGGCGAAGCTCCCCTATCGGCGCTGGGCGGTCATCGGACCCAACTACGAGTATGGCCGGCGAGCCTGGGAGACCTATTGGGCGCGGCTCAAGGAGCTCCGGCCGGACGTCGAGGTGGTGGGCGAGCACTGGCCGACCTTGGGGAAGATCGAGCCGGGGCCGTATGTCACCGCCCTCATCGGACAGCGGCCCGAGGCCGTGTACGTCTCGCTCTTCGGCAGCGACTGGCTCACCTTCGTGCGGGATGCGCGCAAGCGCGGGTTGTTCGAGAAGGCGTTCTTCGTGGGAATCCTGCTGGGCGAGCCGGAATACATGGACCCCCTGAAGTTGGAGGCGCCGGAAGGAATGCTGGTCACCGGCTATCCCTGGTACGACATAACCGCGCCGGCCCACCAGGCCTTCGTCAGTCGCTTGACGAAGCGGACCGGCCGGACGCCGGTGGCGGGGAGCCTCGTCGGGTATCTCACCTTCCTCTCGACATTCGCCGCCGTTCGGAAGGCGGGGCGCGTCGAGACGGAGGCACTGGTCACGGCCATGGAGGGCCTCACCGTCGAGACGCCGATCGGCCCCATCAGCTATCGTCCCTTCGATCACCAGTCCACCATGGGTGCTTGGGTCGGCCTCACGAAGCTCGATCCGGCGCGCGGCGGGGGGATCATGGTGAACTGGGAGTACGTGTCCGGAGAGAAGGCCTTGCCCTCGGAGGCCGAGGTCCGAAAGATGCGCGAGGCCTCCAGGTGAGGATGCGGAGCATGCGTCTCCAGCACGGGAATGCCGCCCGATTGGCCGCCCATCCGTTCAGCCGCTGCACTCGTCGATGGCACTCTTCCTCGCCCAACTCCTGACCGGCCTGACCCACGCGACCGTGCTCTTCCTGATCGCGTCGGGCCTGACACTCATCTTCGGGGTGACCCGGGTGATCAACTTCGCCCATGGGTCCTTCTACATGCTGGCCGCCTACCTGACCCTCACGGGCGCGGAGCTT
>Ga0315294_10001693_pt1 | contig 24125 bp, 16 predicted proteins | sample YL17G13_40_MG_FD_203626 | JGI IMG/M metagenome (GOLD analysis project Ga0315294, IMG submission 203626) | Sediment microbial communities from Yellowstone Lake, YNP, Wyoming, USA - YL17G13_40 | ecosystem: Environmental > Aquatic > Freshwater > Lake > Sediment | place: USA: Wyoming | collected...
ACCCGACGGCGTCAGCCATCGGCAATCCCGAGCGGCCCGGGACCGGCAACGACGCAGAGACACGGCATGCCGTGCCCGATTCGTCATTGGGTTCGTGCCCCCAGGGCACGGCATGCCGTGCCCCTACAGGTCTCGCATGTAGACGCCACATGCCATACGGGTCGGAAGCGCGCGCGTAAGCAAGCGCGTACCCGACGGCGTCAGCCATCGGCAATCCCGAGCGGCCCGGGACCGGCAACGACGCAGTGGCACGGCATGCCGTGCCCCTTTGCGAAGAGCGTCACGGAATCATGAGAAATAATTCACAAGGGCGCCTCTGCGTGCTAGAATGGCTTTCCCTTTTAGTCCCCGGGGCCTTTGGCCAGGCATCTCACGGAGGCCGACAATGGCTTTGCTGAAAGACAACCAAGCGGCGGAAGCCGCCGAGATCGTCAGGAAGCATGGCACTGAACGCCGACACCTCATGGACATCGTCCGCGAAACCCAGGCTCGACTCGGTTGCATCCCGAATGAGGCCATGCACGCGATCGCAGACGCCATGGGCATCCATAAGGTGGAATTGGAAGGGGTCGTGAGCTTCTACCATTTCCTCACCCGGGAGCGTAAGGGCCGCACCACCATCTACCTCAGCAAGGGCGCGGTTCCCAGCATGAACGGGGTTTGCGACATCGCCCGCGCGCTCGAAAATGAAACCGGAGCTACGTTCGGACAGGCTTCTGAATCCGACCCTATCGGGCTGGAGTGGACAAGCTGCATCGGCATGAACGACCAGGAGCCCGCAGCCCTCATTGACGGCATTGTCTTCACGAAACTCACGCCCTCCGAAGTGAAACGAATCGTCTCACACCTCAAAAAGGGAGGTCCTCCGGCCGACCTTGTGACCTGGCTGGGCGACGGGAGGAATTCGAGCGACCTGATCCACTCGATGGTCTGCAGCAATGTCCGCAAGGCGGGCGATGTGGTCTTCGGCAAACGAGAGACCGGTTCGGCGGTGCGCAAGCTCGTGACAATGTCCAGGGAGAATGTCCTTGCGGAGGTGAAGAAATCGAACCTTCGCGGACGCGGCGGAGCCGGATTTCCCACCGGTTTGAAATGGGATTTCTGCACCAGGAACGAATCCGCGAGACGCTACATAGCCTGCAACGCGGATGAGGGCGAGCCGGGCACATTCAAGGACCGCGTCATTCTCACCGAATGCCCCGAGCTTGTCTTCGAGGGCATGACCGTCGCGGCCTGTGTACTCGGCGCCGAGGAAGGAATCCTCTATTTGAGAGGCGAGTACGAATACCTTAGAAAGTACCTGGAAAATGCGCTCAATGAGCTGAGAACAGCGGGCCTGCTTGGCAAGGACATTGGCGGGAAGAAAGGGTTCAACTTCGACATCCGGATACAGATGGGGGCGGGGGCGTACATCTGCGGGGAAGAGACGGCGCTGATAGAGTCGGCGGAGGGCAAGCGCGGCGAGCCTCGCGACCGTCCACCGTTCCCGGTCACCAGGGGCTACCTGGACGACCCGACAGCGGTCAACAACGTGGAGACGCTCTGCTGCGCGGCAAGGGTTATCGAGAAAGGCGCGGCGTGGTTCACATCGATGGGAACCGAGAAATCGTCCGGGACCAAGCTGCTCAGTGTGTCCGGCGACTGCAGCAAGCCCGGCGTCTATGAATTCCCCTTCGGAATCACCCTCAATGAGTTCCTGAAGGAGGTCGGCGCGGAGAGCGCCCATGCGATTCAGGTCGGCGGACCCTCCGGCAAATGCGTTCCCGCCTCGGCATTCGGTCGCAGGATCGCATTCGAAGACCTCGCGACCGGCGGCTCCATGATCGTTATCGGTCCCGGAAGAGACCTCCTCCGGATCGTCGTTTATTTCATGGAGTTCTTCGTCGAGGAATCCTGCGGGCGGTGCACACCGTGCAGGGTCGGCAACACCCTGCTTCTGAGCAGACTCCGCAAGATCAGGGAGGGTCGCGGAGTCGCGCGCGACCTCGATTACCTGAAAGATCTGGGCCGGACGGTCAGCGTGATGAGCCGGTGCGGGCTGGGGCTTACCTCCCCGAACCCGATCCTGTCGACGCTCGAGGGTTTCCCGGAGCTTTACGAAAGACTTCTGACCGATGCGGATTTCGTTCCCGAGCACGACATGGAGAAAGCGGTCGAAGCCGGAAGACTCGCCGCCGGTTTCAAATGAGTCGATGGAGCTGGTCATGAGCAACGAGATTGACATCAGGATAGACGGGGCCGAGCTCAAGGCGGAGCCCGGCCGGACGATCATGGAGGTCGCGGACGATGCCGACATTTACATCCCGCGCCTCTGCAGGCATCCCGACCTCCCGCCCCACGGAAGCTGCCGAGTGTGCACGGTCAAGGTAAACGGGAAGTTCATGGCCGCGTGCACCACGCCTGTCGAGCCGAAGATGGATGTGGTCACCGACGACCCGGAGATCAAGGACCTTCGCAGCGCTGCAATCGAGATGCTCTTCGTCGAGGGGAATCATTACTGCATGTTCTGCGAGATGAGCGGCAAGTGCGAGCTTCAGGCGGTGGCGTACCGTCTCGGCATGCTCGTCCCGCGGTATCCCTTCATGTTCCCGCGGAGGGAAGTTGACGCGAGTCATCCGGGCGTGCTTCTCGACCGCAACCGCTGCATCCAGTGCGGACGTTGCGTGCAGACCAGCCGGGATCATGACCATAAGCACGTCTTCGAGCTTGTTGAGAGAGGTCTGGAGACCCGTCTATCGGTCGACTCGGACACGAATCTCGCCGCCACCGACCTGTCAGTTGCCGACAGATCGCTGGGCGTGTGCCCGGTCGGCGCGATCATCGTGAAAGACACCGCGTTCAGAATCCCCATCGGTCAAAGGCCCTACGACAAGGCCCCGATCGGCTCGGATATCGCCGGAAGGGAATGACTGCATCCGCAGGCTGGGCCTGCGTAATGGAATTCGTCCTGGAGGATTTCAGATGACAGCAGAGAACAAGCCCAAGGTCGCGACAGTATCGTTCGCAGGATGCTTCGGGTGCCACATGTCGTTTCTCGATATCGACGACAGAATCCTGAAACTGGTGGACCTCGTCGATTTCGACAGGTCTCCGATAGACGACATAAAGGAAGTCGGCGACTGCACCGTCGGACTCATCGAGGGCGGTATCGCGAACTCCGAGAATCTCGACGTCCTGAGGGAGTTCCGTCGCAAGTGCGAGGTCCTTGTATCCGTGGGGGACTGCGCGACAATGGGCGGCATTCCCGCAATGCGCAACGATATAACGATCAGGGAGTGTCTTGATGAAGCGTTTCTGAACGGACTGTCGGTCGTGGACGGCCTGATACCGAACGATCCGGAAATCCCGAGCCTCCTCGACCGCGTCTATCCGTGTCATGAAGTCGTGAGAATCGACTTTCATCTCCCGGGATGCCCGCCGTCCGCGGACGCAATCTGGGAGACTCTCGTTTTCCTCCTTTCGGGAAAAGAGAAACTCGAGCTCCCGTACGAGCTCATCAAATACGACTAGTAGCATGCGCGTCTTGTAACATGCGCGTCCCGCGCATGGTTCTTTGATTTTTCTGACTGCTCACAGATAACCGACCGAGGTGTCCGGGTGACAACCGTAACCGATACAAAGACCACGAGAATCGTCATCGAGCCCGTCTCCCGCGTGGAGGGTCACGGCAAGGTTACGATACTTCTCGACGCGCAAGGCCGTGTCAAGCAGGCTCGACTTCATGTCGTGGAGTTCCGCGGGTTCGAGCGATTCATCCAGGGCCGACCGTTCTGGGAGCTTCCCGTGATCGTTCAGCGCCTCTGCGGAATCTGCCCCGTGAGCCATCATCTCGCAGCCGCGAAGGCCACCGACATCCTCGTGGGCGTTGACAAGCTCACCCCGACCGCCGAGAAAATGCGAAGGCTGATGCACCTGGGACAGATATTCCAGTCCCATGCCCTGAGTTTCTTCCATCTCGCATCCCCCGACCTGCTCTTCGGTTTCGACGCACCGGTCGAGAAGAGAAACGTCATCGGCATCATCCGCGAGCATCCCGATATCGCGGTCCAGGCCGTCATGATGCGCAAGTTCGGCCAGGAAATCATCAAGGCCACCGCGGGCAAGAAAATCCACGGGACCGGCGCGATCCCCGGCGGCATCAACAAGAACCTCTCGATCGAGGAGCGCGACTTTTTCCTCAAGGACATCGATCAGATGCTCGCCTGGTCCCAGGGAGCGCTCGGGATTTTCAAAAAGATCTACGCTCAATCGCCTGAGTTGATAAGGACCTTCGCAGCGTTTCCGTCCAACCACCTCAGCCTGGTCCGCGAGGACGGCGCGTTGGATTTGTATCATGGCGTCATGCGCGCCAGGAATTCGAAGGGCGAGATCATCTTCGACAAGGTCGACTACCGGAATTATCTCGACTACGTGCGCGAAGGGGTCCGCGACTGGACCTACATGAAATTCCCGTTCATAAAATCTCTCGGCCAGGAGGAGGGATGGTACCGCGTGGGTCCGCTGGCCCGGATCAACAACTGCGACTTCATCCCCACGCCGCTCGCCGAGAAAGAGCGAAAGGAATTCATGAAGGAGGCGTCCCCCGGCACCGTGGTCAACTCGACCCTGCATTATCACTGGGCGAGGCTTATTGAGGTTCTGCACGCCGCCGAGGGGATCAAGGAGCTTCTGAACGATCCCGACCTTCAGGGCGAGAATCTCCTTCTGCGCGGCGAGAAACGTCGCGAGGCGGTCGGCGTGATCGAGGCCCCGAGAGGCACGCTTTTCCACCACTACAGGATCAATGAAAACGACCAGGTCGTCATGGCAAACCTGATCGTCTCCACCACCAACAACAACGAGCCCATGAACCGCGCCGTGCGGAAGGTCGCGGCCGACTATCTCGACGGCAAGAAGATCACCGAGGGTCTGCTGAATCATGTCGAGGTGGCGATTCGCGCCTACGATCCGTGCCTTTCGTGCGCCACGCACGCGCTGGGCAAAATGCCCCTGATCGTCGAGATCGTCGGCCCCAATGGCGAAATCGTCGACACTCTGTCAAGAAGCTGACCCGCATTCGATCGGCAGATCATGTGGGGCAGGCTTTCAAGCCTGCCGGGCCCCTCGTGACACTCGCGGCCCGTCGATGCTATTGTTATCCGGTCGATGAAAATTCTCATCCTCGGATACGGAAACCCGGGTCGCGGCGACGATGCCCTCGGACCGGCTTTGGCCGACGCTGTCGAGGCGAAGCAGTGGCAAGGGGTCTCGGTGGATACCGATTACCAGTTGAACATCGAATATGCGCTGGACCTGCCCAAATACGACATCGTGATTTTCGCCGACGCGAGCGTGAGCTGTCAGGAGCCCTTCGAGTTCAAGAGAATCGAGCCATCCCATGAGTGTGCGTGCACTACGCATTCTGTCTCACCCGAGTCTCTCCTCGCCCTGACCGTCGACCTGAATGAGAAGCCTCCCGACGCCTACGTTCTCGCCGTCAGAGGTTACGATTTCGAGTTCAAAGAAGCCCTGAGCGACGTAGCGAAGGATAACCTCAAAGCGGCGATTGATTTTCTCGACCTTTTCGTCCGCGAGCATCGAGAGGACCGCGCTTGAACCCCCGCCTGAAATCCATCGTTCTGAAGATCCTGCCGCGACCTTTCCTCAAGCGGCTCACCGGCGTCTGGAACTCCTACAACCTCCGGAAATCACGGCAGGCAAGAGAAGCGTTCGAAAGCGAGGGAGAATCGAACGCCTGGCTCGGATGGGACGATCTTGAGCGGCTCTTTCAACAATATCCCTTCCCCGAGAAATACCGGTACGACCCCGAGACGGTTTCAAAACGAGGCAGGGAGAGAGCCGCCGAGGTCATGTCGGTTCTGGGGAGACGTTCGGTGGGGATGAAGTCTCTCGAGCTCGGCGCGCTCGACGCCCAGGCGAGCTTTTTTCTTCAGAAACGAGGATTCCTGGCCACCGCGATCGACATCACCGACTCGCATTTCGCCGACATCGTGCGCGACGCGGGCGTGTCGCTTCGGGTCATGGACGCGGAGAAGCTCGATTTCCCGGACAACTCGTTCGACCTGGTTTTTTCCTACAACGCGTTCGAGCATTTCGATGACCCCGCGGCCGCGCTCAGCGAGGCGCTGCGAGTCCTGAGGCCGGGGGGCTTTCTGTACGTGAATTTCGGCCCGCTCTACGGGTCTCCCATGGGTCTGCACGGACACGAATCGATCCCGATTCCCTATTGCCAGTTTCTCTGGACCCGGGATGTCCTCGAACGCTTCTGCCGCGAGAAGGACCTGGGCACGATCGAGTTCGATACGATCAACATGTGGCCCGCGAGCCGGTTCCGCGACCTGTGGAAGCTCCACGGCGATCGGCTCAAAACGGTCAGGTATTTCGAGAGGCTCGACTGCTACGGTCACGAGCTGATCGAAAAATATCCCGCGTGTTTCAGAGGGAAAGTGAGCGAATTCGACGATCTGATAGTGTCGGCCATCGAAGCCCTGTGGCGGAGACTATGAATCCCGTGCGGGGACTCTTCTCGCCCGCTCTTTGCCATTCGGACAACAGACGCGGAGTGACGATCTGACGACAGCAGCACGAGAGGGTAATTCTCCCGCGGCGCTTTGCAGGTTTCGGAACGAATCTTGCTGCATGACCTGAAAAGGACATCTGCCGCCGCTATTGTGTCAATAAGGCCAACATATCCGCTCCTGGCAGTCTTCGTCTTCGCCATCTCGAGTCTGTCTTGCGGCGAATCGGGACCACAGGGCGTCAGTCAGCCGGATGAAAAGCCCGGATGGGTAGTCACATCGAATGATCTGTTTGGCGACGTGCCGGGATGGTCGAGTTGCAACGACTTGGGAGTTGACCGATATGGGGATGTATACGTGACCGGGAGCATCACCGGTATGTTCAATCCAGAACCCGGAAAAGGTGCAGTTGAGCGTGCGTCGAGCAGCGGAGGGAGCGGGGGTGCTTTCCTGCTCAAAGTCGATTCGCAAGGTGAGATCGTGTGGGCGGTCACATGGGGCGCAAAGGGCAGAGGCTCCGGCAAGATGCTGGATCTCGATGGAGATGGGAATGTCTACGTGATAAGCAGCATCGGGGGCACAGCCGATCTTGATCCGGGTCCTGGAGTCCTGATTCGTGATCTGACGAGGTCCGGCGACTGCCTCAGCAAGTTCAACGACCGGGGGCAACTCATCTGGGCAGTCACGTGGGAAAGCGGCGACAACTTCGGGGAGCTCGAGATGAAGGATTTCGACGTGGATGATTCCGGCAATGTCGTCATCGGCGGGGGCGTTCCAGGCTACTATTTCGATTTCGATCCAAGTCCGGCCGTCGACAAACGCGAGACCCCAGGCTGGCGGGACGGTTTCGTCAGCAAGTTTGACTCGTCTGGTCGCTACCAGTGGACGAACCTCATTCTCGGAGATGGCTACCTGTGTCAGAACGTGTGCTATGCAGTCTGCGTCGATCAATGTGGGGATGTCTATGCGACGGGATCACTGAACACGCCCATGGTGGATGTTGATGTGCCCGAGGGTGCTCCGACATCGTTCCTTAACAAATACAGTCCCCACGGCGATCTGCTGTGGAGCAACTATTCGCATCTCGGTCTCGCGCTGGCTGTCGGTTCCGACAATTCGTTATATGTGGACGAAGGGGTCTCCCTCACCAGGCTTGATCCGGAGGGATACCAGCTATGGTCTCTCACAATGCCGGCTTTGAATCTCAGGAAAAGCCGCGGTATCGTTCTGGGCCCATTCGACGACATTATCATCTTTGGGACTTTCACCGGCCTGGTGGATTTCGACCCGGGGAGGGGCAAGGAATTCCGAAAGAGCCTTGCATCCAGCTACATGACCGACAGTTTCGTGAGCGAGTTGGATGCCTCAGGCGGTTTTAGATGGGTTGACACGTGGGATACCCAGGGGATATCGGACGTTGCTGTCGATTATCTCGGCAACGCTTATGTGGTGGGAGACTTCAAAAACACCGTAGATTTCGATCCGGGCTCCGGCATCGAGCAGCGTACAACGACCGCTGGCTCCGAGGCGTTCTTGGTGAGGCTAAATCAGAACGGGCTTTGGTAGGTTGATGTTGACGACATTGTAGCGATCGGACTATTCCAATCCCACCGACCTCACTTTGAGTCAGCCCGCAAGGCCCTTTGTGCTTCGCAGCTTCCCCCACTCGTCCTGTGCTTGTGAAACCGGGCGCGATACGCTATTGACTGCTACCCCAGCTTATGTATACTTCGTCTCGGGAGTTTGTGATTTATTGCACAAGCCCCATTCCGCCCTGATTGAGGTCCCATATGAAGGTCGCTGTACTCATCAAATACTGCCCCGACTCTGAGGCCGTCATCGAGGTGGCCGACGGAAAGCTCGTCACCTCCGGCATCAAGTTCTCCGTCAGTCCCTACGACGAATACGCCTCGGAGGAGGCACTCAGGATCGTCGAGGCGAAAGGCTCGGGCGAAGTGGTCCTGTTCAATGTCGGGCCCGAACGGAACATCAAGGGCATCAAGGATGAGCTTGCCCGGGGCGCTCACCGCGCCGTGCATGTCGTGACGGATGGAGAGGAGACCGATCCCGCCCGAGTCGCGGCCATGCTCGCCGCCGCCATCCGCCAGGAAAATCCCGACATCATTCTCTGCGGCTGGAAAGGAATCGACTACGATTGCGGCCTTACCGGCACGATGGTCGCCGAGCTTCTCGGCATCCCGCATGTCGCGATCGTCACGAAGCTCGAGCTCGCCGACGGCAAGGCGGTATGCCGCCGACAGGTCGACGGCGGAGAGGAAATCATCGAGGTGAAACTCCCGGCGGTCATCGCGGCGCAAAAGGGTCTGAACGAGCCAAGGTACCCCTCCCTGAAGGGCATCATGGCCGCAAAGAAAAAGCCCGTCAAAACCATCAAGCCGGCCGAGCTCGGAATCGAGCTTCCCCCGAAAGGCGCTGAATACCTCAGCTTCGAAAGACCTCCCTCGAAGCAGGCCGGCAAGAAATTCGAGGGCCCCGAGGCCGCGTCGGAAGTGGTGCGACTTCTCCGCGAGGAGGCTAGGGTCATCTGATTCGGGATCGTCCTCGAAAGGACACGAAAATGGCAAACGACATACTTGTGATAGCCGAGCATCGCGGGGGAAGGCTCAAGAAGACAACCGTCGAGTCCATCGGGATCGCGAGAAAGCTTGCGGGCGATCTCGGCGGGGCGGTCCACGTGGCGGTCCTCGGATCGGGCGTACAAGCAGCGGCTGACGAGCTTGCGGGCTACGGGGTGCCGGTCTCGTTTTTCAGCGACCCGAAACTTGAGAACTATTCATACGACGCATACGCGCAGGCGCTTGTTCCGCTCATCAAGGGACGGGACTACGCTCTGATAATCATGGGGGCGACTCCGACCGGGCGAGACCTGTCCGCGACGCTGGCCGCAAGGCTGAAAGCCGCTGTCGCGACCGACTGCACGGGTTTGAGAATCAAGGGGGGCAAGGTTATCGCGAGACGTCCCGTTATCGCCGGAAAGGCGATCGCGGACATGGCGGTCAACACCAAACCCGCCATCGTCACAATTCGTCCGAACACATTTGCGCCCGCCGACAAGACCGCGGGCGGTTCTGTGGAAAATGTGCCCTGCACGATCGGCGACCTCCAGGTCGTCGTGAAAGAAGTTGTCCAGAAAGCAGCCGGGAGAGTCGAGCTTACTGAAGCCGACATCGTAGTTTCGGGGGGACGAGGTCTGAAGGAGCCTGCGAACTACAAGCTGATCGAGCAGCTCGCGGAGGCGATCGGCGCCGCCGCCGGGGCGTCGCGCGCGATCGTGGACGCGGGCTGGGTCGAGCATTCGTGCCAGGTAGGCCAGACCGGCAAAACGGTCAGCCCGAAGCTGTACATCGCGGTCGGAATCTCCGGCGCGATCCAGCATCTGGCCGGCATGTCGTCGAGCAGGATCATCGTGGCGATCAACAACAACCCCGACGCCCCGATCTTCAAGGTCGCCGACTACGGGATTGTCGCGGACGCGATGAAGACGATTCCCCTGATGATCGAGGAGTTCAAGAAGCTCGCGGGGTCGTGAAGAAGAACCCTGACGCTCCGACCGCCGGCGCCACACGAAGATTCTAATCACCCACTGAACTGCCCCGCGTCTTTGACGTGGGGCTTTTGTTTGATACCATTGATACCGGATGCATCGAATACTCCCCATCCTGCTCGTCGCGCTTCTCGCGACCTCGGCATTAGCCTGCCCGAAGCCGCAGACTTCCGCGCCGCCCCCCTCGTCCGGAAACGGCGATGTGAACGGTCAGGATGATCAAGCCGCTTCTTCCACCGCACAGACGGAACCGCTTCCGCCTCCCGGTCCCACCGTCGGACTTGAGAGAGGCAAGCCCGAGATCGGGAAGGAGTATTTCTATGGGGAGAATCGCGGTCGGTGCCTGAAGTGCCATGCGCTTGGCGATCAGGGCGAGCCGACCGGTTACGCGCTCGATGATGTCGGGCTGAGACGCAACTCCGAATGGCTTGCGATTTTCATCGACAACCCCCGTAACGCTCGTCCCGAGGTCGCACGCATGCCGCCGTTCAGGGGCGATGTCGGGGGCGCGACAATCGCCGATGTTGTCGCGTTCCTCATGACACTCATGACTCCCGTCGATCATCCCGAATCCACAGATGTGAAACCCCCGGACGAACCCGATCGATGGGGAGGCTCCGCACCGCCCCAACCCGGCCCTCATCCCGACTACTGACGATGTGTTGTGGTGCAGGAGCTTTGCCCTCCCGATTCGGCGTTTACGCCTAATTTATGCGTTTGGCCTGAACATTTACACCCCCTTTATCCGCTAACGAGTAAATTCAGAGCCGGCAAAGGAGCGATCTATGCCGGCAAACGCCTGGATTGAGCTCTGTCTGTTTCTCTCCGTGCTTGTCATCCTGACCCCGCTTCTCGGAGAGCTTTACGCGCGGGTTCTGCGAGGAGACCCGGTGCCTGTGCTCTCCATTCTCAGGCCGGTCGAGCACGGCATCTATCGACTCGCCCGAGTGAGTGTCGAAAGAGAAATGAACTGGAGAGAATACGCATCCTGTGTTCTGGGCTTCAGCATTCTCGGAATCGGTGTCGTGACGATCCTCCAAATGACTCAGCACCGATTGGGCTTGAACCCGCAGGGACTTGGACCCGTGCCTCCGTTGATCGCAATCAACACCGCAATCAGCTTCGTGACCAACACGAATTGGCAGGCATATTCCGGCGAGACAACGTTGAGCTACCTGTCGCAGACGCTTGGCCTGACCGTGCAGAATTTCGTCAGCGCCGCGACCGGCATCGCGGTGATGGCGGCTCTTGCCCGAGGGATCGTGGGGAAGCAGACTTCAGGGCTCGGCAATTTCTGGGTGGACCTCGTGCGCTCCACTCTCTACATCCTCCTGCCCATTTCCATCATAGTGGCGGTGGCACTGGTAAGTCAGGGTGTCGTGCAGAATTTCAATCATTATGCGGACGCGAAGACACTTGAGGGCGCTAGCCAAATCCTTCCGATGGGACCGGCGGCGTCCCAGGTCGCCATAAAGCAGCTTGGCACAAATGGCGGTGGATATTTCGGAGTCAACAGCACCCATCCGTTCGAGAACCCAACTCCGTTCAGCGATTTCATTGAGTACCTCTCGATCCTCGCAATCCCCTCTGCGCTCGTATATGCCTTCGGAGTTCTCGTGCGCAGACGTCTGCACGGGGTCGCGCTTCTGTCCGCCATGTTCATCATATTGTTCGCCGGCATCGCTGTGTCTTTGTGGTCGGAATTTCAATTGAATCCCGCGATGGGGGGATTGCCCTTCATGGAAGGGAAGGAGGTGCGGTTCGGGATATTCCCCAGCGCTCTTTGGAGCGTGTTGACAACCGCAGCGTCCAACGGCTCGGTGAACGCAATGCACGACAGTCTCTCTCCACTGTCGGGATGCGTTGCGGCTTTCAACATGATGCTGGGCGAAGTGGTTTTCGGCGGGGTCGGCTCGGGAGTGTACGGCATCGTGCTGTTCGCCCTGCTGACCGTGTTCATTGCGGGTCTGATGGTGGGACGAACGCCGGAATATCTGGGCAAGAAGATTGAAGCGAAGGACATCTTGTACGCGGTAATCGGGGTCCTGCTGCCGTGCGCGGTTGTGCTGGTTTTCGCGGCGACCTCGCTGGTCACGCCCGGCGGCCTATCGAGTCTGTCGAACAAGGGGCCTCATGGGCTGAGCGAGGCGCTCTACGCATTCACTTCCGCTGCGAACAACAACGGCAGCGCCTTCGCGGGGCTTGACGCCGCGACACCGCACTACACCATCCTCACTTCCATTGCCATGCTGCTGGGACGTTTCGGCGTCATCATACCTGTCCTGGCTTTGGCGGACAGCCTCAGTCGAAAGAAATTCACGCCGCGGTCAATCGGCACCTTTCCTACCGAAGGCGGCCTGTTCGTGATTCTCCTGATCGCCGTTATCGTCATCGTGGGCGCCCTGACCTTTCTCCCCGCCCTCACTCTTGGGCCGATCATGGAGCACTTCCTGATGCTAGACGGGCGTGTGTTCTAGAAAGGAGATGAGTCGCATTGTCAGAACGAAAAAAGATAGCGTCTCTGCTGGAACCCACCATCATCAAGCGTGCGTTAAGGGATTCCTTCGCCAAGCTCGACCCAAGGATACAGGCGAGAAATCCCGTCATGTTCGTGGTCTTTGCGGGTGCAGTCCTGCTCACGCTTGTGGTGATAAACGACATCGCCCGTGGGCAGTACGCAAATCTGAGGTTTGATGCTCAGATAGCCGTATGGCTGTGGTTCACGGTGTTGTTCGCCAATTTCGCGGAAGCGATCGCTGAAGGTCGCGGAAAGGCGCAGGCCGAAACGCTACGCGCGATGCGGAAGGACACGATCGCTCGCAGGCTCAAGAAAGGCTCCGAGGAAAGAGTCTCCGCAGGGAAACTCGAAGTGGGCGATCTTGTCGTGTGCGAGTCGGGGGACATAATCCCCGGCGACGGGGATGTGGTCGAGGGAATCGCCAGCGTGGACGAATCGGCCATAACGGGAGAATCCGCGCCGGTGATCCGCGAAAGCGGCGGCGATCGTTGTGCGGTAACCGGCGGCACGAGGGTCATCAGCGATCGAATCGTGGTGAGGATCACGGCGACTGCGGGACGGAGTTTCCTGGATCGTATGATCTCGATGGTCGAGGGCGCGAAACGTCAGCAAACCCCGAATGAGCGTGCCCTCTGGGTCCTTCTCCTGAGTCTCACCGCGATTTTCCTTCTGGCGGTCGGCACTCTGAAAGGGTTCGTAATCTACAGCGAGAGGGCATCGGGCAACCGGGGCTTCGCCGACCTCTCGGTGCTGGTCTCTCTTGTAGTGTGCCTCATTCCTACGACAATCGGGGGACTTCTCTCCGCCATCGGCATCAGCGGGATGGACCGGATGCTTCGAAAGAACGTGCTCGCGATGAGCGGCAAGGCGGTCGAGGCCGCAGGCGACATCGACGTATTGCTCCTCGACAAGACCGGGACCATTACTCTCGGGAATCGAATGGCTACCACATTCATTCCTTCATGGGGCATCAATGTCAACCGGCTTGCCGAGACCGCCCAACTCGCCTCACTATCGGACGAGACCCCGGAGGGTCGCTCCATCGTGGTCCTGGCAAAAGACAAGTACAGAATGCGTCCGCGCAAACTCCCCAGTCGAACGAGGTTCATCCCCTTCTCCGCCAAGAGTCGAATCAGCGGAGTGGACATACCGGAATCGGATGGGACGGCACGCATCATTCGAAAGGGGGCGATTGATTCGATCGAGCGATATGTTCAGACGGCGGGCGGGTTGTTTCCAATGGAGCTCACAGTCACGGCTCATGAGGTGGCGAGGAGCGGAGCGACGCCGCTTGCGGTGGCGGAAGGTCGCGACGTGTTGGGCATTGTCGTGCTGAAGGACGTTGTCAAGGGAGGAATCCGGGAACGTTTTTCCCAGCTGAGGCGCATGGGCATCAGGACCGTCATGATCACCGGCGACAATCCCCTCACCGCGGCGTCGATCGCGGCCGAGGCCGGTGTCGACGATTTCATCGCGGAGGCCACGCCCGAGACGAAGCTTCAGCGCATTCGCGACGAGCAAGCCGAGGGGCACCTTGTCGCCATGATCGGCGACGGCACGAACGACGCTCCGGCGCTGGCACAGTCCGATGTCGGGGTCGCCATGAACACCGGTACCCAAGCGGCGCGCGAGGCCGGAAACATGGTGGACCTCGACAGCAACCCGACGAAACTTCTCGACGTAGTCGAAACCGGCAAGCAGCTTCTCATGACCCGGGGCGCGCTGACGACGTTCAGCATCGCGAACGATGTCTCGAAATACTTCGCCATCCTGCCGGCCATGTTCGCAGGGCTGTATGCTGCCCCAGACGCCCCCGGCCCGCTCGCCGCCCTCAATGTCATGGGGCTGCACTCCCCTCAGAGCGCCGTCTTGAGCGCCGTCATTTTCAACGCTCTCATTATCGTCGCATTGATCCCCCTTGCTCTGAGAGGCGTTCAGTACCGACCTCTCGGTGCTTCAGTCATTCTGGGAAGAAACCTGGCCATCTATGGACTGGGCGGTCTTATCATTCCGTTCGTCGGCATCAAACTCATCGACCTTCTGCTGGTCGCCCTCAAGTTGATATAATCAGGGAGTAAACGTTATGAAAAATCTGAGACCCTGCATTGTTATCTTCGTAATCCTGACAGCTCTGACCGGCGTGTTGTACCCGCTTGCCGTGACCGTCGTGTCGCAACTGTTTTTCAGGGACAAGGCAAACGGGAGCTTGTTGACCATTGGCGAGGACACGCGAGGTTCGCTCCTGATCGGTCAGAGGTTCGAGAATCCGGCGTATTTCCGGTCCCGTCCGTCCAAGTCGGATTACAGCGCGATGCCGTCCGGCGCGAGCAATCAGGGTCCGACAAGCGAAGCGCTGAGGCAGGCGGTCGAGGATCGGGAAAGCGAGCTGTCAAGCACCATCCCTGGACGGATTCCGCCGGATCTGCTGTTGGCCTCGGGCAGCGGTCTCGATCCTCACATCAGTCCCGAGGCCGCGTTCGCCCAGATCGATCATGTCGCAAAGGCCCGCAACCTGTCTCCCCAGCAGAAGACCGGGCTTACGGAACTGGTAAAACGATGCATTGAAGAACCTCAATGGGGCATTTTCGGCGCCCCGCGAGTTAATGTGCTCAAACTGAATCTGGCTGCAGATGGTTTGTTCGGAACACCCGTATCTGAAGGAGCGCAAGAACGGTGACAGAGTCCGATGCCCCCGAGCGCCCCAATCCCGATCTCCTTCTGAAAGCGATTCAGAGGAAAGAGGAGCGGAGCGACAAGGGAAGACTGATAGTCTTTCTGGGCATGGCGGCAGGTGTGGGCAAGACCTACGCCATGCTGAGCGTGGCACATGAACTTGTGGCCAGAGATATCGGGGTCGTGGTCGGATTCGTCGAAACGCACGGTCGCAGCGAAACGGGAGTGCTTCTTGAAGGTCTGGAGGTGATGCCGCGAAGGCTCGTTCCGTACAGAAACATCATGCTCGAGGAGATGGACCTTGACGCAGTCCTGAAGCGGCGGCCCCAGGTGGTGCTCGTGGACGAAGCTGCGCACACGAACGCTCAGGGGAGCCGTCACGCAAAGCGCTGGCACGATATTCTGGAAATCCTGGATTCGGGGATCGACGTTTACACCACGCTCAATGTCCAGCACCTGGAGAGCCTCGCCGACACGGTACACGAGATCACCGGTGCGGCGGTCAAGGAGACCATCCCGGACTCGATCATCGACATTGCGGACGAGGTGATCCTGGTCGATCTCGCGCCCGAGGAACTGCTCGAACGACTCAAGGAAGGAAAGGTTTACAGCGACGAACGTGCGGGACGGGCGATGCAGAATTTCTTCCGGCTGGGAAATCTGTCCGCGCTCCGAGAGTTGTCATTGCGGCTGGTCGCCCAGCGGGTCAATCGCGATCTGCGCGACTATCGACAGGTTCATCACATCACCGAAGCCTGGAAAACGCGTCACAGGCTGATGGTTGCCGTGTACGCAAGCCCGTTTTCGGAGTCTCTGATCCGCTGGACGCGGCGAATGGCGTCGGGTCTGGACGCCGAATGGTTCGCCGCGTACGTGGAATCCGACCGGACACTGTCCGACGATGAGAGCCGCCTCTTATCGAGGAACCTGGCGCTCGTTGAGGAGCTTGGCGGAGAGATAGTCACCACGGTTGACGATGATCCCGTCCACGGCCTTCTCAGGCTCGCGCAGGAGAACCAGGTCACACAGTTGATCGTGGGCAAGTCGCGTCGCAGCTTCTTCCACAATCTGCGACAAGGCGGCTCGATCATCCAGCGATTGCTGAAAGAAAGCGGCAACATAGATATCTACATCGTTTCGGGAGAGCCTTCCGACCGGACGGATATTCCCCCCGGGACCATGTCGGTTTCTCCCAAACGCCTTTATCTCAGCGGTCTTCCTCTTGCGGTTGCCGCGCCGATCCTTATCGGACTGATCGGCTATCTCCTGAACCCCATTATCGCCTACCGGGCTGTCGGCCTGATTTTCCTCCTGGGTGTCGCCGTCCTGGGGCTTTTCCTTGGTCGCGGGACCGTGCTCCTCAGTGCGCTCTTGTCCGGGCTCATATGGAATTTCGTCTTCATTCCTCCGCACTACACCTTCGCGATTTCGTCGCCGGAGGACTACATGATGTTCGGCATGTTTCTCGCGGTGGCCGCGGTGGTGGGGCATCTCACGACGCAGCTGCGTCTCAACGAGAAGCATCTCCGGATCAGGGAGCGGCGCGTCACTGCGCTGTATCATCTGACCAGGGAGATCTCCTCAGCGATCAGCATGCATGACGTGCTGGACGGTGCGATCGAGAATATCGGAGCGGTTCTCGAAGCGGACGTCGCGATTCTTGTGAAACAGCCGTCGGAACACCTTTCTCCGCATGAGGGGAACACTCTTGTCCTGGACGACAGGGAGATGGGGGTTGCGGAATGGACAGCTCTGCACAGCCGTCCTGCCGGTCTGTTTACCGATACACTGCCCTCGTCAAAGGGATTCTACCTGCCGCTCGTGGCATCCCGCGGCACCGTCGGCGTGCTCGGACTGAAGCCGCGACGGAAGCGGCCCGACACACCCGAGCTCACATCGCTCGCCGAAACCTTCGCCCGGCAATTGGCAATGGGCATCGAGCGCGAGCAACTGAATGAGCTCGCCAAGCATACTATGCTGATCGAGGAATCCGAAAGACTCTACAGGACCATGCTCAGCTCGGTTTCGCACGAGCTGAAAACCCCGCTTGCCGCTATCGAGGGCTCCGCAAGCGCTCTTCTGGATCCCGTCGTCGCCCGAGACCAGGAATCTGTGCGCGAGCTCGCCGAGGAGATTCAGGCCGGCTCGCGACGCCTGTCGCGAATCGTCAAGAACCTTCTCGACATGACCCGACTCGAATCGTCTGTCGTCCCCCTGCGCCGGGAACCGGCCGATATCAGGGATCTCATCAGCACTTCCCTCAGGCATCTCGACCGGGACCTGTCGGGACATCACGTCAGCCTGAGCATACCCGACCATCTTCCGCTCGTGAGCATGGACTATCTCCTCATGGAGCAGGCTGTGGCAAACATCCTGCACAACGCCGCTGTACACACGCCGTCCGGCACTCCCATTGATATCGCGGTTTCAACTGACGGCACGACACTGGTCATCGGCATTCGCGATCATGGCCCGGGGCTGCCTGCGGAGAATCCGGACCAGGTTCTCGAGAAGTTCTGGAGGGCGAACCCACATAAGCCCGGCGGTACGGGTCTTGGGCTCGCAATAGCCAAGGGATGGGTGGAGGCCCACGGCGGCAAGCTCCAGGCCCGAAACCATCCGGAAGGCGGCGCCGAATTCACTATTCGCCTGCGCATGGAGGTCCCCAGTGACAAGTGAACCCGGCAAAGCTCTGATCCTGGTGATCGACGACGAGCCGCAGATACGTCGCCTTCTACGCACCACCCTGATTGCGCACGACTACGACATCATCGAGGCGGCTACCGGAGAAGAGGGCCTGCTGCTGGCGGCATCGCGTTCCCCCGAATTGATCGTCCTCGACATGAATCTTCCCGGTATTCAGGGGGTGGAGGTTCTGAGGAGGCTAAGGGAGTGGTACACGCGACCCATCATGATTCTGTCCGTGCTGAATGACGAGGAGACCATCGTCGAGGCCCTCGATCTCGGCGCCGACGACTATCTCACAAAGCCGTTCGGGGTCCCGGAATTGCTCGCACGTCTTCGCGTCTGCTTTCGACACACCAAATCCGAGGAAGCTGAGCCCATTTTCAAATCCGGAGTATTGACCGTGGACCTCTCACTGCGAACCGTTCATGTCGCCGGCAACCAGGTGCATCTGACCTCGACCGAGTACAATCTGCTGAAGCTGTTCATTCAACATGCGGGGAAAGTCCTGACTCATCACTACATTCTTCGCGAAGTCTGGGGACTCGGGTCGACTCAGGACGTGCAGTATCTTCGCGTCTATGTCGGACATCTACGCCAGAAGCTCGAAACCGACCCCAATCGGCCTCAGCTTCTCATTACGGAACCCGGGGTAGGCTACCGACTGCAGATACTTGCGCCGGAAGAGTCATGACCGGGGAAATGCTGAGGGACAGACATCCCCCATTCGCGTTCTCCGCATGTTAGAATGACTGCCGATATCCCACACGGGAGGAAGGTATGAGACTCTCCTTGTCACGAATCATCGGTGTGATTCTGATTCTCTCCTTGACCGTCGCTCGGGCAGGCTCGGCGGGTGCAACACCCGACGGACGCATGGCCATCTTCGACGCGAGAATTTCCCCCGACGGCAATCTTGTCGCATTCAGTTGGTCGGGGGACATCTGGGTCGCGGATGTTGGCAGCGGGGATTGCAGAAGAGTGACCGATCATGTGGCCTACGATCACCATCCCGCATGGTTCCCCGGAAGCGACCGGCTCGCGTTCTCGTCCAATCGCGACGGAAACGACGATGTGTACTCCGTCTCCATCAATGGCGGCGAACCGACGAGGCACACATGGCACGACGCCAATGATGTAGTGCAGGACGTTGCGCCCGACGGCGAACACATCCTCTTCTCAAGCTCCCGCTGGCTTTTCTCCATCGACCTCTATGAAGTGGACATCCACGGCGGACTCGAGCGTCCAATCACCCATGACACGAGCAGGAATTTCGAGGCCCGCTACTCTCCCGACGGAGAAAGCATCGTCGTCTCGAGAGGAATCTTCGACTGGACCCGCCGCGCATACAACGGGTCGGGCGATACCGACATCTACGTGATGGATCGGTCCGGTCTCAACATGCGCTGGGTTGAAAACGGCTATGACGGGATCGACTACTGGCCCGCGATTATCGGCGACTCGATCTATTTCGTCTCCGACAGGGATCTCGGCAAGGAAAACGTTTTTAGAATTCCGCGAAACGGCGGACCCGCCCAGCGTCTCACCGATTTCCGCGACCGACCCGTGCTTTTTCTCTCGGTCGCAAACACCGGACGAATCTGCTTCATCCAGGATTTCAAGCTGTGGGTGATGGACTCGGACCAGTCGCCCCCGAGGCCGATTGATCTTGACTGCTCCACCGAACCCAAGCACAACCAGGAGGTCCGGCTCGACATCGCAGGGAGCGTCACCGAAATGGCCCTGAGCCCTCTCGGAACCCATCTCGCGGTGATCGCTCGCGGCGAATTATTCATCATTCCGCTCCACGATCCCAATGAACCTGCGCCGCTGGGCGATGAACGGTACTGGCAGGCCGTTCGCATAACAGAGACACCCTCGCGCGAACAGTACGTGGCCTGGCATCCCGACGGCGACCGCGTCGCGCTGTCGAGCGACAGGGACGGCAACTACGAAATCTACGAGATCGACCTGAGAACGCTGGAGTGGACGAGGCTCACCACGACCGAGGAAGACGAAATCACGCCTCAATACTCGCCCGACGGAAAGAGCCTTGCCTTCTATCGCGGCAACACCGATCTCGTCGTCATGGACCTCCAGTCGCAGAAAAGCAGGACCCTGGCGAAATCGACGTTTGTTTTTCTGCCCTGGATCGGACCGTACCAGTGGTCGCCCGACGGCCGATGGATCGCGTACACCGCTCCCGATCCGTCGTTCGCAGGCGAAGTGTTCATTGCGTCCGCCGCGGCGGATGATCCCGACCCCGTCAACGTAAGCGTCCACCATGACAACGATATTCTCGGCGGATGGGCGCCCGACGGGAAGAGCGTCTACTTCATGAGTCGCCGGAACTATGAGGTCGGGCTGGAGGGTTACGGCTGGTGGTGGGAGGGCGGCACGCTGCACTCGATCCCCCTGCAAAACGAGCCACCTCCGGCAAGTGATGTGCTCTTCCCCGCGAAAACCGAAAATGAGGACAAGACGGAAGGCGACGAATCCGCGCCCCCTGTCGACATTGACTTCAAGCGCATCGACGAGCGCGCCTGGCAGGTCACACACATCCGCGGCGGGGGCGATAAGGTCGCGCTCTCGCCGGACGGCAAGACCTATGTGTTCGAATCGAACGCGCTCGGCGGACGCGCGCTGTGGTCGGTCCCCTTTGAAGGCGGCGACCCGACCCAGATCGCGTCCTTGCCCGACAGTGCGGACGATATCGAGTGGCTGCCGGACGGGCGCGGCGTAATCTACCTCTCCGCCAACAGGATCGAATTCTGGGACAAGGATTCAGGGAAGGTGATGCCGGTCCCGACAACGGGGCGGCTCACCGTCGACCTCAATAAGGAGCGTCGGGAGATGGTCTACGAGACGGGTCGGGTGTTCGGAAATCATTTCTACGATCCCCGAATGCACGGCTACGATTGGAACCTGATCGTGTCGGAATACGCACCGCTTGCGGAGGAAACCGCCACAGGCGAGGAATTCATGCTCCTCATGAAAATGATGTTCGGCGAGATCGACGCAAGCCATACGGGCGCGTATACCGGGGGCTCCAGCGAGGGCATCGGCATGGGATGTGCCGATCTCGGACTTGAGTTCGACCCCACGACCACCCCACCCGGCCTGCTCGTCACTTACGTGCTGCCGCGAGGTCCGGCCGACTACGATGAGACCCGCATCGAACCCGGCGAGTGGGTGCTCTCCATCGATGGGGTCGACGTTTCTCCCGCCGATAATTTCTGGGCGCTTCTCGACGATGCCGTATCCAGGACCACTGTCCTGAAAGTCGCATCGGATCAAGCCGGGACCGATGCCAGGGACGTCTCGCTCCTTCCGATGACAAGAGGGTGGGCGTCTCAGTTCCATGAATCCTGGGGCGAAGCGGAATACGAGACATGGGTCGAGAGGAATCGCGCCAGGGTCGAAGAAATGTCGAACGGCAAAATCGGCTATGTGCACATTCAGGCGATGGGCGGAAGTCGGCTTGAGAGATTCGCGCGCGAGCTTTTCGCCGAGAACATGGACAAGGACGCCCTGATCGTCGACATCAGGTGGAATCCGGGCGGAAATATCCACGAGTATCTTCTCGACATCCTCGGGCACACTCAGTTCGGCTGGTCGCGTCCGCGCGACGCCGACTGGACGCCGCAGCCGTCGCAGATATGGTCCAAGCCCACCGTGTTATTGATCAATGAACGAAGTTCGTCCGACTCCGAAATTTTCCCCCAGGGCTTCCGCACACTGGGTCTGGGGACCATCATCGGGGAAACCACTCTCGGCGCAGTGATCGGCACCGAGGAATACACGTTGATCGACGGCACTACCGGAATCCGTCTCCCGATGGAGGGCTGGTACGCGATGGACCGCACCAATCTCGAAAACTACGGCGTGCCGCCCGACATACGGGTTGTGAACGACCTCAATCACATCCGCGACGGCGTCGACGACCAGTTGGAATACGCCGTGCGACATCTTCTGGATCAGCTCGAGTGAAGAGGGAAGATACGACGACCCCGGCGAATGCATCGCCTGCGTCACCAGTTGCCGTCGGGGGGGTACTTGACGAGGAAGGAGTCCAGGGAGCCGCTGCCATGCAGATCGACGGCTGGGCCCGGATCGAAGTCAATAGGACCATAGAAACTCCCTGCCACGTAGGCATTGCCGGGCGCATCGACACGGACGTCGACGCTCTCATCAGACCATATCCCTCCCCATGATCTGACCCAGTCATAGTCACCGTTAGGAAACAGTTTCAACAGATAAGTGTCGTATTTCCCAGAGGAAGTCCGCGTGTCTGCTCCCGGTCCCGGATCGAAGTCGGTGGTTGACCAGAAACGCCCAGTGACAAGGATGTTATCTTGGTCATCAACGGTGACAGACGAGCCCACTGCGTGCCCACCCCAAGTCTGGACCCACTGGAAGTCGCCGTTCGGGTTGAACCTGGACAGGAACGGGTCTACATCACCAAGAGGCTGTCGTTCAGCCACGCCGTCTCCCGGGTCGAAGTCAATCTTGTCATCGAACCGGCCGGTTGCCAGGATGTCGCCTGAGCTGTCGGTGGCAATGCCGAAGAGGTTAGTATTCCCGTTTAGATAGTCGTCAGTGCCCCACGCCCGGACCCATTGGTACGCACCGCCGGTTGTGAACTTGCTCAGGAACAGGTTGCCGTCCTCCGAAGTGTAGCGCAAGTCCTGTTCCGGCCCCGGATCGAAATCCGCGCCTCCCCCAAACGAGCCACCAACGTACAGGCTTTGTCCGGGCCCACAGGCAATGGAGTAGGGACAGGCCCCCCATCCTCCCCCCCAGGTTCTACCCCACTGGTAGTTGCCGGATGAATCGAACTTGCTCAGAAAGAAGTCCGATCCTCCAGATGCCTGGTGGTAATCTTCGCCGGGCCCCGGATCGAAATCTATTTCACAGTATGTTGAGCCGAAATTTCCGGCGATGTATACATACCCGAGACTGTCAGTTGCGACAGGTCCGCCGAACGGCCCTTCTATCTCATCGCCCCAGCGAAGCGCCCACTGGAAGTCCCCGTTGCCGTCCAGCTTGCACAGGAAGGGATCGTAAGCAAAGACCGAGGTGAGCTCGTAAACGCCCGGACCCGGGTCGAAATCGTACGTGCCCACGAACGTGCTTGCGAGGTACGCGCTTCCCTGGAGATCAAGTGCCACATCCAGGGAATTGAATGGAAGCGTATCCCATGTCGCAACCCAGATGAATACTCCCTCCTGATCGAACTTGCTCAGATACACTCCCCCATCGTCATTGGTCCGCTCTTCTACCTCAGGACCCGGGTCGAAGTCGACTGTCCCGTAGAAGTATCCTGCCACGAAAATGCTGCCTTCGTCATCCAACGCTAGGCTGTAGGCTTCAGAGAATCCTCCCCAGGTCCTTGCCCAGCCGGCCTTGGGGCCGACCTTGACCCCTCCCACCTGCCAGGAATCAATGAACCCCAGGTTGGGATCGGCCTGTGTGTCCGCAACTCTTACAAGTAGCGGATATTTCCCTATGTAAGCCCCCAACTCGTTTGAAAGCACACCCTCAAAAAGACAACTCTCCTCACCCGTGACTGTCGAAAACGCCAGTGCCGTTTCCCCGCCGAACAGCTCCGGCGATTCGATCGTCACCGACGAGATCGTGCCCTCATCCTGATGATCCCACACCTCCACCTGCACCGGTACAGAGCTCCCGGCCTCAGGAAGGAGCCCCGAGCCCACATCGACCTTGATCTTGTATGCCTCCGGGCAGTTGGCCTCAGGCGGAAAGTCGGTCAACGGGTCCACCACGTTCTCAACAGGCACCCAGCACGCATCGACCGCATAGCCGAATTTCAAAGCCCCGGACGGAAGATGAAGCACCGCGGTTCTTGTCTGAGCGCTGCCGGCGGTGAATATCCTGCGAGGCTGGTCCTCACTGTACGCCAAATACGGATTCAGAGTCGCCGAGAAATCGCTCCCGACTTTCCACTTGCCCGGTATGTACCTCAGCGCGGGCGGACCAGGCGAATCCTCGGGGAACTCCTCAGGGTTGAACAGCGCGGTGTAACCATCCGCATTCAGGAACTTAAGCTGGTCATCCCCCCATGCGACGATCCTTCCGCTCAACGGAAACGTGTAGTCCGAGTTGCCGATCAGAATCCCTCGCACATCAAATGCGGTGAACTGAA
>Ga0315294_10001694_pt1 | contig 24095 bp, 30 predicted proteins | sample YL17G13_40_MG_FD_203626 | JGI IMG/M metagenome (GOLD analysis project Ga0315294, IMG submission 203626) | Sediment microbial communities from Yellowstone Lake, YNP, Wyoming, USA - YL17G13_40 | ecosystem: Environmental > Aquatic > Freshwater > Lake > Sediment | place: USA: Wyoming | collected...
ACAAAGAGCGCAGAAAGATTCTTCAGAGAACGACGCACAACCAAACGGGGTCTTGTTTCTGTGCCGCTTAACCTCATGAGTATGCGTTTATGTCTTTTTACCTTAAGTAGTTCTTTCTTATTTTTGTGCATTTTATTTCGAGGTGGCGGCTTGTGATTTTCCGACCTTCTTCTTTACATATTCTCCGACGAAACGGATCCCCTTGCCTTTATAAGGCTCGGGAGGAAATATTGCGCGTATCTCATGAGATACCTCGCCAACCTTTTCCTTATCTATCCCCCTTACAATAATCTGGGTGAGCTTCGGCGTTTCTATCTTAATGCCTTCCGGAATAGAGAAATTTACCGGATGCGAGAAACCTAACTGCAGATTCAGGTTATTACCCTGAATCTGGGCCTTGAATCCCACTCCTATAATCTCCAACTCTTTGGTGTAGCCCTCGGTAACTCCCTTAACCATATTGGCGATAAGGGCGCGAAAAAGACCGTGTAACGATTTGTCTAATTTTGTGTCACCTATCCGTTTAACCAAAATCTGGCCATCCTTGATTTCCAGACTGATGCGATCATGCAGGGAGCGGTTTAATTTCCCCTTAGGCCCTTCTACATAAACGATACCGTCTCTTGCTTCTATCTTTACGCCTTGCGGTATAATTATAATTTTTTTGCCTATCAGTGACATAGCAGTCCTATTTTACCAAATATAACCGATGACCTCTCCGCCTGTTCCTAAGTCTCTGGCTTGTTTATCCGTGATAACGCCTTTGGGAGTTGAGATAATTGCCAGGCCTCTTCCCCTTAAAACCGAAGGCACTTCCTGGTGCTTTACATAAACGCGTAACCCCGGTTTAGATACCCGTTTTATATTTCTTATTGCGGACTTACCAGCAACGTACTTCAGGTAGATCCTTAAGATATTCTGTTTTTTATCTTCGATCAGCTTGAAATTATCTATGTAGCCTTCCTTTTTTAGGATTTCTAGGATTGACTTTGTGCTATTGGAAGCCGGAACATCAGCGTTATCTTTTTTTGCCATTATGGCATTGCGTATTACTGTAAATGTATCGGCAATCAAATCAGTTCTTGACATTTTTCCCTCGTTTGTTTTTTAAATTACTACCAACTCGCCTTTTTAACTCCGGGTATCAACCCCTGCCGGGCCAATTCCCTGAAACAAATACGGCAAAGCTGGAATCTCCTCAGGTAACCTCCGGATCTGCCACATATCTGGCAACGGTTGTATTTACGCGCAGGGAATTTAGGCGCCCTCTTCCACCTTGCAATTTGTGAATTTTTAGCCATTCTGCTCCCTTGATTCGCTAAAGGGCATTCCGAATAACTTTAATAATTGTTTTGCCTGTTCTTTAGATTTGGCATTTTTAATAACAAAGGTGATATCCATGCCCTGCGTGCGGCTTATTTTATCGTATTCTATCTCGGGAAAGATGTTTTGCTCACTTATGCCCAAAGTGTAATTTCCTGCCTTGTCGAAAGAATCGGGAGAGACTCCCCTGAAATCACGGATACGCGGCAGGGCGATATTAATGAGTCTATCCATAAATTCATACATCCTGGCCCTTCTCAACGTTACCTTACAGCCGACGGGATAACCTTCTCTAACCTTGAAATTAGCGATGGCTTTCTTTGCGCGTCTTAAGAGGGGCTTTTGTCCTGTAATGATAGCCAAATCCTCCATTGCCTTGTCCAGTATCTTGATATCCTGCATACCTTCACCCACGCCCATATTTACCACTACTTTCTCTATCCGTGGAACAGCGAGTTTATTCTTTAAATTAAATTTCTCTGTCATCTGTGGCGTAATTTCGTTTCTGTATTTTTCTAATAATCTAGGAATCATCTTATTATACCGCTTCCTTGCAACCCCTGCAGATCCTTGTCTTTGTCCCGTCCTTTAATAAGGTAAAACCTATCTTGACCGGACGCTCACACTGTTTACAAAAAAACATTGTGTTAGCGATACTTATGGGCGCCTCTATTGAAACGATGCCCCCCTGCTGGTCCTGCCGTGTCTGGCGCTTGTGTTTCTTGACTAAATTAAGCCCCTCAACGAGGACACGTCTTCTTCTCTCCAGCAGTACCTCAAGGACCTTACCCTTCTTTCCTCTGTCCTTGCCTTTGGTTATCTGAACCGTATCGCCTTTGCGGATTTTTAACATCAGATTACCTCTGGCGCTAAAGATATGATCTTGGTAAAGTTTTTTTCTCTTAATTCACGTGCTACCGGACCAAAAACACGCGTACCGCGCGGATTTGATTGCACATCTATAAAGACAATGGCATTGCGGTCAAACCTTAACACTGAACCGTCGGGGCGTTTTATGGCTTCTCTTGTCCTGACGATAACTGCCCTAGCCACTTCTCCCTTTTTAATTGCAGCATTGGGGTTAGACTCTTTTATATTTACATTTATGATATCTCCTATCTGGGCATGCATGCAGTTCTTCCTACCTAAGACATTTATGTATGAAGCACGCTTAGCCCCGGTATTATCAGCTACATCCAAGATGGTGCGCAGTTGAATCATTTAATCTCCTCTTTTAGTTCTACATGCGGCATTGCAGCTTTCTTAAGAATAACGGAGACCTTGAAGCGCTTTTCCTTTGAAAGGGGCCTGGTTTCGGTTATACGCACGACATCACCTGTCTTGGCAGTATTTTTTTCGTCATGAGCCTTGAACTTACTATACTTTTTTACAATCCTGCCGTATTTCGGGTGTTTGCTCAGACGCATTATTCTTACGATAACGGTCTTCTGCATCTTGTCGCTTATAACAGTACCAATCAACTCTTTTCTCTTTCCCATTTTATTTCTCTTTCTTTTCGTTCAAAATAGTTTTTATGCGGGCTATATCCTTTTTGATTAAGGAAAACATGTGCGGTTTTTCTACTCTATCACCGTAACGCTGAAGGTTGAGTTTAGCCAGTCCTTCCTTGAGGCTGTTTACCTTTTGCAATAGTTCGTCTCTGGAAAGACCGCGCAATTCCTGGATTTTCATTTTTATTTATGAGACCTCGTGATAAATTTTGTTTTAAGCGGTAATTTATAGGCAGCCAATCTAAAACACTGCCGCGCATATTCCTCAGGCACGCCACCCAACTCGAATAAGATGCGTCCCCGTTTTATAACTGCTACCCAATGGTCTAAATCGCCTTTGCCTTTACCCATACGCACTTCTGCAGGTTTCTTGGTTATGGATTTATCTGGAAAGGCCCTGATCCAAAGTTTTCCGCCTTTATGCAATTGCCGCGCCAGGATTACACGCACTGCTTCAATCTGGGTATTTTTAAGCCAACCGTTTTCCAGGGACTTCAAGCCGAATTCTCCGAATGCCAAGTCACAGCCCACCGTAGCTAATCCGCGCCTTTTACCTTTCTGCAACTTGCGATATTTTACCCTCTTGGGCATCATCGGCATTTTAGTTTGACTCCCTGTTTATGGCTTGTGGATTGCCTGTCAGGGCTTCTGCCACCGGATCCCCAACCCGCATGGGACTCTTCTTAGAAAGTATATCCCCTTTATAAATCCAGACCTTGACCCCGATAAGGCCATAGGTGGTTAAACTTTCCGCAAAACCGTAATCTATGTCCGCACGCAGAGTCTGGAGAGGAACCTTGCCTTGTTTGTAAGTCTCGGTGCGCGACATCTCTGCGCCGTTCAATCTTCCCGCGCAACTAACCCTTATTCCTTTTGCTCCGGCAGTTACCGATTGTTCCATGGCTCTTTTTACCGCCCTTCGGAAAGCTACCCTTTTTTCTAACTGAAAGGCTATGTTTTCTGCCACCAGTTGTGCGTCCAATGCCGGATTTTTTATTTCTCCTTCCCCGCCTACATCAATGGATAACTCAGTCTGAACGATATTATTTAAGTCTTCCCGCAGACGCTCAATATCGGCACCGTGTTTGCCGATAATGATGCCGGGTCTGGCGCTGAGTATCCTTATTTTTATCCTGCCGGACAATCTTTCTATGATTATCTTAGAGATAGCCGCCTGCTTGAATCTTTTTTTAATGAATCCCCTGATCTTGTAATCCTGCTGGATGAATTTAGGGTAATCCTTTGGCTTGGCAAACCAACGGCTATGCCAGTTCTTTATAAAACCGATTCTAAATATCAGCGGATGAACCTTATGTCCCATATATTTATTCTCCAGATTTTAAATCAAGTTCTATTCTTATATGCGAAGTTCTTCTTAATATAGGCTGGGCCCTTCCAAACGCCGCTGCCTTAAACCTCTTCCAGGACGGCCCGACATTGCAGATTATCTTGGATACGTATAATTGTTCCGCACTGAAACCCTTGACCTTGGCATTGGCGACGGCTGACTTTAATATCTTTATTAAAAATTCTCTTGGGCGCTTGTTTAGATTATTGAGTATACTTTGCGCCTCCAGTACGTCTTTGCGGCGTATCAGGTCTATCACCTGCCTTACCTTTGTCGGTGAAATCCTCAGGAATTTTACTTCTGCCTTCGCTATCATATTAAATTAAACCTATGTTTTCTCCGCTGCCTTCTTGGCCTTTACGCCACCGTGCTTTCTGAATATGCGCGTGGGAGCAAACTCTCCTAATTTGTGGCCTACCATATTCTCGGTAATAAAAACCGGAACGTGTTTTCTCCCGTCATGTACGGCAAATGTCAAGCCTACAAATTCAGGTATCACGGTAGAACGCCTGGACCAGGTCTTAATGGCCTGACGCAAGCCAGAACTACGCAGATTCTCTACTTTTTTCAGTAATTTCTCTTCTACAAAAGGACCTTTTTTCAGTGAACGCGGCATGCCTATTCCCTTCGTTTAATAATAAATTTATCCGAATACTTACCCCGTCTTCTTGTTCTATAACCTTTAGTGGGTTTACCCCAAGGAGTAACAGGATGGGGATTACCCTGACCTGATTTTCCCTCGCCGCCTCCGTGCGGATGATCGACGGGGTTCATGGCTACGCCTCTTACTGACGGCCTTATACCTAACCAGCGGCTTTTGCCTGCTTTACCTAAAGTAATTGCCCCATGCTCCATATTACCCACTTGTCCTATAGTGGCGCGACAATCTAAACTCACTAATCTTATTTCTCCCGAAGGGAGTTTTATATGGGCGGAATCTCCCTCTTTTGCCATTATCTGGGCGCTGGCACCTGCGCTCCTAACAATCTGTCCGCCTATGCCTTTATTTATCTCTACATTGTGAATCATGGTGCCCGAAGGGATATATCTTAATAAAAGAGAGTTGCCTGTCTTTATTCCCGCATCTTTCTGATTAGACGAAACTATGGTATCCCCTACGTTTAATCCCATGGGTGACAGGATGTATCTTCTTTCTTTGTTGGGATATTCTATCAAGGCGATTCTTGCCGACCGATTGGGGTCGTATTCAATAGCAATGACCTTTGCCGGAGATTCTAACAAATCCCTTTTAAAATCAATTATGCGCAGCATACGCTTGTGCCCGCCGCCGATATGCCTAGTGGTTATGCGACCATAGGCATTTCTTCCGCCTGTCTTCTTAAGCGGCTTTAATAATGATTTCTCCGGCTTGCTCTTGGTTATTTCCGAGAAGTCAGGCCCGCTCATGTGTCGCCTTGAAGGTGTTGTAGGTTTAAATTTTATTATTCCCATGTCTATGGAGCAGTCTCTATTTTTTGCCCCTCTTTTAAAGTAACTATCGCCTTTTTTAAATTAGGTGTTCTTCCCAGTTGATGCCTGACCCTCTTTAATTTACCCATCGCAATAAAGGAGTTTACGTTCTTGACCTTTACTTTATATATCTCCTCTACGGCGCGTTTTATCTGAATTTTATTGGCGGAGTTATTAACCAAAAAGAGATACTTGCCTTGCGGCTCGTTTATAATGGTAGACTTTTCCGTGCGAATTAAAGCCTTAATAATATCATAAGAACTTAACATTTTTTCAACCTGTCGGTAAGATTAGCCAAGGCATCTTTGGTAATGACTATCTTTTTGTGTTTCATAATCTCGTATGCGTGAGTATCGCCTGCAGCGTTGACTTCCAGGAAATCAATATTATGCAGGGCGATATTCAAATTCTTATCCATCTTGTCTAATAAAAGCAATACACGATAGTTCTTTTTTTCTCTCGAAGGATTTATCTTCAAATTGAAAAATACCTTTATTGCCTCTTTTGTTTTAGGTTTTTCTATCTTCAAATCATCCAGCACAATGAGATTATTCTCTTTTATCTTTACGTTTAGTCCGGACCTCAAGGCCAAATTTTTTAATCTTGCTGGCAATCTACAATAGAAATCCCTGGGATGCGGACCGAAGATGACGCCGCCATGACGCCATAGAGGAGAACGCGTAGAACCGACCCTGGCGCGCCCGGTTCCTTTTTGTTTCCAGGGTTTTTTGCCGCCACCCGATACTTCTCCCCTGGTCTTGGTAGAGGCAAGCCCTCTTCTCTGATTAGCCCTGTATGCGTTAACTGCCTGGTATATGGCAGCGGTATTTACATTGCCATCAAAAACAGAAGTATTCAGCTTAACGCTATCTACTTCCTTTCCTTCTGCATTATATATAGGTAAGGTGAATGCTTCCATATTACTTCTTCTTTTTTGCTTTCTTAATAATCAAATAACCGTTCTTATGTCCGGGTACAGCGCCCTTCACCAAAAGCAGGTTATTGTTCGGGTCTGTTTTGATTACCCGCAAATTCTGTAAAGTTACGCGGATTGCTCCCATATGCCCGGGCATATGGTGCCCTTTAAAGACCCTTCCGGGTGTGGTGGTAGAACCTATCGAACCCACGCGGCGATGTGACGTTGAGCCGTGGGTCCGCGGACCGCCGTGCCAATGCCAACGTTTCATTCCGCCCTGGAAACCGAAACCTCTGGAGGTACCGGTTATATCCACAAAATCACCAGGCTTAAACAAATCAACCTTCAGTTCCTCACCGACTTTATATTCCTTTTGAGGATCTTTTGAAAACTCCCCGATTAATTTACGCGGGGCAATATTCAATTTCTTAAAATAACCCAGAATGGGTTTTTTAACGCGGTTTTCTTTTGCCAGATCAAATCCGATCTGTATGTTTTTAGACTTCACTGACAATACTGGACAGGGGCCGGCTTCGATAACCGTAACGCTCGTCAGCTTGCCGTCTTCAGAGAAAACCTGCGTCATGCCTATTTTTTTACCAAGTAAACCTATCATTTCAACACTCAATTCCGTAAACCCACCCTAGCCACAAAAAGTGGTGGGGATAAATTCGGACAATAAGTTATGTCTCCCAATTGTATTTTTACAATGTTCCATAACTTATGTCCTCATTTACTTTATCTCAACATCCACGCCTGAAGGTAGATTTAACCTTTTCAGCGATTCAATGGTTTTGGATGTCGGCTCAAATATATCTATCAGTCGTTTGTGAGTGGACAGTTCAAATTGCTCGCGAGATTTTTTATCTATAACCGGCGAGCGTAATACCGTATAGATTTCTCTTTTAGTAGGCAGCGGTACCGGTCCGGATATCTTTGCACCGGTGCGCCTGACACTGTCCACTATTTCTGTCACAGCCTGATCCAACAAACGATGATCGTAAGCCTTAAGTTTTATGCGTATCTTTTGCATTGTCGTTTAGAACGATTAAGCTATCACTTCTGTTACGACACCGGCACCAACCGTGTGTCCGCCTTCACGTATGGCAAAGCGCGATTCCTTTTCCATAGCAATGGGTATAATCAGCTCTACCTCTAAGTTGACGTTATCTCCGGGCATAACCATTTCTACTCCCTGCGGCAGCTGCACGCTTCCGGTAACATCAGTGGTGCGAAAATAGAACTGCGGCCTATAACCTTTAAAGAATGGCGTATGCCTTCCGCCCTCTTCTTTGGTTAAGATATAAACCTGTGTTTTAAATTTGGTATGCGGGGTGATGGACTTGGGAGCAGCGATAACCATGCCGCGTTCTATCTGGTCTTGGTCAACGCCTCTCAAGAGCAACCCGACGTTATCACCGGCCTGTCCTTCATCCAGCAATTTTCTGAACATTTCTATACCTGTGACTACTGTCTTTTTTGTTTCCGGTCTCAAACCCACCAATTCTACTTCTTCGCTCAACTTAACTTTTCCGCGCTCAATCCTTCCGGTGCCCACCGTCCCTCTACCTTCGATGCTGAAGACGTCTTCGACTGCCATGAGGAAAGGTTTATCCAGATCCCTTATCGGAAGCGGGATGAAATCGTCACAGGCTTTTATTAAATCCAATATCGGCTTGCAATCGGCATGATTTGGATCTCCGCCTGCCTGCATTGCTTTTAGGGCGCTGCCTTTGATAATGGGGGTTTTGTCTCCGGGATAACCATATTTCGTCAGAAGATCCCTTACTTCCATTTCCACAAGGTCAATCAGTTCTTTATCGGAAACGGTGTCTATCTTGTTTAAGAACACTACCATTGCCGGAACGTTTACTTGTCTGGCTAAAAGAATGTGTTCTCTGGTCTGAGGCATCGGGCCGTCTCCTGCAGAGACTACCAGAATAGCACCGTCCATCTGAGCTGCGCCGGTAATCATATTCTTGATATAATCGGCATGACCCGGGCAGTCTATATGGGCGTAATGGCGTGCCTCTGATTCATACTCAACGTGTGCGACAGAAATGGTAACAACCTTGGTTTCGTCTCTTATTGTGCCACCCTTTGCAATATCAGCATATTCTCTGGCTTGAGCCCTCCCTAATTTTGAAAGGACTTGCGTAATAGCAGCGGTTAAGAGCGTCTTTCCATGGTCGATGTGGCCTATGGTCCCGATATTCACGTGCGGTTTAGATCTTACAAATTTTTCTTTAACCATTTAATACACCTCCTGTTTTTATTTAGAAAGTCTTTCTTGTTCCTACGGTTGTAAAGCCTGCAATAATCTTCTCTGCTATATGTGAAGGCACCTCAGTGTAAAACGAGGGCTCCATTGTATAGGATGCGCGGCCTTGTGTCAACGATCTCGATATTGTAGCATAATTAAATATTTCAGCCAAAGGTATATACGCCCTGATTGCGCGAACGTTGGCCCGCGTTGCAAGCGAAATTATCTTGGCCCGCCTGGAATTCAAATCTCCAATTATCGCCCCCATATATTCTTCGGGGACATCTATCTCCATATCCATAATCGGCTCTAGGAGAATGGGATTGGCTTTCTTGAGACCTTCGCTAAAGGCAATCGCAGCTGCCATCTGAAAAGCCATTTCTGAAGAATCCACTTCATGATAGGAACCGTCTATCAAGGTTATTTTTGTGTCCGTAACCGGATAGCCTGAAAGTACTCCGCTTTTTGCCGCTCCCATTATGCCGTTTCTGACGGAAGAGATGAATTCGCGCGGAATAGCACCGCTTTTAATTTTATCCTCAAAGGTAATACCCAGCCCCGGCATCTCCTGCGGTTCCATCGTTATAACCACGTGGCCGTATTGGCCGTGTCCTCCGGTCTGTTGGATAAATTTTCCTGTGGCGCTGACTTTTTTGGTGATTGTTTCCCGGTAGGCAACCTGAGGTTCTCCTACCTGCGCCTCCACGTTAAATTCGCGCATTATCCTGTCAATGACTATTTCCAGATGTAATTGCCCCATTCCGGAAATTATAGTCTCTCCTGTTTCCTGGTTATAACTTACGCGAAAAGAGGGATCCTCTTCGGCTAACTTATGCAGAGAAAAGCCTAATTTTTCCTGGTCCTGCTTGGTCTTTGGCTCGATTGCCTGCTGAATTACTGGTTCGGGGAAATGCATCGCTTCAATTAAAATAGGATTGGCCTCTTCGCAAAGCGTATCGCCTGTTTTTGTATCTTTCAGTCCTACCGCCGCAACAATATCGCCAGTATGAATATATTCAATAACTTCCTGACGGTTTGCATGCATCCTGACTAATTTCGTAATGCGCTCTTTTACCTTTTTTGAGGCATTATATATATAGGTTCCGGATTTTAGGGTGCCGGAATAAACCCTCAGATAGTTAATCTTACCTACATAAGGATCGGTGGCCACTTTAAAACACAGGGCGCAAAAGGGCGCCTTATCAGAAGCGGTAATCTCTTCGAAATCTTCTGTCTGCGGATTAGTGCCTTTTATAGGCGGCAAATCCTGTGGAGAAGGCAGGTAATCGCAGATAGCATCAAGAAGCAATTGTATACCTTTATTTTTGAAAGCCGCGCCGCATAAAACCGGAATAAACTTATTTTTTATGGTAGCCCTGCGTATGGCATCTTTGATATCAGAGACGGCGATTTTTTTACCGTGCACGAAGCTATCCATTATTTTTTCATCTGCCTCTGCTATCTTCTCCAGTAACGTCTCGTGTAGTTTCTCGGATTGCTCCTTTAAATTAGAAGGCACATCCGTGATATCTAATTCCGTGCCCAGTTCATCTTTATAAACGATGAGTTTCCTTTCAATCAAATCAACCATGCCTAAAAGATTATCCTGCTGGTAATAGGGCATCTGAACCGCGGCTGCGTTTGCCCCAAGTTTTTTATGCATCTGCTGGATGGCATCAGAGAAGTTGCTACCGACCCTGTCCAGCTTATTCACAAAGGCGATCCTGGGTACTCCGTAACGGTCAGCCTGCCGCCATACTGTTTCCGATTGCGGTTCTACCCCGCCCACGCCGCAGAAAACAACAACCGCCCCATCCAAAACCTTGAGGGACCTTTCTACCTCTATAGTAAAATCTACGTGTCCGGGAGTATCGATTATATTTATATTAAAATCCCTCCATTTGCAGGTAGTACAGGCAGCAGTAATGGTAATGCCCCGCTCCTGCTCCTGAATCATCCAATCCATAGTGGCGGTTCCTTCGTTTACCTCTCCGAGCTTATAGGTTTTACCCGTATAATAGAGTATGCGTTCGCTGGTAGTAGTTTTACCAGCATCTATATGGGCAATTATTCCGATATTCCTGATTGTATCTAACGCTATTTTTCTCATCATTACCAACGGAAATGCGCAAAGGCCTTATTGGACTCGGCCATCTTATGGGTATCGTCTCTCTTCTTTATTGCCGAGCCTTCACCTTTATAAGCTGAGATAATCTCTTCAGCAAGCTTTTCTTTCATAGACTTGCCTTTTTTGGTTTTGGCAAAATCCCTTATCCAGCGTAAGACAATGGACGTCCCGCGTTCCTGCCTGACTTCAATCGGAACCTGATAGGTAGCGCCGCCTACGCGTCTGGGTTTTACTTCCAATCTCGGCCTGGCATTCTCTAACGCCTTATTAAAAATTTTCAAGACGTCCGGGTCATTAAGCTGTTTCTTTATTGTTTCAAAGGCTCCGTAAACCATCTTTTCCGCGAGAGATTTTTTGCCTTTGATCATTACCATATTTATAAACTTAGCTACAATTTTGCTGTTAAATTTCGGATCAGCTAAAATCTCTTTTTCCTGCGCTTTTCTTCTTCTCATGTTCGCTTACGCTCCATAAGTTGTGGCCTCACTTATTTCGGCCTTTTTGCTCCGTATTTTGAGCGGGATTTCTTACGCTGATTAACTCCCGCGGCATCCAGCGTTCCTCTTACTATATGATATCTTACTCCGGGCAGATCCTTTACGCGCCCGCCCCTGACTAAAACTATGGAATGTTCCTGTAGGTTATGGCCTTCGCCAGGTATATAGGCAGTGACCTCTATACCGGTAGTAAGCCTCACCCTGGCAATCTTCCTTAAAGCAGAGTTGGGTTTTTTAGGTGTCATTGTGCGCACCTGAAGGCAGACGCCCCTTCTCTGGGGACACGCCATTAAGGCCGGAGATTTTGTCTTTTTCCTTTTGGATATCCTGCCAAATCTGATTAATTGCGTAATGGTCGGCATATTTTTATTCCTTTGCCTTTTCTTTCTTGTCTTCTGTTTTGTTATCTTTAGGTTTTTTGACTACCTCAATGCTCTGATGAACGCGGAATCCCGTTCCAGCAGGTATGAGATGTCCGACAATAACGTTTTCCTTCAAACCAAATAACTCATCTTTTTTTCCAGAAGTCGCTGCTTCTGTCAGAACACGCGTGGTCTCCTGGAAGCTTGCCGCTGAAATAAAACTTTCCGTAGTCAAAGAGGCTTTGGTTATACCTAACAATAAAGGCGTGGCCTGGGCAGGCTTTCCGCCTTTTTTGATAACGCGCGTATTCTCTTTCTGGAATTTCCATTTATCAACTTGCTGGGTAGCCAGGAATTCCGTATCTCCTGGATCCTCGATCCTTACTTTCTTTAACATCTGTCTGATGATTAACTCGATGTGTTTATCGTTGATACGCACTCCCTGAAGCCTGTAAACCTCTTGTATCTCGTTAACCAGATATTCCTGTAACACCTTATCGCCGCAAACCGTGAGGATATCCTGCAGTACCACGGGACCGTCTGTTAATTGTTGTCCGGCAGTAACTTTATCCCCCTTGTAAACATTAGGATGTTTACCGTGAGGTATGACATATTCTCTGGCCATGCCGGTAGGTGACTTAACGACAATTACGCGTTGGCCTTTCTTGGTTTCTCCGAATTCTACAAAGCCGTCTATTTCACTGATAACTGCAGGATCTTTGGGGCGTCTGGCCTCAAACAACTCTGCCACCCTGGGGAGACCACCGGTGATATCCCTGGTCTTGACAACCATGCGCGGTACCTTGGCTAAAAGATCGCCAGCGTTTATCTTCTGGCCGTCTTTTACCAGAATATGCGCTCCCGCAGGTATAGGGTAGATCCCCGATACTTCTTTGGCATCATCTAGTATTATTATCTGAGGCTGGTATTCCTGTTTATGCTCAACCACCACGCGCTCGGTCAATTTGGTAACCGGGTTCAATTCCTCCCGCACAGTAACATTTTCACGCAGGTCTTCGTATTTGACTATCCCCGCTACTTCAGTAAGTACGGGTGAGGTATAAGGATCCCAGCGCACAAATGCAATACCCTTAGCCACCTCTTCTGCATCTTTTATACTGATAAATGCACCCTGCGGCAGAGTATAACGCTCTAGTTCTCGACCCTGCTTATCATTAATACTGACTGAGCCGTTTCTGTTCAAGACTACAAATTCTTTATTCTTTGTGGTAACCCTCAAGTTATGGTATTTTAGTATACCCTTATTTTTTGACTTTATGAAAGACTGCTCTACGATCCTGGAAGCCGTACCGCCGATATGAAAAGTCCTCATAGTAAGCTGGGTACCGGGTTCACCTATGCTCTGTGCAGCAATTACCCCTACTGCCTCGCCTAATTCAACGAGCCTACCTGTAGATAGGTTTCTACCGTAACACTTGGTGCAAACGCCCCTGCCGGATTCGCAGGTGAGGACGCTGCGGATACGTATTTTTTCGATTCCCAGTTTTTCAATCATATCCGCTTTTTCTTCTGTAATTTCCTTTCCTGACTCGACAATCACCTCGTCGGTAATGATATCTACGATATTATCTAATGCCACTCTTCCCACGATACGGTCTTTAAGGCTTACCACCACTTCATCACCTTCGATTATCGCAGCGACGGTAATACCGTTTAGCGTACCGCAGTCTTCCTCGGAAACGATAACTTCCTGGGTAACATCTACAAGCCTGCGTGTCAGATATCCGGCGTCAGCGGTTTTAAGGGCGGTATCAGCCAGCCCCTTGCGTGCGCCGTGCGTAGAAATAAAATATTCCAAAACGTTCAATCCCTCCCGGAAGTTTGCCGTAATAGGGCTTTCAATGATTTCACCGGAGGGCTTTGCCATAAGTCCGCGCATCCCTGCCAATTGTCTTATCTGCAACCTCGAACCCCTCGCGCCTGATTCCGCCATCATGAATATGGGGTTAAATGATTCCATGCCCTTAAAAAGCAGGTCTGAAACCTTATCCGTAGCGTGTGTCCAGAGGTCGATAATCTTGGACTTGCGTTCACTATCGGTAATTATTCCTCGGTGATACTGTTCCTCAACCTTGGCTACTTCTTCTTTTGTTTCTTTTAGAACCTCTTGTTTTTCTGCGGGAATCTGCAGATCTTCTATGCCGATAGAGATCCCGCCTAAGGTTGCCATCTCAAACCCCAATCGCTTAATATTATCGAGCAGGTTGATGGTGGCAGTGTTCCCGAACCTCTTGTGGCACTCAACTACTATATCGCCCACCCTGTTTTTGTTGAATTCTTTATTCACGAAGCCAAATCCATCGGGAAGGATCTGGTTGAATATTACCTTGCCCACCGTAGTGGTGATGATTTGTTTTCCAGGGATAAATTTCTTTTCTTCCAGATCAAAAAGACTATCTACCCTTAATTTTATAATGGCGTGCAAATCAACAACGTTATCTTCATAGGCAATAATAACCTCTTGGCTGTTCGCAAATATCTTGCCTTCTCCTTTTGCTCCGGGTCTTTCTTTGGACAGATAAAAAACGCCTAAGATGATATCCTGCGTAGGTGTAAGTATAGGCCTTCCGTCAGCAGGAGAAAATACGTTGTTTATGGAAAGCATGAGAATTTTTGCCTCAAGCTGTGACTCCAGAGACAACGGAACATGCACGGCCATCTGGTCTCCGTCAAAATCAGCATTAAAGGCAGTGCATACCAGGGGATGAATCTTTATGGACTTACCTTCTATGAGAAGCGGCTGGAATGCCTGTATGCCCAGACGGTGTAACGTAGGCGCACGGTTTAGAAGCACCGGATGGTCTTTGATGACCTCATCCAATATATCCCAGACCTCCACTCTATCGCGCTCCACCATTTTGCGCGCATGCCTTACCGTATTTACAAACCCTTTTTCTTTTAACTTTTTTATAATAAACGGCTGGAATAATTCTTTGGCCATCTGTTTAGGCAAGCCGCATTCATGCAATTTGAGTTCAGGGCCTACGACGATTACCGAACGGCCAGAATAATCCACGCGCTTACCCAAGAGATTCTGTCTGAATCTGCCCTGCTTGCCTTTTAGCATATCAGAAAGCGATTTTAAGGGCCGGTTATTTGCACCAATTACAGGCTTACCGTGTCTGCCGTTATCCAGAAGCGCATCTACGGCTTCTTGCAGCATACGTTTCTCATTACGTATGATTATCTCCGGGGCATTCAACTCCATAAGTTTTTTCAAGCGGTTGTTGCGATTGATAACCCTACGGTATAAATCATTAAGGTCAGAGGTAGCAAACCTGCCACCGTCCAGCGGGACCAGAGGTCTTAAATCAGGAGGAATAACTGGTAGAATTTCCAAAATCATCCATTCAGGCTTGTTACCGGATTTCTTGAAATCTTCAATAATTTTTAAGGTCTTAAGTGCCTTTCGATTACTCAAGACGTCCTTATATTTTTCTAATTCACGCCGCAATTTACGGCAATGCGCATCAAGGTCCAGTTCCTTTAGTAGGTCCCTGACCGCCTCAGCTCCTATCTTCGCCTTAAAGGTAGAACCGTATTTGTTCAGCGCCTCCTGGTATTTTTCTTCTGTAAGTAGCTCTCCCTTCTTTAAGAGTGATGTTCCCGGGTCAACCACTACGTATTCCTCATAATAAATTATCTTTTCCAAATCCCTTAAGGATATACCCAGTAATGCCGACATGCGGCTGGGCACTGCTTTAAAAAACCAGATATGCGTAACGGCTGTGGCCAGTTCAATATGGCCCATGCGTTCCCGTCTTACCTTGGAGCGGTCCACGGTTACCCCGCAACGATCACAGGTAATGCCTTTAAATTTTTGGCCTTTGTATTTACCGCAATTGCATTCCCAGTCATGTACCGGACCAAAAATCTTCTCGCAGAACAATCCATCCTTTTCGGGCTTCAGAGTCCGATAATTAATGGTCTCGGCTTTCTTTACCTCTCCCCGGGACCAGGATTTTATAATCTGAGGCGAAGCAATCTTTATCGATATGCTATCGAAAGCAACAATCTCTTCCACTACTTCTCCTTTTCAGTACGAATATCCAAACACAGGCCCTGTAATTCTTTTATTAAAACGTTAAATGACTCTGGGGTTCCGTGGGTTAACCGCTGTTCGCCTTTTACTATTGCTTCATAGATATGCGTTCTGCCTGAAACGTCGTCACTTTTTACCGTCAGCATCTCCTGCAGACTGTACGCCGCGCCATATGCCTCCAAAGCCCAGACTTCCATCTCTCCTAATCTCTGGCCTCCGAATTGCGCTTTTCCTCCCAAGGGCTGCTGCGTAACCAGCGAATACGGACCAATGGAACGGGCATGGATTTTCTCATCCACCAAGTGAATTAACTTCATAATATAAAGATACCCTACGGTTATCTTCTGGTCGAAAGTTTCGCCGTTATAGCCGTCATAAAGGGTCACCTTGCCATCTTCGGGTAACCCTGCTTTTTTAAGCATTTCTTTAATCTCTTTTTCTGCAGGCCCATCAAATACCGGGCAGCTGACATGCAATCCAAGCGTTTTGGCTGCCCACCCTAAATGTACCTCCAGTATCTGACCGACGTTCATTCGGGAAGGAACGCCTAATGGGTTTAATACCACTTCTATGGGAGTACCGTCTGGTAAATAAGGCATATCCTCTTCAGGCAGTATTCTGGCCACCACACCTTTATTCCCGTGTCTACCTGCTAATTTATCGCCTTCCGAAAGCCTACGTTTGGTAGCAATATAAACTACTGCTCTTTTTAATACTCCGGCCGGCAATTCATCTCCGCGTCTTACTTTCTCAATCTCCCGTTCCTGCTCAGCCAATAATTCCTGAATCTGCTCATCAAAAGACGCAGACAATATCTTTGCCTCTTCGTTATCGCCCAAGTCCAGATTTTCTACCTTCCTCTTGTCCACGCCAAGCAGTTGGCTTAAACGCGCTATTTTCTCTGTGCGCACAAATTCTATTTCCTGCTTATAGTAGGCCTTCAGTTCTTTGGCCTTGGCCAGTTCTTTTGTTTTCTCTTCCTTAGACTTCCTGCCGCGTTCTTTACGCTGGAATATATGCACATCTATTACTACGCCTCCTACGCCAGGAGGAACTACCAAAGAAGTATCACGCACGTCTTTGGATTTCTCCCCGAAGATTGCCCTTAACAACCTTTCTTCCGGAGAAGGTTCTGTATCTGTCTTGGGAGTAACCTTTCCTACCAGTATATCTCCCTGATCCACTTCAGCGCCAATACGGATTACACCCGTTTCATCAAGATTCCGCAGGGCCTCTTCATTTACATTGGGTATATCACGGGTTATCTCCTCATTTCCTAAGCGCGTTTCAGTGGCTTCGATTTCAAATTCTTCTATATGAATAGAGGTAAAGGTATCTTCTCTGGCCAGTTTTGCGCTGATAAGTATTGCGTCTTCAAAATTATAGCCTCGCCAGGGCATAAAGGCACACAGGACGTTCTTGCCCAGGGCAAGCTCGCCCTCTTTGGTACTTATCCCATCGGCAATTATTTCGCCTTTTTCAACATGCTGGCCTAATTTAACAAACGGCCTTTGATTCAAGCAGGTATCTGCGTTTGTGCGTAAAAATTTCTTCAGGTGATATATCTTTTTACCGACGGTAATCGAGGCTGAGTCTACGTTGGTTACTTTTCCCGGCTCCTCTGCCACCACGACTGTTCCGGAATCGCGTGCAACTTTTTCCTCCATCTGTGTGCCTACTACTGGAGATTCGCAGGTCATCAAAGGCACTGCCTGTCTTTGCATATTTGAGCCCATAAGTGCACGGTTAGCATCGTCATGCTCTAAGAACGGAATCAAGGCAGCTGCTACAGAAACCAACTGCTTAGGAGAAACATCCATATATTCAACTTTTTTATTGGGGACTTTCGGGAAATCGTTTTTATAACGGCAGGATACCTCGCGCTCAACAAAATAACCCCCTTCATCTAAAGGTACGTTTGCCTGTGCAATGATTTTGTCTTCTTCGATGTCTGCGGTAAGATATTCAATCTTTCTGGTAACGCGCCCATCCTCCACTTTTCTGTAAGGAGTTTCCAGAAGCCCTAGAGAATTGACCCTGGCATACGTACTCAAAGAAGCAATCAGGCCTATATTCGGACCTTCTGGCGTTTCTATAGGACATACCCTACCATAGTGAGATGGGTGAATATCCCTGACCTCAAAGCCTGCGCGTTCACGCGAAAGGCCACCAGGACCTAGGGCGCTCAATCTTCGCTTATGGGTCATTTCAGCCAGAGGATTTACCTGGTCCATAAATTGAGAGAGCTGGCTACGTGCAAAGAAATCACGCACCTGATTGGATAATAATTTAGAGTTTATGAGGTAGTGAACATTGAGATTATCGAGTTCGCCTAAAATGCTTAATCTTTCCCTTATGGAGCGTTCGACGCGTGACAGGCCAATTCTTACCTGGTTCTGGACCAATTCCCCTATTGTTTTTATGCGTCTATTTCCGAGATGGTCTATATCATCTATCTTGCCTTCGCCTGCCTTTAGTTTGATCAGGTATTCGATTACCCTAATAACAGTAGCGGAATCAAGAATTCTCTTTTCAAGGGAAACATCCATCCCTAGTTTTCTATTTAAGATGAATCTACCCGCTCTTTCCAAATCGTACCTTGCGGGATCAAAGAATAATCTATAGAATAAGCCTTCTGCTGCTTCTTTAGTCACAGGCTCGGTTGGTCTCATCTTACGGTAAAAATCCAAATAAGCCTCTTCTTTATTCTTGGTGTAGTCTTTCTTTAGGGTATTGGCGATTTCCGTATGCTCTTTACCGAAAGCCGCAGTTATATCGGCATCAGTTGAAAAACCAAGTATTCTTAAGATCTGGGTAGCGGGAAAATTTCTGCGCCGGTCAACATAGGCAAGTATGTTCTCTGTCAAGTCGTATTTAAATTCAAGCCAGGCTCCGCGATAAGGAATAACCCTTCCGTAATATATCGACTTACCAGTCGGATGCTCTTCTTCTTCAAAAGAAACTCCGGGTGAACGCTGAAGTTGACTGACTACTACCCGCTCATCGCCGTTAATAATAAAACTGCCGGTTTCAGTCATAAGCGGTATCTCGCCAAAATACGCTTCCTGCTCTTTGGTCTCCTGGGGCGTAGTTAATCTGAATTTTACCTTAAGGGGGGCAGCGTAGGTAAGAGCCCTGGTTTTTGATTCGGCGATGTTATATTTAGGTTTACCCAGGGAATAGCTGATAAACTCCAGCTTGATTGAACGGTTGGCATTCTCGATAGGAAAGATTTCCGCAAAGACCTCATGTAATCCCTGTTGCTTCCTCTCCTGGACAGGCACATCTATCTGCAGGAATTCACGGTAAGGCACCAGCTGTACGTCTAGAAGATTAGGCAGGTCGTAAACATCTTTGAGTTTGGCAAAACTTTTACGTTTAATCATAACGCATCTTCCAATCGTTCTTTAAAAACTTACTAAGATTACTTCAGCTCTACCGTAGCTCCAACAGCTTCGAGCTTTTTCTTGATATCTTCGGCCTCTTCCTTTGTTACTCCCTCTTTGATTGGCTTGGGAGCGGCATCCACCAGGTCCTTGGCTTCTTTTAAACCGAGGCTGGTCATGGTCCTTACCTCTTTTATCACCGAGATTTTGTTACCTCCGGCACTAGTCAATACCACTGTAAAGGTGCTTTTTTCTTCCTGTGCTGGTTGAGCGCCGCCTGCAGCAGCTTGACCGCCAACAGGAGCTGCCATCATCGGCATGTTGGCCTTTACGCCGAACTTCTCTTCCAGGGCTTTTACTAAATCCGAGAGCTCTAAAACTGTCATATCCTCTATGGACTTAATTAATCCCTCTAATTTCTCAGTTGCCATTTTGCTTTCCTCCTTTTATACTTTCGTTGCCGCGAAACCGCGCCATTTATGGCGCAGATGGAGCTCTTTGGCCGCTTGAGTATTCCACTTTTAGGTTGTCTTTTTCTGCTTTATTTGATCCAGGCAATAAACAAACTTTGCCGCTATCTGATTCAGCGCTATTGCCAAACCGGCAATAGGCGAATTTAACGTCATCACCACCAGTGCTCTTAAGACCTCCCGTGAAGGCAGGAGTGCCATCGACTCAATATCCTTCTTCTGGAGTATTACGTCTTTTAATAAGCCACCTTCTAATTTTAATTGTTCATGCTCCTTTACAAAGCTGCACAAAACCTTGGAAGCACCCACCGGTTCCTCGCTGGCAAATACCAGGCCGCAGGGTCCTTCTACGAATTTAACAACAGACTCCAGCCCCGTATCACGAAAGGCAAGCCTTGCAATACTGTTCTTTATAACGAAAAAAGTTGCCTTGGTGCATTTTAGATTTTTCCTCAGGGAATTTAGATCAGGACCGGATAAGCCAGAATACTTTACGATAAAAATGGCATTTGATTCCTTCAGGCTGGCCTTGATGCGATTACTCGAGGTCTCTTTAAATAATAAACCGATTTTTTTCATATGCTTAAATAGCGATTTTTAAGCCGGGGTTCATTGAAGCCGAAAGCGAAAAATTCTTGACTAATTTCCCCTTTACCGATACGGGCCTAGCTTCATTTAGGGCTTCAATAACCCGCCAGGCATTATCAAACAACTGTTCGTCGGTGAAAGACATCTTCCCGACCGCAAGATGTAACCCACCCTGTTTATCCACGCGAAACTCAACCTTGCCCTTTTTTACGTCTTCAATCGCCTTTACGATATCGTTTGTCACCGTGCCTGTCTTAGGACTAGGCATCAGGCCGCGGGGCCCTAAAACTTTTCCCAGCTTGCTCAGGTCTTTCATCATTTCAGGTGTTGCAATAGCGCAGTCAAAATCCAAAAAACCGCCTGCAACCTTATCTATTAATTCAATACCGCCTACATAATCTGCCTGGGCATCTCTTGCCAGTTTCTCGTGTTCGCCTTTACAAAAAACAGCCACCCTTACCTTTTTACCGGTGCCGTGTGGAAGAAGTACTGTTCCACGTACCATCTGGTCGGATTTTTTGATATCGACATTGAGACTAAAATGTAAATCCAGGGAAGGGTCAAATTTAGGCGAAACCATTTTCCTAAGAACTGCGATGGCATCTTTAAGCTGATATACCTTGTCCTTCTCGATTTGCTTTTCGGATTCCTTATAGCGCTTGCTTCTTGTTTTCACCATGTTCTATCTTCCTTATCCTTCGATAGCAATACCCATACTCCGGGCAGTGCCTTCTATAATTTTTATGGCCTGCGTTAAGTCCAAGGTGTTAAGGTCCTGCATTTTCTGTTTGGCAATGTCTTCAACCTGCCTCTTAGTAACTTTACCGATTATCTCTTTGCCGCTTATTCCCGATGCCTTGGCCAGATTAGCTGCGCGCTTCAGGAGAACTGAGGAAGGCGGGCTTTTGATGATAAAGTTAAAAGACCTGTCCTCATAAACTGTGATGACTACCGGTAAAATCAACCCATCTCTGCCCTTGGTCTGTTCGTTAAATTGTTTACAGAACTGCATAATATTGACCCCGTGCTGCCCTAAGGCGGGGCCAACCGGAGGAGCGGGATTTGCCTGGGCTGCCGGAACATATAATTTAATTTGTGCTTTTATTGCCTTCTTGGCCATAGCGTCTGATCCTTAATTAAATCCTTTCCACCTGCCAATATTCCAATTCTACTGGAGTTGCTCTGCCGAAGATAGAGACGCTGACTTTGATCTTTCCTTTTTCGGGATGAATCTCTTCGATAGTGCCATTGAAATTTAAGAAGGGGCCTTCGGTTATTCTGACCTGTTCTCCTTTTTCAAATATGACCTTGAGGCTGGGTTTTACCTGCGTTTCCTTCGTCCTTTTTAGGATACCGTCGACTTCCTGCTGTGGCAGGGGCATAGGTTTTTTACCCAGTCCGATAAAACCGGTGATTCCCGGAGCTGTCTTGACGAAAAGGTAGCTCTTCTCATTTAGCTCCATTTCTACCAACAGATATCCTGGAAAAAACTTTCTTTGCGTTATCTTCTTCTTTCCGGAGCGAATCTCAGAAACCTGCTCGGTAGGAATAACCACTTTGGTAACGAGGTCCTGCATGCCCTCGGCAGCAATCTTATTCTCCAGCGATGTCTTTACCTTTTCTTCCAAGCCCGTCTGTGTGTGTACTACGTACCAATTCAACATTATTATTTAAACAGTATACTGAGTAGCTTCGACAGAACGATATCTATCAACCCTATAAATATGCTCATCACGGCGGTGATGGCAATAACCACTATGGTTGAGTCTATCAATTCCTGTCGCGTTGACCATGATACCTTCCCTAATTCTATCCTTACCTCTGTTAAAAATTTTATAGGTTTCTGAATTATGTCCATTTTCCCCCCAGATTCAAGTCAAGCTATACAGGAGCGGCAGGACTTGAACCTGCAGTCACGGTTTTGGAGACCGTTGGTTTGCCATTAACCGACGCCCCTATTTTTATTTTATTTCTTTATGTGGGGTATGCTTCCGACAGGATCTGCAGAATTTACTGATTTCCAATCTATCCTGATGCGTTTTTTTATTTTTTGTCGTCGTATAATTTCTATTCTTGCAAACCGTACATTCTAAGGTGATTATCTCACGCATTATTTGTTTAATTCCCATTTTACACCTCGCTTAAACACCCAAAAATTTTAATTAAAATTTTTGGCTAAGCTCGGTGTAAGTTCGTGCATACGATTTACGTTCATTGTCGTTCCGTAAATCGTGTACTCACTTAAGCTGGAGACGAGAATCGAACTCGTGACCCCGTCCTTACCAAGGACGTGCTCTGCCGACTGAGCTACTCCAGCGGTTTGGATACGCTCCGTCGGCTGGAGAAAAATTTCCAGAAGATATATTTAATCATCCAGCCAACTTAAAAATAAAAAAAAACACCTTCCGGAATTTTTATAAAAAAATTCCTTCACTATTTTACATTCCAGCTAGAAACGCCGAAAAGCTTTTATAGGGATTATAGTAGAATTGTAAGTATATATTAAAAATATATGCTTGTCAACCTTTTTTTGCCTTTTTTTTAGATATCCGTAAGATTGGCAAAGTCTTGCAGTGAGAGCCGTTCGGGGCGGGTATTTTTATCAAGGGAGTATTTTAAGAAGAATTTTCCTAATTTTTCAGCAGAAATAATGCCTTCCAGGCTGTTCTTGAGGGTTTTTCTTCTCTTGTTAAAGGCCGCTCTTATTATCCTGAAAAACAGTTTTTCGTCTTTCGGATTGACCCAGGGAATAGGTCTTATTTTAAAACTTATCAGGGCAGAATCCACCTTGGGACTAGGAGTGAAACAACCCTTTTTGATATCCAGGATTATCCTGGGTTCAGCGTAATACTGGACAAAACAACTGAATGAGCCGTAATCCTTTGAACCAGGCTTAGCTGCAATTCTTTCGGCAAATTCCTTTTGCACCGTAATAAATACGGTGTGGATCCTCTCTCTTGAATTAAGCAGACATTCAATAATTGGGCTTGATATATAATATGGGATATTCCCTATGACCTTAAGACGTTTTCCGGATTTTAGATGACATCTTTTAAAGTCGAATTTTAGAATATCTTGGTTAATTATTTCTACATTTGAAGTATTTTTTAGGTTTTCCTGGAGTATCCCGCATAAGCGGTCATCAATCTCCAAGGCATAAACCCGATCTGCTCTTTCGGCAAGTAAAGCAGTAAGTTCTCCCCTGCCGGCGCCTATCTCTAAAACAATATCAGAGGACTCTAAAGCGCAGGTATCGCATATTTTTCTTTGAATGTTTTTATCGGTAAGGAAATTCTGACCTAGTTTCTTTTTAGGTTTAAGGTACATTTTACGGCAAGCTTGATTGCTTCAAACAGGGAAGTTTCATCAGCCAACTGGTGATTTCCGGCAATATCAAAGGCGGTTCCGTGCAAAGGTGAAGTTCTCACAAAGGAAAGACCGAGAGTCATGTTTACACCCGTCCCCCTGTCGCACAATTTTAAAGGTATCAGGGCCTGGTCGTGATACATGGCAATAATACAGTCGTATTCCTTTCTATAGGCCCCTGCGATAGCGACATCGGATGAGATAGGACCGCTAACATCTATTGCCTTCTTCTTCAATCTTCTTATTGCGGGCTTGATAATTGCGTTCTCTTCCTTTCCTATAACGCCGTTATCCGAGGCATGGGGATTCAGGCCACAGACAACTATGCGCGGCCTTGCAATCGAAAAGAGTTTTTTAAGAGACTCGTTTGTCAAAATAATATTCTTGCATAAATCGGCCTGATT
>Ga0315294_10001697_pt1 | contig 24070 bp, 16 predicted proteins | sample YL17G13_40_MG_FD_203626 | JGI IMG/M metagenome (GOLD analysis project Ga0315294, IMG submission 203626) | Sediment microbial communities from Yellowstone Lake, YNP, Wyoming, USA - YL17G13_40 | ecosystem: Environmental > Aquatic > Freshwater > Lake > Sediment | place: USA: Wyoming | collected...
AAGAAGAGCCCCCCTGTAGTCCCCCCCAAGGGGGGGACGGGGAAGACGGCCTGATCATCGAACGACCGTTTATGTGGTAGAATACAACTATGATGATGCCGCCGACGATCATCATGGACGAGCGGGACTTTCCGGTAATGGGAGACGCCTGCAATCCGCCGCAGCGGACGAGGACCCGCTTGCAGGCGCCGGGTGTCTTTGTCTAGGAGCGAAGTGTAGTGATCATGGATACATTAGCTGGTTTGACGACTCTCAACACTGTAACCCGGAGCATAGCACTGCTCGTTGCGCTCTGTGTCTCAATGGTAGTCGGCTGCGGCCTGTGGCCGAAGGAGCATGTTGACGATGATCCCATTCTCTATCTTGTAAGCAACCTGACCGAGAAGTACATCGCCGGTTACGGCGATAAGGGTATCATCGACTGGGATTTCGACAGGTACACGAGAGAGAAAGATCGCTCGCTCCGAGACTACTTGATGCAAAACGGCTACCGTCTCGATAATGACATGGAGTTCTTCCGCGGATTCATTGCCTATTACGGCCTGACGGAGACAGATCTCTGGGAGGCCTTCCAGTCTGTCACGGCGTCGAAGGGAGAATATGGACGCAGGAATTTCCTTGTCTCATACTCCCCTCCCGCTAACTGTTTCGGCGGGCTTGTGGCGGCAAGCGCAAATGACTGCATGGAGCGTATCATTGTCGGATACTACGCTGCGCATCAGATTGACCGGGGAGAGACGGAGTCCAGCCCTGATCCGCTCGGCTTTCATGACGTGGTGATCACGGCTGCAATGAAGCTTGCTCCCGACAAGGCCCTGCGGATCGTCAACGGCTTACTGCAGACACCCGAATCGCTGCCGTCCGATGGAATTGAATCCCTAAGATTCTACACAGTTCTGCTGAACGCATCTGCCGAGCTCAAGAAGATCCCATCAGCAAGAGCTGACTTTTATGACGGTTTATTCAAGGTCCTCAGAAGCCCGGTTTGCGGTATGCCTCTGAGATCAGGGGTGGCATACGTCATCGCTCACAGCGCGCCCAGGTACGAGGATGCCGTCGCCCTGTGGACTCTGGTCCGCGACCCGGCAGTGCGCATCGAAGTGAGACTCGCCAGCTTACGGTCCTTGCCGGATTGTCTTCAGGGAAGCTTGGGATACAACGTATCATCGATCGATGACATACCTTCCCCTGAGCTGCGGGATGATCTGAATGACATTAGCCGCCTGGGCCTGCCTATAAAGCAAGGGAGTGCTGAGGAGCTTGAGTTCCTCGGCCGCCTGCTCGACTGGGCGTCAGGGCCATACAGGAGGGAGCTTCTGGACTATGTCCTCGGCAGTGTCCCGAAAATTGACTGCGGTCATGAGGAGTATCTCCCGTCCCCCGTGAAGCCGCTTAAGGACATGATTGTGCAGAATGCGCAGATCATCAGGGAACTGGCCATGGAAGAAGCATTCAGCGAAGCCCTAAGTGAACTGGAGATGAGATGTCCATCATACACTTCGGAGATCAGTGCAATGAGATCGAGTCTGCAGTACGCGGATCGAACGAGCCAGTAGGACCATGCGCGGTTCGTCCCCGGAGCTCGCACGTGTCGATAGAATCGCGAGGAGGTCAAGCGCGCCGGGACCTCCTACACAACCCCGTTTAGCTGCTATAATGTGCATCCGCCGATGCCGGAAGGCGTCGGGAGGAGCATGCATTAATGGCACAACTCTTCGGCACCGACGGGATCAGGGGTGTAGCGGGCCGGGACCTCACTGCGGAGTTCGCGTTCCGGGTCGGACGGGCGGTGGGAGAGCTCATAGCGGAGAGGAAATGGGAGCCGCGGCTTCTCATCGGCAGAGACACCAGGCTGAGCGGACCCATGCTCGAAGCGGCGTTGACGGCGGGAGTGATGGCTGCGGGGTGCGACGTTCACGTGCTCGGGATCGCTCCGACTCCTGTGGTCGCGTTCCTCACGAGGCATCTGGGGTTTCCCCTCGGGTGCGTGATATCCGCGAGCCACAATCCCATCGAGGACAACGGGATCAAATTTTTCGATACGAGCGGGATGAAGGTTGCGGACGAGGTCGAGGAGCGTGTGGAGGAGCTGCTGAAGCCGGGCGCGATCAAGCCTGCGGATAGGACAGGGAAAAACGTCGGGACACGTCACGAAGTGGGCACGAGGGTGGATGAATACGTAAGGCATCTTTCGGACATCGGCCAGGACCGCGTCCGCGGGCTGAAGATCGTTGTGGATGCCGCCTGCGGTGCGGCGTACGCGGTGGGGCCGTCGGTTTTCTCGCTTCTTGGGGCGCAGGTGGTCCCGCTGAACTGCTACCCGGACGGATCGCGCATCAATGTGCAGTGCGGCGCGACGGATACGTCCGGCCTGAGCCAGATGGTTCTGAAAACCCAGGCCCACATGGGCGTGGCTCTGGACGGCGACGCGGACAGGGTGATTCTGATCGATGAGCGCGGGGACGAGGTGGACGGGGACCAGATGCTGGCGATGTGGGGGCTGTATCTTCTGTCCAGCAATTCCCTTCCCGACAACACGATTGTCGGAACGGTCCTCAGCAACAAGGGACTCGAAGTGGCGCTGGAGAGCTCGGGCGGCAGGCTTCTCAGGGCGCCGGTGGGAGACAAATACGTGCTGAGGGAGATGATCTCCAACGGGGCGAGGATAGGTGGAGAGCAGTCGGGGCATCTGATTTTTCTCGACTATCACACGACCGGGGACGGAATTCTCACGGCGCTCATGGTCGCGATCCTCATGCGCGCGACGAACAAGCATTTAAGCCAGCTCGGAAGCCTCATGCAGCGCTACCCGCAGGTGCAGTTGAACATCGCGGTCACCGACAAGCGCGCCGCCCTGGAAGATAAGAAGGTCCAGTCGAAGATCGCGGCACTCACGAAGGAAATCGACAAGATCCAGGGCAGGCTTCTGATCAGACCGTCGGGAACGGAGTCTGTGATCAGGGTCATGACCGAAGCGCCGGACGAGGGGGAAGCTCGGCGAATGGCTGAGATGGCGATAGATCTATTTCGAAGTTACAGCGAGTCGGGGAAGGTGACGGAGCTGTAGGAAGATGAAAGTACTCACTCCAGAAGAGATGCGTGGAGTCGACACCCGTGCCATAGAGCAGCTGGGCGTGCCGAGCCTGCGGCTGATGGAGCACGCTGGACGTGCGGTGGCGGAATGGGTGCTGGACAATCTTCCGCAGGCGGACCTAGTGGTTGTTCTGGCGGGACGCGGCAATAACGGGGGGGACGGACTTGTGGCGGCGAGGTATTTGTCGGAGAACGGACGAGAGGTCAGGGTCATCCTCCTGAGGGGTGGGAAAGAACTCACGAGAGACTGTCAGGCGAATCTGGAGGCTCTTCCCGGAGTTGTTGGTGTCGTCACCGTGGATGATGAGGCGGGTCTGAAGGAAGCGGTGGAAATGCTCACCGCTATCGGACGGGAGATGGGCTCGTCTCCGATCAAGGGGGAAGCCGCGTTTGTGGACGCGCTGTTGGGGACGGGAGTGCGCGGGGAGGTCGAGGGTCTTGTCGCCGATCTTCTGCGAGCGGCGCAGGGTCTGGATTGGCCGACTGTCGCGTGCGACATCCCGTCGGGAATCGACGGCACTGACGGCAGCTACCTCGGCGCCGGGATACCCGCAAAGGCGACCATTACGATGGGACTTCCCAAGACCGGGCTTTATCTTGGAGCGGGTGTGGAATATTCGGGCGAGGTTGTCGTGGCGGACATCGGATTTCCGGACGAGGCTGTTTATCCGGCCGCGGCGTCGATGGAGACGATCGAGGAGGCATCGGTCGCCAGGCTTTTCGCGGACGATCGGGGCAGGCCGGACGAGGTGGCGCTTCACAAGGGCGATTTCGGAAGGGTGCTGGTGGTGGCGGGAAGTCGCGGGATGCTGGGCGCGAACGAGCTTTGCAGCAGGGCTGCGCTGAGGTCCGGATGCGGGCTGGTGATAGCGGCGGTTCCCGCGAGCGAATATCAGATAGTGGCGTCGCGAACCGGTCCCGAGATAATGACCGCACCGATCGCGGCGAACGATCTTCACGGCTGCTTCGCTCCGGAGGGGATCGCGGAAATCGTGAAGTACTTCGAATGGGCGGACGTGCTGGCGATAGGCCCGGGGTTGAGCGACAACGAGGATGCGCTGAAGTTCGCGAGGGAGGTCGTGGAGGCGTTTCCGGACACGCCGGACCATCAGGTGATAGTGGACGCGGATGCGCTGAAGGCGTTCTCCGACGATCCATCGCCGCTGAAGGGTCGGGCCCGAGCGCCGATCCTGACGCCGCATCCGGGGGAGTTCGCGCATCTTGCCGCGGCGCACGACCTTCCGGACGACAAGCTTCAGCGGCTGCGCGCGTACGCCGATCTTGCGGACTCGGTGATCGTGCTCAAGGGGGCGCGGACGCTTGTGGTGACGCCGAGGGAGACGGGGGGATGTCCGGTGTCGGTGAACGTCGAATCCGGGAATCCGGGCATGGCCACAGCAGGAAGCGGCGATGTATTGACGGGCATACTCGCCGGACTTGCGGGACAGCCCACGATCGCGTGGGACCCGTACCAGATCGCGTGCGCCGGGGTTTTCCTTCACGGATTCGCGGGCGACCTCGCCGCGGCGAGAATGAGTCGGCAGGCGCTGATCGCCGGCGATATAATCGACAATCTCCCCAGGGCTTTCCGGCAGTTCAAGCGGAGGTACGGCCGGAAGCCGCATTCCAGGCCGGCTCGACGCGGACGGAGGCGAAGTTGACATGCCCTTCTCCCGGGCGATCTGGGCGGAGATATCGAAGAGCGCGCTTGGGGAGAATGTCGCGCAGATACGCAGGCACGCGGGCGAGCAGGAAATCATAGCGGTGGTGAAGGCGAACGCGTACGGGCACGGGCTGGCCGGCACGGCGAAGGCGCTCAGGGAAATCGGGATAAGGGAGTTTGCGGTCGCGAGTCTCGGGGAAGGACTTGAGCTCCGGCAGGCCGGGATCGGGACGAGGGGATCTAAAATTCTCGTACTGGGATACTCGCTTCCAAGCCATGCGGACGAGGTGGTTTCGTCGGGTCTGTGCCAGACGGTGATTTCGGCGCACGAGATTCGCGCGCTCGCCATGGCGTCGGAAAAGCTCGGCAAGCCCGCGCGGATCCAGGTAAAAATCGACACCGGCATGCATCGGCTCGGTGCGCCCGCCGGGGACTTCAGCAGGCTCATGGATGCGCTCGCGCGATTCCCGTCGGTGAAGCTGGAGGGAGTCTACACGCACTACAGTTCGGCCGACGAGCCCGACAGCCCGGTGACCGAAATCCAGTTTGGGACTTTCAAAAAGGCCCTTGAGGCGCATAAGCTGGGCGCACGGGTGAAGCTCCACGCGTCGAATTCCGCGGCCCTGATCAATTTTCCGAAACTGAAGCTCGACAAGATCCGTCCGGGGATCGCGATCTATGGCGAGTATGCGTCGCGCCTTGTGCCGAGGGCGATGCCGCTCAGGCCCGCGTTGAGCCTGAGATCGAGGATTGTGGAGGTCAAGAGCCTGGGGAAGGGTCACGCGGCGGGCTACAATCGTTTATTCATAAACGAGAGCGCGGCGCCGATCAGGGTGGGGATAATTCCGGTCGGATATGCGGACGGTATCATGACACGGTCGAGCGGAAGGCGCGAGGTGCTCGTGAGGGGAAGGCGGTGCCGCGTGGTCGGCGCGGTCAGCATGGACTTCACCCACATACTGCTGGGGGACGATATGTCCATCGGAGTGGGCGAGCCGGTCACGCTGATCGGGTCCGACGGGAAGGAAACCATCACCGCAACTGAGCTCGGCGAGATGCTCGGCACGCACGCGTACGAGGTGCTCTGTCTGATCCCCACCAGGATTCCGCGCAAATATGTGGATTAGAAGCTCTGTGTCACGTGTGCCCGCGATCCGACTTTTTTTCCAGCCACTGTATCCAAGGTCCGAACGTAAGTGAGGACGCTGATTGGTGCTTTCACTTGCGGGACTGCTAAAGAGGGGACTGTTTGTGGGGCAGGCTTTCCAGCCTGCCATTCATGCGGCATTCAGACGCGGCAGTCTGGAAAGCCTGCCCCACAAAGAGACTATTTCAACAGCCCCTTACGTTCGGGCGATGGATTCGTATTGAATGCGGTGCGTGTTACACTTCAGCCATGATCGAAATCAAAACGGGACATCGCGAGTGGGACGGATTCTGGCCGATCGTGAAACGGTTCCTGGACGAGAGCTGGACGGAAGTCGGGGACCCCGCGAGCGGCTCGGTGGCGAAAGGTTATCGCACGCCGGACTGTCCGTGGCTCTGGCTCAGAGACAACGTGCATATGATGTCGGCGTCGGTTTATCTGCTCGACGATATCAAGTGCCTTGTCGATTTTTTCATCGAGAATCAGAAGGACGACGGATCATTTTTTGATTTCATGGATTTGGATGGGAGGAAGCTTCGCGTGCCGTCGGAAGCCGACGTGGAATATCTCGCGGCCATCGGTGTTTACAGGGCGTGGCTTGCGTCGGGCGACGACGAGTGGATGAAGTCGCGTCTGGGGCAGCTCAGGCGCGGACTAGAGTACATGACATCGCATCCGTGGCGATGGGATGAAGTTCATCAGATGCCGAAGCGGGCGTACACGATCGACACGTGGGATTTCGACGCGCGCGAGGATCTCACCGAGGTACACTGGCCAGGGAAGATCGACGAGAAGACGCACTTCGGGATCATGCACGGCGATGTGAGCGGGCTGTATCACGCATGGCGACTGATGGAGCAGATGCTTGGCTATGTCGGGGAGACGAACGAGGCGAAGGAATTCGGGTCGAAGGCGGCGAAGCTGAGAGAGAGAGCGAACAAGCTTTTGTGGAACGGAAGATTCTACCGGCACAGGTATCCGCTCGATGATTTCAGGATTGCGGGGGTTGATGAAGAGGCGCAGCTGTCGCTGTCGAACGCGTACGACATCAATCGCGGACTTCCGACGCCGGAAATGTCGAGGTCGATAATCGAGGAGTATCGGAGGCGCAGGAAGGAGGGTCGGGCGTTCGCGGAATGGTTCAGCATCGATCCGGCTTTTCCGGCGGAGGCGTTCGGCGCTGCAAAACTTAAACCGGGTACATATGTAAACGGCGGGATAATGCCGCTGGTCGGGGGCGAGCTTGCCAAAGCCGCTTTCAGACACGGTTTGCCGGAGTATGGGGTCGACATTCTCAGGCGGTACTTCGAGATGATCGACTCTACCGGCGAGGCATATCTGTGGTATTTTCCGGACGGCCGTCCTGCGACGAAGGAGGAGAGCACGAGTCCGGAAGCGTACCCTACGGACGGTTGGGGATCGTCGGCGATGGCGGCGGCATTGATACAGGGACTCGCAGGAGTGCGGTCGGGACGTCCGGGATTCGGCGCTGCGTGGGTGGAGCCGCACTGGGATGCCGCCGGAGTGGATCATGCGGAGGTCGCGGTGGAATATCCGGCGTCGGGAAAGAGGCTTCATTACACGTATGCGCGAGATGATCGCAACAAGACGACCGAGCTGGCGATCGAGTCCGACCGTCTTGTCGCGCTGCACGTGGGATTGCCCGAAGGCATCGAGCGGGTCGAAGCGGAGACGGGGGGTAAGGGGCTCGACGTCAAGGTGGAGAAATGGGAGCTTGGACTCGGCGCGGCGTTCTGCGATGAAATTGGGGGAAGAATCGTTATCAGATATATTACGCGGTAGCAGCTACCGCTAAAGAAAAGGTAGCAGCTACCGCTGAGGAGATTTGTGATAATATTCCGCTGAGGGATTTCCGGGGAGAAATGTCGAGGCAGTCATGGCGCGAGTAATCCTGGACAAGGTCAACAAGGTATACCCGAACGGCGTTCATGCCGTGAAGGACGTCTCGCTCGAGGTGGCCGACGGCGAGCTTGTCGTGCTCGTCGGGCCGTCAGGATGCGGGAAGTCGACGGTGCTGAGAATGATCGCCGGACTCGAAAAGTCGTCGGACGGGAGGATCATGATCGGGGATCGGGTAGTGAACGATGTCGAGCCGAAGCATCGGGACGTCGCGATGGTGTTCCAGGATTACGCTCTGTATCCGCATATGACCGTGAAGGAGAATCTGGAGTTCGGACTGGCGATGCGGCGGGTGCCGAAGGATGCTCGCGAGCGCGCGGTCGCGAATGCGGCGAAGGTGCTGGGGCTGCAGGAGCTTCTTGCGAGGAGGCCCGCGCAATTGTCCGGCGGACAGAAGCAGCGGGTGGCGGTCGGAAGGGCGATCGTGCGCGAGCCGAAGGTGTTTCTGTTCGACGAGCCGCTGTCGAATCTTGACGCGAAGCTGAGGGCGGAGATGCGCACCGAGATCGCGCGACTGCATCAGCGCCTCGGGGTGACGACGATCTATGTCACGCACGACCAGGTGGAGGCGATGACGCTGGGTCACAGCATCGTGATGATGCTTGACGGGACGGTGCAGCAGGTGGGATCGCCGCTCGATGTCTACGATCATCCGTCCAACGCTTTCGTGGCGGGATTCCTGGGCACTCCACCGATGAATTTCATTGATGGATGCATTCAATCGGGCGCGAAGGAATTCACGTTTGACACACTGTCATTGCCCTTGCCTGCGGGATATGCGGATGCGCCGGTCGAGATTCTTCAGCGCGCGGTCACGTACGGCATACGTCCGGAGCACATAAAGGTGAACCCATCGGGCACGTGGAGCGGCGGCCTGAAGGGCGAGGTGGTGGTTGTGGAGCCGCTCGGGAGCCGGGAGATCGTAATCGTGAGGGTGGGGGAGAGGGAGCTCACCGCGGAGGTGGAATCGACGGGCGTTCTGCGTCCGCTGCAGTCGGTCGACGTGGTGATCGATGCGGGCCACGGACACCTGTTCGACAGCGAGGGGAACAACCTTCCCGTAATGTCGCCCGGAGGGAAATGCTAGGAGCCCGACTCGGAGCGTGTCGGGATCGGGAGAGTTTTCACCAGAACATCGCGACCGTCCCATGTTATCGCGTTCCAGACGCGGCCGGCAGGTTCATTTGCGGGCAAGGGGGTCACTGAGTCTTCATCTTCAAAGTATAGATGTGAACCACGCGACTCGGGACGCTTGATCGCGGCGCGCGCGACGGCGAGACCGGCGACGACGGCAGCCTTTGCGGAGATCGCGCGGTGTAGTCCGCTCTTCTCAGCATCGATGCGGGTTTCAAGGAGTGCGTGCAGAATCGTCTCTGCCTCGGTGAGACCGTCGGATGTTCTGATCGGCCCGATAAATCGGGAGAGAATCTTCGCCACGTTTTGCAGACACTCGTCGGGCTCAAGGCCGGGTGCGTGCTGGAACTCCGCGGCAAGTCGAGCAGATTCGCTATTCGCGAGATCGACAAGCTCGACGGGCTCGGCAGTGGAAGCGAATGCGGCGGCTTCGTTCCCGGCGACGTGACCCATGACCTGGCAGTCGAGGAGAGCGTTTCCGCCGGGACGGTTGGCGCCGTGCTGACCGCCGGCGACCTCGCCGCACGCGTAAAGGCCCGCAACGCGGGTCTGGGCCTTTGTGTCGATGAGAACTCCGCCCTGAAAATGCTGTGCCGCGTGACGCACCTCGATCGGCTGCGAGGCGAGATCAATGTCGCGAAGCGCGAACCAGTCGATCACGAGCGGGTTGATCTTCGCGAGTCGCTCGATCGGGGTCGAGATGCTTCCGTTGCCGGTGAGGAGGATGCCGCGATTTTCGAACCATGCCCTCACGACTTCGGGGAGGCGCCTGCCGATATAGGCCGTGTCGACGAAGTCGGGATTGGCGCGATAGTCGAGGGTGACGGTCTCACCGCGGGAGGTTGCGCGCCAGGCGGCGATGTCGACTGCGCGCGCGGGTGATTCCGCGGACACGGGCCATGAAGCGCCTTTCATGAAGAGGAGCTCGATGGGGTCGCGGTCCGGGGCGATTCTCTGAACATCCGCGAGGAGGTCCCGACCGTCGGCGCCGATTCTCGGAAACGCGCGCATGAGGCTTCCGGAGCAGGCGAGCGACGTAGCGGTCGACGACAGTCCGAACTGGATAAACTCGATATTGACGAGCGTCGCTCCGGCTCTCAATGCCGCGAACCAGGGAAGCGCGTCCATTCCGGGCGGGTAAACGTTCTGATCGAAAATCCTGCCGGGACCGCCGCATGCAAGGATGATCGAGCGGGCGCCGATCGCGAGCCATTCGCCGCCCTGACCGGAGAGACAGAGGACGCCCGCGACCCGCTTGCGGTCGGGATCGACGAGAATGGAGATGAGGGAACTGTCGCCAAGAAGGTTTATATCAGTACGTTTTACTGCGGCGAGCAGAGCGTGCTCGATATCGCGTGCGGTGTAGGGCCCCGTGTAGCAGGCGCGCGCGAACCTCGACCCGTCCGTCAGGAACTGCCTCGGGCGGTTCTTGGCACCGCAGGCAAAGGGCACTCCGATTTCGGCAAGCCTCCGATACGCGAGCGCACTCTCCCGCGCCAGGAGGTCGGCGAGATTGGGATCGGAGACAAAGCGTCCGCCCTCGTAGATGTCGCGGGCGTGCTCTGTCCATGCCGCTTCGCCGCCGGGCTCGGTGAAAGGGAAGGAAACGTGGAAGGCCATGCGGTCGGAACATGCGACGGCCGTGACCCCGTCGCCGCCCGGGGCTCCGCGAGAGATGACCGTGACCGAGAGTTGCGGCGCTGCTTCCCGTGCGGACAATGCAGCGCGCAGGCCCGCTCCGCCCGAGCCGATGACGAGTATGTCGGTGGTGAGAGTTCTCATGACCGTTACTGAGGCGCGATCAGTCGCAGCGGACGGGCTCGAATACGATTTTCATCGCTTTCCGCGACGTGAGAAGGTCCCAGGCTTCGCCGTGCTTTTCCAGGGGGAATCTGTGCGTGACAAGTCGATCGAACGGAAACCTGCCGCTCCGCACGATTTCAAGGGCTCTTGAGAGATGGCGGGTGCCACTCGTCCAGACGCCTTGAATAGAGAGATTCCTGATCACAACATCGGAGTAGAGATCGAGCGGCACCGCACCCGCAGGTATGCCGAGACCGGGATTTACGTATGTACCGGCCCGACGGAGGATCTGCACGGCTTCGGCGAAGGTCGATGGGTCGGGTGTGGTGTCGATGACAACGTCCGCCCCGACGCGTCCCGTCTGGAAAAGCACATAGTTGATGATCCTGCACGAATCCATCTCGGACCGGTACAGCACATCGTCGGCGCCGAACTCCTTGGCAATCTGCGCTTTCGGTCCGGGGGAACGGGTGATCGCAACGACCCATTTCGCGCCGGCATCAACGGCGAACGCGATCTGGTAAGCGGCGAGGGGTCCGGTCCCATAGATCACGACCGTGCAGCCTTTCGAGATCCCGGACCGTTCGTGCGCATGAGCCGCGGTCGCGCCGGAGCATGTTGCGGACACCAGCACGCCGGGATCGAGCGCGGAATCGAGGGGATAGATGATCGTGCCCTTGCGCAGGAGGATGTGGGTCGCGTAGCTTCCGGAGAGATGGGGAGCGTCGGCTGAAGATATGTTAATACCGTAGACTTTGCGGTCGACGCACAGATGCCGCTCGCCCTTCAGACAAAAATAGCACTCGCCGCAGGTGAGACTTCGCTCCCATACGATCGGCATGCCCGGGACGATTTCGCGGCCGTCATGAAGTGTCGCGCCGTCGCGCGCCTGAACGACTTCGCCGACACCCTCGTGGCCGAGGATGATCGGTAGGGGGGTGCGGGGATCGAGCCCGGAGCGGATGTGCAGGTCGGACCCACAGATTCCGGCGGCGGTGATTCGCACGAGCGTCTCTCCCTCAGAGGGCTTCGGAAGCGGAAATTCCCTCAGCACGAAGGGTTTTCCGAATTCCTCGAGCACGAGCGCTCGCGCTGTGGTTGAATCGTGAGTCAACTGACGCGCTCCTTGTGCGACCTGAATTGCAAGGCTACAATACTACACTAATTCGGCGGAATTCCAGGCTTTGAAAATCCGAGATCGCTGGAGGAGACCATCCGGATCCGCAACTGGCTCATAGCCGGCTTGATCATCGTGATCGCACTCGTCGCGGCGACCGCGCCGTTTCATCTCGGGGCGAAACCGAAGCTGAGAGTGCGGGTGATGTACAACGAGTACCAGGACAAGTATTTCAACGATCTTGCGCGAGAGTTCGAGGCGATGCATCCGGAGATCGACGTGGTGATCGAGCGGGTCACGGGGGGAAGCTGGACGGATTTCGAGATCTCGGTGCTGAACGACTACTGGAACGGCACGCCCCCCGACGTTGCGCGGATAAACGAGGGCTGGCTGGGACGGTTCATCGACGCGGGTCTGCTGGCGCCCGCCCCGAATGATCTGGCCGAATATCTGGACACGCAGCCGGTGTCGGACGAAATGAAGGACCTGCTTCGACGCGGCGACACGGCATACGGGGTCATTCACTCGGCGACGTGGCAGGCGCTCTACTACAACAAGGATCATTTCCGCGAGGTGGGGCTGGACCCCGATCATCCTCCCGAGACGCTGGACGAGCTGATGGAGTACGCGCGGAAGCTGACGGTGTACGACAAGAATGGGAATGTCGTGCGGGCGGGACTCAGCCTGAGAAAGTCCGGCTACGCGCCCGGGCTGGCGATGAAATTTTTCGATTACTATTTTTCCGAGGGCGGGGAGATATTCGACGAATCGAGGCAGCACTGCCTTCTGAATTCGGAGGCGGGGGTGGAGGCTGTTCAATTCTATCTCGATTGTTTATACAAGTATCGCGTGGACAGCTATGACGTGGTGGCCGATACGGACGGGTTCGTGAAGGGCACGGTGTCGATGTTCTACCGGGACCCGTGGGTGATCAAGTACTTCCACGACAACGCGCCGGAGCTGCACTACGGGGTCGCGAATATCTGCAGGGGGACGAGATCGTCCACCAACGGCGGCTACTACCCGTTCGTCGTGGCAAGCGGAAGCCGCGAGAAAGACCTGGCATGGGAGTTCATCCGGCTCGTGATGCAGCCCGACAGGATGGCGGAGTACGCGATGAACGAGATGCAGGTTCCGTTCGACGCGGTGGCGAAGAACTACCCGGAGTTCAAGGACAACGAGGCATACAACGTTTACCTGCGGCAGGAGAACGTCAAGCCGTTCCCGTACATCCCGCACCAGAACGAAGTGTCGGCGCTGATGGGGGAGACGATCGAGCGGATCTGTCGAAACAACGAGGACCCGAAGAAGGCTCTTGACGAGCTTTGCGCGAAGGTCGATCCGCTGCTGGTTGTGGAGGAGCGTCGCGAGACGGTCTCGCCGAAGGTGGTCAGCGGGGCGATACTGGCCGTGCTGCTTGCGGCGTTCGGGCTCTATGTGCTCGTCTGGTGGCGTCGCGATCCGTCGGGGCGCTGGGCGTATCTGCTCGTCGCGCCCATGATCGTCTACTTCGCGATATTCTTCGTGTACCCGATCGTCACGTCGCTGACGCTGAGTTTCTGGGACTACAATCCGCTCGAGCCCGCGAATCCGTTCATAGGTTTCGCGAATTACGTCGAATCCCTGCGCGACCTGAGATTTTTGAATGCATTTCTGAATACGGCGATATATTCATTCTGGGTCGTGCTCCTCGGGACGTGCATATCGCTTGCGCTGGCCGTGGTTCTGAACCGGGCGCTTCAGGCGGTCGGGCTTTACAGGACCCTGTATTTTATCCCCGTCGTCACGTCGATCATGGGGGCGGTCCTGGTGTGGAAGTACATGTACCAGCCGGACGCGAGCGGGCTTTTCAACATGGTGCTTGGATGGTTTCATATGGGACCCGTCAACTGGCTGAACGGGAGCGAGAAGGTGGCGCTTGGAAGCCTGATCTTCATGGCGATCTGGAAGAACATGGGCTTCAACATGATCCTCTTCCTGGCCGGGCTGAAGGCGATACCCGATGTTTATTACGAGGCCGCGTCGATCGATGGGGCGAACGAGTGGCAGAAGTTCAGGCATATAACGCTGCCGTCGCTGGCTCCGACGATCCTGTTCGTCGTCGTGACATCGCTGATATCGACGTTCCAGGTGTTCACGCAGGTTGTGGGGATGACGGAAGGCGGGCCGAACAACGGCACGAGGACGATCGTGTATCATATTTACGAAGTGGGCTTCAAGGATTTCCAGCTTGGATACGCGTCCGCGGGTGCGGTGATAATGCTGATCGCGGTGGGGTTCATCACGTGGGTGCAGATGAGGATCGCGAGGGAATGACGCGATCCGGTTTTCAACGGTGAGACACGATGCGTATTGCCGATGACATGGTGAGAGAGCGATCGAGAACCGGGACCACCGGAAAACGGGCATGGGTAGCGGCGCAGCACGCCTTGTTGCTGATAGGGGGCCTGATCGTGATTTTCCCGTTCGTGTGGATGGTCCTGACCGCATTCAAGACGAATCCCGAGGTGACGGGCGAGCTGAGGGAATTCCATCTTCTGCCGCGCGAGTGGCAGTGGGGGAATTTCGCGACGCTCTTCGCGCAGCACCCGATGCTCACGTACTATCGCAACAGCATTATTTATACACTGATGAGGTCGATCCCGTCGATTTTCTTCGCCGCGCTGACGGGTTTCGCGATCGCGAAGATGCCGTTCAAGGGCAAGGGCATGGTGTGGTTTCTCATCCTTGCGACCCTGATCGTGCCGTTCCAGGTGCGGCTGATACCGCTCGCGGACCTCATCTTCGGCTGGGGGCTTCGGAATCAATATTGGGGAGTGGTGCTGCCGGGCCTGATGGAGCCGTTCGGGATTTTCCTGTTTGCGCAGGCGTGCAAGTCGATCCCGAACAGTCTTCTTGAGGCGGCGAAAATGGACGGGTGCAATGCATGGCAGCAATTCGTGCACGTTGTCCTGCCGCTTGTGATACCGACGCTGGCGGCGTACGCGATCATCACGTTCATGTGGTCGTGGGGAGAGTTCCTGTGGGGCTTCATCGTGGTGACGACGCCGGACAAGATGCCGCTCGAGGTGGGTATAAAGGGCTTCTCGGGAGAGCACTATTCGAACCTTGTGCAGACGATGGCGGCTGCGACCGTGGCGGTCGCGCCGGTGATTTTTGTGTTCCTTGCGATGCAGCGTCAATTCGTCAAGGGGATGACGCTGTCGGGGCTCAAGGGATGAAAGGGGTGAGACGGTCGAATGGTTGAGGAGAGAATCAGCATTGTCACCGACGAGATCTCGCAGGATCTCGACGCTGTGGCGAAGTTTCTGAGGGATTTCAACCTGAGAACGGTTGAGATCAGGACAGCGGGCGGGAAGCGGGTTCCGTCGATCGAGGATGGGCTGTGGGCCGACTTCAGGAAACGCGCTCTGGACGAGGGATGGAAGATATTGCTCCTCAGCCCGGGGATTTTCAAGGGCCACTACGTCGACATGAATAGAACGGGAGAGGAGCTCGATCAGGTGCTTGGGCGGACAATCGAGAAGGCCCAAGAGGTGGAGGCTGAATACATAGTGATTTTCGGGTTTATGTGTGCGCCTGACGAGGAGCCGCATTCGCAGGTCCTCAATTCGATGCGTCGAGCCGCCGATCTTTGTGCGAAGGCGGGAATCCGGGCGCTTCTGGAGAACGAGCCCGGGACGTTCGCGGACACGGGCGAGAGGACGAAGAGAGTGCTCGATGCGATCGGGCATCCCAATCTGTTCGCGAACTGGGACCCGTGCAACTCCGCCGTGTTCGATGCGCCGAGCAAACTCGCGAGCGGCGCGAAAGTGCTCGGCGATTACATCAGGCACGTTCACGTGAAGGACGGGTGCCCGGTGCCGGGCAGGCTGTACGCGCGATATGGTCCTATCGTGACGGGTCACATAGGATGGAAGGAGCATCTCAAAGCTCTGAAGGAGATGGGGTACAAGGGATTTTTCGGGATCGAGACTCACTACGAGCCTCTGTATGAAGGGTCGGCGACGCTGGTCGGCGAGCTCAGGGCGCTTCTGCAAGAGGTGAATTTTTCGGGAGGTGCGGCTTGAGCGAGAGCGAAATCAAGGACCGGCTGATCGAGGCGCGGGTGATCGCCGTGGTGAGAGCGGGGGAAGTGGAGATATCAAGATCGCTGGCGCAAGCCTACGTTGCGGCCGGGATCAGGGCGATCGAGCTGACGACGTCCATCCCCGACTGGCGCGCGACTCTTGCGGAGGTGGCGGCGGACTGCGGGGAGGATGTGTTGATCGGGCTCGGCACGGTGGTCTCGCCGTACGACGCGATCGAGGCGATCAATCTCGGAGCGAAGTTCATCGTCTCGCCGTACATCTGCGAGGATGTCATCGAGGCGGCGAACATGCGGAGCCTGCCGGTGATCCCCGGCGCGCTGAGTCCGAGCGAAATTGCATACGCGTATGAACTCGGAGCGGACATGGTGAAAGTTTTTCCGGTCTCATCGGTCGGCGGGCCGAACTACATCAAGGCGCTTCTCGCTCCGATGCCAGCCTGGCAGCTTATTCCGACCGGGGGCGTGACGCCCGGGAACGCGATCGAGTACTTGCGGGCTGGAGCGGTCGCGGTCGGCCTCGGGAGCAACATGGCTCCCGCGGACAAGGTTGAGCAGCGCGACTGGTGCGCCGTGACCGATTCCGTCAGGATATTTCTCAAGGAGCTGCGAGAGAAACTGGAGGAAGGTTCAAAGTGAAAGAGGTCGTGACGTTCGGCGAGGTGATGATGCGGCTGACGCCGGTCGGGGACGATCTTCTGGCGCAGGCCGGAGCGTTCAATGTGCATATCGGGGGAAGCGAGTACAACGTGGCGGCGGGGCTTGTTGCACTCGGCATTCCGGCGATGTGCGTCACGAGGCTTCCGGACAACCCGCTCGGGCGGAACGCGCTGAGGGCGATGCGGTCGAACGGTGTGGAAACGCCGGATGACACACTGTCGCCCCAGGGGCGTCTCGGCATCTATTTTCTCGAGCAGGGATCGTCGCCGCGACCGAATCGCGTGGTATACGATCGCGGGGAGTCGTCGCTCGTGAAGGCCGCTGCATCGGGCGCGTTCGACTGGGACAGGTACCTTGGGGATGCGCGATGGTTTCATGTATCCGGCATCACCCCTGCACTGAGCCCGGGCCTTCTGCAGGCGACGCAGAACGCGGTCCGCGCGTGCCGCGCGGAAAACATCCCGGTAAGTTTCGATATCAACTATCGTGCGAAGTTATGGGCACCTGACAAAGCTCGAACCGGCCTGGAGCCGCTTCTCAGGGATGCGTCGGTGATCGTAAGCACTGAGGAGGATCTCGAGAGGGTTTTCGGCATCAAGGGTTCGACGCACAGAGAGCTCGTGGAGAAGGCAAAGGAGAAATTCGGCGTCGAGACGGTGGCGATAACGCTTCGGGAAATGATATCGGTCCGTCGGAATCGATGGAGCGGTTGCGCGGTCGGGCCGGACGGATATTTCGAGAGCCGCTGGTACGACGTGGAGATCGTCGATCGAGTAGGCGCAGGGGACTCGTTCACGGCCGGACTGGTCGCGGGTCTCATGGAACGGGACCTCGGATATGCGGTCAACATGGCGGCTGCATTTTCGGCGCTGAAGCACACGATGCCGGGCGACGTGTGCCTTGCGACGCGCGCGCAGGTCGAGGAACTGATGGAAAGAGGCAGCGCAGGACGAATCCAGCGGTGACAATATGAATGGGCGCGAGCGAGCATTGAAAGCGTTGCGCCGGGAGCCGGTCGACAGGGTTCCCATGTACTCCCATTTTCGAAATCCCGGTGCGATCGAGAAAACGACCGGTCTGGATTTCGATGCCGACCCGTTCGCAGCGACCGCGGCGGCGTATCGCGCGCTGGAGATCGACATGACGAAGGAGATCTCGGTGCCGTTCACTCAAGCGCCGCCCGGATACATGGTGAATGCCACGGGATACGGCATCAACCGGCTGGGGCCGGAGGTGAGGGATGTCGGGGAATTCGTCGAGGCGGTGAAGCGGCTTCCGGGGATGGATGAGCTGCGGAAGGAGTGCGATTTCGACGGGAGGGTGAGATCGCTCAGGGAATGGTTTGAGCGGCGACAGGAGGCGGTCGGCAACTCGACGCTGATCACAGGGCAGATCGGAGGATGTTTCGACCCGAATCTGGAAAGGTTTGGATATGAAACGTTTATGTCGGCGCTGATCATGGAGCCGGGGGCTGCCGAGGCCGCGATCGGGTATCACGCATCGGAGCGCAGGCTGGAGGCGGAGATTTTCGTGGCGGCGGGATGCTCGGAGGCGGTCATGTACTGCGATGACATCGCGGGGCTGACCGGGTTGCTCGCTCCGCCGCATATCATGCGGGAGATGTGGATCCCCAATGTGCGCCGGGCGATTCAACCGTTGATGGATGCAGGCATATTCGTGATTTATCATTCGGACGGCGACATCCGCGCGCTGCTGGACGACATCGCGGACTGCGGGTTCAAGGGGCTTCATCCGCTCGAGCCGAAGGCGAACATGGACCCGCTCGACATCAAACCTCGATGGGGCGAGAGACTCGTTTTGTTCGGAGGACTGTGCCAGGTTACGATCCTGCCGTTCGGGACGGAGGCGGAAGTGAGGGCGGAAGTGCGGAGGCTGATCGACGGGGCATCGCCGGGGGGCGGATATTTCATCGGATCGTCGGGCATGTGCGGACCCGACATCCCCCCGGAGAATGCGATCGCATGGGTGGAAGAGGCGAAGAGCTACGGGTGCCCGCCGCAATAATCGTCCCCTGACCCGCAGCGCTACTCGATCGAAATGGCGCGGTTTTCCTCGGCGGAGCGGCGGACGGCCTCCACAACCTTCAGCGTCTGAACGCCGATCTCGCCCGGCGTCTCCAAGGGCGCAGTTCCGCGAATCGCGTGCGCGAAGAGGCGATGCGGCTCGTACTGCGGCATGAGCTGCATGACCTTGTTGGCAAGGTCGGGCATCGAGAGCTCATGGATTTCGCCGACGCGGCCCGAGTCCCAGACCTCGCCCGCAAACAGCTCGCTGGTCTGCCACCTTACGCCCTCGTCGGCACGCGTTATCATCCCGTCGGTGCCGAAGAGCTCGAGCGAGTCTCTCATGGTGGCGAAGCTGGACAGGAACACGCCCAGAGTGCCGTCATGAAACTTCACCACCGCCGCGGTGGTTTCGTCCTTCGGAAAACGAGCCGGCTCGATCATGGACGTGGTGAGAGCGGTGACCTGGGCGATCTTTCGATCGAGGATGAACTGGGCGATATCGAGATGATGAATCGCGAGCTGTATGAAAGAGCCGCCGCCGATTCTCTCGGGGGAGGATCGCCAGTTGTCGGGGGACGGCGGACGTCTGAGGTGATTCACGTGGGCGAGCGCGGCGCTCAGGACGGTGATTCGTCCGAAGCATCCCGCCTGGACCATTGAGCGTATCTGGCGATAGATCGGGTCGCATCGCTCGAGCATCACAACTCCCAGGAGTCGCCCCGCGCTCTTTGCTGCGTCGACCATTTCCTGGGCTTCGATTACGTTTCGAGCCAGGGGTTTCTGCACCATGCAATGTTTTCCGGCGGCGACGGCCTCGAGCGCCATGGGTTTGTGCATATCGTTCGGCGTATTGATGACGACGAGCTCGATGTCGTCGGCGAGGAGGTCGGCGTAATTCCGATGGTGTCGAGCGATGGAGAACTCGGACGCGACGCGCTCGGCGGCGCCGGCATCGATGTCCTGTACGGCGATCACTTCGAGCTCGGGTACGCCCCGGATTCCAGCGAGCATCGACGGGGTGATCCCGCCGCATCCGGCGATCCCCATTTTCACAGGTTTGACTTCTTCGAGATGGACCATTGTCTGTCGCTACTCCTGCCCGACGGGGACTTGAGTAATAGTCAGTCGATTGAAATCGAGTGTCCGAATATCGCTTGAGCCTTTGATCGTAATGATTCTCTCGTTGACCGCGGCCTGAACGAACGGTCCGTCGAACAATCGGTCGGACGGGAAAATCCAGTCCTGGTCGTTCAGAAGGCGCTTCTCACCCGACCAAATGAACGAGAGCCTGTCGCCGTGCCGATCCGTGTAATTCACGACCGGACCGTCCGGGCTTTGTATAAGCTCGGGCTTCTGAAGTGCAACGACCGAGGCCATGAATTCGTCGAACGCACCGTCGGTAGCGGGCCTGCCGACCTCGACGGCCAGTGCGGTCTGACCCGCAGGAATCTGCAGACGGTGCGCAGGCGGAAAGCCTTCATTCGGTTCATCCACCCATTCCCCTTCCGAACATGGATAAATCGCAATGTATGTATTCCCGTCGTGACCGAAAATCCATCCGTCCGCGTTCACGGTCTGAAGGCAGTCGGGCACATACAGAGTGACCAGCTCGTGTGTGGTCCCCGGCGGGATATTGTAGACCGCGAGGAGAGTGTCGTCGATCTGAAATACTCGCTCAAACGGCGAGCTCGAGCACAGCTTCTGGGGATTCGTATAGGTCGATTTCTGCGCCTGGACCGACGCGGTGAGCATGTGCGGGTCCTCGGGGAAAAACATGGCAAGCTCGTACGCCGCGTAGTAGGGATGAAGCAAGAACAGCGTGGTGTTGGGAGCCGACCCGATCCAGGTGACGTCCCACGTGTGCTGCTGGATGGGCTGAAGGATGCCGCCCTGGAGGGATCCGAGGCAGAAGTCGGGGGTCATAAAAGTATACTTATAAACCGGTGAATTCAGGAGCCGGGAATAGCGCATCTGGTTCCGGACGCGCTTGACCTCGGTGTGTATGTAAGGTTCGTCACGGGTCAGGGCGATATCGGCGATCGCCCTCGGGCAACGGTATGACGAATAAACACCGTTGACGCCCCAGGAGTGATAATCCGCAGGCAGGTCGATTCCGCCGAAGTAGAGATAGAAATGTCCGGAGGCGGGATCGTGATCGCCCATCACGACGGTGGGATCGTACATGCGCGAATGTCCGCCGCAATACCGGCCCCGAAGCGAGTCTGCGGCCATGTCGACGAGGAGAAGATCGATGACCATCCCGATCTTCCGCTTCAGTGCGGGGTCCTTCGCAAACTCATATAGAAGAAGGCAGGGAGCCATATAGGTATTGTAGTAATGGGGTGAATCGAATTCTCCCTGACCGATAGTGGTCGTGATCCTGGTCCACTCGTTTATCCAGCCCAGCGCATCGTCGTAATTCTCCTGCGCTGTCATGCCGGTATACCATTCCGAGGCCGGCGTCGCAGGCCAGGTCTGCGCGCTGAGCAGGACGGTCGTGTAATACATGAGCCAATGATTTTCCGTGTCGCCGCGATAGACGTTGTTCTTTGTAAGACCCTCGCGGATCAGTTCTTTCAAGTCGTCGGGAAGCTGGTCTTCGCAGTTCAGGTAGAAAGAGATTGCCGGGAATGAGTCGAACATGGAATGTCCGAAATCCCAATATCGCGCGCTCAGATCGTCCCAGAGCGCTTCAGTGGCGCGACCCTCGCGGATCAGGGCGATCGCGCTGAACGTATCGACATGCTGTCCTTCCTTGAGATCCGCGAGACTCTTTTCGGTGTTGGCCGCGAGCACTGACACGACGGTATCGAGCCTCTCATCAAAACCGAACGCGTAATCCTCCCGGAACTCTCCGCCGGGGGGGGCGACGGTGTTGAAGACAAGGGAGCCGGTCTCACCGGACGGCGGCTCCTCGGGGCCCCGATAGAGCTCGCCCTGCCAGAGGTCGAAAATCACCGCGTCGTGAAGGACCTCCTTGCCCTGGTCGTCAAGAAGATGTCGCCACGTTGCCGTGTTGTCGTCGCTGACATAGAACCCGTCACGGGAGCCGGCGTAGATTTTCCCGGGATCGGAGGAGTCGACGAGCAGCGCGTAGACGGGCGAGAAATCGCCGAATCCCTCCACACTCTCGCGCCATGTCGCGCCGCCGTCCGGACTGAATGCAACGCCTTTCAACATTCCGCAGTAAATCCATTCCGGATGGTCGCGATTCTGAATGACTCGATTGACCACGTCGCCCGTGCCGTCGACCCTGTCCCATGTATCGCCGGCGTCGTTGGACTTCCACAGACCTTCGCCGTCGGTGCCGATCCACACAACTCTCTCATCGCGCGAGTCCTGCAGAATCGATCTGATCGGCGCGTCGGGTCCGACATGCCGGTAGCCGGCTCCGCGATCGTCAGTGATGTAGAGCCCGTCCTCAGTGCCGACAAACACGCGATCAGGGTCGCTGCGGTCGGGGCAGACGGTGTCGACGTATCGGAAGGGCTGGGGCTCGCCGGGACGTGTCCATGTTTTCGCGCCGTCTTCGCTCAGGAAGAGCCCGTACGAGCCGGCGGCCCAGACAACAAGCGGGCTTTCGGGACCGATGGCGACGTCCTGCATCTCCGCCATGCGCCAGCCTCCGGACACTCTCCAGTTTCGTCCGCCGTCGGTGCTCGCGAGCACGCCGTTGCCGCAGGCGCAATAGACGGTTTTACCTTGCGAGTCGACGTCAATCGCGCTTGTGATCAGGGTATCCCAGGCCATGTGATTCCAGGTGAGGCCGCCGTCGGGACTTGCATGGGGGCCGGTGGTGAGGCTGCGGTCGCCGATGTTGTCGCCGGTATAGAAGTAAATGGTACATATCAAAACATTGTCGGTCGGGGTCTCCGAAGCCGCCCCGACGACTCCCGTCATGAGAATGGTCAGGACGATCAGCAGGGAAAGATGGGCTCTCATTCTGTGCTCCCGGAAGAAGTGTCTTGTTGTTCGATCTGTGAGATTGCGACGAGGGCGGCCAGCTTTATCTCGCCGATGTCGGACTCGGCAAGTTCTCTGAGTGTCGGAAGCGCTTCAGCGGCATCGGGACCGATCTCGCCCAACTGGATGATGGCAGCGATCCTCACGCCCCGGCTCGAGTGGCCGGTCAAATCGATGAGCCTGCGGACAACTTGGTTCATCGTTCCGCCGACGGCGAGGATCGCCCTCGCGGCGATCAACATATTTTCCCGGTTGTCGGTCTCAAGAAGATTGAGGAGGGACGGGATCGCGTCGCTCGCGTCGGGTCCGATCTTGCCGAGCTCCTCCGCGGCAGCATAGCTTTTTTGAACATCCACAAGCCCGACAAGGACCGGGATCACGCGCTCGTTCGGACCTCTGATCCTGATGACAGTCTGAGCGGCCGCAAGTCTCATCTCCCAGTTTGAATCGTTGAGCGTTTCATAGAGCGCGGGAAGGGCTTTTGTGAGGTCTGCTTCGCCGAATGTGCCGGAGTCGAGGAGGTCGAGGACGAAAATCGCGTGACTGCGAATCTCGGGCTTCGTGCTGCCCAGGTTGCTGATGGCCGCGTCAATCACGAATTCATTCGATCCGCCGATATCGTTAAGCGCATACATGACGGCGGACCTGACGTCGGCGTTTTCGTCGCCTGCGAGGATGATAAGCCTGGGGAGCGCATCGCGAGCGTCGGGACCAATGCGTCCAAGAATCGAAACGACCTCCGCGAGCGCCTCGCCCGACTCAGTGTCCAATGCCGAGATGAGAAGTTGAAGGACTTGTTCTCTGTCCTGACCGATGGAGTAAAGCGCGGCGGCAGCATTGTAGCGGAGGACTGGATTCGCGCCCTTATTATCGACTATCTCACGAAGTGCGTCAGCAGCGTCGACCGCATCCGGCCCGATGCTCCCCAGGGCGACGACGGCGTTTGTGCGGTGATCGTAGCGGACGGTCCCGTCGATCGGATCGACATAGTCTTTGGATTCCAGCAGAGCGATCAGGGTCGGCACCGCGTCTTTGGCGACGGGACCGAATCGCGCGAGAGTTTTGGCCGCGAAGGCTTGATCGGAGATATCACCGCATTCCATAAGTCTTATGCAAAAGCGGACCGGGTCGATTGGTGATGATCCGATTTCGTCGGGCTCCAGGTCGACAAGTCCGAAAACGAACCTGTCATCGAAAAAAACCGCCTGGTTCTGATCCGGCAGAATTTCGTTCAGAGTTGCGAACTTGTCGCGCTCACCGGGATCGGTGGGGAATCCGGCTTTCATAATTTCGAGACGGATTCGCGGGGTGCCGGTCTCCATGGCCTCGGTGAGCGCAGGCGTCGCGTCCTCTGCGCGGCCTTTCAGAACATCCACCGCAGCGACACGAACAGCCCATGCGGGATGCCCAAGGAGCGCGATCGCCTCTTCAGGTGTGGAGGTCTGCAGGACTTTTT
>Ga0315294_10001698_pt1 | contig 24068 bp, 13 predicted proteins | sample YL17G13_40_MG_FD_203626 | JGI IMG/M metagenome (GOLD analysis project Ga0315294, IMG submission 203626) | Sediment microbial communities from Yellowstone Lake, YNP, Wyoming, USA - YL17G13_40 | ecosystem: Environmental > Aquatic > Freshwater > Lake > Sediment | place: USA: Wyoming | collected...
GGCATGAACAACAAAGACATTAAAGGCAAAGCCGTTAACGTCAACGAAGCTCGTCCTCGTGTTGAGCGTCCTCGCGGCGGTGGTGGTTTCGGCGGCGGCGGAAGAGGTCCCAGGGGCGGTGGCGGCGGCGGCGGAAGACGCTTCTAATAAATCATCAAATTCAACTATTGTTTAAGCATACAAAACCGGGCTCCGAAACGTTGGGGTCCGGTTTATTGTTATTAGAATATATTTTGGGATTTTGCTGGATTTGGCAACAAATGTCGTAAAAAACACTTCAGATTATTGTAATTCGAAGGAATTTTGATACTATCCTGGAATTGAAAGGCTTGTTCGTCCTTCGTAGTCTCGTCCTTCGTAGTCTCGTGCTTCGTAGCGTATGTCGCAGAGTAGCAACTACGGAGAATGGAGGTGCATAGCCGAGCGTTTAATATGGGAAATGTCAGGTATTCAAATTTTATCAGACCACCCATAAATCTTCTGGTTTTCCTTGTTTAGTTTGCCGAAATCGGTATTATGTCTGGATTAAACAGTTACGTTAATCCGTGCTGATTGCTGATTGAGTTATGGAGAAAAATATGTTGGGAAATCGCAGAGCAGCTAAAAGCAGATACCTTATGTTTTTGTTGGTGGTTTCTTTCGTTTTTTGCGGCAGCACTTGTGCCGCAGGCGAAAAAAAGATTTGCCTGGTTAACACAATAGAATATCCCGGCAAAGACCCCACAATGTGGGATGGCTTATACGCAGCCAGTGACGGCAAAGTCTATTCAGCCTTGATTACCGAGGGCGGCAGCGCACATTTTTATGTTTATGACCCTGTTAAAGACACTCAAAGAATGTTGTATGACATTGCCGATTTTGTGGGTGAAAGAGGCAAAGGCACGAGGCTGTCCTGCAAAATTCACTGCAGGCCGGTCGAGGACAAAGAAGGTAATATCTATTTCGCAACGCTGAATAACGGTTCAGGGCCGGCGGGTGTGGATTTTACAAGCTGGCAGGGGGGGCGATGGTTCAAATATGACCCTAAAACGGAAAAACTGGAAGATATGGGGCTGGTGGGCCAAAATGAAGACGGCCCGTATCCCCTGACCATCGACAGGGAAAGAATGTATCTTTTCGGCATTGGTTTCACGGGCTATCTATACCGGTTTGACATAAACAACCGTGTGACTAAAAATTTAGGCAACGTCAGCCAGCCGGATGTCTGCCGGGGCATTTTCTGCGACGACCAGGGAAATATCTACGGCAGTTTTCCGACAGCCAGAGTCTGGAAATACGATGTGAAAAAAGAAAAGGTTTATGACCTGTCAATCCGTATGCCGTTCGATGCCACAATATATCCGTCTCGCCTGAACAATCCTACAATTGACCGCACATGCGACTGGCGCTCTATTCAGTGGGACCCGGTGGAAAAGGTGGCGTATGGAGTGACCTGCGGGAGCGGCTCGATACTGTTCAAATTTGACCCCCACGATGGCCCCGAAGGCAAAATGACCGAATTGGCGAAGTTGTGCGACAGTAAGTTCTTCGGCTGCAAGGATATCCCCTATTCCACGCTTGCCTTTGCCCTCGATGCCAAAAATAGAAAAATATATTACGCCCCATCAGGACGTCCATATACGCCTGACAACTATGTCGAGACCTTCGGCAGCGGCGACGACCATTATTTGGTAATGTATGACCTCAAGACCAGCCAGCGAGTGGAACTGGGCGTGCTTCGCACCACCGACGGCCGGAGGGTCTTTGGCTGTGAGGGGGCGGCAGTTGCTCCGGATGGCACGCTTTATCTTTGCGGACAGGTCGAGACCGAACCTGCCAAGGCAACACGCCATACCAGGGGCACCGATACCCCGATAGCCTTAAAACTGATAATTTATAAACCCCAGCTTAATTGATTTTGGGCTGATAGAAATGAACCGACACACAAATTGCCGGAGGATTTAATAATGACAGATTGTCAAAGAAAAGTTTTCGTGTTAAGTATTTTATCTGTTCTCTTTTTTGCAGCGATTCAATCGCCGTCCTGCGCTCGCGAGGTCCCGCGAACAAATATAACTCAGCTCCAGAGGGTCGATGTTCGTGATTTGGGCTACCCGCTTGTAAATGAAATCCCTAACAATAGCTGTGCCGTTACCTCCCTTATCACCGCCGGGAACGGTAAAATTTACGGCGGCACCACCGGCGAATACGCTTATCTGTTTCTCTTTGACCCAGCAATTAATAAGGTCAGACACCTCGGCAGAATACAGGACCAGCAGGCCATACATCATTCGCTGGCAGAGGACAAAGATGGTTACATTTATATCGGCACCGGCAAGGATATGTTCGAGGAGTTTGAATTGTCAAAATACGGGCCGCGGACGGGCCAGGCGGATGTGATGCCATGGGACAATATTACAAAGCTTTTCGAAGAAAATTATTCCGACCACGTCCTGTATGAAATGAAACTGTCCAAAGGCGTTATGGGCTGGCAGTATGTAGATATAATTCTTTGGAACGATATTAAAAATCATTTCAAAAATTATCCGGGCGGACATCTATACCGCTACAACCCAAGGGCAAGCAACAGCAAGGTTAAACTGCCGGATATGGATTGTGAGCTTGAAGATTTGGGTATACCGCTGCCGAATAATTCCATATATGCTCTGACCGCCGCTCCGAAGGGCAGTGCCATTTACGGCCTGACCTATCCGGACGGCCATTTCTTTATTTATGACATCGCCGCCAAAAAATTCAGGGACATGGGGCCGATAGATGATAAGATTGTCTTTCACGGCCCGGAAAGACGCTGGCGAAGCCTCCCGCGGGCGCTTGTTTCAGACAACGCTGGCAGAATATATGCCTCCGGCAACGATGGAATGATTGTTTATTACTGTCCCGACTCGGACAAAATTATTTCTACAAATCTGAAAGTTCCCAGCGATGACTACCATGCCCAGAGCTATATCGATTATGCCGTGGTTGATTATTTTGCAAGGGACGATGCCGGTCTGATTTACGGCGGCTCATCGGATGGTTACCTGTTTCTGCTCGAGCCTCAAAAAATGGAAATGGTCAATCTCGGAAAACTTCGTGCGGACCGGCGCTTAAGGTGCCTGACGGTCGGCAAAAACGGCAAGGTTTATATGATAGCCGGCGAACGTTCAGCCTCCAGAGTCTGCCAGTTCTATTCTTACGACCCTTCTAAAGGCGGGTTTGATGACCTGGGCATTTTGTTGGTTGACAGAAGCCCTTATTATTATTACAGGGGCTATCAGTTTGACAGTATGACAACAGGTGCAGATGGCACTATATTCCTCGGTGAAAGCGAGCGACGCTCGCACCTGTTTTTGTATGTTCCCTGATTTGCTGCCGCCGACGCTTTTCTTATTTGTCGTCTTTCTTGGGTTTGAACAGTCCCTTAAAGCCTTCGGTAATACCCTTGCCGATATCTTTGCCTTCTTCTATGGCGCCCTTGCCGGCCTTTATGATATTCCCTCCTTCTTTGGAAATCGCTTCCCCCAATTCAGCGGTCTTGCCTAAAGTCGACTTCATTGCATTGACTAATTCATTCGGCAAAGCGCCCGCCCCCTGCCTGGTTATCCCGTCCGCAATCGCCCACAGTACTTTGCTCGACAACTCCGCAGTGTCGAGTTTGTTGTCACCGCCAAGATTGGTCATTTTGATGGGAGATAATTTCAACGTAACAGTGTCCGACTTTCCCGGAATAGGCAGCAGCTTCGCCTTGACCGTTACATTCGTAATTTCCAGATTGTCTATACGGAGCTTCTTTCCCCCGCCCTCAGATTTCCCCTCTCTGGCCGGCATTGAGCTTATTATGTCCTGCAGGTTATTGCCGGATACCCCTCTTTGCTCAAGAAAAACCTCTACCCCGTCGAGATTTATTTCTCTTATGTCAACTGTCTCATTCAGCAGAGATTTCATCGCAACTTCGATTTTAGCCTTCTTTAGCTCAAGCAGCCTGTCATATTGGTAACCCGGCGGATTACTGATTGAGAGGTTCTCAATCTCGATTTTGCCTCCCAGGATTGACAGGTTGACATTTCCCACACTCACCCCAACGTTCAAGGCCTTTGTTGCTGCCGTCTCAATCCCTGCTTTTACAGCCCAGCCGGCAAAAAATTTGACCGCTGTCGCAGCAGCTAGAACTAAAATTAGAACTACAAACAAAGTAACATATGCTATTTTGGCAAATTTTTTCATTTTCCCGCCCTTTCTAATATTGTTAGCACGCCCCTGGAAATGTCCTTACTAATTTATTAGCGCTCTCTTTGAGTCGCCTTTTTCTGCAATAATCTACTGCTTTACCCCCCCATTGTACCACATCTTACAGCCATATCAAGATTCTTGCGAGCGCATGATTTCTGGCGATTATGGTGCAATAGACATCAGCCCCACCGAGGTTGTAGTTTTATTATATCAGTTTACGCTAATGGCATACGACTAGACCTGCCCCGTGCAGCAGTGGTCATCTCCCGTTACTGCTGCCAGCGCAATAGTCCTCAGATTCCAGCCTCAAGCCATTCGTTTGCCAAAGCCGCAAAGTCAACAAAATTTACCGACCCGCTGTGGTCAAAGTCCGCATTGTCGCACCAGTATGGTTCTGAGCAGTTGTCCAGCCAGCGTGATGACAATGCAGCCAGGTCATAAATGTCAACTCTGCAGTCTTTTACTCCGACCCCGTTGGCACCTGCTATATCCGTCTGGGGACAGGTAATATCGTTTGTCATACATATGCTGTAAGTTCCGCCTTGCTGAGGGTAATAACCATCCGAAACTTTGACGTAATATCTGCCGCTCACCAGGGCCATCCAGAGGATTTGTTGGCTCTGCCAATAGTACAGTTCTTGTATTTCACTGTTTCCGTCACGGTCGTACAATGTCATACACGCGTAACTGGCAGTGCCTCCGGTCAGATTCAGCGTGTATGTCTCTCCCTCAATGGCATCAAAACAATACCAGTCTGCTTTATTGGTTTCAATATCTCCCGATTCGCAATCCGTGAGTGTTTTTGGGTTGTTTAAAACCAAATCGACATCGTCCAGTTCATCCGTCCATAAAAACATTTCCGTTGAATCTTCAATCATTAAGGTATCCAGGCCAAAGATATTAAAACCAAACAAGGGCGTGTATGCCCGGACATACCCCTCCCACCCAAGCCCTATTCCTTCAAGAACATACTCGCCCGGCGCAGCTATTACTGTGCCGGCTACAACACTTCCATCCGGGTCTTCCGCGTTCGTGTAGGCCTGTATGAATATCGGTGTCCCTTTATAACCGCTGTAACTAACAGTGCCCCTGATTATTCCCGTCCTGCCAATCTGCCGGTGTGTTAAGTTCTCTTCGCCGTTCCAGTTGTCCCATGTTGCGTCACAGCCCTCCGCGTTTAGCGATATAAATCTGCCGGGCAGATAACTGGGAATAGCTCCCCACGGCAGGCGGAATTCGATACCTCCTCTGCCCTTATGAGTACCGAATGTGCCTTTATATTCCCAGTATGGATAACCGTAAGAATCGTTCTTGTAATATATTTGGCCCGTACCGTATGTCATGTCGGGAACCAGGCTCATAGTGAGCCTGATGCTGTCCGATGAGCTTTCGTCGTCAGAGGTATAACTTAGATACAGGTCAAAGTATGACCGGCCGGAACCGTCGGCCTCAAAATCATACAGCATTATTGAACCATACAGATAGTTGTCATCATACCCCATATACAGACTGTCGATATCAGCATTGTTGGTTTCGTCGTCCCACGTATCCGAATTCGGGTCTTTGAAAATCAGTTGGTCGCTGAACCAGATATCTGCATAACCGTTGGGATTTCTTTGCCAGGGATAAATCTCCTGTAAGTAGAATAGTCCGCCGGGCTGTAGGTTAAAAAATAGCTGCCAGTCACGCTGCCTCATGTCCGGCACGATGCCGCCCAGCGTGGCGTCATTGCCCAGTCCGCTGCCTATTGTATTAGGCAGTCCTCCGTTCCAGTTATCAAATTGTGGCAGCAGGTCACGCAGGTTCACAGGATTAGGATAGCGAGCAGTCGAACCATACACAGGATTAAGGTCCAGCTTCCCTTCCACAGTTTCGGTGCCGGTAAGCTCACCTGACATGTTATAAATCGTCCCATTGTCCGGCCCCCAGTAGGTAAACGTTCCGTTCGTTATACTGTTGCCGTCACTGCTCATAATGCCGGTAAATAATGCACCACCCCAGTAACCGGGCACATCATAGTTCATCTCAATTATAATCTCATCTGAGTCAAAACTTATATATGTCACTTCCCACGGACTTGGCGCACTGTTATTGTCCGAAGCAACGAAACTGCCCGCTTCGTCCGCAGGGAAACCTACAAGGTTATACCTCAGTTTCAGTTCCCACTCGGTATCCGAAAGGGGGTCATCGACAAAATAGCTCTTGGTGGTTTCCAATGGATATGTCCCAACCGTGTCATTGGTCAGAGATTGCCGCATTGTAGTAAACCTCGCGTTTACGTTATCAACAACAATCTTGTCATTGGGGTCAATATATAAAAACTCATTATCCTGCGGGTCTGTCCCCGGCGGATTGTCTTCCGAGCGAATATAGTCTATTGCATTCAGATAATAAGCTATTGCGCTACTCAGGTCTTGACGCGCCTGTGCTAAAATCGCAGCGCCGTCATTGGGGTCATTGGCGGTCGGCAAGACCTTCAGAAAATCCGGATGGCTGTTGAGCAAATCTCTATTTATGCCGAAACTGTTATTAAAGATTTTTTCCAAAAGCATATCATTGGGGTCAACATACATGTCATATGCTGCCTGCGCCTCAAGCTGACCCTTCAAAATTGTCAGTATCCCTTTTAACAGAAGCGCTTCACCGTAATCCACCTCCAGAGGCTCTAAAAAGCGGGAACCAGGGTCATAGTCCGGCGAATAAGGGTCAAAAACTGACGAATCGGGGTAGAAGAAAATACGGATCTCATCTGGCTGTAAAAATATTTTGAATCGGTTGCTCGGCGAGTCGCTTATCGAATCCAGCTCGGCTATGATTCCCTCGATTTGTGGAATCATTGATGTATCGAGGATGCCCCGAATCTCGTCGACATCGGGTGCATCGCCGGGTATTTCGTATACGCCATACTGATTGTGTGCCGCAATGAGCTCTATCTCGCAGGGGTCAAAGTAGGGGGCCCAGTAGTTGCCCGAAGCATATACATCAAACCTCTTTGCCAGCTCAAACACACTATCGATGGGAGTGTTGTTGTCCCTGACAACCAGCATCGCTGTTGCCGCAACTGCGTGCAGAAATTTCAGCTCTCTGTTGTTGCTGCAATCTGGACAACCGGGGTCTTTAAGACAATTATCGAATGTTTGATAGGCGCTTCGCAGACCTGATAGCGTGCCGTCAAACATCTGCTCCCTGCCTGCAGTGATACAATCATTCGCATTACCGGCCCACGTTGCAGATGGGCAAAGTAAAATCGCCGACAATAAAATGACTATTGTAATCTTGCCACCCATTTCCCGTCCTCCTTTTGGTTAAATGCGGCCTGTCGTGCCTCTATATTGTTCAGCTGAATGTCAAAACAGGCGTTTTTGCCCGTTGTTTTTGTGCCATTATGGCTTAGTACGTAAATTCCATCTGTGACAAAATATCCCTTTTTCGTGTCCCATTTAATGCAATTACTCTCCAGAATACTGCCGTCTGCCGCTTTTACCGTCGCGTGCCCGCGAAGTAACAGGCCCCGTTGCTTACCGGATGCCGTGGCCGTTTTGCTGTGTATCCCAAAGAACAGTTCACCATCGTACAATACTTTGTAATCGAAGTTGTTAACTAAAACCTCTGATACATTCCCTAGTTCGATATCGATGTGCCATCTGTTCTTAAGGCTTGCTATCTCCGTAATGACCCTGCTGATTTCATTACTCGTTGCCTCTTCAGGAAAAATGCAGGCATCTCTTCCATCTGCTAAATGTAGGTCTCCATGCGGCTCTGCCGTGGCTATGGACGATTTACTGCCCTTAAGTTCAGTCGCCGCTGTATCCTCACTAAAGCTGTATCGCTTAAACTCTATATCGAGGTCCTGTATCTTCACTATTTTGTGTATGGCGCTTTTGAAAATTCCCAGCCTGTTGTTCTCTGCCCGCAGGTTCTTAAAGTGCACAGAATAGACAGCTCTGCCGTTTTGTTGAGGGACATGCTTGGTAAAACTTAAACCTCTAATCTCATTTTTACCGGCAGGGCAGGCAGGAATGTGTTTGTTCTGGTCTTTATAGAACCTGTTCAATTCACTATTTGCAGACATGTATACGATTGAAGCCGCCCCTAGAATCCACAGGACAACCCAAAACGGCCGTACTATCCGAATCACCCCTCTGCTCCTTGCGGAAATCTTGAAAGTTGCAGGTAACTTGAATATTCCTCTGCTAATCCTTGACAATTAAAACATCCCTCCACCAAAACATCTTTTTCGCAGCTGAAATTCTGCAATTATTCGTACCAAATAATAGAAATTGCGTCCCTGTATTGAAAGTGTTCAGCTTGTGAGAAAACCGCCTTACCTCCGTATAAGTGAGCGTTTTTATACTGTTTCTTGCGGGTAAATGCAAGATAATTTTCCAGACAGTTTTGGGCCTTCTGTCCTCTGCCTTCCGTCATCTGTCTTCTGTCTCCTGCCTGCCCTCGAATGTCGTAGTCGGGGGTCCTCTGCCTTCTGTCTTCCGCCCTCCGTCTTCCGCTTCTCCCAATCTCAAGAAAACACTTGCCCTTTTGTCGTTAAACTGGTACAAAATATGCCAATTCACCTTTTGGGGCAGACAACAGGGGCGAAGAGAAAAATGATTATTGATTAAGGATGATTGATTAATGGACTTAAAGAACTCTGCGTTTCCTGTTTTACACAGATTGAATAATCATTGTTAGCGAGATATTGCAATGGAAATTAATGAAATGATACTTTCTTATAGGGATTACTACGGCTCGTACCATCACCATAAAGAGCAAATGGCTTATGGAGCTACAGTTCTTTACTTGACGGGTGCTACATTTGTTATTCTAAATGGGCGTACCATTAAAGAATCATCTGTGCCCTCGTTTGTTGTAGTTGGCCTGTTAGCTGCCGCCTTTTTGCTGACGGTATTATTTGTTTTTTGGCAGTTTCGCAAAAGAGAATTAGCGGCGGATATTGTAGAAGCTTGTACTACTTTGCTTACGCGCCAAGTAGCCGAACCAAGTGTTGCTTTGGAAACAAAATCGGTTTGCTATAAAGGTCTCGATTTGCCCAAAGCCTTAGCGGACATCTTGAGTTGGAAGTATGCTAATCGAAAATTTTTCCTAAGTCCAAGAGTATCAGAAGCGTTAACATATCTTGCAATAGTAATTTGGTCGTTACTTGCTTGTTTAAGCATCTGGCTGAGTAGTCCCAGTCAATAGAATTGTTAAGGACTTTTAGGTCTGTTGAAAAAGCCGCATCCTAATAAATAAGGCCAGCCGCCCATAAATGGCTGGGGATGGAAGAAAATAAAAGATTAAGAATCAAGGTGCAAAAAGTTTGTAGTTGGCAGTTCATGGTTCATAGTTCGAAAAATTTGGACTATTGGGATTAAGGTGGAATGCAGAGTTTGCGGTAAGATATATTATGAAAGCGGAGATTTGCTTATGGAGACACCAGCAAGATACGTTTTGTTAGATGCCAATGTTATAGCAGGATACTATTTCCCGCAAACACTTCAGAATTGTCCAGTTGCTGCCAAGAGGATAAAAATGATAATAGATTCTGTCAAAAATGGGAATTGTCACGGTATAAAACTATTGGCAGGTAACATTTGTATTGCAGAGGCATTCACAGTAATGTCCAAGCGGGCGATTACGGGCTGGGAGAAAAGGCCGAAAAAAGAAATAAAAGGTTCGATAGATCTAAGAACTTATAGAAAGAAACGGCAAGAGTTCGCCGACGATGTGCACCATAGCAAAGTGATTGAGGCGATAGAATTACAAAGATATCATGTGTTAGCAAAACACTTCATTTCCCCGGTGGATCATAATACAGTGTTGAGGGACCGGTCAAGAAACCCGTTAAGAGAATTGGGTGGAACAGATCAGCTCATCGGGGGCATGGGAATATGGTTGTCGCGACTTTTAGGGAAAGACCGGTTTACAATTCTTACTGCGGATTATCGGTTGGGTAAAATTCTAAAAATAGCGAAGCGTTTGACTCCAAAACGTGCTAAAAAACTTGGATTGTATGAGGTTGCAAAAGAGATTGAGATGAAGTGGTGGAGTCCCGATGTATATCCGAATGTTATAGATGTCGAAAGGGACAGAGACAAAACATTACGAGAGTTTTTTGGTATTTGGCCCTTGCTAATAAAAAAAGAACGACCAATAAGAAAAAGAAAGGTTACATCTAAGGATGTTGAGTCTTTGTTGAAATTATATCGTGCAATCGGAGTTACTCGTGATAAGCTTCCATATACATATCACATGAGTCAGCTAAGAAACAATTTTACCAAGGCCACTGGTATAGCTTTTTCAGAAGGTGAGATTTGGAATCTGTTGGTATCTAGATTAAAAAAAGGTGGGGGTAAGCTTACGAGAAATTAACATGGATGGGGTTTTGGGTCGATATGCCTGACAGAGACGTTAAGACAATCTGTGTAATCCGCGTTTAAATTATTTCTCTACGAACTACGAACCACGAACAACGAATTTATCCTGAGCAAACTTGTCCTGAGTAACATCGAAGGAGTCGAACCGCACGGCGACGCATTTCTCTCAAATCCTTTTCCTCCCAACTCAAAACTAAGCACTCAAAACTCAAAACTACTTCGTCCGCTATCCGCTGTCCGATATACGAGCCACCAGCGACGAGCATCCAGCATCGAGCATCCTCGAAGGTGCGCATTTGATTGAAATTCAATCATTCGCGCGGGGGGCATGTTTCAAAAAAACAACATAAGTAACACTTCTTTTTGTCAATCAAACGCGCAAGGGTCTGTGCAGAATTGCAAAAATTTGCAAAAAATTGCAGAAAAAATACAGCGGTTTGCAAAATTCTGCAAAAAATTGCAGAAAAAATGCACAACTTTTCACACTTTTTCCCCGAGTACTGCGCTTTTGATTGAAATTTCTCCCCCTGTAAATTGCCCAATCATCCCATTTTTTTTGTTCTCAACCAGTTTTACTTTTACCAAATCGTTCTTCTGCAATTTTTTATCCGTTTTTTCCACGTACACCATAAAGTATCTTTCGCTTCGCCCAAACATCTGCCCATTGTCGTTTTCTATTAGGACCACGTCAGTTTCGCCTAAAAATTGCTGGCGAAATTTATGCCCCAGCTCAAGGCCCAAATCCCGCAGTATTTGCGATCGGCTTTTTATAACCCTATTATCTACCCGTCCTTGCAGGCTTGCTGCAGCCGTTCCTTTTCGCGGTGAAAAGCTGAAAATATGCATCTTGGCAAACCCAATTTCCTTTGCCATTTCTACCGTTGCTTCAAAATCGGCCTCCGTCTCGCCCGGAAATCCAACGATGATATCAGTAGTTATAGCGGGCCTGTCCAGCCGCGACTTGATTAATCTGACAATCTCTCTGAATTCATCGGCACTGTATTGTCTGCACATCTTTTTTAAGATTATGTTTGACCCTGACTGTAGCGATAAGTGCAGATGCGGCATGATGTTACGGTGTTTGCAGAAAGTGTCCAACAATCGTGGCGTAATGTCCGCCGGCTCTAATGAGCTGAGCCTTATTCGTGCAAGACCTGGTATTTCCACGATTTTTTCGAGCAGTTCGGCCAGTTTTTCGTTTTGCTCACCCACCCAGTTTTTTCGTCTCACGCTTCCTTGGCCGTACGCACCCAAAAATATTCCCGTAACCACTATTTCCTTATGTCCTGCTCTGACAAGGGCTTGCGCCTCCTCAATGACCGCCTCAACAGGCTTGCTGGTCACAAAAGGCCGGGCTTTTGGTACGATACAATAGCCGCAGTACCCGTCACAACCATCCTGAACCTTGAGAAATGCCCTCGTATGCTCCTTAAATGACGTTAAAGGGGGAAGTTCTGGCAGGTTACGCAATTTGTTTTTTGACTTGATTTTTGCGTTGTATTCTGCTCTAATAACCTTGGTTTGGCAATTTTGAAGGGTTTCAGGGCAGTCTGGGTCGGTCCGGCGGCTATCTATAGCTATAGGAGGCGTGGGGTTGACTATCTGGCTTAATGTAGCCCCTGTGTTTTCCCGATGTTTAATCACATAGGTGTTTTCGCCTGGGTTGCCTAGTTCACCGGTTTCCACGGTCGGCAGGCAGCCGGAAATAACTATAACAGCATCAAAATTTAGGTTCCGGGCTTTTCGAATGGATTGTCGGCTCTTGGCTGAGGCAGTATGGGTTACGCAGCAGGTATTGACCACGACCAGGTCGGGTTTATCGGTAGTTTCGACCTGGCGAAGTCCAAACTGTTCGAGTAATTCTCGAATCTGCTGGCTTTCGTACTGATTCACTTTGCAGCCGAAGGTATTTATGGAAAAAGTTCTCATAATATGTTATAATTTATGTTTGTTCAGGCTGATTTACAAGGCCGATTAAGTCGGAGTTGGTGGTTGGGGATTTTATTGACCACACAACTGCGAGCTAGAACTTAGCAAGAGGGTTTGTTATGGTGGCAAAATCCGATTCCGTTTGGGCAATAGATATAGGTAGTAATTCCCTCAAGGCATTACACTTGAGTATCGCTGGCGATAGTGTTGAGGTGATCGGCATTGACAATATTCAGCATGGCAAAATTCTCACCGGAAGCGGAGTAAAACCTGGAGAAAGAGATGAGCTGATTGCTCTTAGCTTGCGCCAGTTAGCCAGGCAGAATAATTTGGGCAAAGATGATGTTGTTATTTCTGTGCCGAGCCAGAACAGTTTTGCTCGTTTTGTGAACCTGCCGCCCGTTGAGCCCAAGCGCATCCCTGAAATTGTTAAGTTCGAAGCAACTCAGCAGATTCCTTTTGATATCAGTGATGTTCAGTGGGATTGGCAGTTGATGACTGAGGCCGGCAGTCCCGAGGCCAAGGTTGGTATTTTCGCCGTTAAAAGTGACGTTGTCATTTCGGAGCTTGAGCATTTCGGCAGGGAAAATATTCAGGTCAAGTATGTCCAAATGGCACCAATGGCTCTGTATAATTATCTGTTGCATGACCGCCCCGATTTAGTTAAGTCCGACAATCAAGCTACTGTTATTCTTAACATCGGCGCAGAAAACACCGATTTAGTCGTTTGCACAAAATCATCGGTTTGGCAAAGATGTGTCCCCATGGGGGGTAATGCCTTCACCAGGGCAATAGCAGATACGTTTAAGCTCAACTTTGAAAAGGCAGAAAAACTGAAACGTACCGCTGCTATGAGTAAATATGCTCGCCAGATACTGCAGGCAATGAAGCCGGTTTTTGCAGATTTGGCCTCCGAGATTCAGCGGTCACTGGGTTTTTACAACAGCTCCAATCCCGACACAAAATTGACCAGAATTGTTGCCTTGGGTGGTGGCACGAAGATGCAAGGCCTGCTTAAATATCTGCAGCAAACATTTCAAATACCCATCGAAAGGCCGGATTCGTTTAAAAAACTCGTAATAAACTCAACTGTCTCAGCAGCGAAATTTCACGAGAGCGTCTGTGATTTTGGTATTGTTTATGGTCTTGCTTTGCAGGGCTTGGGATTAGCGAAGCTGAAGAATAATTTGTTGCCGCGCGGTATTGCTCGCTCGATGGCTTGGGCAGGTAAATCAAAGTACTTTACTGCTGCAGCCGTAGCATTGTTGGTGGTTTCATTGATGTGTCTAGGCAGGACACTTTTCGACAGATTCAATTATAGCCGAAAATATCCCGTCAGGCAGGAAATCAGCCGCGTTGTCCAGACCGCCGAGCAAGCCGGTAGCAAGCTTAGAGCCGAAGAAGGTAAAAGTGCTGGTTTCGAGGCAATGATACAGAAGGAATTTGAAGCTTTTAAGTACCGTAATGTGGTTCCGTTACTGTGTCAAACCATAGCCTCAACTTTGCCGGATGAGAAAAATAATCCGGCGCAAAAAAAGCTCTACGGGGCTTTTGCCAATGGGGATTTAGACACGGTTTTGGAGACCCCTCGCAAAGACCGAAAACAGATATTTATAACGTCTATCGCAGCTTACTTTGCCAGTGATATTGAGAGTGTAGACTTTGGTAGCCAAGGTTTTGAACAAAGGGCTAAAAGAAGGAGAGCTGGACCTGCTGCGGAGGGGGGGGAAGAAGAATCAGACGGGGAAACGTCGAGCTATTATGAAGGTGCTTCGGCTCAACAGAGGTCTTATTTAATTCGTTCCGCAACCGGAACACAGGTTGCGAAACAGGGTGAGTCCGGATTTATTCTGATTGTAACTGGGTACAGTCCCTATAAGAACATAGGTGAGTTGCTGGACCCCGCAGGGGTGGGAGATGACCGCAGTAAATGGGGAGTTGTTACTCGGCTGTTGCATCTCGATGATATTGCTGATGGAAATAGTCCCTTTAAGCTGTATAAGAAAACTGAAATCAGGCACTTCCAGTTGAAAATAGGCGAAGTAGGTATGGGTTTGACCGAAATGCCGGCGGGGATAGGCCTTTTGGAGTCCTCGGCCGAAGCAGCCAAAGCCAGAAAGACCGTAGATACCGGTGAGAACGTTTTGATCGACCCTATGACGAATGAAATTATCAGTAAAGTTCCTGAGCTTAACAAGGACGGAAGTAAAAAGATCGACAGGAGCGGGAAAGTTGTTTATGAGGTCAATGACCGTTGGTTTATATTAAACGTTAAGTTTGTCTGGAAAGATGCGCCAAAACCCGTTGGTTCTTCTTAACAAAGCCGGAACATTGTAAAGTAATTGGAGCAAAGAAATCCTGCCACGCCAGGATATAAGGACCGAGTAGCAAGATAGGTTGGTGAGCGAAGATGGATGTCCCCAAATTTAATGATATTGTGCAAAAGCTGAGTGTTCTTAAGAGCTGTTCGTCGTTAGTGTGGCCTGTTGTTATAGCACTGGCTGCTATTCTTCTTTTTGTGCCTATTCAATTGTTCAGCGGTAAACTCAAGGGGCAGATTGCCGCTGAAAGCATTTCGTTAGGCAAGAGAGTCAGCTCGCTGAAAACAAATGCCGTCCCCCGTGACCAATGGCAGGTGGAGCAGCAGTATCAGCAGGCTTACGAAAGCGATGCCAATCAAATGGCACTTTTAGCCAGACGTACCACCGAGAGGGAGCTCTTGAGCTACAAGATATTTCCTGAGACTAAAGATACCTCTACATTCATTTTTACCGAATTTGGTCGCCAGTTCCGCCGCAAAATAGACGAGCTAATCACCAGCGTTAACGGCCGTGATTGTCCCTCCGTGACTGAGTTGCAGAAAAGCGTGCAGGGCTCGTTGACTTCCCGTTCCACTTTTGGTCGGGGGGCCGGAACGTTTTCTCAAAAGTCTACTGACATCGACGCAGCAATAAGAGAAGCTCTTTGCCGGGCAAAAGCGGAATCCGCATCTGTCTATGTTAATCCGTATAATTTGAGCGGATACCAATTCTGGGAAAAGTTTGAATATACCGGAATGGCTGAGGCGGTTGGCAGTTGCTGGTATTACCAATTAGCCTATTGGATCATCGAGGATGTTTTCGATACGATACGCGTTACGAATTCCGGCTCCAACAGCGTTTTCACATCGCCGGTAAAGCGGCTTCTGAATGTAAGTTTTACGCAGGCTCCTGCTGCAGGGTCGGCCAGGGGTAAAGCAGATAATAGACCCAGTTATGTTCTCACCCCTTACAGTGGGCTTGTTGAGCCTTGGACTACAAGGGTGTGCACAGACGATATGGATGTTGTACATTTTGATGTTACTGTTGTGGTTAGTACAAGAGCAGTTTTCCGCTTTATGGAGCAGCTTTGTAGCGCCAAGCAGCATAAGTTCAGAGGTTGGACCGGCGAGGACCAGGAGCAGACGTTCAAGCATAATCAGATAACGATTTTAGAAAGTGATATCGGCTCCTTCGACCAGAACGCTAAGGTTCACAATCTCTACCGCTACGGTGATGATGCTGTGGTGGAGTTGGATTTGATTTGCGAGTACATCCTTAACAAAAAAGGCTATGATGAAATTAAACCGCAATCAATTAAAGAAGAATTTAAGCAGCCCGCAAAGTAAATAGGAAAGTAGGAATTGATCGTAGTCCGTTAAGTGCAAAATCGCAATACGTAATACGAGATACCAGATATGAGTAAAATAGGCGGCAACTTTTTCGAGGAGCACATTGAGAAGATAGTCTTGGCTATCATTGGACTTGTGTGTGTCTGGCTTTTGATAACCCGTGTGGTTATGAGCCCCAACCGCGTCGAATACGATAACAAAAAGTTGGGTTCTGGTAGTATCGATGGTTATATAAACGAACAGGCCAAGTTTTTGCAGGACAGACTCGGCCGCAAGCCCGAATCAAAGCAGACGTATAAGACCCGATTGGATAGTTTTGTCGCTTTGGTCAACTCGGCTGTGACCGGCATCGATGTTAACATTAGTCTGCCTCAGCCCAATAAAATATCCCAAGTGAGTGTTAAGAGAACGTATAGCATGCCAACCATTAGCGGGGCAAGCAACGTTGTAGGCGAACACATCCGGGCGGTGGCTTATGTCCCTACCCAGGAGATAAACGAGGAAAGTCTGTATATCGACGCCCAGCACGAACCTAGGGATATCGATCTTGTAACGGTGGAAGCAAAATTTAATGTTGCTGAATTGTGCAAAAGTTTCTATGAGAGTTTTGCGGACAAGAATGTTCGGGAAGAATGGCGTGACCCATGTCTTGCGATCCCTGTTTTTGCAGCCGTACAACTGGAAAGGCAAGAGTTGCTTGCCAGCGGCAGTTGGAGTGATTGGCAAGTTGTGCCTCGTTCCAGAGTTGACCATTACAGAAACCTGTTCGAAGTTCAACAGGATGCTAAAAACCTGCCAACAGGCGGCATAAAGGTGCTTAAGTTTCAGTTTAGTAATCCGGAAGTGAGAATGGATTTGTTACAGCCGAGCACCTATAGGATTGCTTCTGCACAAGAAGAGTGGTTTCCTCCCTCATTGCATAAAAAATACGCAGAGTTTCTAAAAGGCATAAAGGTTCAGGAAAAGCGTGTGGCTAGAGCTGCAATAAAGGAAACACGTGATCGCGCACGAGAAGAAACTCGTTCGAGAATAGCACAAACAAAACCACGTTCTCCATTGTTGGAGGAGGGTATGGAGGAAGGCGAGGGTGGGTATGTTCCTGGTCCAGTTGTGAAGAGAGCTCCGACCAGAAGGACTGGTAGTGAGCCGCGGACCGAGAGAGAACGTCCGGAAAAAAGTAGGGATGTTTCTAAGCTTACAAAGCCCGCAGTCGATGTCTATAGTGAGTTTAATGCGATTTCGATTACTGACCAAACCGATTTTACCAAGATGCGGGAGCCCCTGGTTTTCTGGGCACATGATGATACTGTTAAACCCGAAAAGAGCTATCGATACAGAATCCGGTTGGGGGTTTTTAATCCGATAGTGGGCACCGAGCAGTTCAGTCAACAAGATGAGTCGCTCAAAAACAAAGTTATTTTATGGAGCCAGTTTTCTGAACCGACTGAGAGCATAACAATCCCGGGGACGCTGTACTTTTTCCCTCTTGAGGTACAGGAGGCTGCCAAAACCGTGACTGTACAGGTTTGCAGGTATGTCTTGGGTTATTGGCACAGCAAGGACTTTAATGTCCGGCAGGGAGAAGAAATAGGCAAAGTTGTTCAGTCCGTGCCTGTCAATGAAGCAAATGAAGTTGCTGTCCTTCCGACGGTCGATTATTCCACCGGCGTCATTTTGCTTGATGTGGTTCCTGTGAATGACTGGTTATACGGCAGGAGTCTCAGTGCCAGACATTATTTTGATATGCTTTACTGTTCTGACGGGACCAATATTATTGAGCGTATGCCCGTTAAACAGAGATATTGGCCCGATGGGTTGCAAGCCAAGTACACTGGGATTAAAAAAGCCGAAAAAGAGCCGAAACAGCCTTTGCGGGAGTGGGAAGCCACACCACACCGTTTGTTGCCTGGCGCGGAAGAAGAGATGTAGTCGGAGCGCATCGACCATTCATCTTAGCCAATGTATCTTAATCGCCGATTCAAGCGAGCCGATTTCCTGCTCACAATCGATTATTATTCCAAATCCGTCTGGGGGAACCAAATCTACAAAGTTGTCGCTGAATCGCATAGCCACAGTAGAGCTAAGCTGAACGTCTTTTGCAACGGCATTTGATTTTAGCTTGAGTTTCCATTGCTTGTCAGCTATTTGGGAGAACTCCCTGGTGATTTCGGCCGCGGGCCAATCTATATATTTATCAGGCAGATAAAAAAACAGATTCTCAGCGATTTTTTCACCATCCCTGTCCATCACAAGGTGCAGGCAGACCTTGTCCGGTTGCGCAGGAAAAACAATCTCTTTAGGTAATTTCAGTTGTGCAGATGTGCTGAACGGGCCGATAGCTGTCGAAAACGCTACCCGGTCAAGCACGCGTCCAAATAAGTCGATCAGCCGACAATTTAATGTGGCGGTTAAAGGCTGACCGCTGTCGTTTACTGCAATCATACTGGTCGGCAGCAATTGTGGGGATGCGCCGCTGCGAGCTTTTTCGAGTTCCGGCACAACTGTAATCAGTTGTTTTGAAAAAAACCTTTTTGCGTAATAATAAAGAGCTTTCGGTTTTTTTGCATAATCCATCGCCGACCAGCTGATAGTCGGGAAGCAATCGTTGAACTGCCAAAATAATGTCCCCTTGTTTTTCCAGTTATGTGCCCTTAGATATTCGACATAAGCCTTGATGGCTCGGGCCTGTGTGATTTGTGACAAATATGCAAACTGCTCCAGACTCGGTGCTGTGCCGAATAAATCGCTCACGTAGCGATATAGCCGGCTGTTGCCGTCTAACTGATAGTTATGTTTTTCAAGGATTTGACTGCCCATCCGTAACTGTTCTGATGGACAAAAATCCTTGATGGTTTCCATATCGGGGAGTGATTGCAGACCAAATTCTGTCACAAATCTTGGGATTTCCGCAGGCCCGCAGAGGTATTGGCTCACCGGTTTATCGCCCGACCAGACATCCCATTGATGTGTCGTTATTGGTCGACCGATTCTCAATTTCCCTTTTTCGCCAAGGGGCGTTGTTGGAATGTAATCAGTGTCGCTGTCCAGTTCGCCAACCAGTTGCGGCAATAGTTGGTGATAAATTGCTCTGCCGTAAAATTTTTTGCCCTGCCCGAGTTTGCCGGTCCAGTGCATCCAGTCGATTTCGTTGTTGCCGCACCACAAAACCAGACATGGATGGTCTCGCAGTTGTTTTATGACTGCGGATGCCTCTTTTTTCACTTCTTCAGTAAACCATTGTCGGTCCGGGTAATAACCGCAGGCGAACATAAAATCCTGCCAAACCATTATCCCAAGCTCGTCGCACAGTTCATAGAATTCTTTTGCTTCGTAATAGCCGCCGCCCCAGACGCGAAGCATGTTTATGTTGGCTTTTTCCGCACTGTGCAGCAGTTTCGCGTAGTCATTCTTGGTGACAGAGCCGGCAAATATTGAAGCCGGCACCCAGTTTGCGCCTCTGGCAAATATGGGTTGGCCGTTTATTTCGAACTGAAAGTTTTCGCCCTGTTTGTCACTCAGGCGATTAAGTTTTACAGTTCTTATCCCAAAAATTTTCTCCCTCTGGTCTATCATCTCATCGTTGTTTAATAGTTGTACCGTAAGCTCATAGAGGTGCGGCTGGCCATAGCCGGCCGGCCACCAAAGCAGAGGCCTTTCTATGCGGATTACCGTCGATTGAAGCTCTTCGCCGGGCCTGAAGGTTAACTCGTGCATTATTATTTGCTTGCCGCCGCACACGTTCAGCCTGCAGAGGAACTTTTCTCCTGTCGCAGCATCCAGCTTTACCGTGATTTTGATGTCGGCATAGTGCTGATTACAGTCTATTGTTCGAATGTTTAGCTCGGAGATTTTGGCTTTCTTCACGCCTTCCAGATGGACGGCCCGCCATATCCCGCAGCCGGGCAGGGCGGGACAAAAGTCCCAGCCGAATTGATACTGCGCCTTCCTTATGTAAACACGATACGGATTTCCAAAGTTCGCCTCACTCAATAAACCGTACCGGCTCGCCAGCCTTTGGGCGTATTGGGTTGCAGGTTCGAATTTCACCTGCAGTAAATTTTTTTGCGGCTTCAGAAATGATTTTACATCGAAACTGAACGGGATGAACATATTGTTTGTTTTGCCGACCAGTTTCCCGTTGAGCCAGATATTGGCTATGGTATCCAGCCCCTCAAAAACCAGCTCAACACGCTCGCACTCCGCCATCTCCGCCGGAACGTCAAAAAATTTCCTGTATATCCATGGCCTCTCACTAACCCATGAGAATTTTTCAGGGTCGGTATAAATGTCAGCCTGTTTTATCTGCCCCGATGTGATTAGACTGTTGAAAATCGAGCAGGGCACGCAGGTCGCCTTCCAGTCGGCAGAATCCAGGTCACGTATTCGCCGAGCTTCGACGGGATACTCCTTAAACTCCCATTTTCCTGTTAAATCCAACAGGCTGCTCATCTTTTCGAAAATTCCATAATCGTTACAGAATGTGGCTTAAAAGTATATTCAAACGGATTACTTACGTTGTTCATCACACCTTCTTTTATTGATATTTCATTCGGGTTCTCGAAGGTGTTCTCATCCATATAATTATCAGTGTAAAGTTCGAAGGTTTTTGCCCGCGGCAGAAAATCCCAGCGGTCAAATGATATACCAGCCTTGATACTTTTGTCTGCATGCAGATTTATCACCGCAAGGTAAACACTTCCGCCGTCTTCGGCGGTTGCTGAAACGTCCAGATAGGCAATTCGTCCCTTCGCCTGCGCTTTGCCCTCTTCATAGTCAGGAGCAGCGAAACTGTCACACCTGACGTCTGTCTTCAGTAGTATCGGCCCGGAATTGTTTGCATACATTTTAAAAACAAGATATTGCGGGTTAAAAAACATCTCGCATTCATTTACCCTGATTAGAGGTATCACATTCACGACCGAAGCAAAGTTTGCCAGCGTTACGGCGTTATGCTGCCTTCGGAAAGCGTGCAGAACTCCCGCCGCATAAATCCCGTCTCTTAATGCATAATCAATTTTTGGTTTTATATATAAGGACGCATTCCATTCATCGAAGGCGATTTTGACGTCCGGCCTGTCGGGAAGCGATTTGCGTATCTCCTTGTCCGTTTCGACAATCTGCTCCTCTATCCCATAAGGTGAAGCTGCAATGTAATAATAAGTTTCTTCCGCGAGCTTTCGGTCTTTAAGGTCGTCCTTTTTCAGCGTCCTTCTGTATTTTTTTGCGTATGAGTGAAGTGAGAGATAATCGATATATTCACCTGCTGTTTTGAAAAGCGCCTGGTTCCAGCGAGGGAACTTCCAGTATCTGCCGCCCGAAGCGACAATCTTTATGTTCCTGTCAACCGCCCGCATTGCCTTTGCGATTGTCAGGTGCCTTTTTGCATAACTTTCTTCATCTACGTGGCCGATTTGCCAGTTGCCGAACATCTCGTTGCCGACTCCCCATAATTTGACGTTGTAAGGCTCTTTATGTCCGTTTTTGGCTCTTATCTTTCCGTATTTGCTGTTTGGGCTGCCGTTGCAATACTCTACGAAGTTTGCCGCCTCTTTCGCCGTTCCGTCGCCGGCATTGACCGCGAGATAGGGTCTTGCGCCGAGGATGCGGCAAAGCTCCATAAATTCATCTATTCCGACATCGTTTGTTTCCCAGTCGCCCATTTCAGGAAATGCCTTGTTGAGCCTTGCAGGCCTTTTGTCTCTGTCGCCGATACCATCTTCCCACCGATAGCAGGAAACCGTATTGCCGCCCGGCCAGCGTATGTTCGGCGTATGTATCACTTGCAACGCTTCGATGACATCTTTCCTGAATCCAGATATGTTGTCGTCCGGCATCAGCGAAACACTGCCTACCCATAATGTCCCGCTGCCCTTGAATGTTATCGTGAATATCCCATTTTTGTCCGATTGGGTCGGCTTTAATGTAAAAGAAAATCTGTTCCAGTCTTTATTTGGAATGGTAATTTCCTTTTGGGCATAAATCTCCCCTTCGACTTGCTTCGCTTGCTCAGGGCTAGACTCAGCGGTGAGCCTGTCGAACCGCTTTTCGCCTTCCAAAGCAACGACCACCGGCCCTTTTATGTTTTCCTGTTTCAGGTTAACTCTTACCTGATAGCCTTTTGTTTTATCGAGGCACAGACCTTTTTGGCCAATACCTATTTTATATGCCGTGCCGTTTTCATTTATTATCTTCTGAGAGCGTTTGCCGCAGTAATACACTGTGCAGTCGTGGGCGAAATGGGTTTTTTCGTTTCTTCCGATGGTGAACCAGTGTTTTACAACGCCGTAACCGTCTTTTTCATCTTCCCTGTCATCTTCTGCGAATTTTCTCGCCCTTAGCATCTCCGCCCACATCCCGCCGTCAAATTCGTGGTAGGCCAGTTCCATAAACAGGCCGTAAATGTCCGGGCTTATCTCGCCGATTTCCTCCGCTGTTAAAACCTCTACCTCGGCGCTCAGTTGATTTGGGTTGTTCGCCTTTGTTTGCGAAAATCCCTCTGCGCTGAGCATTGTTAGGGCAAGAATGATTGTCAAACCAGATACTGCCGTTATGTTCTTACTATCCATAAAAAGCTCTTTATCAAATTTCCAATTGCCTGTGAGGGTATATTTTTCGGAAAACAAGATTATTATTTATGCAGCCTCTGTTGTCTATAGAATTTTAACCAGATGTGGTTTTGCAAAACTTTTGGTGGTTTTTAACGTATTTTTACAGGTTCGGTTTCGATAAGATTTACATTGCCTAACGCTTCGGAAAGTTGTATAAAGGAACATCAGGGTTTAAAGGTCTGCAAAAAAGCCTTTTAAGCTGAATTTTCTGTAATTTTAAGGTTATTTTTGTTTTTAGAGGAATAAGAAACTATGAAACGCAAAATGGTTACAATTGATGGTAATGCAGCAGCGGCGTATGTCGCCCATGCTACAAACGAAGTAATTGCAATATATCCTATTACCCCAAGTTCGCCTATGGGAGAAATTGCTGATGAAAAAACCGCCAGAGGTGAGCAGAATATCTGGGGGACCGTTCCTTCTGTTACTGAGATGCAATCGGAGGGTGGAGCGGCAGGGGCCGTTCATGGCGCGCTGGCAACAGGCGCCCTGACGACAACTTTCACTGCCTCCCAGGGCCTTTTGCTGATGATTCCTAATATGTATAAAATCGCCGGCGAATTGCTCCCGACCGTCTTTCACGTCTCGGCCCGTTCATTGGCCTGCCAGGCACTTTCTATCTTTGGCGACCATTCCGATGTTATGGCCTGCAGGCAGACCGGCTTTGCATTTATCTGCTCAGCAAACGTGCAGGAAGTGATGGATTTTGCGCTCATTGCTCAGCAGTCAACGCTTGTCTCGCGGGTGCCTTTCCTGCATTTTTTTGATGGCTTCAGAACCAGCCACGAAATCCAAAAGGTTGAGCAGTTCACCTTTGACGACATCCGGGCAATGATTGATGACGGTTTCATAGCTCAAGCCAGGGCCAGAGCGCTCTCCCCCGACAGGCCTATGATGGGCGGTACAGCCCAAAATCCCGATGTCTATTTCCAGGGCAGGGAAGCCGTGAACAAGTTCTACTCGGCGGTGCCGGAGATTGTTCAGCAAACAATGGACAAGTTCGCAAAGCTGATTGGACGCAGCTATCATCTGTTCGATTATGTCGGCGCAAAAGACGCTGAAAAAGTTATTGTCATCATGGGTTCCGGGGCTGACACAATTCACGAAACGGTGGAATATCTGAATTCCAAAGGCGCCAAGGTCGGGCTGGTGAAAGTCCGGCTGTATAGACCCTTCAGTACAACCGACTTTATCAATTGTCTGCCAAAAAGCGTCAAGAAAATCGCTGTGCTCGACAGGACAAAAGAACCGGGTTCGACCGGCGAGCCGCTTTATCTGGATGTTTGCTCCGCTATCGAT
>Ga0315294_10001701_pt1 | contig 24032 bp, 25 predicted proteins | sample YL17G13_40_MG_FD_203626 | JGI IMG/M metagenome (GOLD analysis project Ga0315294, IMG submission 203626) | Sediment microbial communities from Yellowstone Lake, YNP, Wyoming, USA - YL17G13_40 | ecosystem: Environmental > Aquatic > Freshwater > Lake > Sediment | place: USA: Wyoming | collected...
CATTCCAAACAGTAAGCGCCCTCGCCCAGGGAGCAACTGGGGCATTCCAGCTGCAATGTGGCATGGCGGATACGGAATTTCTTTTCCAGCATCTCCCTCACCTGGCTCGTTATGCGGCTTCCCTGGAAGGGGCAGGTCATCCACCCAGAGGTGACAGCTCAGGGCGGAGAAGCCCGGGGCGATGCTCCAGATGTGCAGGTCGTGGACACCCTTTATCCCTGTTATACCCTCTATGGCCCGCACCACCTCCCGCGAGTCCAGCTGAGTGGGGGGGGCCTCCAGGATAATATTGAGCCCCTCCCTCAGGAGCCGCCAGGCTCCTAAAAGGATGATAGCCCCGATAGCGAAGCTGATAGCCGCGTCAATCCAGTATTTCCCGGTAAGCAGGATGAGGATACCTCCCACTATGACCCCGAGGGAGGAGAGGGCGTCCCCCCCAGCATGCCACAGGGCTGCGCGGAGGTTGATGCTCTCGGTGCCCAGGCCCCGCAGGCGAAGGACCACATAGAGGTTGACCAGGAGACCCACCACCGCTACGGCCAGCATCAGAGGGCCCTCCACCGGCTCCGGGTGGCCGAGGCGCTGAAAGGCCTCGTAGAAGATGACCCCGGAGATGCCCAGGAGGGAAAGGCTATTGATGAGAGCGGCCAGCACCCCCCAGCGGTGGTAGCCATAGGTCATCTGAGAGGTAGCTGGCCTGAGGGCCTGCCGGGCGGCCCACCAGGCCAGGCCCAGGGCCAGAAAATCGGTGAAGACATGGCCCGCGTCGGAAAGGAGGGCCAGGCTGTTAGAAAGGAACCCCCCCACCACCTCAACGATAAGGATAAGGCCGGTGAGCAGGATGACCTGGGCCAGCCTCTTATTTACCCTAAGCGAAGGTGCTAAATGGTCGTGGTCAGACATCGGTTCACAACCACCTTCGGTCGGCCTTCTGTCCTTCTGAATGAAGCTGCTGATGTTCTTTCTTCAGACATCGGTCCATAACCACTTTCAGGCCCGCCTCCTTAGCCCTCTGGGCCGCCCCCTCATGGGCTATGCCCTCCTGCATCCAGACCACCCTGGCCCCTATACTTATGGCCTCCTCAACCACTGGGGGTACATCCTCAGGGTTGCGGAAGATATCAACTATATCCACCTTTTCCGGGATTGACAAGAGAGTAGGATAGGCCTTTTCTCCCAGTATCTCCTGGGCGTTGGGGTTGACGGGGATAATACGATATCCCTGGGCCTGGAGATACCGGGCCACTACGTAGCTGGGACGGTCGGGTTTTGGGGAGAGCCCCACCACCGCTATTGTCCGGCCCTCTTTCAGGACGGCCTCTATCTCTTCCATATCCATCCCAATCCTGACATTCTAGTGTTATCCCATTGAGCAAGCAAGTCAAGACCCCTGTGCTATAATATTGGGGCTTAGGAGTGGGAAAATGGTCATTGCCACCGATTCTTTGCTGAAAGAGAAGCTGGAGACCCTGGAGCGGCGCTATGAGGAGGTTGAGGCGCTCCTCTCGCAGCCCGAGACGGTCCAGGACTCCAGCCGCCTCCTGGCCCTGGCCAGGGAACGGGCCTCTCTGGAGACCACCGTGGTGCGCTACCGGGAGTATAAGGCCACCCTCAGCGCCCTGGAGAAGACCTGGACCCTTCAGAAGGAGGGCCTGGAGCCGGAGATGGTGGCTCTGGTCAAGGAGGAGCTGGCCCAGCTCCGGGAGCGCCAGGACAGGCTCCTTGAGGTGCTGAAAAAGGCCCTCTTTCCCCCCGACCCCAGGGATGAAAAGGATGTCATCATGGAGGTCCGGGCAGGGACGGGGGGGGAGGAGGCCGCCCTCTTCGCCGCCGACCTCTACCGCATGTATGCCCGCTATGCCCAGGCCAAGGGCTGGCAGGCTGAGGTTATTGACACCAGCCCCAACGAAAGGGGGGGGCTCAGGGAGATTGTCTTTGGCGTAAAGGGCAAGGGGGCCTTTAGCCGCCTGAAATATGAGAGCGGGGTGCACCGGGTGCAGCGGGTGCCGGCTACCGAGGCGTCCGGGCGCATCCACACTTCCACCGCTACCGTCGCCGTCCTCCCTGAGGCGGAAGAGGTGGAGGTCAATATCCGCCCCGAGCACCTCAAGGTGGACATCTACTGCTCCGGGGGCGCTGGCGGCCAGAATGTAAACAAGGTGGCTACCGCCGTCCGTATCACCCACCTCCCCACCGGCATTGTCGCTGTCTGTCAAGACGAGCGCTCTCAGCTACGCAACCGCCAGAGGGCTATGGCTGTCCTCCGCGCCCGCCTCCTGGACCGGGAGCGCCGTCAACAGCAGGAGGAGACCGCCCGGGAGCGCCGCTCCCAGGTGGGGACAGGGGAAAGGGCGGAGAAGGTCCGCACCTACAACTTCCCCCAGAGCCGCGTCACCGACCACAGGATAAACCTCGCTCTCCATAACCTTCCCCGCATTCTGGAAGGGGACCTGGACAGCCTCATCGATGCCCTGGCCAGTGCCCCGGAGGGTAAGGTTTGACCCTTGGGGAAAAGCTCAGGGAGGCTTCCCGGGCTCTGAGGACCAGGGGTATTCCCGACCCCTCCCTGGAAGCTCAAGTCCTGCTGGCCCATGCCCTGGGCCTCTCCCGCGCCCAGCTTCTGGCCTGGCCAGAAAGGCCCCTGTCCCCCGCCGAACTGGAAGGGGTCAAGGGCATACTGGACCGCCGCCTTAAGCGGGAGCCCACGGCCTACATTCTGAATAGAAAAGAATTCTATGGCCGCGATTTCTATGTGGACCGCCGGGTCCTCATCCCCCGCCCCGAAACCGAACTCCTGGTGGAGAGGGCCCTGGCCCTTGCCAGGGGCCTGGGGGGGGAAGTGATGATAGCCGAAGTGGGAACGGGGAGCGGGGCGGTGGCCGTATCCCTGGCCCTGGAGTTGCCCCGGGCCCGCCTCTTCGCCCTGGATATCTCCCCGGAAGCCCTGGAGGTGGCCGGCATAAACACCCAGAAGTACGGTGTGGAGGGACAGGTGAGGCTTTTCCAGGGGGATATGCTTTCCCACCTCCCCAGGCCTGTCCATATAGTTGTGGCCAATCTGCCCTATGTCCCGGACAGGGCCGAGCTCCCCTCGGAACTTCTCTACGAGCCCGCCCTGGCCCTCAGGGGTGGACCCGATGGCCTGGATGCCCTCCATGCCTTCCTCCCTCAGGTGGGACCCAGGCTTCTGGATGGGGGCTCTTTTCTCCTGGAGATAGGGGCCGGCCAGGGAGGGGAGGTAAGGAATCTGGTCTCAGCCCATTTCCCGGGGGCCAGGGTCTCTCTTTTCCCCGACCTGGGAGGAATCCCCCGGGTGGTAGAGGTTGCCCCAGGGGGAGGGAACTAGAGGATAGAAAGAGTAGCGTCTGGTTTTGGCTGAGTGCCTGTATTGACAGGCGGAGAGACGGGGTCTACCATACTGGGCAGGACCCCGTATGGGGAGCGGCTCCACCGGGTAAATCTGCAGAGGGGGGTGCAGCCAATGAATAACCTGGCAATCTTTGGCGTCTCAAAGCTTGGGCAGGGCCCCTGGCGTCCAGGAAAGAAGGTCTGGTCAATTGCCATTTTCGGCGGTTGTGAGGTCGATTTCACCCAGGTCGTGCTGGAGGAAGGCGTCACAAAAGTCACAGCGGTCTCAATATTCGGAACCAATAAGATTATTGCTCCAAAGGGCGTCCCCATCAGTGTGTCTGGAATCTCCATACTCGGGGCCAGAAGTGTCAAGCGTGTCCGGGCGTGGGATGCACCTACCAGCTCTACCAAAACAATAGCCATTAATGCCACGAGCTTTCTTGGCTGGTTCGAGGTAACCGAACATCCGGGATAGGGCTTTACGACCCATAGGGCCGAATACCACATTAGCCGTCGGGCATCGTGACCGGCAATCTGGCTCCTTGTTCTTGAGTAACTAGGGAAATCCTCTCGCCTCTCCCTGGGTGTCCTTGCCTGGTTCCGACGGGGGAAGGTCTAGCCCTTATCTAAAACCGTCCAGGAAGGCTTTGACATTCTTGCCCAGGACATCCTGGTTGTAGCCGCCCTCCAGGACGGCAAACCTTTTCCCGCCGCTGTTTCTCTCGGCCGCTACCTTGAGCAGCGTGCCAATGGTTGTGTAGTCTTGAATCTCAAATATTCCGCCCAAGTCTTCCTTGCCTCCATCAAAGCCGGCTGATACGGCCAGGATATCGTATCCTTCTGTCTGGCTGAGGAACTCTTCCAGTTTTCTGAGTTGCTCAATCCTATCCCCCCCCTCCACGTGAAAATAGGTGACTCTGGGGTCGTCATTCTCGGGGTCATCGAATATGCTTTTTGTCCCATCGCCGAAATGGAAGTCAAAGTCCACAATCAAGGCCCTTTCTATCTTCTTTTCATCCAGCAGCTTCTTGACGGCGACGGCGATATTGTTAAAATAGCAGTCGCCCAAAGAGGAGTCGGGGCTGGCATGATGGCCGGGCGGCCGGATGAGGCCAAAAGAAACCTCTCCTGCCATTGCCATCTCCGAGGCTAGAATCGCCCCGCCGGCGGCCAGGCAAGCAGCCTCATAGACCTGAGGGTCCAGCTTGACGGAGTCAATATGCCCTTGTGTATGGACACTTCTCAGGTCTTCTTCGCTGGCTGGTTCGGGCTCGGTGAAGATGAGGTCAGGGACTCCCTGAAGCTCTTCCAGGATGGCCGCTATTCTCCCGGGGTCGGCCGCTGGCTCACTGGAATAGACATCCCAGACCTGCTCCCAGGTGTGGGACGTGCCCAGTTCTACACCGGGGTCGGCCGCTGACTCATGGGAATAGACCCTTAGATAGGCGGGATGAAAGACCACTATGACCCGCTTCTTCTGAGGGGTCGGTGAGCTGGGCTCCCGGGGGGTCGGGGTGACATTAGCGGTTGAGGGGCCGGGCTCAGTGCGGGTCGCAGTGGCCCTACAGGCAACGGGCAGGCCCAGGGCCAGGAGCAAGGCCATTACCCACAGCAGTCCCTTCATGCGGTATTCACCGTTTCAAGTCGTTGGTCAGGCGGGTCTGCTCGGTGCCATCGGCATTCATCGGGCCACCATGCCGGGTATTCATCAAGGGCGGGGTTGCTGGTCAGGCGCATTCCTTGCTTTAGGAGGCCTTCCTGCGCTGTCGGACAAGGGCCCAGACCACCAGCACTACCACAACAAGGAGGGCGGTCAGCCAGAGCCAGAGTCTCCCGGGCGTTGCTGTCGATGCGGGCGTCGGAGTAGAAGTAGGTGTTGCCGCTGCCGTCGCTGCGGGCGTCGGAGTAGGAGTAGGTGTTGGCGCTGCCGTCGCTGCGGGCGTCGGAGTAGAAGTAGGTGTTGGCGCTGCCGTCGCTGCGGGCGCGGGAATAGGAGTAGGTGTTTGATAAACAATAGGCGCTGGGGTAAACCACTCCTGGGCCCCGCCCTCCACTGAGAAAACAGGATGCGACTTTAGGTATCCGAGCGGGTCTCTGAATTTTACATCGGCAGGGTCAAGGTGGGGAGAGATGTGGGGGTTTGGGATTACCTCGCCCGTCGTCACGGTAAAGGTGATGTCCATGCGCGATCCCATTGTAGCCTCAGTGACTCGGACATTGTAGTCCCCTGGTGGCACGTTGGGGACGGCAAAAACGAAGGCATCCTCCCTCAGCCGCCCCATGTCATGCTCAACAGGAATATCCCCAAAAAGGGTGCTGTTGGCCGCTACGGCGGGGTTGCCGTATTCCCAGGCATGCGCGTAGGTACCGCCGTAGTAGACGATGACCTCCGTGCCCACCGGGCCTCCGATGGGGTCTATATCGCCTATTATACAGGCCTGGGCCGGGGAAGCCAGGATGGGGACCAGCCCTGCCACCAGGGCCAGGGCCATTACCAGCTTGAAAGGCTTTGAATATTTCCCTTTCATCTCACCTACCTCCTTGTGTCATGTGCTAACGTCCACGTACCAGTAGATGACGACAACAGATCCGAAATTCGCCAGGGACCCCGTAAGGGTACAAGTAGCCAGGTCCGCAGTAACGGGCGAGGGGCACCTAACCCACAGTTGTTTCTCTGCCGACCAGACTGCTATGTCAGGCTTGCTCAGGTCGATTCTGGGGTTAGCCGGTGGGGGCTCGTAAGTCATAACAAGCGTAGCATCCGGGGTCACCGTTCCTCCAACCACTCCCCCGCCGAAATTATAACCCAGGCCGACCACCAGGCCTTCCTTGGACGATGCGGGCACAAAGACGGTGCAAGTTATATATTTAGCGGGCTGCCTTTTGGCATCCAGGACCTTCGCTTCCTTCGGTAGCGTCAGCTTGGCACGGTTGTCGCCGGAAGCTACTGTGACAGTCTCCAAAAGGGTGCCAGTGCCATCAATCTTACCCGATAGGCCCACGTATTCACCTGCGGGAAGCCAGCTTCGAAGCGGAGGCATAGTGTCCAAGTACCAGAACATGACGACGAGATGTAGATTGAGATTCATCTGCACGGTCTGAAGAGTATGAGTAGCCAGGTCCGCAGTAACGTGCGGGGGTCGCTCAACCCACACGTTCTCTTCTTCCCACCAACATGCTACGTCAGGTTTGTTCAGGTCGATTCTCGGGTTGGCCGGGGGCGGGTCATAACTGATAACAAGCGTCGCCGCAGGCCTCGACGCAATGGTTCCCGTCCCCGGGGCACTGAAATCATAGGCCAGGCCGACCACCACGCCTTCCTTGGACTCCTGCGGCGTCATAGGAGTACACGTTACATACTTAGGGGGCTGGCCCTGGGTATCCAGGACCCTCCCTCCCTTCGGTAGCGTCATCTTCGCCCGGCCATCGGAGGAAGCTATCACGACATCCTCCAGAAGGATGCCAGTGTCAGAAATCTTACCCGATAGGTCCACTGTAACCGGTGGGGGTAGCGGTGCCAGTGTCGGTCTAGGCGTAGCCAGGGGTGTCGGGGTTGGGGTGGGCGTGGGCGCGGCGGTGGGAGTGGAAGTCAATGTAGGAGCCGGGGTAGGGGTAGGTGTGACCAAAGGCAATGGTGTGGGTGTAGGGGTGGGTGTCGGCTTGGCGGTGGGCTGGAAGACAAAAAACAGCCCAACGGCGATCAGGATAAGAAGAACACCTATCCATATGCTGGGTTTCCTAAACACTGTCCCCTCCTGAGGCAAGAATTACTGGCACGGGGGTGGCCACAAGCCTATGGCAGGCCGCCAGCAAAAGAAGTGGAGCCAGCAGACTGATGAGGAGCCAGCGGGACTGCGTTGCTATATCTTTGCTTGCCCGGCGAAGGAACATCGTGTCCTCACCTATCGGATAAACCGACCGACTTTTTATAAGCTTCTAAATCTCTGACGTCTCTGACGCCATTTTAGTCTCATGCCCTTACGCTAGGAGATTGGAGGAACAACATCCACGTACCAGAAGATGACGACCGCAGGTAGGAACCAGGCTTGCCAGGACTTAATAGTGTGAGCGGTCAGATCCGCAGTGGCGGGGTCCGGGGTCAATATCCACCGGTCTCTCGGTGGCCACCAACCTGCTATGTCAGGCTTGTTCAGGTCGATTCTTGGTCTCGCAGGCGGGGGGTCATAACTCACAGCAATCTCCGCCGCTGGGCTCACCTTTCCCCCGGCCACTGCCCCGCCGAAATCATAAGCTAGGCCGACCACTACACCGTCATTGGACTCTTGCGGCCTCATGGGGGTGCATGTTATGGACTTGCCAGGCTGATTTTGCTCATCCCGGACTCTGGACCCCTTCTCTAGTGTCATCTTCGCCCGGCCGTCGGAGGAAGTTATTGTGATACTCTCCAGAAGGATGCCAGTGTCAGAAATCTTACCCGATAGGTCCACTGTAACCGGTGGGGGAAGCGGCGTCGGTGTCGGGGTTGGGGTAGTGGCCACAGGCGCAGAGCAGGCCATCAGGAACAGGAGCGGAACCAGCCCGCTGATTAGAAGCCAAGCAGGCCAGGTGGGCATAGTCTTACTTTCTCTGCGCTTCAGCATTCAGTCTCCTCTTCCCTGTGGAAGACACAACCTTTGGGTTGAAATTGGTGCCATCTATTGACTTGTAGCATGAATTTAACCATGAATTGGCGGTTTCTGTCAAGGGATTCGGTGGAGGGGTTCTGTAGCATTTGTGTTGACAAGCGGAATAGCCTGCTGATAGCATGGGGTAACACATACGATGGTCGAAGCAGTTGGCATAGTTGTTGCAGTAGTAGCTTTATTGCCAATTGGCTATTTCCTCTGGGATAGATATCGTCCTAGTGTCGCGTCAGGTTATTAGGGCATCATTTGGGGGTGCGGGGGGCGAAGCCCCCGCCGGGGGTCTGGGGGTATCCCCCAGATACTCTATCTTCCCCCTCTCCTGCAGGAGAGGGGGCCAGGGGGTGAGGTATAGGCCCCTGGAGAGGATGCACTCAATGTACCCTGATTTAGGTGACGCGACACTAGGCCACCTAGACTAGATATTGATGCCAAGAACACTCTTTTTGCACGATTCGGCGGTTCTTCGCCCAGCGAGGGAAATTGGGGGATAGTCTTTTACTGTCTGGCGATTGTCAATGTGTCAAGAGTTCCACTCACAGTAAAAGAGGTGGAGCTTAGGTATAGAATGGATGCCAAGGCTCTATCCACTATTTCGCACGTACTATTGACGGGGAGGGTCTACTCACCTCAGGCTAAGAAAGACGAAGATGCCGCCATAGTACGAACTGGAGGCCGAAATATTGTCCTCATGGGCTGGAACAACCTACGAACCGAGATTGGGCGGCATGACAGAATCGAACCAGGGGGCGTTTTTTCTGGGAGTGCTTACTTTGTTATGGACTTTCGTGACAGAGCCAAATTGGAGCAGCTTAAGGAAGTGGAACTTGTGGTGATTGACTTCTCGGGTAGGGAGTCAAGGCAGAAGGTCAAGATTGAGAAGGATTGGCTCGAAAGAGCCACTGATGCCGTGATACTCAACCGACAATTCATGTACAAGAATGGCAGTGTGACTTTCGCTTGACAAGGTGCCGGCTGTGGGTCTTGACAACGGGCGTGGGATGTGGTAATCTGATAATGCCCTGGGTGGTCGAAGCAGTTCGAACCGGCGGCCCTCTGTCCCAGAACTGAGTAGGTTCCGAAAGGGGGATGGGAGGAGGTCCGGAGAGACTGGCGAGGTCACCCGGGGCACTTTTTTGTCCCGCGCAGCTTCAGTCTTCGCTGGGCTTGAGTACAGCCACATAGGGCAGGTTGCGGAACTTCTCGCGGTAGTCCAGCCCGTAGCCCACCAGGAACTCATCAGGCACCTCAAAGCCAACGAAGTCCAGGGACACATCCACCAGCCGGCGGACTCTCTTGTCCAGGAGGGCGCAGACGGCGATGCCCTTGGGGTGGCGGCGGTTGAGGTGAGCGATGATGAACCTCAGGGTCATCCCGGTGTCCACGATGTCCTCCACCAGCACTACATGCCGCCCCGAGATGTCCAGGTCCAGGTCCTTGGTTATCTTGACCGCCGGGCTTTTTTCCCCGTAGTAAGAGATTGACATAAAGTCCATCTCCGCCGGAATGGAAAGGTGGCGCATCAGGTCCGCCATAAAGCAGAATACCCCCCGCAGCACCCCCACCAGCACCGGCGTCTCCCCCTGGTAGCGCTGGGATAGCTCTTTTGCTAGCTCTCTGACCCGCCGGGCGATGCGCTCCCGGCCGAGGAAGACCGGGCCTACTCCTTCTGCCTTTGCCCTGGCCAGGGGGCCATGACCATACTTGGCGAGAAGCCGGTCGTAGTCCCGGCGGGAGAGCAGCTTTATTTTCACCTCGGGGTAGAGGGCTTTGAGCAGGCGCACCTTGTGCTTCTTCTCCCGGAGCAGGCTCTGCGCCTGAGTGGTGAGTTCCAGGTAGAGGTCAAGGGCGGGCAAATAGAAATCGGGGGTGAACATCTCCCCGCGGCCCCCGGGCTCCAGCGGGAAGGAGCGGGGCTCGTAGAGCCACTCAATCTCGTAGAAGTCCAGGAGCCGGGCAAACTCCTCCTCACTGGGGTGGGCAAAGGTGACGGGCCTGACCAGAGAGGGGGAGAGCCCGGTCCCCCGTGGGCTCTTCCCCTGGCGCTGGCGTTGCCACCGCTCCCGGCCCAGAGCGGTCCCCAGGATATCGGCTGCGGTGCTCAGGAAGTCAACCTCCCGGTCATGGAAGATGCGGGGCACCCGGCTATAAGCCCTCAGGCTGCCCACCGTTTCTCCCCCCACCTTCACGGGCACCCCCAGCAGTGAGGCGATGCCCTCCTGCTCTGCCAGTTCGGGGAACTGCATCCGCGGGTCGGTGCTCGCATCCAGGATTGCCACCGGCTGTCCCTCTGTCACCTCCTGGAGGCTTCTCTTTGCGTCTACGAGCCCCTTGGCCCGGAAGCGGTCGCTGAGCCCGTAGCTAGCCGTATGTACCAGGCGCTTATGTCCGGCGGTCAGGAGGAGGAGGGAGCACCCCCGCACTCCCAGTGCCACTGCCGCTGCCTTCACCGCCATCGGCGCCAGGAGGCGGAAGGGCAAGCTGTTAGCTCCCCGGGCGATTTCCCCCAGGGCCTCGACGAAGCGGTCTGCCTGCGCCATCCGGAATTCCCGCGCCCCTTTCTACATCTTCTCCGGGGTGGTCATGCCCATAAGATTTAGGGTGCGGGCGAGAACCGTCTTGGCGGCCAGGGCCAGCTTCAGGCGGGCGGAGGATAGGGCTTTGTCTCTGGAGAGCACCCGGCATTTCTTGTAGAAGAGGTGGAAGGTGGTGGCCAGGTCCTGGGCGTAGTGGGGCAGGTGGTGGGGCTCCAGCTTCAGGGCCACGTTCTCTATTATCTCCGACAGGAGGAGCATCTTCCGGATGAGGGTCGTCTCCGGTTCCTCCTTGAGAAGGGAGACATCCCCGCCCTCCGGTGTATGGCCCCTCTCCCGTGCCTTGCGCAGGATGCTGGCGATGCGGGCGTGGGCATACTGGACATAGTAGACCGGGTTCTCGTCGGACTCCTTTTTCACCAGCTCCAGGTCAAAGTCCATCTGGCTATCGGCGGAGCGGGAGAGGAAGACAAAGCGGCAGGCATCGGCCCCCACCTCGTCCAGCACCTCCCGGAGGGTGATGATGTCCCCTGAGCGCTTTGAGAGCCGGACTATCTCCCCACCCCGCTTCAGGGTGACGAGCTGGGAGATGATGATGCGGAGCCTTTCCGGGTTGATGCCCAGGGCGGAGACGGCGGCCTTCATCCTAGAGACATGGCCCTGGTGGTCAGCCCCCCAGACATCGATTACCTGCTCAAAGCCCCTCTCCAGGAACTTGTTGAAATGATAGGCGGTGTCGGAGGCGAAGTAGGTGGGGGCGCCGCTGGAGCGGATGAGGACATTGTCCTTGCTCTCCCCCAGGGCGGTGGAGGTGAACCAGCGGGCACCTTCCCTCTCCTCTACATATCCTCTCTTCTCCAGGATGGCCATGGCCCGCTCAAACTGGCCGTCCTGGAAAAGGCTCCCCTCGCTGAACCAGACATCGAACTTTGCCCCCAGCAGGTCCAGGTCGGCCCTTATGGCCTGGAGCATCCTCTCTACCCCCAGTCTCCCCAGTTCCCCGGGCTGGTCCAGGAATTTCCTTCCGAACTCCCGGGCTATGTCCTGGGCCAGGTCCACCACATACTGGCCCATGTAGCCCTCGGCGGGCATCTCGGCGGGTTGGCCCAGGGCCTGGAGGTATCGGGCGTGGAGGGAACGCTGGAAGGCCTCAATCTGGGTGCCGGCGTCATTGACATAAAATTCCTTCTCCACGCTGAAGCCGGCGGCCTGGAGGACCAGGGCCAGGGTGCTGCCCAGGACTGCCCCCCTCCCGTGCCCCACATGGAGGGGGCCGGTGGGATTGGCGGAGACAAACTCCACCTGGACCCGCCTTCCCTTCCCCAGGTCTATTTTCCCGTAGTCTTCTCCCTCAGCGAGGATGGCCTCCACCTGCCCCGCCAGCCAGGATGGGGAGAGGGTGAAGTTGATAAAGCCAGGAGGGGCAACCTCTATTTTGGCCATCTCCGGGAGGGGGCCCAGGAGGCCTACAAGGCCCCGGGCCAGGTTCATGGGGTCCGTCCTCGCCGCCCCCACCAGCTTCAAGGGGAGGCTGGAGGCATAGTCGCCATGCTCGGGGTGCTGGGGGTGTTCCACGATGACGTCGGGGAGGGCCATGGGGGGCAGCAGCCCCTGAGCCTGGGCCCGGGAGCAGGCCTCTTTTAGTAGTGCCTGTAAGCGGTGTCTCAGCATGCCTTCCTATTTTCTAGACCATGGCCAGGATAACAGTGTAGTTTTTGCCATATGCCTTGGCGCAGGCTGGGCAGGTGGTATAGAAAAAATACAATTTCTTGCTCTCTTTGCCCCTTGATTTGACATAGGCTTTCATTTCTTTAACCCACCTGCCGACATTCTTGTACGGCCCTTCAAAGACTTTGCTCAGAAAGGTTCCTGATATCCTTTCCATCTTTGCTTCCGGCACTTCCTTTCCAACTCCGATATAAACATCCGCTCCCCAGAGGGACTTTTCATCACAAAGCATCAGTGGTTGAGGGGGAAGAGCACCTGCCGCCTCAATCTTTTGCATGTTTTTTACCACAACCTGCCCGAAGTTGAGTGGGATGTGAAATAGACTTCTGACATGGTCTTTGATAAACAGCTTATCATGCCAGGTTACTTCTTTCTCATCCCAAGGCTCTGGATTGAACCTGGGGCAACAACCTGTTTCTGATTGTTCATAGAGTTTGTCCATAAACATTAACCCCCTTTCTTTCCTGGCATTGTTTGGTTTCCTTTGAAGGCTGGGGGGCGTTTGGAGAAGAAGGCCTCCAGCCCCTCCTTGAAGTCCCGGGTGCGGCTGCAGCGGGCGAGGGCGAGCCTTTCGTATTCCATCTGGACCTCCAGGGTATCACCCAGGCTCCTGTTCACCAGCTCCTTGGCCAGGGTCAGGGCCACGGAAGGGCCCGATGCCAGCTTGGTGGCCAGGGCCAGGGCCTTCTCCATGAGCTCGGGGCCTTTCACCACCTGATGGACAAAGCCCAACTCCTGGCCCTTTCTGGCGTCCAGGAATTCGGCGGTGAAGGCCAGGGCCAGGGTGCGGTGGGGCCCCAAAAGGCGGGGCAGGAAATAGGTGGAGCTGCCATCGGGGGAGAGGCCGATGTTAACATAGGGCAGGTTGAAGCGGGCCTCTTCCGCGGCGAGGAGGATATCGCAGGCCAGGGCCAGGGGGAAGCCTGCACCCGTTGCCACCCCGTTGATGGCCCCGATGACCGGTTGGGGGAGACGGCGCAGGGTGGAGACGCAGTTGTGGAGCACCAGGGCCACCTTCTTCAGAAAGACCTCGGGGTCCGGGGCCTCTTTCATTGCCCTCACATCCCCGCCAGCACAGAAGGCCCTTCCCGCCCCGGTGAGAACCACTGCCCCAACCCCGGCGGTGTCGGTGCTGATGGCTGTCAGAGAGTCCAGCAGTTCCTCCACCAGGGGAAGGGAGAGGGCATTGAGCGCTTCCGGGCGGTTGAGGGTGATGACGGCTACCCGGTCCTTTCTCTCCACCAGAATGTTTTGATAGGCCATAGTCCTCCTTTCTCTATCGCCTTACGGCTTATTCTATCCTGTTTCGGCGGCACCTTTCCAGCGCCGGGCCAGCTCTTCCTGGAGGAGGGGGTAGGGCTCCAGGGCGGGGTGGTGGGAAAAGAGGGCCCGGGCCTTTTCTCGGGCCATCTCCACCAGGGGCAGGTCGGAGAGCCTGGCCATCCTCAGGTCTGGAAGCCCGCTCTGACGGGTGCCGAAGAATTCCCCCGGGCCCCGTAGCCGGAGGTCCTCTTCGGCCAGGAGAAAGCCATCCCGCACCCTCTCAATCGTCCTCAGCCTCTCCTGAGCCTCGGGGCTGGGGCTTTCGGAGAGGAGGAGGCAGTAGCCCGGCTTTTCCCCCCTGCCTACCCTCCCCCGGAACTGGTGGAGCTGGGCCAGGCCGAAGCGCTCTGCCCCTTCCACCAGCATCACTGTGGCGTTGGGCACATCTATCCCCACCTCCACCACGGGGGTGGCCACCAGTATGTCCAGCTCGCCCTTCCGGAAGCGACGCATGACCACTTCTTTGTCATCCAGCCCCAGCCGGCCGTGGAGGAGGCCCAGGCGGAGGTCGGGGAAGACCTCCCGGGAGAGCCTCTCATACTCAGCTACCGCCGCCGGGGTGGAAATGGCCTCCGACTCCTCGATAAGGGGGCAGATGATAAAGGCCTGCTCCCCCTGGGCGATATGCCTGCGGATGAAGGCGTAGGCCTTGGGGCGCTCCTCCGGCCTGAGGCAGGAGGTCTTCACCTCCTGCCTCCCTGGCGGGAGCTGGTCAATGACCGAGAGGTCCAGGTCCCCGTAAAAGGTGAGGGCCAGGCTCCGGGGTATGGGGGTGGCCGTCATCACCAGGACATGTGGGGAGAGCCCCTTCCCTTTGAGGGCGGAGCGCTGGAGGACGCCAAAGCGGTGCTGTTCGTCCACCACCACCAGCCCCAGCCGGCGAAAGGCCACCTCCCTCTGGATGAGGGCGTGGGTTCCCAGGACAATATCAATCTCCCCCCGGCCTAGCCGGTCACGGATGGCCTGTTTTTCCCTGGAGGAGAGGCTGCCGATGAGGAGGGCCATGGTGAAGGGGCCGGAGGGGAGAGAAAAGCGGCGGAGGAACCCCTCCCCTTCCTCCCCACCCGCCCGGGAGAGGAGGGAGCCGATGCTGTGGAGGTGCTGCTCGGCCAGGACCTCGGTGGGGGCCATCAAGGCCCCCTGCCAGCCATTGGCCCAGGCCAGGATGAGGGCCATGGTAGCCACCACCGTCTTGCCGCTTCCCACCTCCCCCTGGAGGAGACGGCTCATAGGCTGTGGCCGCAGGAGGTCCGTTTCAATCCCTTCCCAGGCCCGCTTCTGGGCGGGGGTGAGGGTGAAAGGGAGGTCTTTAACGAAGTTCTCCAGGGCCTGGGGCTGGGGGTGAAAATCAGGGCCAGGCTGGTCCTGCCACTCCTTTTTTCGGGAGAGCATTCCTAGCTGGAGGAGGAGGAGTTCATCAAAGGCCAGGCGCTGGCGGGCCTGCTGAAAGGTCTGGTGGTCACGGGGAAAGTGGGCCTGGTGGATGGCCTCCCCCAGAGGCAGTAGCTGGCATTCCTGGACCATTTCCGGGGGGAGGAAATCGGGGAGGCGGGGGGCCCAGGCGTCGGCCACCTCCTTGACCAGCTTTCTCACCGGGCGGGGGCGCAGGCCCTGGGTGAGGGGGTACAGGGGCACCAGCCGTCCGGTGTGGACCAGCTCCTCTTCCAGTGGCTCCCAGGCCGGGTTTTCCAGAACCTTCCTCTCCTTGAAGGCATCCACCCGCCCGCTGAGGACGATATAGGTGTTGGGCTTGAGGCTCCTGGCCAGGTAGGGCTGGTTGAACCAGACCACCCGGATATTTCCGGTGTCGTCCCCCACAATGGCCTCGGTGCCCTCCTTCTTGCCCAGGTATTCTCGTCTGGCCTCCCAGACCAGGGCCTTGACCGTCTGCTCTTTCCCCACCTCCAGCTCCGCCACCTTCTTTGTCTGGCTGTAGTCCAGGTGGCGGCGGGGGAAGAAATAGAGGAGGTCCCTCACCGTTCTAACCCCCATCTCGGAAAGCCGGCCCACCAGGGAGGGGGGGCCGGGAAGGGGGGAGTTCAGGGACGGCGCTGGTTTAGGGGCCCTGGGGCGGGGCCGGGGTGGGGGTGAAGGGAGGGCTGCGGGGGAAGGGGGAGCCTTTTCCATCCCCTCCAGGAAGGCCAGGACCTCCTCTACCCATGGCTGGCGTCGCTCCTGGTCCCAGGTGGAGTAGCGGGGCTCAAGGAGGCCCAGCTTCTTTAACCGGTGGAAGAGGTCCGGGGAAGCCAGCCCGTCGGCCTTCGCGGCCCAGTTCCGGAGGTATCTATCCAGGCCGCCGATGACGGCCCGGTCGGTGAAGCCCTTCTTCTTCTCCAGGTCCAGGATCTTGCGCAGGGCGGCGAGGTCCAGGGTCAAAAGGGGCCCTCTCCCAGGACGGCTACGCCCAGGGCCCCGGGGCCTACATAGGTCCCCATCACGGGGCCGAAACTGCTCAGGTGGATTTCTCCTTTGTAGTGGGCCCCCAGTCGCCGGGCCAGCCCGTCCCTCTCCTGGGGCGTGGTGGTGGAGAGGACGGTCATGGCCTGGATGGAGCGGAAGGACTCCACTATGTGGCAGAGCCTGTCTATGGCCCGGGGCCTGGTCCTTACCCGCTCCAGGGGGTGGGCCTCCCCGTCTTTGACGGTGAGGAGGGGCTTTATATTCAGCAGGGAGCCCAGGAAGGCCTGGGCCTTGCCTATCCTGCCCCCTTTCACCAGGTAGTCCAGGGTGTCCAGTAGGCCAAAAAGGTAGCACCGGGGGGCCAGCCCCCGCATCTCTTGGGCTATCTCCGCCAGGTCCTTTTTCTCCCGGGCCCGCTGGGCGGCTGCCAGGGCCAGGAGGCCCAGGGCCATGGAGCAGGTCAGGGAGTCAATGACCTCTATTTTCCCCTGGACCTGCTCTTTGGCCAGGAGGGCCGAGTTGTGGGTGGCGCTGAGCTTGCTGGAGATGTGGATGGAGATTATACCATCGGCCTCTCTCAGGAGGCGGGAGTAAAGCTCCTGGAAGACCCCGGGGGAGGGGGCGGAGGTGGTGGGGAGTTGCCGGCTCTGGACCAGCTTCTGGTAGAACTCGTCGGGGCCTATGTCCACCCCGTCCTGCCGGGTCTCCGTCCCAAAGTGGACATAGAGGGGCACCACCTCTACGCCGAAGCGCCGGGCCAGCTCCGGGGGCAGGTCGGCGGTGCTGTCGGTAACTACTTTGATAGTCATTTCCCTTTGGCTACTCCCCCTTCCCCGCCAGCTTGGTGTAGTAGGCGGCATCTGCCAGCCACCACGCCCCAAAGGCCCCCAGGGTAATCATCTTGAGGACCCCCAGGCCAATCTGACCCTCGTAGAAGCGGTCAAACCCCAGGTAGCCCACGCAGATGCTGAGGGCCATCCTCGTGTGGGCTCGCCCCCATCTCCATTCCTTCCTTTCCATCTTTCACCTCCCTAAGTTGTCAGGGCCTGCTGAATCACTCTATTGAGATGATGTAATTATAGTGCGGCTGTTTCCCGTCCACCACCTCCATCTCCCCGGTGAAGTGGGGGCGGAGGAGTTCGGCTATTTCCTCGGCCTGCTCCCGCCGGGTATCGGCTCCGAAATAGATGGTTATCACCTCGGCCCCTTCCAGACCCAGGCGGGGGAGGAGCTTCTCTATCAGGGCGGGGAAGCTGGGGGCAGCGGCCACCGGACTGCCGTCCAGGATGGCGATGGGCTGGCCCTTTTTCATGGCCAGCTTCTGAAAGCGGGAGGAGCGGGCTGCCCGGGTAATCTCCACGGTCTTTACCTTCTTGAGGGCCTCCTCCATGGCCTGGACATTGGCCTCCAGGGGGGCCTCGTAGTTCAGGGCCAGGAGGGCGGCTACCCCCTGGGGGATGCTGGTGGTGGGGACCACCTCTACCTGCTTCTTGGCCAGGGAGCGGGCCTGCTGGGCGGTAAGGACAACATTGGGGTTGTTGGGCAGGAGGATGACCTGGTCCGAGGGGACGGCCTCAATGGCCGAGAGGAGCTCCCGGGTGCTGGGGTTCATGGTCTTTCCCCCCGGGACGATGGCGGAGGCCCCCAGGCTCTGGAAGACCTTGAGCAGGCCCTCCCCCGGGACCACCACTACTGTGGCCAGGGCCAGGGTGGGGGCCCGGGCATGGCGCATCTCCAGATAGGCCCGGTGCTGGTCATCCATATTCCTTATCTGGATGGAGTGGAGCACCCCTTGACGGACGGCAGAGCTCAGGACCTTCCCGGGGTCAAAGGTGTGGATGTGGACCCGGATGTTCTTTTCATCTCCTACCACCATCAGCGATTGCCCCTGTTTTTCCAGCTTCTTGCGGAGCTTCTCCAGGTCCAGCTTTTCCCCTTCCAGGAGGAACTCGGTGCAGTAGCCATAGGCCTCTTCCTCTTCCGCCCGGGTGACAATGATGGGGATGCTGGGGGCGATGACAGGGGGCGTCAGGGTGGGGAGGGAATCGCCCCGCAGGTGGTGGAGGGTCCCCTCCAGGATAACATAGAGGCCCTGGCCTCCGGCATCCACCACCCCCGCCTGGGCTAGCACGGGCAGGAGGGAGGGGGTGCGGGCCACCGAGTCCCGGGCCGCGGACGACGCCGCCTCCATCACCCCGGTCAGGGTGGGGTTCTGGCCTGCCGCTTTCTGGGCCGCCTGGGCGGCGTCCTTCATGACGGTGAGCATGGTCCCCTCCACGGGCCGGCTGATGCCTTTGTAGGCGAGGACCGATGCCTCGGCCAGGGCCAGGGCGAAGTCCCGGGCATTGAAGGTGGCCTTGTCCCCCAGGACCTTGGCTATCCCCCTCATTATCTGGGAGAAGATAACCCCCGAGTTCCCCCGGGCCCCCATCAGGGCCCCCCGGGCCATGGCCTGGGCCATCCTGCCCGCCTCTTCCCCCGGGACCCGGGCTGCTTCTTCCAGGGTGGAACGGAGGGTGAGGAGCATGTTGGTGCCGGTATCGCCATCGGGCACGGGGAAGACATTGAGGGCATCAATGGCCGGGGCACTCTTTTCCAGCCAGGCCAGGGCCACCTCCATCATCTCCAGGAGGTCCCGGCCATTATGGGTGTTGCCTTTTCTCAAGCCTTGCCTCTTTTGCCCGCTTATGATATGCTAAATGGCAATCCGAGGAAAGATATGAAGTGCGATATCTGCGGTAAGAAGCCCATGGCGGGGCGGAGTGTGAGCCATTCCAAGAGGCACACCCGTCGCCTCTTCCGCCCCAATATCCGCCCCCTGCGGGTCAATGTCAATGGCTGTCCCGCCACCATCCACATCTGTATGAGGTGCCTGCGCACCCAGCAGAAGCTGGCCCCGCAGCCGGCTTAGTTCTCTGCTTCGAGGCCCTTTCTGGCCTCCTTTAAGGCCCTTTCTACCGTCTCCGGTGCCGTGCCCCCTGGGGCCCGGCGGGCCTGGAGGGAGGACTCCAGGGTAATGGCGAGGACATCTTTCCCAAAGAGGGGGGAGAAGGAGTGGTATTCCTGGAGGTCCAGCTCCCCCAGCCCCTTCTTCTTTTTCATAGCGTAGGCCACCAGCTCTTTTACCGTCCTGTGGGCCTCCCGGAAGGGCATCCCCTTCTTCACCAGGTAGTCCGCCAGGTCGGTGGCCAGGATGTAGCCCTCCTGGGCAGCCTGCTCCATCCTCTCTTTCTTTATCCTGAGCCCCCCCACCATCCCGGCCATAATCTCCAGGCAGGAGTTAAGGGTGTCCACGGTATCAAAGAGGGCTTCCTTGTCCTCCTGCATATCCCGGTTGTAGGAGAGAGGGAGGGCCTTCATGGTGGCCAGGAACCCGGTGAGGTGGCCCAAGACCCTTCCCGCCTTCCCCCGGACCAGCTCAGCGGCATCGGGGTTCCGCTTCTGGGGCATGATGCTGGAGCCGGTGGCATATTCTTCCCCCACCTCCACGAAGCCGAACTCTGCTGAGGACCAGAGGACGAGCTCCTCGGCCAGGCGGGAGAGGTGGACCATGGCGATGGCTGCCGCCGCCTGGTATTCCAGGACGAAGTCCCGGTCGGAGACGGCGTCCAGGCTGTTCCGGCTTATCTTGCTGAAGCCCAGCTCCCGGGCCAGGAACTCCCGGTCAACGGGATAGGGGACCCCGGCCAGGGCCCCACTGCCCAGGGGGAGGACCTCGGCCCTCTTCAGGCCGTCGGCGAAGCGTCCCCTGTCTCTCTGGAACATCTCAAAGTAGGCCAGGAGGTGGTGGGCCAGGAGGAGGGGCTGTGCCCGCTGGAGGTGGGTGTAGCCCGGCAGGGCCACCCCCCTGTTTTCTTCGGCGAGGCCTAACAGGGCTTTCTGCAGGGCTTTTATGGCCCGGACAGTATCCCCGGTGGCCTCGCGGAGGAAGAGGCGCATATCCAGGGCCACCTGGTCGTTGCGGGAGCGGCCGGTGTGGAGCTTCCCTGCGACCGCCCCTATTTTTTCGTAGAGACGGGCCTCAATGTTCATGTGGATGTCCTCGTGCTCCGGGCGGAAGGGGAAGGTCCCCTTGTCTATCTCCTCCCGGATGGAGCTGAGGCCCATAACTATAAGCTCGGCCTCCTTTTCCGAGATAATCCCCTGTTTTGCAAGCATCCGGGCATGGGCTATTGAGCCCTGGATATCGTATTTGTAGAGCCTTCGGTCAAAGGGCAGAGAGGCCATGAACTGGCGGGGGTCAGTCACCTTGTCTCTCGCTCTCCAGGGACTTCTCCAGCGCCTCAACCCATTGGGGCAGCCGGGCCCCGGGGGCGGAGTCCAGGCGGGGGGAGTAGGGCTTTATATCCAGCACCGGGGTGCCGTCCAGGGCATCCAGGCCTTTCACCCGGAGGGTGTTCCCTTTTCTTCCCAGGAGTCTTACCGTGGTCAGGCCGATGGGGTTGGGGCGGCGCTGGGAGCGGGTGGCGAAGGCCCCCACCAGGGGCAGGTCCTCCCGGTCCCGGGGGTGGAACTTCTTCATCCCCCTCTCATACCGGCTCACCCGGTCAAGGTAGAAGATGACCTGGATATGGGAGAAGTCCTCTATCCCGTCCAGGCGCTCGGCATGCTCCGGGAGGAGCTCAATCTCCGAGGTCACCTGGCCCCATTTCTGTCTCCCCTCCCGGACGGCGTTGTGGACTGCCCCGATAGCTCTAAGACTTACCCTCTTCAAGTTCAGGTGGCCTTGGCCCCCATGGGGTAGAAGAGGGCCAGGCCCAGGGCCAGGACTCCTCCTACCACTATGCTTACCAGGGCTGTCCCCCACTCCTCCTGCCCGGCGAGGCCGTGGTAGAGGCCCACAAGGGCGGTGAGAACATACATAGCCAGGGCGGCCCGCACTATGGCCACATTCTTGTGCGGGTTACGGGAGGCATACCACAGGGCCACGGCAAGCCCCAACATTGTGACTCCGCCGTAGCGGGCCATGACTGTGTCCTCTGTCCCCAACTTGGCATCGGCCATCTGTGCGGGGAAGAAGAGGTAGCCCAGGGCCATTAGCGCGCTGAGGAGGAAGGCGATGAAGAGGGTTACCTTGAGACCTGTCACTTCGGCACCTCCTTTTTTCTTTTTCTCTTGGGGAGGGGGGTGACCCCTCCCGAGATGCCCAGGGGGCCTTCGGGCTGGGCCAGGAGCTGGGCCTGGGCCTGGACCTTCACCGGCAGGCCCCAGATGTGGATAAAGCCTGGGGCGGCCTTCTGGTCAAAGACGTCCCCCTTGTCATAGGTGGCCAGGGCGAAGCTGTAGAGGGACCTGGGGGACTTCCTCCCCACCACCACAGCGTTGCCCTTGACGAGCTTTACCCGCACCGTCCCTGTGACATGGCGCTGGGTGCTCTGGACGTAGGCGGCCAGGTCCTGGTGGAGGGCGGAGAACCAGAGGCCGTTGTAGATGAGGTCGGCATACTCCTGGGCCACCCTCTCCTTGAAGCGCGCCTGGGCCCTGGAGAGGGTCATGGCCTCCAGGGCCAGGTGGGCCCGGAGGAGGACGGTGGCGGCGGGGGCCTCGTAAATCTCCCGGGACTTGATGCCCACCAGGCGGTTTTCTATGTGGTCAATCCTCCCCACCCCGTGGAGCCCCGCCACCAGGTTGAGGTGCTGGATGAGGGCCACCCCATCCATTTCCTTCCCGTCCAAAGCGGTGGGGACGCCCTGTTCAAAGGTGAGCTCCAGGTAGAGGGGGCGGGGAGGGGCCTTGTTAGGGGCCCGCGTCCAGGCAAAGACCTCCTCGGGCGGCTCGGCCCAGGGGTCCTCCAGCACCCCGCACTCTATGCTCCGACCCCATAGATTGGCATCAACGGAATAGGGGCTCCTGGCGGTGACGGGGATGGGGATGCCGCGCTCCTGGGCATAGTGGATGGACTCCTCCCGCCCCATCCCCCATTCCCGGGCGGGGGCGATGACCTTTAGCTCCGGGGCCAGGGCGGCCAGGCTCACCTCAAAGCGGACCTGGTCATTTCCCTTCCCGGTGCTGCCGTGGGCTACATATTTAGCCCCCTCCTCCCGGGCGGTATCGGCCAGGAGCTTGGCGATGAGGGGGCGGGAGAGGGCGGTGGCAAGGGGGTACTGCCCTTCGTAGATGGCGTCGGCGCGGAGGGCGGGGAAGACGAAGTGTTTGACGAAGAGCTCTCGGGCATCCACCACTACGGCCTTGAGCGCCCCCAGCTTGAGGGCCTTCTCCTGGGCGGCAGAGAGGTCCTTTTCCCCGCCCAGTTCCAGGGTAAGGGTGATAACCCCCAGCCCTTGTTTCTCCTGAAGCCATTTGATGGCCACCGAGGTATCCACGCCGCCGCTGTATGCCAGGACGACTTTCTCCATTACTTCCTCCCTACTTCGGCCAGGGCCTTCTCCAGGATGTCCACCCCTTCGTCCACTTCATCCCTGGTGATAATGAGGGGGGGCATGAAGCGCAGGGCGCTGGGGCGGAGGCGGTTCACCAGGAGGCCGCGGCGGGTGCAGGCCTCCTGCACAGCATCGGCCAGGTCCTCTTTGAACTGGAGGGCCAGGAGGAGCCCCCTCCCCCGGGCCTCCTTGATGAAGGGGAAGCGCTCCTTCAGGGCCTGGAGACGGGCCAGGAAATAGGCCCCCGCCTCTTTGGCGTGCTGGGGGAGATGGTGTTCCAGGGTGTAGTCCAGCACGGCGATGGCGGCGGCGCAGGCCAGGGGGTTGCCGCCATAGGTGGAGGCGTGGTCGCCGGGGGCCAGTACGGCACAGGAGGCCTTGGCCAGGAAGGCCCCCATAGGGAAGCCCCCCGCCAGCCCCTTGGCAAGGGCGATGGCATCCGGCTCCACCCCCAGTTGCTCATAGGCAAAGAGGCTTCCCGTCCTGCCCAGCCCCGTCTGCACCTCATCAAACATCAGCAAGAGCCCCCGCTCATCGCAGAAGGCCCGTACCTCCTGGAAATAGCCATCGTCGGGGATGTTCACCCCCCCTTCCCCCTGGATGGGCTCCAGCATCACGGCACAGGTATTATGGGTTGTCGCCTTCTTTATGGCCTGGGGGTTGTTGAACTCCACATGGACGAAGCCGGGGGTGAGGGGGGTGAAGGCCTCCTGGTATTTTGGCTGGCCGGTGGCCGCCACCATGGCCAGGGTGCGGCCGTGGAAGGAGTTGAGGGCAGTGATGACCTCATAGGCCCCCCCCAGCTTTACTTTGCCGTATTTCCGCGCCAGCTTCACCATCCCCTCATTGGCCTCGGCCCCGCTGTTGCAGAAGAAGGCCTTGGCAAAACAGCTATTCTTCGCCAGGAGCTCGGCCAGCCTTGTCTGGGGGATGGAGTAGAACTGGTTGGAGATGTGCATCAGGGTCTGGGCCTGCTCGGTTATGGCCTTGACCAGCACCGGGGGGCAGTGGCCCAGGGTGCACACCGCCCAGCCCCCCACCAGGTCCAGGTACTCTTTCCCCTGGTCATCCCACACCCTCACCCCCTGCCCCCGGACCAGGGTTATGGCCTGGCGCTTGGAGGCCATGGGCATGATATATCTATCGGCCAGCTCAGGCCAGTTCATGTCCCCCTTCTATCCGGGTCCCCCCGGCCCTCCCCTCCAGGGCGTGGAGGAGGGCATGGGGCTCCCGGCCATCTATAATAAGGCAGGAGGAGAGGGAACGGAAGCAGGCCTCCACCTTGAGCAGCATCCCCCCGTTGATAACCCCCGAAGATATAAGGCCCTTGGCCCCCTGGGGGGACAGGAAGGGCATTGTCTTCCCCTCGCCGTCCAGGACCCCGGGGACATCGGTGAGGAAGATGAGCTTCTGTGCCCCCAGGGCCCGGGCGGTCTCGGCGGCGGCGGTATCCCCGTTGACGTTCAGTGCCCCTCCCCCCTCCTCTACCCCGAAGGGGGCCACAACAGGGATGTAATTTTCCTCCAGGACCTTCCACAGGGGGGTGGGGTCCACCCTGACGATTTCCCCCACCCGGCCCAGGGCGGGGTCCTTCACCCGGGCCAGGAGCATGCCCCCGTCCAGGCCCGATAGGCCGATGGCCCTCCCCCCCCGGGCCAGGAGGCCGGCCACAA
>Ga0315294_10001702_pt1 | contig 24026 bp, 43 predicted proteins | sample YL17G13_40_MG_FD_203626 | JGI IMG/M metagenome (GOLD analysis project Ga0315294, IMG submission 203626) | Sediment microbial communities from Yellowstone Lake, YNP, Wyoming, USA - YL17G13_40 | ecosystem: Environmental > Aquatic > Freshwater > Lake > Sediment | place: USA: Wyoming | collected...
CAGTTCACTCTCAAGCACTTGGACTCTGCTTATTGGTTTTCCTTCCACTCCACTTTCAAGGACTTCTAATTCCTGTTCTGTGATTTTCTTTGCCATTACATCACCTTTTTCAATTTATGGAAGAGCATCTTCACGTCTTTTCTTGGGATTCTCTTCCCCTTCAAATCGTAAAATACCATTTCCTTTCCACCGCAGATGAATTTCCCTGATTTTGTGACCTTCACACTGGTTTGCTTCTTCTTATGCTGGCAAAACGGTGGATAACTGAAACTTGTCACTTTCATATCAAATCCTCCCCCGCTCGTGAGCTAGAACCTTCTCAAGAAGTTGCTTATGCTTATGCTCATCCCTAGCGATATTATAGAATCCATATTTCTCATATTCTTTTGTGGCTTTCTCTTCGTCTTCTATCTGCGCTATTATCCAGTCGATTGATGGTTTTTCTGCCATAGTAATTTCCTTATATAACAATTAGCAAAATGAGTTTATCTATGAATGTAATACGCTCAGACCACCCTCTTCAATTTTCTAAGAATCTTCTGACCTTTCGCTGAATTGAAAGGCACGAATTCCATTTCCTCTCCATATTTGATATGCCGGAATTCCTTCAATCTTGTGTCAATTGTGTAGTCTTTCTTTCCTAATTTGACGGTTGGTAATCTGATTGGATATGATTGGATTGCTACTATGTCGACTGCTGATAGTTTCTTTTTCATATTACATCACCTTATTGAGTTTCTTGTATTCGATATAAGCTTTCCCTGTCAATGGATACCAGTTTTTAGTCCCGACCTTCTCTATCTTTGAGCCTTCTGGAATCTTCGTCTTCTTCAGAAATTTCAGTTTCCCGAATCCTCTATTCCCATATATAGAGACATATCCTGTCTCTGGATTATATTTATGGGTTCTTGCGACATATTCCGTGAATGGTATCCCTCTGGTCTTGATTTTCTCTATAACGAATTCTTTCTTGACCATCAAACCACCCTTTTCATTTTTCTCTTGCTGGCTCGTATCTTGTCATCAGCGACCTTCTCTATCAAAGAATCAAGATGAATCACTGTTGCTCGGACTTCCTTTGATAATTCAATACTTGGTGTCATAGCCAAAGTATAAAAATTATTTGCGTGGTCTTTCCAAGCTCTCACGAATTTCTTCCTTTCTCTTTCTTGCATCTAAATCACCCTCTTCAAATTCTTTCTAGCCTTGAAATCTGGATAAGGCTTTCCAATCGTCTTCGCCTGTTTTGGATGAAGTTCGCTGAAAAGCTCATTCATTATGGCATAAAGCTGAAGACCAGAAAGCTTCTCTGTATGCATAAATGGAGCAAGCTCAGGGAATTCTTTTTTGCTGAATTCGCTTCCTTTGGCTGAGGTTATATTCTTCTCAAGCGAAATATTTGAAATCTTCATCAAAAGTTTCTCTTTCTGCTTCTTTGTGAGGTGTTTTTTCACATCTTCATTATACCACGATGCATAAAACATCATTGGAATTTCTTCTCCTGCCATCTAAACCACCTTCCTTAGTTTTATGTATTTTCTGTTGTCAGGAGCATATTTGTATCCCCAATCCTGAAGGATTTCAATTGTCTTATTCATTGCAGATTTCTTGTTTCTTGCCATGACCTGTAAATCCACATCTGCTGTGAAATGCTTTCTTTTTTTCACAGTCACGAATGGTCTATAAGATACATCAAACGCTTTCATTTTCATATTAAACCACCTTCCTGAGCTTCCCAACATACGAACCATAAGGTCTTAGTTGAATTGCCCATCCTCTTTCAAAATAATTAATTCTATTCATTGGGAATCCATGTTTCTTTGCATAGCTCCGTGCATCTTCATATTCCTTGAAATAAAATATTTTTTTATGGCTCTTGTATTTGACCATCAAACCACTTCCTTGAGCTTCTTTTTCATATAATAATCAATTTGCTTTCCACCCTTCACCATATAATGCCATCCTCTTTTGTGAATGGATGACTTGCATGAGAGAGCAAATAGAGTTCCACCTTGTTTCTTCACGAATTTTCTGCCTTCCTCATGTGTCCTGAAATATCTCACAGGTCGCTTGGATTTCTTCTTTCGTCTATCAAAGAATCCAAAAGTGTTTGTCTCTGAAACGAATGGAAGTTGCCCTTTCATAATCAAATCACCTTTCTGAGCTTGTTGAATCTACGAGTATGTAGACTTTGGACTCTTATTTCTCTACCTCTTGGAGTGCTTTCTCTAAAACTTTTTGATGTTTCCATCAACTCATTATATATCCCGACCATAGTGGTTGCTTTTTTCTTGACCATCAAACCACCTTCCTGAGCTTTTTAGCGTAATTCAGAGCATCTTTTTGCCTTTTGAAAACTCTCGTTTCATTTTCTTTTTTATTTGTTGTCAATTCCAATCTATATTCTATTTTCTTTCCTTTTGGTCGGGCAGGAAATATACCAATTTGTGTCATTCCATCTCTTGATTCATATCCTATCCATCTTCTTTTTCCGAAATGACCGATATGTTTCTTATATTTGACCATCCTAAACCACCTTCCTGAGCTTCATTTTGTATGCTTTTTTCCATAATTTGAATTCTTTTGAACCGATATGGAACATTACTTTTTTACCTTCAACAAAGCCTATACCATATCTTTTTGTGCGATGCGTTCTTGGATTGAATTTCTTAAATTCATAAAGAATCATTTCATCTTTTTTCATAATCAGACCACCTTTTTCAATTTATCCTTTTTCAGAATATGAGCCTTCTGAAGTGCCTTTTTGATTCTCTCTCTGTTGATATAAGATGCAGTCGGAAGCCAAGCCAACGGCAAAGCCTCTGGGTCATATGTCAAAGCCAAAGCGATTCCAGCCCCACCGACTCCGACCATTCCTGCTCGTTTCAATCCTTCTTTCTCCTTTGGAGTCAAGCCTTTCCAGAACTTCTTTGCCTTTTTCTTTATGCTTTCGGTTTCCTTTCCAGCGAATTCATATTCTGATAGCATTTTATCATCTCCACATAGCCTTCTTGAAAGTGCTAATCATCCCTTGCTTCTTCTCCGCTTCAGCACGATGAAGGGTTTCCCATTTTCTGCAAGTCTGCTCCACGCTATCGTGTAGCATCTCCTTGAATTTTCTAAGCTCTTCGTCATTCATCTAAACTACCTCATCTAATTTCTTCTTGGTATTATGCTTATCCATGAAATCGTATGCCTTCTTCTCCAAGACCTTAGTGCTTCGGTGAAATGAAAGTGTTTCTGAATTGCCTGATTTGTTATTTCCAGCCCATAATTCGATTAGATTGCCTTTCCATTCATAAGTTCCGGCTAATTCGAAAAGAGGCTTGTTATTTTTGAAGAATCTCCAATCGAATCCAGATTCAGAAGGAATCCTATACCAGCCATTAGCTTTCTTTCCAGATTTTCGCTCTTCGTCCAAATCATTTACGTCCTTGTCTTTCATTCTCATTACATCATCCTCAATAGTTTATTCCGTGCATCTTGCTCTCGTTCCTTTGCATTTGATTCGATTGCCTTTGCATCTGAAACTTGCTCTGCATGGAATTTCGCATTATGAAACGCCAAGGCATAATAGACTTTGGCATCGACCCAATCCATCATCGGTTTCATGCATTTCATAATCCCATCTCCTGAAGCTTCTTTCTGTTTATCCTTCCGTTTCTGTTGATTATGCCAGCATTTATCAAATCCATCGCTGTCCTGCCATAAGTTCCCTGAAGAGTCCAAGCCTGACCTGTCTGAACAAGATATGAGAATAATTCAGCCGTTGCTTCTAAATTAATATTTCCACTCTCAAAATCCATTATGAACTTCAAAAGATTCTTTTGATTGACTCTGCCCATTCAAATCACCTTCTTCAATCTTCCATAATTCAAAGGAGTAATTTTGTTGAATGATACCCAAATCTCTTCTGGGAATCTCTGATGAGTGTCATCATATCTTCCCCATGTGTTTTTTATGAAACCGACTTCCTGTCCTATTTGACCTTTCTTTTGTCTTTTCTTATCAATATACATAGGTTGTGTCTTTCCCTTTATTCCAAACTCTTCCTTCACGCCAGAAACAGCATCCTTTATGTTTCTAAACCGCCTTTTTTCTTCATATTGAATTTCATTTTGTTTCTTATCAACAAAAGTAATTATCACTTCGATTGCCATATCATATCACTCCCTTCAATTTCATCACATTGACGTGAGTTATCGGAATCTTTCCTTTGAATAATGTGACCTTGACCCTCGCTGGTTTCGTATCTATCTCCACAACATCATTCTTGTCTGAGATATTTCTTATCAAATCCTTATCAATCCCTATGAACTGAGGATGGAATGCCTCAAGCACTTTCGGAGTCGCTAATATATTATAAGTCGCTTTCATTCCTTTTGGAATATCGTTCCTTCTTGAACTCTTCATGGTTTTTGTTGGCTTCTTCAGCCATGGGATTTTATATTTAACTGGCTTCATGCTTCTCGTTAGATTCGGGATATTTGACCGTTTCTTTTTCATATTACTTTCCTGAGCTTGACTTTGTATGCTTTTTTCCATAATTTGAATTCTTTTGAACCGATATGGAACATTACTTTTTTACCTTCAACAAAGCCTATGCCATATCTTTTTGTGCGATGTGTTCTCGGATTGAATTTCTTAAATTCGTAAAGAACCATTTCATCTTTCTTCATTCAAATCACCTTCTTGTATTGCTTCTCATATCTTGGTCTTATTTTCTTGATTTCTCTCTCGACCATCTTAGCGAACCATTTTGGAGGGCTTTTCGTTCCTGTGTCAATAGTCCCTGCGATTTCATTCCCATTATAACTGCCATACCAGATTTTGCCGTTTGAATAGAATTGGACTCCTTTCATTTTCATATCAAACCACCTTCTCCAACATTTTCCTTCTCTTTGGATGGATTACAATGAATTTCACTCTTCCGACTAATTCTTCTTCCTCGAATATCTCTTTCTGCTTTGTCTTTCTTCCGACATCTTGGGCTAATTCATCCATGAAATGCTCGTCCTTCTGATGCTCAAGAATCGGATGCTCTCCTTTATATTCCTTGGTGCTGACCATAACGAGATTATCATCCTCATACATCTTATGGGATTTCGATTTGGTATCGACCCAGAAACCTCTAACTATCGGATAGACAGACACTCCACCGAAATGCTCTGCCATCTTCTTTTCCGTATCTCTGAGAATCTTTTGAGAAGATATTGGCACGACTAATTTGAAATCTCTCGCATACATAGGAATAACTTGATTTGAAGTGAATATATAGTGTTGTAATACGCCTCTTATTAACTCTGAAAAGAAAATAGAATCTATGCAAGAATATTCATGCCCTCGTTGTGGTGAAATTATGCGAGAATTTAAATATTATTTTGCTTGCCCCTCTTGTTATTTCGAGGTTTCGAAATGAGTAATACAATGCTTTTTAAGCAACTTCGAATAAATAATATTAGGCAAACTATGAAGAAACCAGTCCTAAAGGTCTGGCTTTACGGTGGTTTGCCTTCCATCCACAAATCCTAAGAAGGAGTATTCATTCGCAGAGGGCAAAACCACCAACGGTTGTGTCATCGCCTAACTCCTTGGTTGGTGGATTATGGAAGATTATCTGGTTCATTACGATGTGAAAGAAGAATATCATTTTGACCCGAACATAAAACCCTGTTATGAGGGTGAAGGCGAACTCGAAGACGACTTCTGAAAAAAATGTCATACAGATTTAAGCTTAATCTGCCAAATAGTTGTATGACAATATCAAACAGAATCCGATTCTCCCATAAATATTTCAAGATGCCAGAAAGCTTCTTCTTCAAGGATAGAGAGGCTAAATCGTTTTTGATAGGCATTTCGGTCTGTGATATTTCTCAACTCCCGAAGGAATTCCTTGATTGGGATACGGAATATGATTCAGGTAATGGGTTGGCTTATTATAAATTGCCAAAAGGGAAAGTCTTGATGCTCATCATTTTCACAAAGCAAGAGAATTCTGTTTCGGAATGCTGGACAACGATTCGAAGCCACAATCCCCAGAAAGAGGAATATTATCGCAATCTTATTGGTCAAGAATTTAAAATTGAGGTGGAACTCTATGAAGCAAAGCCAGAAGATTATATTTAGGACATCTCCAGAACTAAAGGCATTCGTCCGTGAATTCGCTGAGAAAAATGGGATGGATACAAGTGATTTTCTCCGACTCATACTGCATTATTATTTCATGGCATTTTTCACGAAGCAGGGAAGCTATCGTGAAATTCGTGAAAGATTTTTCCAGCTTTACCCACCTGATGAAAAATCAAAAAAGAAAGGGAAATAAAAATGGCTCTGAAAATCATCATCAAAGGAACTCCAAAAGCCAAGCAATCGTTCCGATTTGGATTTAACAAGCATATAGGTCATGTCGTCAAATATCAGCCCAAGGCTGTGAAAGACGAGGAAACGAATATCAAAGCTCAGATTGCCAATTCGCTTCCTTCTGGTTTTAGGATGTTAACAACTGCCGTCAAAGTTAATTATATCACATTCATATTCCCACCTTTGACTAATTTCCCTAAATGGAAATGCGAACTCCTAAATAAGACCGAAATTTATAAGACAACAAGTCCCGACCTCACGGATAATCTCCAAAAGGGTCTAATCGATGCCATGAAAGGTATGGTCTTCTCAAACGATTCAATTATCTGCATCTGCGGGAATGTAAAGAAAATCTATGGATTAGAGCCAAGAACTGAGATAGAATTGGAAGAATTTATTGGATTGACAGATAAGACTTTGAAACCATGACACAATATGGAGATGAGTTCGAACAGAATAGAATCTTGGCTCTCAAAAGGGATAATAACATCTGCCGAAAGTGTGGGAAACCAGCAAAGAATTGCCATCATGTCATTCCCCGAAATAAATCGCATTCAGACGATGTTGAAAATCTCATAACCTTATGTAAGAAATGCCACCGTTCCTGTGAAAATAGATTTAATTCAGTCGGTCAAACTGCATATACAAGAAGATGGATTTCTGAGAATCTGGAAAAAAAGTCGCAATAATTTTCATATTATTCAAAAGATTTACCACATCACCAGAATCGACATGAACCCAAACACTGTAATCAGATATTGGAGCAATATGATGGTCTGAGCATCGAACATATATGAAACCGAGCCTAGATAGAAAAACGATAAGATGGCGATTATTATCATTCCCATTCCCCATATCGCCTTCATCCCTGCCGAATGTTTTAAACTACCTTTCATATCTATCTCCTAATCTCGTAATGACAACCAATCATCAATTTCCTTTAGATAGATGTCTATATCTTCTTTCGTCATCTCTTTTTTATTTCCATGCCCTATATGCCACATATATACCACCGAAGATTATCATGGCTATCCCTATGGCTGTCATGTATTGTAATTGAGGAACAGGAACACATTGGTTCATCTTGCACCCAAATTCGCAGATTTCGGTTATCGTAGAGTTTCCCTGCCAGCACATTCCTTGACTGCATTGCGTTGCATTGATTATATGTTGGAGTGTTGTGTTGCTTATGCAAGTCAATGTTTCTGATGTCAAGGTTATCCCATCCCCGCCTATTTTATCGCTGAATGACAGGAAGGTTAGATTCTTGTATCCTTCTGTCCAATTCACAACGGCTGACACAGATACGTTGCCTATCGTGAGATTCTGCAACAGCAACAATGTCTGCCATGTGGTCGAGTTGATGAAATCCAGCTTATTTTCTAATGTTGTATTGATTCCGTAGTTTAAATCATTTAGTAATACGCTCATGGCAAGGAAATGCTGGTATTCGCTTGAATTATGGTTCAGCACATTGCTGTTCGTTGTGATTATAGCATTCAAGATGGTTGAGTTTATCGTCTCGTTTATCGAAGCAAGAGCATCATAGAGTCCTGTGAGATTGACTGTCACGTTCAAGGCACTCAGGCTGGCGTTTATCTGGTTGACTGTCGTGTTTATCTGGTCAAGCTTGTTCTCCATAGTCGTGTTTATGCTCACATTTATGGATTCAAGGAAGCTTCTGAGGTCAAGGTAATAGCTCAGAAGGCTCTGATTGATTGAAGCCACGAAAGTCAGGGTCGTGTTCCCTGTGGCATTTATCTGCTGAAGGAAGTTGTAAAGGGATAGATAGTTCGCATTCTGAGTGCTGTTGATTGAAGCCAAGTCGTTGAATATCTGGATTATCGAGCTATTTATCTGGAATACAGTCCCATTTATGACCATGAGATACTGCTGGTTCTGGCTGACTGTTGTGTTCACCTGACCTATGGCATCCAATAGCTGAGTGAGGTTCACGCTGACATTCAGATTGTTGAGTGAAGTGTTTATCTGATTGACTGTTTGGTTGATTTGCACGACTGTGGTGTTTATCTGGTCGAGCTTCAGTTCCAGAGTCGTGTTCCCTGTATAGTTAATAGAGGCAAGGAAGCTCATTATCGAAGCATAATGGCTATTCTGTGTGTTGTTGATAGAGATGAGGCTGGCTGGAATCGTGGTGTTCGTGGTCATGTTTATGTCATGGAGATATTGAAGGATGAGTGGAATCTGTTGGTTCGTGTTATAACTTGTGCCATTTATCCCTATCAGATAGTTGAGAATTGTTGTATTCAAGGTCTGATTGACCGAGTTTATGGCTTGAAGAAGGGAAACATAATGATTGAACTCGTTCACCGACAGGTTGTATGTCGTTCCATTGATAGCCACAAGATATTGTGTAATTGAGCCATTTAGGGTAGTATTCAGAGCCTCAAGTGACCCTAAAAGTGATAGATAATAGGCAGTCTGGCTCTGATTCATCTGGAAGGTCGTGCCATTGATATACGATAGGTAGTTCACGATTGTTGTGTTCAGGCTTGAGTTTATCTGATTTAGCAAGGCTAAAAGCTGGTTGAAATGGTTCAATTCGGATATGCTCAAATTGAAGACCGAGCCGTTGATTGAAATGAGCAAGGAAAGTGATTGGTTGCTCGTAGCGTTGACGGAGTTTATCGCTGTGAGTAAGGAATTATACTGAGTTCCGTTGATGTTGAAGGTAGTTCCGTTGATTGTGACCAGAAAATTAAGTATGGTTGTGTTCAAGGTCTGGTTCACAGAGGCTATGGCTGAAAGGATGGAATTAAGGTCTGTTGTATTGATTTTAACTGTCAGATTTGAAAGGGCGTTGCTGACATGAAGCTCTCCTGAGCCTTTAAGCTCCTGAATCTGCCCTTCCTGTGTCAGATATTTAATGGAAAGCCAGTTATCCCATTGTGTGACTGTGTTTGCTCCTGTTGTATATAGCCTTATTCTGATTATCTTAGTCGTGTAATTAATGGTGTGATTGTTTATGGCAAGGATATTTGTTATGGATTCGCCCATTCCGACAGGAAAACTCGGTTGTCCAGTTCCAGCAAAAGTCAAAGTGTTAGGAAGCGTTACCCAAGCGTTGCTTGTCCAGTTCCATACAGACATAGTGAGGGTTGTTATCTTATCAGCTTCCCCTATATAATAAATGTCAAGATTTGTTATGTTGTCTATGCCTGTTGTATTGAAATCATAATACGCATCGCATATTTTTGATACAGTTGTGCATGATGTGTATAAGCCATCTTCATATGAATTTAAAATCAATGTATCCCCTGTGTATGTCCCTTGTGTTACTGTCCTTGTGAGATTCTTCAGGTTTTCAGTCGGTGGATAAAGCCAATTTATATCATAGGAATATGCACAGGAAGCTCCGAGCATATAAATGCCTGTCACATTCGGGACTATCATATCGAAATAATAAATACCGTTGCTACCATTCTTATATAGCATACCAATATCGTGATAAAGCTGTGGATGAGATAAGTTTCCAGAACTCGGATAATATACATCAAGATAACAGTTGCCGTTGTTTATTGGAGTCCCTTGGCTGTCTTTCAGTTGAAGGAAAATCGTTCCTGCCTCTCCTGTCTGGTATTCTGTTCCTGAAACGAATAGGTTTTCCATTTTCGGGTTGTTCATATATGTCATATCAAGCCAGCCGTTTATAGAGCCTGTGTTAGCTCCCGAAGGTCTTAGAGTGACATTATATGTGCCTGCCTTCGTTATCCTGTTTGAGCAGTCGAACTTTATCCTTCCCTGTCCAGAGCCAGCGAATGTCGTGCTGACATAGAAGAATTGTGTGTTGCAAAGGCTTCCATTTATCCACAATGTGAAGTTCACAGATGGAGTCATATAGACATCGAAGCTGATTATGGCTGATTTGACAGAATTTATGCCGTCTGAAGGATTGACATTCACTATGAACGAATAATTATTATTGTTCGACATGGTTGGTAAGACGAAAGGGTTCAAGAAAATCTGATTATAATTTTGGGTCGGCTGTGTTGCCATGACCGAAGGTAATGACATCAAGAAAAATGCTAAAAATATCACTATTTTTTTCATAATAATCCTTCTAACGACTCGATATAAATGCTTTTGCAGTCAGGGATTGATAAATAGCTGTATTACAACAGAGAGCCTAATATCGCAACCATTATCAAAGCACCGATGATTATAAGTGCTATGTTCTTCGGGTTTTTCAATATCTCTGCCTCGAACAGCCCTTCCAGAAGGAAAAGCAACACGCCTGCACCCATCAGGAGCAGAGCCACTCCACTGAACAATCCGAGATTGTCTATTGGAGAAGGCGGTGGCGTTGAGAACTCTATTATTGCACATTGCTCAGTTGATGTGTTACTCTCATCAATATCATTCGCTGTCACCACTCCACAATAAGTCCCATTCTCCAAATTTCCTGTTGTGTATGTGCATTCTGCCATGTTTATCGTCATCGAGACATTAGCTGTGTTATTTATGCTGAGGTTGCAAACTAATGGTGTTTCTGACAGATTGACTTTGAATATTATATGGTTTGTCGTATTGATTATCGAATTGTTCGGAGTCGGGCTTATCCAATCAATGATAAGTTCCTCTGTCGCATTAGGAGCTTCATATTCAAGATATAGATATGGTGGATTTGTTCCAGAATCCATGTTATACATATTCACGAAATCTGCCCACCCATCTCCATCTGCAAGCTGTGACTCTGCCCTTATGGTGAATCTTCCTGTCGGAAGCATCTGCTCCGCCCAATCAGCGAAATCCCAACAATGATATGAATACGATACAGGATAATCGAATCCCATCCTGATTTTTGTATAGTTGCTTGCTATATAACCGCCATAATAACGGATATTCCCTGTATCATATGTTCCGAGAGCTATATTCACATTATTAAGTCCTATCCCACCGCTTGAAAGGCTCTCATCCACATAGAACTGAGTCCAATTCGTTCCGTCTGTCGATTTGTAGAGATAGAGGAATCTTCCAATCCTGTCCACTCGAATCCATTTCTGGCTGTCATTATACTCGAATACATTATATGGGTCGACATTCGGGCTATGCTCTATATTATCGATAGCATCATAATAATAGAAGCTGACATAATCGCCTGTTGGATATGGCTTCACAAGAGTTATCCTATTTGCACTATTCGATGCATTAACTTCTCCGTCTTTGAAAATCTGTATTATCGCTGATTCGTATGAAGCCCAATCTGTGTTATTTATCATTATTCTGAAAGAGAAATCCCCTGATAGATTCAATGTGCTTCTTCCTGCTACCAAAGCACTCGTGACAGATGAAACTACCATATTGTTTCCGCTTGCTGATATTGTCCCACCTGTGCAATCCCCTTGGATACAAGCCGTTATCCAATTCGATGTGTTTGCGAAGTTATCAGAATCCACGACTGTCGAGAATATCGGTGTGCTATTCCATAGATACAATGTAGTATCGTTTATGTAGTTCTCAGTCATGTTTATGGGATAAAAATTCAAATCTCCGATTCCTATTGGAGCGTAATTGGCAGAACCAACTTGGTCTCCGAAGGACTGAAGGATGTATGTGCAGAATGTCGCATTCTCTATCGAGCTTCCTATCGGGATTGATGATATGTTGAATGACCAAATGGTTCTCACATCGATATTGAATGCAAATACATCATCGCCTGTCCATGAATAATTCTCATTGGGGCTTCCAACTGCATGAAGGCAATCTATCGCAGAATTATTATAACTCTCTCCATTGTGGCACATCCCATCAATTAGTGGATTGATTGTCAGATTCGATATCTGTGCATTGGCTGAACCAGCGAAAATGAGCAGAGCAAAGATTCCCAACAAGAGATAGAGTTTCTTCATAGCTATCTTTCGTTGTATGGGAATATATAACTTTGTAATACAACTAAAATAGAACGGATACCACAGCAATCATTATTATCACTCCGATTATAATCGTGACCATCTTCTTCGGGTCTTTGAGGATTTCTGTTGCGCTCCCGAAGAAAGCGTCTATGAGGAACATCAAAATCCCCGCTCCGATTGCTATCCCCGCTATGAAGCTGAACTGACCCATATTATCTATGAGCCTTGGTGCTATTATCGAGAATGTCCTGCTTGGGACTCCGAATGAGCATTGGTCTGCATAATCGCAGGCACGGCAAGTCCAGTTGTAATCGCCAAGCGGAATCGTTTTTGTGAATATGGAAAAGTTATATATCCCTGTAACGCTTCTGGTTTCATTCGGGAATCCGTTCAGATACAGCGTTATGTTTGCAAGGTTAATATCATTTATAGCCGAGCAGTTGAATGTCATGCCTATCGGCACGGATGATATTGTTATGTTCCCATTGGAAGGAGAATTGAGGAATGTCACGCATGGATAATTAACTGTGAATGACACAGAAGCCTGCCCTATGTTCCCAAGCGTGTCATTAGCATAGATTATCAGAGTGTTGCTACCATTTGCTATGTTTATTGTCGTATTCGGAGTGAAGGTTGTGTTGCTTCCGCCATTGATGGAATACAACCACGAATTGACTGTTTCATTTGCTGACACATTCAGGTCGGCTTGGCTCACTCCATTATAGGTTATGTTCTGTGGAGAATGGATTGTGATTGTGGGAGCGACTGAATCCACGAAAAAGCTGACTGTCGCCCCTCCTATCTTCCCACCTGTCTCATTTGCGAACACATTAAGCGTATTATTGCCTTGTGTTGCCGTTATCGTGATGTTAGGTGTGAAGGTTGTGTTGCTCCCGCCATTAAGCTGATACCATGTCCCGAATGGAACGCCAGAAGCATCCGTAGCTGTTCCGTTTGGTGTCATCAGAAGTGATATGCTGGTGGTATTGTATGTAGTGACTGTCGGGCTGAATATGGTCGGCACAGGTGAAATCGAAGCTTGACATATGGTTCTCGAACCAGTCACATTAAGCGTTGTTCCATCATATGCCCACATCTTATAAGTTCGACAAGTATTATAGCTTATTGATTGTGTATATGAGCAATTCTTCCCATCGACTGTCGCTGTGAAATTCATAGCAGAGTTGAAATCAAACCAGCAATTCGTGAGATTTTGGTCTGTTGCGACATTCACGGTGAAGTCAATATATGAAGTGTTCGCTCCATCAGCAGGTGTCGGAGCTATATAAGATATGTTAAGCGTGAGAACTTCTTCTGGATAATTGTTAGTTAAGGGAAGGAAGTCTGTGTTGCTTGCATCAATCACGAATGGGCTGTCGCAGAATGAGTCGTTGTTCGCATTATTACAAGTCTGTGAATATCCTGAGCCATTTGGATATGCCCAGTAGTTCCCGCCTGTCTTAGAGCCTCCCATAACATTTATTGTATTATTTTCAGTTGTGTTGAATGATGTATAGCGTAATGTCACGGGACTATATTCTTCATAGTTAATGGTATTGTTCAAGAAATTATTATATACGCTGTTGTTGGAAGTGTCCATATAAAATTCTCTTATATAAACACCTATACTGTTATTATAAATCGAATTGTTTCTAATGGTGTTATTCAGAGATGTCTGTTCCATCCATATGCCATAATCGAAACCTTCGATTTTGCAATTCTCTATCACATTATCGCCTGTTGAAGTTCCTCTGAGACTTATGCCTTTCGTTTCTGGTTCTCCTATTAAAGCATAATTTTGGCAATCAATTGTCATTCCATAACCCGATATTATTATGCATGAATCTATTGTCTCCCAATTACACTCCATTCCTCCCATGCAATCTTCTTCCGTTAGAAGCTCCGAACAGTCTGGACTACCGCCCTGACAATATCCTGATGGAACAAAATTCAAATCATCTGTTATTTGAATAATATCTCCGCTTGATACTCCCCAATTTGTCAAAGAAGTGCATGAAGAACATGAATTGCATGTATATGTCGTTGCGCTTGCAATCCCAGCGAAAATGAGCAGAGCGAAGATTCCCAACAAGAAATAGAGTTTCTTCATGGATTATATTTTGTATCTTTGGTTATATTAACCTTTGTAATACGATTTATAATAATGCTGAAAGGACAGCCACCAGTATCACGCCACCGATTATAATCGTGACCAATTTTTTCGGGTCTCTGAGCATCTCCGAAGCACTTCCAAATAATCCTTCCAGAAGGAAAAGCAACACTCCTGCACCCATTAGGAGCAGAGCCACTCCACTGAACAACCCAAGGTTATTGATTGGAGAAGGTGGCAAAGGCGAATATGATATGCTTGCACACTGAACATAGGAAGTGTTGGTCTCATCTATGTCAGAAGCCGTCACTTGACCGCAATATGTTCCATTGGCAAGGCTTGTGGATGTATATGAACATTCCCCAAGATTTATGCTCATGGTCGTGTTCCCTGTTCCGTTTATGTTCAAATAGCAATATATCGGAACTTCCTCTGCTGATATTGTCCATGTTATCTGGTTTCTTGAGTTGATTATCGAATTGTTTGGAACAGGGCTGACCCATGTGATGTTATAGGTTTCATTTATTATTGGAACTGCCTCTTCCCATTCATAGTAAAGATATGGTCTGAGTGTTGTGGATGATGAACTATGCGAAGGCATACGAAGGAAGTTAGCTCCACTATCTTCGATATATTGTGTTATCGCAAGCCTCACTCCTGTCGTGTTTCTTCCATTGGCTGTGTTGTTCTGAAGCCAATCAGTCACATTTATGCATAGCCAGCCAGATACTCCTGTTCCACTCAAAGCAGACGGCATGAATATCTTTGTGGTCGAAATGTTGGTTGAATTATAATCGCTTATGCTTGGATTCGAGAGGCTATTAGGGATGAACTGTGAAGCGTTTATGTCACCCACTTGGCATGGGAAATATGTCTGACCATTCTGATTACAGAATCCGAAATCGACATATCCGCAGAATGTGGCATTCGTTATGTTGCTCCCTGCTGGAACTGTCGTATTGAATGTGAACAATCCCCTCAAGTCTGTATAAAAGAAATAAACATCATTACCAACGGATATTGTATTGGCATATCCTGAACCTTGCTCTGGATTGCCTGATGTCGAGCAGTTCACGAATCCATAATCATAATTACCACCAGAATAGCAGTTGGCATCCCATAAGGGATTCGCTTTGTTATAATTTTGTGCCTCTGTCGAATATTCTATCTGAAGATAAGGCTGGTTGCTGGAAGCTGTGCTTGAAGGCATACGAAGGAAATTGGCATTCGGGTTATTATCCTGCAAGGTTGGTGAGAGCCTTATGGCTGTCAGATTCCTTCCGTTTGCCCTGTCATTCTGAACCCAATCTGTCACGTTTATGCAGACATAAGCGAAAGGCACGCTGACAGGATTGGCTGGTGGATAGCCTTGCTGGAAGACTTTGATTGCTCCTATGGATGTCGAATTCCAATATGATTCATTCATCGATAATGTGGTTGCTATGAAATGGCTTGCGTTGATGTCACCGATGGAGCAGGGAAGATATGAGTTTCCTAATTGGTCACAGAATCCATAATTCACATATCCGCAGAATTGTGCATTGACAACGCTTTCGTTGGCTGGAATTGTATTATTGAAGATGAATATCCCTTTCAAATCCGTATTTGATACGAAGACATCATCCCCGACAGATATGGTGTTGTTGTATTCCCCGAATGTCGCTCTTGTGCAGGTTATCAGAGAAGTATTATAACCCTCTCCCGAATAGCAGTTGTAATCTGATGCAGGGATAAACGTGACCAAATCATTAGCTTTGGCTGAACCAGCGAAAATGAGCAGAGCGAAGATTCCTAACAAGGCAAAGAGTTTCTTCATGGATTATATTTTGTATCTTTGGTTATATTAACCTTTGTAATACGATTAGCTTTAATGATTGTGGAGATTATGCTTCCAGTGAACTGAGGATGTGTCGCTGTCTTCAAAAATAAATAGAATGGAATTTTATAATATTTGCTCATCGGATAATTCCTTTTCAGGAAGACGATATGGTTATAGATGCAGTAAAGCAGGAACTTCTTTCGGTCATTCACCCTAAGACCACCTGATTGATGCACTTTGTCCACGATGGCTATCTCTGGATGGTAATGTATCTTGATTCCCTTATCCCTTGCTCTCTTCTCGAACTCGGATTCAGTCCTGAAGTAGTTGTATCTATATGCATCCTCTTCAAAGAGGATTCCTATTCTGCGGTCAAAAATGAATGCGTTATTAGCCCAATTGACGGTCTTTAACCTGCTTCCGTTGTAGTTATATGGCTCTCCGGCAAGGTATTCGGCTGGAATCTTATAGAGCCTGAACTTGAGTTCGGCAATGAATCCTCTCGGTCTTGCCATCTCCAAGTGTGTTGCCATGAAATTCTCGTCTGAGGCTTTGATTATCCCTATGGCTTCCTTGGGATTCTGAAGGAAGTTGTCGTCAGCCAAAATGAAGATGTGGTTATTTGAAGCCTCTTGGATGCCAATGTTCAGGGATTTGACAGTCCCAAGATTGGATTGATTTCTTATGGCTCTGAAATTCGGGTTCTTGTTGTTTGTTATGAAATGCATGATTGCCATATCTGTTCCATCTTGAGAATAATCGTCAATGACCAGAATCTCGACATCGTTCCAGATAGGTCGAAGATGTTCAAGATTCTCCAAAAGCACGGCTTTCCGATTGAAAGTCGGGATTACGATGCTGACCATAGGTTCTTTCCTGTATCTTGTGAATTTACCCACCTCTAAAGAGTGTGGGATTGCGGAAGGCTTGGTTCTATTGATGTGAATGTTCATCCAATGCCTCCAAATGGATAGAATTGTTTTATAGCAAGCAAACCAAGAATGCACAAAAAAATGAAGATGATTATTATTATGACAGCCCATTTCAGGCTTGTCTTTGCCCATTCATTCTCATCCTCTCGTTCCGAATCGTGGCTAGTTATGCTCATTTTCTTTCCTCGAGCATCTGTTTGATTTTCTCGACATTCTTTTGGACTTCTTCTAATTCGGCTCGGATGGTCTGGAAATATGGTGTCGTGGCTTCGACTCCGTGATTGCTTTCCGCATGAACCACTTTCAAGCGGTCATCTGCCATCCCGACAACCCAAAGGAGCGAAAGGGTGGCTATCGCAAATAGGATTGTCATGGTGTCATCTGTGATTTTGAAATAAATCGCCAATAGAAGGGCTGTATTGACCATCCCAAGATAGCTGGTCGCCCTTGAGACTCGATATTTCTGCCTTGCGAATCGGGCTATCCATTCCCCATATTTCTGTGCCATAGAATAAAATTAGGAATTTGCTTTAAATAGCTATCTTTTTACGAAAATGGAAAAAATAAGCCTATAATTTTCATAAATATTAATTGGTCATTCATGTAACTACTGAAAAGTTAGGATTTATAAACGAAATTAGGCGTTTTTAGAGCTTATTTTATCAAAATAAGCATTTATAGACCTTATTTTCGAGGTCATCCTGTTCCCCTTAACAGTTGCAAAATGGCATAGCCTAGCATGACCAAGAACGGTGTTATGAAAAGTATCGAAATGATTGCAAACCCTGAATTGGTCAAGAGCATCCCCGTGAAGAACCCGAACAGGTTCGTAATAGTTGATAATGGATTCAGAATATCGAATGTCGGGATTGGGATATTCGCTGGATTGCCACCGACTGTGAGAATCGTCACTCCGGCTAATGCGCTCAAGAATCCCACGAATAAAAGGAATACCATATAGAACAATAATGCGTTAAAGATTGTGATTTGTCCTTTCATTAGCCACCACCCACCACAGCTTTAACCGCAGTCCTTCCGACAATGAACCCGACAATCACGACTATGGCTATGGTTATGAACAATAATTCAGGGAATACGAGTGTGAAGCCGACCAATAATAGGATTCCTGAGCCTAATCCGACTTCCATATGGCTTGTGAGCCAAGATACGCCTGTCATAACTGCTATTATTAATGCCATCAGCCAGAATATCGGAGTCAGAAAAAGCAATGAGAACCCGAATCCGCTTGTTTTGGTCGCATCGCAATATGTCTGATTTGTCGTTGTGTTCACAATCTGGTTACAGATGCTTTGTATTGGTTGGAATAGTGACTGGTTTCCAGAGATGATATTCACAGGATTCGTGGAAACGCAAGTGCTATCGTTCAAAGTGATGGTCTCAAGGCATACGAGATTCTGGACTGTTCTTGTATAATAATTATTCCCGATGCATTGGCTCACGCACTTCTGTGTAAGGACATTCAACTTCTGCTCATCGGACAAACCTGACCATATAGTCCCATATACATCATTCGCCCATAGGTCATATATCGAAACTTGCTGATTGACAAGCCGGATATTGTCGAAATATACGCAGTTGCCATCTGCCGAAGTTGGGTTGAACGGCAACGGAAGCACATCAAACGCCATCGTATAGTTCTGGTCTATGAGGATGTTCGAGCCGATGTCTATCGAGATTGTTGTCCAATTATCATTCGCTTCGCTTGTGTAATCGAATACTTCAGAAAATGTCGTTTGGTCGAAAAGCCTGACCTCATACCATCCTGTTGGTGGTGTCGTGCAGTTCTGGGAATAGCATCTCTTCCCGCACCAATTGTTATATTGCACTACGTTCTGTGTGCATTTCTTGACATCAAAGCTCAACCTCATGGTATCGGATGGGAATGTGAAGTTCAAGGAAGCCAAGAATGTTGAATTCACGCCACCGAAAGATGTTGTCGGGAACATGCCTGTTGATGAATTGAGGCAATAGATTCCGCTTGTGTTCCCTGCCACATAAGGTGTTGGTTGGTCGTTATATGGCGATTGTGGAACGAACCACATCTTCAGAGACCTTGAGCCTTGTGTTGCCTCTTCGTTTGTTATCGTTGTTGTGTAGAATACAGGATTATCAGGGAATATGTCCCATCTTGGGTTGTTCGGATATAGGACTGTGACATTCTGCAAAGCTCCAAGACCTTCATATCCATGCAGTCCGCAAAGCGGATAAAGCACAGGTTGGCAGATGTATCTGTTCGCTGGTGTGTAATAGTTCTCGAATCCGAGTATGGCTGTCTCATTCGTTCTGAGGCAAGACCTTGTTCGGAATATCGGTGGAGCGATATTCCCTGTGTCGTTGCATAATGCTGATTGTGTATGTGTCACATTATCACATAAGCTGTAATTTCCACATACGTAGTTCGGCTGGTAATCGTTTATATTTGGAGTCAAGACGGGTGGATTGTATGTTATTGTTGAGCCTGAGACTGTCACGATAAAATATTCGACATAATTATGGTTCTGGTCTAATGTCAGATTGAAAAGATATGCCTGAGTCCCATTAGAAGGATTCGTTCCACCGTAAATGAACAGTTCTGTGCTTTGGTTCGTATCAAGGTCTATGTAACCGCCTTTCTCATTTGAATATGCGTTTGTGGCAAAGAAATATGTCAGAACGACATCCCCTAATTTGGAATTAAACGGAACGAAATATTGCGAAGCCTGTGGATATGAGAATCCGGTTACCGAAACGGGTGGGAACTTGTTGCTGATGACACATCTATCTGGTGTCATATTCAGATAGGTTGTGTTTGGCGGTGTTGTGATATAAGGAGCAGTTTGGCTGGTGAATTGCTGATACGGAGAGCCAATAGGATGATTGATTACTACCAAAGGATTGCTATTGTTGACTGCACAATTGCTATGAATCTCCAAGAACAGGTTCACAGGAACAGGAGAGCCGATGGATACTACTTGTCCTGTCAGATTTATTTTTTCCTTATTGATAGCCAGATTTCCAAGGAACAGGCAACTCTGCTGTCCTGAACCAGATTGAGGATTCGTGAATAGGATTGAATTATTCTCATAAAGATAAAAATTGTAATTATAACTTCCTGTTGCGTTTATGTCAGCATATATCCTGACATCGTTGGAGCAAGTGCCGTTCAGGGTGAAATTAGATTCTGCTGTGAGATTGAAGTTACCGCTTGATGAAGACTTATAATAATACAAGTCTTGTGTATAAGCCATCACACTTCCTGTCACGAACAAGAATGCCATTATACCAAAAAGTAAGAAAAGTTCTTTTCTCATAGTATCCTTTTTGCTTTCTCCTATTTATATTGGTTCGTAATACGCTGAGGTTGGTTAAAAGCATTTTGTGATGTTCCCACCATCGCAATATCTTGTCAAATTCATTTTTACTTGAATTATTACTGGAAGCTCTGTTCCTGTCCTATTCCAATTCGAGATGTCATTCAAGCTCATGTTCTTCATCTTCTCCCAATTTGGGCAGAAGTCTATCACATATTTTCCACACACCATGTTAAGTGTGTCTGTATAACCCTGAATATAAGATGTTCTTTCGTTCAATGTCCACCAGATGAAGACCAATATAACGGCAATATCAAACGCTATGACTATGAAATCCCTTTTCTTCTTGTCCTTGATTCTTCTTGTGATTATCCCGACCAAGATGCTCCCCTTCAAAGCCCACCATATTACCCAAATTATTCCTCTTGTTATCTTTTTGTTGTAGTTTCCCATTTTTCCCTCGTTTCTTTGTCTTTCTTTTCCTTGCAAAGACCTTTGATTACTGATATGAAAATGAATAATCCAAATATGATAATCAAAATATCAGAAACTAATTCCATTCCGATGCACATGAGAATCGTGAAAACCCAAGCAGATATGAAATACCAGTTCATTTTACCATCTCCCCAAGATAAATGAACGAGTTCTTGATAGCTCCAAATCCAAGAGAGATGATATTCTTTGCAAAATCAACTCCGATAACAGGATTCATAAGAAAATATATCATCACTACTATTAAAACGATTATTATCCCAACTGAGATTATGCTTTTAATCATATTTTGCCTCCATTCCTCAACATCTGGAACTCTTCCCAAGTCAATCCTTTGCAGTCTGAGCATTTTACGGCATCGACTTTCATGTATCCAATGAAACGGTGACAATAACAACAACGCCTTGGTTTTGAATGACATCCTTTGCTTGTCATGTTTCCCACCATGCTTTTTCTCTAATCGGTTTAAATCCAAACATCAAGACTGCTAATAGTAATCCAATCACACCGCTTATTATCAGGAATTCGCTCATCGCTTTTCCTATCGGCTTCGGTATCATCGAAATCACCCACAATCCTGCGATTCCTAATATTATTATTAGGAATATTTTAGTTAGCATCAAATCACACCGTCTTCTGTGTCTGTGATTCCTTCCTTGCTCAACAATTTCTCCCAATATGTCGTTGCGAATGCATCCGCAGTATCCCAGTCGTTAAAGAACATCGGCTCTATTGGAGTAAATTCCGTCCCTTGGCATTGTGGGCATTCACGGTCTGTTTGAGTCATCACGAACTTGCATTTATTACATCTGGAAGTGCCTTCTTGCCACATCAATTTGGGCGGTTGAGCCGGATTTTCGTCACTTGTATCATCTATTGTGTCAATTTCCTCATACGAATTATGCGCCAGAATCATATCCCCTGCAAGGAAATTATGCGTATCTGGAACTGAAAAATCATAAGCATATCCTTCATAATCAAATTTCTTTATGTTTCTGATTTTAACTGCAATCAAATCTTTTATTCTTTTCACATCTATCATTTTCTGGTTATCTTCTATTTTATCCCAATTTAGGATATTCATGTCTTTAACACTTGCATATATTCTACCTTGGTTGACTATTTTATTTTTGTATTCCTTTCCAAAACGCCTATGTATTTTCGCTAAGTATGAATATTTCTTCTTTCCTGCTACTATCCCAAAACGAGAGAGAGCATACATCGTGAAATTCAAGATGCTTTCATCATTGGCAACCAATGTGAATCTATTCCCGAATTTCCCATTATGATAGCCATCTCCTTCCCATAGACCATAGAGAATCCATTTTAATTTGCTAAGAGGAAGTTGAAGCATCCATTCTTTTTTATGTGTCAACGAATGGAATAATATTGAAAGAAGCCTGTTTGAAATGCTTATTATAGGAGCGTGTGTATTTTTTTTCTCAGATGCTCTTATTCTAGTATAATGAACTCCAAATTTCTTGATTATTCTTTCGGTTTTATCGAGAAGTCTCTCTTCAGAACAGAAAGCTATGCTATTTTTTGCTCCATTCATTCCACCTGAACAGCCTTCTGCCATATAGAATCCAAGAAGCCAAAGGAAATCATTGTTTATTTTTATCTTATTTTTCAACGTCTTATCAAGGTATCTTGAAGTTAGCCTTATTTCTTGTTTTCTTTTGGGAAATATCTTCTTATATGTGCTGTATGGAAGATAGCCTTTCTTTTTATAGAGATGGAGCATCTTATATGCTCTTTTGCTTCCATCTTTCAATTCATTTCTTATCCTGTCTTTGTTTTCCTCAATCAATTCCTTTTGTGTCGGAACAAGCAATTCAAATTTATATTTTCCATTATATTTGGCATCATTCACCCAATCTGTGATATGAATATAGTCAATATCTTTTTCTATCGGAGTGAACCTTTTTGGAATCAATAGATAGTCTCCGATTTTCATTTTCCTGACAGGTTTATGGAAAACTCTTCCTCTATAGAGAGAAATTAACGAATGGTCTCCTGTGGTTTTTATCTTTCTTCCATATTGTGTTTCTATTTCATAGCAATCTTTTTTCACTTGATGTCCAATGAAAGCCGAAGCAAGTTTATTGGTCATGCCTATTTTCTTATCAAAAGTTGGTATTTTCATATGGTCATATGGGCAAAAATTATCAGCATTCTTTTTGATGTTCTCAACTGGTTCTATATGCAGATTATCATCATTGAAAAAGAATACATTTTGGTCTGGTAATATGCTATTATAGCATGATTGTGGAATCCATCGGTCAAAATAGAATTGTTTCATAAAATTTGAGTTTTTGAAAACAGCAGTCCTAAATATCAAAACCTTGGTCGTATTTCCAAATTGACCTATTTCTAAAGGATACGAACTGAAATCTGTCACTTTTTTGATTCTTTTGTCAACAGAATCAAGCACTTGCGCTGTGAAAATGTAAATCAATTGCCTCTTGCGAGACCTAGCGAGAATGTCAGCTACAACTCTATTGCTTGCTTTTCGTGACAATCTAGCATCGCAAATCTTCCAAAATTCGTCCAGTAATACGACACCATCTCGACAGAAATCTATCTGTTTGATTGTCTCAAGGTAATAATATGGAAGTTTATAGAGATGATAATTGCTGTATAGTTTCATCTTCCTAGACCACCAGTTCTTGAATCCCAACTGAGTTTGGGTCAGGGTTTTGCCCGCTCCCATCTCACCCACGACTAAGAATAATGTGATATTTTTCATCCCCTATTTTCTTATATTTCACTACTGCTAAGTGCTAACCAAGCCCTGAAAATAAATCAGTGGTTTTCCCTTTTTTCTTCAATTCAGCGAATTCCCGCATCCCTGAAAGCACAATCACGAATTCTGTCCTTCCGGCTCTCAATCTTGAAATCCTGAGTAATAGGAATTCCCTTATCCAGTTTTCAAATAGTTTGGATTTGAAAATCTTCCCAAATTCCATTAATGTCGGGAGACCAAATATCTCTGTGGCTGTAAAACGTGCATCTAACGATTGACTTCGTTAATTACATTACGTCCGTCACAGTGAGTAATTTGTCTCCAGCAGGTTGAAGCAATTCCATCGAAATCTTCGCCAGAGCTTCTTCTGTCCCGAATACTTC
>Ga0315294_10001704_pt1 | contig 24021 bp, 43 predicted proteins | sample YL17G13_40_MG_FD_203626 | JGI IMG/M metagenome (GOLD analysis project Ga0315294, IMG submission 203626) | Sediment microbial communities from Yellowstone Lake, YNP, Wyoming, USA - YL17G13_40 | ecosystem: Environmental > Aquatic > Freshwater > Lake > Sediment | place: USA: Wyoming | collected...
CTCCTCGCAATACTCTTTCGATTACGTTCGAACCGGTCACTCCTCCGCATCTGAATGAAGATGAATCCGACTGCAGTGAATCCAGCAGCAATTGCCGCCGTGAAAACATACGAACCCACAGCATGGGCTCTCACCTGCTCGAGCAATCCAACAATCGCGAAACCAGCCATCGCCGACGCGAACGCCACGTAGACCTCCAGATTCTTCTGCACAAGCTTATCTGTCCAAACCGCCCTCATAGTCGACACCCCTCATCTATCAGTGCACACCTATATATATCTTTCGATTGCTCCACCAACATCACCCCACCAACAAATCTTCTCTCGATGATTAAATATCTGCGCACACACGCGCAACTACTATTAATAGTGACTTATATTTAAATTATTTAGAAGACTCTTCCACCTCCACCAATTCAAAGTCCCCTCGCTTAACCGCGATTTGAAACTTCTCTCTCAACATAGATGTGCCTTCTTCCCCCAAGAACAACTCCAGATGTCCATCCTTCACTAACTTGTCAAATGATTCGACATCGAGATCCGGCAAAGTCATCTCTGCATTTCCAATCTTTATCTTATACGCTTGCGTCACCATTTCCACCCCCTCATATCATCACGACACGCGATACATACCTTCCCATCTTCCCACGTCACCTCCGCGAGCGATGAGTGACACTTCCAACACTTCACCACACCCCTCCAGCGATGGTGGTACTCGTGAGACCTCACATCACAGCCCCCAACTTTGCTGCTTCAACATCCTTCACTTTCGTTATGTCTGCACGGTGCACGAACCAACTCTTCGTCAAATCATACGAGGTACCCACTAAATCATACTTGTCGCTACGTTTCTTCACCTCCTTCCCAGATTCACAAATACACTTCGCACACAGATACCACGTCTCCTCCACCGGAGAACAACAACTAAGCATATCTTCTTCCGAGTCATGCTTACTGTCACACTCTGGACAGACCCATATTGTTACGCTCTTCGGATTCACAATTTCGCCCCCAACGCCTTTGCCTCCACCTTTCTTAACACTTCGTTCACAGGAAACACAATATCACCCCTACTCTTTAATTCCATACTCCTCCATTCAGTAGGTATGAACTCGACGTGAATCGCACACTTCTCACCATCCAGTATAAACCTAAATGGATTTCCTTCCTCACAGACAAACTCCGCCATCCCATTTCCATTCTCCTTGACTTTCTCCCAGTCGATGAACTTCTCAATCAAACGAATCAACCAAATTGAATCATCATACCAATATCCATACAGTTTCCAGCCATCCATCATACCGAAGCTAAATGTGTCGTGCGCCAGATACCACTCCTCTAACTCTATATAACCAACCTCATTGTTTTTCCTGCACTCCGCAATGTACTCTTTCAACAAATCATCATACACAAACACCCCATACTCATTATTGAATGAAGACCTCATACCCATTGTCTCCACCTCACACCCGCATCCTCCTTCCTCGCTTCCGCTGCGGCGTTCACTCGTCCGTCGTCAGCGGTTGTTCGGGCTTTCATAGAGACTCCGCGAGAATACGCGCTTCCATCTGCTCGTCCGTCAAAGTCTCAGCCAACTCCTTCGCATCTATATAGAAAATCAACTGCTTCTCATTCCAGTTCCTACCATAGAGCGCCCACTCCTCCATCCACCTTCTCGCCTCGATTCCAGAACTAAAACCATTCACTTTTTTCGCAGCATCCACGAATTTCTGTGCCCGCCCATACAACGGATGATTCTCTCTCGCCGCAAGTAACTTTCTCACAACTGTCGAAGTGCGTTCCTTTTTCCACGACACCCACGTATTCTTCACTTTGTCGAACTTCCCGTGTCTCGAATAGAGCAAATGCCTTTCGTCCCCTTTCGACACCTTCCCATCATAACTCCTCGACGCCATCACTGCTAAGAACCTCTCCTTCGTCATCAATGGAATACCGCACCTCATAGTTTCCTCCCTAGAACCCTTGCCCGAATCAACCCCATTTGTTCTTGACTTATGTTCGACTCCCACTTCCTCACATCGATATAATTCACTATATCTGCAGCACCCACTTTCACAGGATATCCTCCCTGAACACCCGATGCAACTCCCACAAAGTCTCCTTTCTTCGTACCCTTCGCCTTGCAATACACAACAATCTTATTAGATGGAGACCACTCCGATTCATCTTCATCTGTCCAAATTTCCCCGACGCATTCCCCATACGTATCCTTCTCTACTTCAGCAACTCCGACCACCATAGTCCCGCCATTGTCCTGTATGAACTTCGCCGCCCACACCGGCTCCAACTCGTTCATCGAACCTCGCATCTGATTCACGAAGTCGATCCGACAGAAGTGATACGCATTGTACCCGTTCTTCCCGTTCTTGAAAACAAACGCTGCACCGAACGACGGCTTGATGAACCACGCCACACACTCACGTTCAGCAGACTTCAGAATCGTACGCGATGCGCCGTACTGACATCCAAAGTCCCCTGCTTCTGGCTTCTCTTTGAAGTCACAGAACGCTTCATTGATTACATCATTAACTTTCATAACATCAACCACCACAATGCAATAATTGCAATCACCACACATATGGCGAGCATCTTGAACAACTTCTTCGCCTCTGCCTGCTGCTCCGGCGTCAAATCGGACATCTTTTTCATTTTTCAACCTCCCTTCGATTTCTCAATCAACTCTTTCGCAAAATCAAGAAGCAACCGCTTTTGCTTGTGATTTGCTAAGACAATGACAAATACTGGCGTTAGCAACAACATATACCACGACATACCCACCACTACATTTTCGGGATGATTGTATCGCACCCACCAATTCTCTATAATGAGAAACACAGTGAATAGTATATACGCAACATCTGCAACTTTCGAGTGATGCAGAAACGCGGCAGTCTCCCTCTTTGACTTCATAATCTCCTCCTTCTCCAAGCTCTCCAATTCATCCACCCTTACAAGGTGCACACCATACTTTGTTTTCTTCTCAACATAGCCTTCCATCACTTCACCTTCACCCACATAGGTCGTCCTCCGTTCTTCGCCTTTCCACAGTTCATACACCGCTCGAAGAACACCAAATTGAGAGGCATCCATTTGCCCTCATACAGAACACGCACTTTCTTGAAGTTATGTCCTGTCTTCGTGCAAACCCTCATCACAATCTCCTCCCTAAATCTTGAGCAGCGCACAATGGACACATCATCACATCTTCCACCACCACTTTCCCACACTCCATACATTCGTCCGAGAATCGTATATGTATGCCACTACCGAAGTCAAAATACTCCTTTGCCATCTTTACAATATCGGACCGCAAATCCTCCCTATCTTTCCCCTCGCGAGGATAGTCCCAATTCACATACAAGTCAATAAAGTTTGGGTGGATACCTACGCTCGAGTCCCCCTTATCCGACAATAGAACTCTCATAGTTGATACCCCAGCACTTCCGCTTCTGATAGATACCCTCTTGCAATAGCATCCACCAGCAAGACATATCCCTTCGCCACCTTCTCACGCAGGATTCTATTCATCTCTATCTTCGCCACCGGATATGTCATTGTCCTGCACTTCACATCTGATTGCATACTTGAACCGCGTCTACCCCACTCCGCACGAACCACAAACTCGTCGCCATCTTCATCTATTCCTATTCTGTACACCTTATCACTATTCATCGCCCCATCTTGAAAGAACAGATTAATCCAATTCACAACGACACCGCCAAGAGCATCGCTTCAACCTCCGCGTCACTCTTCCCCTCTATGCTCATCTCCGCGTCAATGAACTTCGCAAGCGTGTCCCATCTATACGGACGACGAATGTACTTCCAAAAGTGCTCACTATTCCCGACATCGCGATACGAACGCTGCTCAACGTTGAACCAAGCACACACTTCTTGCATCTCTTTAAACCCTATACGATTCCTCATTCCCCGTATACGCGCACGAATACGCGTCACCTTCGGAGACACTTGTTGCGAACTCCAACTCTTATTCCCTGTCCACGGGTCTGTAACTATCGTCGACAAAGAATAATCCAACTTGCACACCTTCGCCAGATACTTCTCTTTCACCGTCAATACTGCCCGCTCCTTCGGCACACCTTCTTCCGGAAGCGCTGGAAGTATCTGCAATATCACGTCTATTTCCAGCAACTGCCCAAGCCTTCGTCCTCCATCGTTCCGCTTCGTCGTGAGCCATTGCTTCCCATCATCAGGAGGCATTACCTTCGCACACCACTCATCTAACTCCAGCACTTCTCCCGGCTTGATATCCGGATTCCAGAATCGCGTATTCCAGATACCCATTTGCTGCTCCTTCTTCCGTATCACTCGCTCCAAGAACACACCAAACGAACTCTTAGCCATCTATCTTCACCCTCATTCCGTACCCTGCTGCGTGGTCACTGATTGAAACCCCCTTTTCAGACAGGCACCAAATCACATCGAACGGATAGTCACTTCGCTTCCTCTTGTAGGAATCATATCCATCAGTAAGAACAACAACCACCGGCACCCGTGTGTTCTCCTTCTTGATGCGGTCAAGCCCGTTCTCCATATCCGTCCCGCCTCCACCACTCGGCTTCAGCGCCATTATTGTGTGTATGTTCCCGTTCGCAACCTCGTATCTGTTCCCGATTTCCGTGTCACAAAACGATACCCACATCTTGACGTGGCTCGACGACGCCGCAATACCACACACCTCTGACAAGAACTCCGTCAGTTCCGCTTGTCCGATAGAACCGCTCGTGTCCACCAGCACCTCAACTTCCATATGCTCCTTCCTCACAGACGGAAGGAACACTCCACAGGCAACGCTCTTCTTGTTCGGCTTGCGATAGGAGTAATCGACCGGCGTGATATACGGCTTAATCATCGACCGCAGCATATCCTTCCACCGAACCTTCGGCTTGAGCAACTTGTCGATGTATCTCTCCATACCTGCCGGAGTCTTCCCCATCGTCTTCGCAGATGTAGCCGCCTCCGTTACCCTTCGCGTCCAGTCCTCGCGCGTCTTCTCGCGCTCCTTCTCCGTCATTCCATCGCCATAGATGTGGCCGTCAGAGTTTCCATAGTCTCCGTTGAGACCTCCACGACCACCGCTACCTTCCCCGTTTCCGCCAGGAGTCCCTTCGCCCTCCTCGTCCCCATCATCATCTCCTTCGAAATCCCCTTCGATCTGATTGTAGATGTCCTCCCAAAACCGCTTGCTTACATTCTCCACCTTCACCTTCTTGACCTTACCGTCCTTCTTCACATCAATCGAAGTTGAATCTGTCCGAAGGTCAACAGGAATAACCTTCTCCGGCAGCGTCAAGTTGTTCGACTTCACAATGTGGTTCACAGCGATATCCATCGCTACGTTCGCAACGTGCAATCGCCTGTGACCAAGACGCGATAGATGGTCGATAGCGACGTGCAGCACCTCGTGACACAGCACACCCTGCAACTCCTCTCGCTTCAACCCATCAACCCACGTCAGATTATACAAGCACTCGCCCTTCGCACTCACCGCCATCGTCGGAATCTTCGCCTCTTTGAACTCCAACCCAAAAGTCAAGTGCGCAAAGAACGGGTTCTTCTCCTGAAGGTCAATGATTGCTCTACTCACCTTTTCAGCAGGCGTCAATTTGATTCCCATAGTCAATCACCCTTTCCACGCAGATGCTCCACCAACTCTTGTGCAACATCCACCATTGCTTTCCGCGTCCTCATCTCAGATACCGCACAACCGAAGAAGTAACCTCTCAACGCCATCGTCCCGCCATTCACAACACCGAAGCCGGCAGCCAACTGCTGCACATTTTCAGCCCTCTTCTCCGCTTGCGCACACTCATTCGCAATAACACTCCATTCCTTCTCTGACAAATCGAAGATGTCCGACAACTTCCCCTCTTGTCTCCCCACCACAACGACATCAGGAACTTTCATCTTCACTTTCTTCTTTACCGTCACATAGCCGCCCCCAACGCTCTCGGCGTCAAATCATCTGTCTTGCGCTCCACCAACTCGAACTCAACTATCTCTGCATTGATATACACCTTCGGATTCCTCTTCAACACACGAGTTATATGTGCCTTCAACTGCGCCTCATCAGTCCACAACGCCTGTGCTGACTGACACTCATCTACCTTCCCACCGAACAATGGAGAATCACCGCCATCGCTATACCTTTCACCGAAGGTCCTATCTTTCAACCGGATTCTCCACACAGAATTCACTTGCTTCTTCGTCTTTCCAAGTGTCATAGCGTAGCCCCCAGCATATACGCTTCTGCGTTCTTCGCCGCACACACAACCTTCTCCGACATCTCCTTCGCAGCAGACCTAGCGCACGACACGCACACAGAATACCTGTTCGGCTTGTAATGCCCGTTCGGTATATAGTTCACCACATACAACCCTCGCGTCTGCGTCTTGCACACAGCACACTTTCTCCTGCCGAACTCAAGATGCAAACTAAAAGAGAGGAGTTCATCATTGAAGGCCATTGTACACACCCCAACTAATTGTCTGCTGCGAAATACTTCCCGTACTTCGGCGTGATTTGGCTGACGAACTTCGGGTGTCCTACGATGGTTCGCATAAAGAACGATTCATCGAGGTTCTTAATCTGTCGCAGCATAAAGACACCGAGTTCCGTCCTGATGTTCAGGGAGATTTCCAGCGCAGGGTCCAGCACTTTCTTCCGCTCTGCCGCGATACGGAACTTCTCAATCACCCCTGTAATCACCGCATAGATGATTGACAAGTCCTTGTGCTCACTAAACTCCTTGACCTTCTCAGGGTGCGCAAGAATATCTGCGATGTTCACGCGCTTCGCCATCTGCACATATGCCACGAACTTATCCCCCGCCGCTTGCCCAACGAACGCCCTCGATACCGCCTGCACATCGTCCATCGCCATTCCTTGATTCGACCGAAGGACATTCGACAACTTCGTCCACGTCCTGCTGCACGGCTGCCCGATGCTATTCGGGTTATCATAGACGACCGCGTGAACATCTGATGGTGCAAATGATGTGTACCCCATCACCCACTCGTGCAGCCCCGTCGAGAACCCATACTCTTGGAACTCCTCCTGCGACGGTGGCGAAATAAAATAGTTCGCACGTCGAAGCACCAGCGGCACCGGGTCCTCTGTCACTCCCCTCGCCTGCTCAATCTCATTCCCCGCAGATACCACCAACACACCATCGGCGATCGGAATGTCACCAATGGCACGGTCATTGATGATTTTATAGAACTGCGTCTTAATCATATCCGGCGCATTGTTGAACTCGTCCAGAAATAGGATTCCTCTGGACAACTTCTGCGAAAGCACCGTGAACAACAGGTTGTACTTGAAGGTGATATACTGCTCACCGTTCATCATATCCTGCAGCCGCAGTTCTCCAATATCCGTCTCCGATGCCCGCACATCTGCGAACACAAAGAACTTCTCCGGATTCCTCATCACTTCCAACTTCCTATCCGGCAACTCCCTGTTCCACTCAAAGAACTCCCGCCCCTCGTCCTTTGCAATCTGCCTCGCCTCCCATAGCACGAACGTGCTCTTTACGGTGCTCGGCTCACCGATAAGGTGCATAGGCTCCTTCGGGACGCTGTTCCAATGAATCCGGACGAGCGTCCTAATCTTCGACGGCTTCTCTCTACGCATATTATCCACTTTGTTGCGTTCTGCCATTTCAACTCCTCCAACAAACACTTAATTTCGTTGAATCATATAAACATTTCGGTTGCTCCACTTACACCACCTTATAAACGCCTCGCCATCAGATATGGCATAAGCGGTGCTGTCGCTGTCTGCACAAGCGTCTCTCGCTTCTGCTTCTCCTTCGCCAAATGCTCTCGTGCGCGCCTCACGAACTGCTCCATCATCGGCATAAGATATGGAACTGTCAATTCCCTCTTGAAATCCGATGAACTGTATCTTGATTCAAGACCGAACTTCTCATCACCCTCCCCTATCAAACTCAGCGCGACCTCTCCATCGCCGTCCCAAGATGCTCTAATCTTCGCGGCTGTAATCACACCAAATTCATATGAATCTTCCATCACTTTGAACGGCTCCTGCAATACCTCCTCATATGCTATCTCCGACCTATCGTCCTCCGACAGCAACACTCCCACTCCATCGCTAAAGAACTTCTCAAGAGCCTCCGCTTCAAGCACCTTCTTGTGCTCCTTCAACGCCTTCACCAACTCAACGCTGTTCTTCGCTATCTTCTCAACGTCCCAAACTAAAATCTCCTTCGACTTCATATTGTATCTTTGACCAAGACCGAACTTTCCCATAGTCAGCATACGCTTCCCACTCTTAGCGTCCGGCTCATATGAACACAACGCAATCGTCTTTGACGACTTAATGCACTTCGCAAAATCGATGAACTCCGTCTTCAACGTGTCGCGCACCGACGCTATCTTCCCTGTCTTGAGCATCTTCACATATGCCGAATACAAAGAACTACTCCGCTTCACCTTATACTGCTGCTCGAACTTCTCCCTCTGCTCCTTGAACATATCATCTGCTGCACGATAGACCTTCTGCTTCTCATCCATATCCTTCTCAAGATTATTGAGAACAGAGAATACTTCCTCTACTTCGGATTTATCCATTGTCGTCCTCCGGCTCTTCCTTCTCCTGTTGCCATCGCTTAAAACAATACTCGTCGAATTCATCTTCCATTTCTTCCGCAAAAGCAACCGCTAAATCTCCGAACCTCTTATCCTTCCAATCCTGATACTCACCATCGTCGTCGTATCCATTGTCATCTACCATACAGTCACCTCTCTCTTTCAGTTTTTTCCATATCCGCTCACCTTCTGCGCCAAGAGTTTTCCACACGACATACAATTCACATCTCCGGCAGATACGGTTTTTCCTCTTCGAATCGCCACCATCACTTCACCACACGAACACGGTTCACTCGCCTTCGCCAACCTAAAACTGAAACTCACACCTTCACCTTCCTGAATACAATGAAGTCACCGTTATCTGAACAGTCTTTATGCAAGTCACACACATCTGCATACAGCACAAATTTATCTTCGTCACACACATAGCAGTTGTTCCCTCCGCCGTGGAACACCGCCATACTCTCTCCTCTATACCACCCTTGCAAATGGTATGCGTCCTCATCGGGTTCATTGAACCCATTTATACAACCAGAGTTCCCTAACTTAAACTCCATCAGCGGAGTGATATTCACCAACTCGTACCCTTTCTTCAGCCAATCCGCACGGAACTTCGCAATACGACTCGGCTTATTGTCGATATGCCGCTTCAATGCCCTTTCCCAATTCACCTTCGCTTTGGTTCTTTTCATTTCAATCCCGCCTTCTTTCCCTCTGGAGTAATTACCAATGCAGATTCCCCCTTCGCTTGCGACTTCCACAATCTATACGTCGGATTATCCGCATCTGCAGAAAGAAATCTCAACACAAACACTTGCTTCGGCTTCTGCTTCACACCACCAACCCCCTGAATGATGGGAAGCGCCACGCTTCGCTATCCTTCTGCGGAAGATACTGGACATCGCACGTCACCTTTCCGTCCTTCTTGAACTTCTCCTTCACTTCCTCTGCTTGCGCCCCATTCACATTGACGCTCTTGCCGTCTGCTGTTTCAAGACGCACACCTCTCGGGTGTACGTCCAACTTCACGAACACAGCAGTCGTCTCCACAAATGTCTTCACCTTCAACCACGATGGAGAACGCACACCTTCCTGATATGTGCTGTTGAGGTCTTTCACCACTATGCCCTCTCGACCATCTTCCTTTATCTCATTCCATCGTGCATCGACTTCCTTCCCACCCTGCACCACACGAATCCACGGCTGCACACCATCAAACTTCATTAGCCTTTCGAGCCGCGCCCATAGTGGTTGCCCCCGCTCTACACAATCGAACACCATAAACACCGCAGGGTGTTTCTTCGATAGCAACTTCCGCATAAACACGTCCTTTGTGTGCATACGGCTCTGCACTTGCGAGAACTCCTCACACAGCACCTCTCCATCGAGAATCGCCGTAATCTCCGACAATCCCGCGAACTCTGGGAACTTCGCAGTTATCTCTTTCCCGTGACGGTCATACAACTTCCCCCCTTCAATATATGCACGAATACCGTCATACTTCTCCTCGACAACCCATTCACCATCTTCAACCCGCTTCTTCGCTTCCTCAAGCGTCGCAGGCTGACACAGCATCGGCTTGAACGCATTTCTCACAACCGCTTGAACCATAGGTGCTGAACCTCCGAGCATAGCGTAGCCCTTCCCCACCTTCTCCTTCACCGCTTTGTCGAACACCTTTTTCGCCTCTGCTAACGACACTCGTTCGACCTTGTATCCTTCTTGCATCGCACCATCACGACGACCATATGCAACCTTCACAGAATATGCATCGTCCATCTCCTTCGAGAACTCATCTTCACACTTCTCCAGATAGGCGTGATACTCCTTGTCGCTCGCTTCGTCCTTATAGAACAAATCCGCGCTCTGTATAGTTTCCATCAAACCTCCCCTGCATCTCCTTCCGGCGGAATACCACAATTCGGACATTCGTAGAACACCATATCGTGCTCCCTATCACCGCTCTCTATCCGCTCCATTTCCTTTCCGCAGTATTTGCATTTCATTTGCCCATCACTTCGTCATACAGTCTATCCTCTTGACCAGCGAACCAATCGGTGTATTCTTCGGCAACAAAATCATTCCATCTGTCTGATTCACAGTCAGGCACTTCCCCGAACTTCTGCGCATATGCCTCCACCAATTCGTCGTGGTACAACTCATCGAACACAATCAATTCATCGCCGCCCATTCTTCGCCTCCAGCAACTTGATAACCTTATCGAGCCGCTTGAACAACTTTCCTTCAAAAGACGCATCGTATATTTCACCACTCCAAGAATACGCCGAACTTCCCTGCTCTCGCCACCTTCGCTTTGAAATATTCAGCGACCTCTTTGTTCGTCAGGAACGTCGTTTCCGTTCCCGCTCTACCCGATACTATTTTTCCCATCATCAGAACACAACTCCCGTCGCCCATAGAATCAGCAACCAATTGATTGCAGAACCAAGCAACGCTGTCCATATGTTCCACTTCTCATTCTCCTTCTTCTGTCCGTGCTTCACCAAATTCGCCCCGAGCGAAACCCCTGTAAATAAAAGAAGAATCACCATCGGAATCAAACGCACCATCACAACCCCTCTGCGAGTGCCTTCAATTCCGCTTCTTCGTCAGCAGACTTCTGCGCCATCGCTTCCTGCTTCAACTCCGGCAACTCCCCTCCAAGCGCCAATGTCTCCACAAGACGCTCACACTCTGCAACCGCCACATCTCGGAACTGCGAGAAGTCATACGGCTCGTCGCTCTTCGCACTCCCGAGGACTTTACGCAGCAACTCCACCTTTGCACCACCGACTTCCATCTGCGCAACCTGCGGAACTCCGTTGTATTGTCCGTCCTCAATGAGCAGCCGGATACGCAAGAACTCCGCACCGTTCCTCTGCACCACATCGAGCACCCCTTCATAATTGTTACTGCGCAGAGTCATACTCCCGACAGCAGCCGTATCCTTCAAAATTGCGACCGCCTCACAATATTCCGCCTCCCCCTTCTCCTGCGGTGCAAGATACATCGTCTTTGCAACCCTGTCATCTGCGGCTCTTACTGCGTCGATCGACCGAAGGGTTCGCACCACGAACAACCCCTTCTCCGGCAGCCGCTCCTCCGCCTCATCGAAGCGTCGCTTCTCCAGCGGCTTGAACTCCTTTGCTCCCGTCTTCACCAGCCGCCACTCCGTAGTCCACGGCTGCGCCTCGCTACACGCCGAGCAGAACTTCTTGCTGTTCAACTTGGCGTGGCAGCAATTCGACGCTTGGTCGCCCTTTACCGCCGTGCGCTCCCCCTTCGCAGCGGGATAATGGTCTGCCCTGTATTCTCTCTCCAGCCGCTTCCCATTCGGTAGCGGCACATCAAACTTAATTCGACATTCTACCATTTGGACACCTCCGTCCTTGTTTCACACTCCACACGCCGACAAGAACTTCTGTCGGTCAAACCTGTCGTTGTCCCTCTCAAACTCGTCTGCGAATCTCACCGCAATATGTGTGATGTTTCCATTTTCAACACAGCGACAACCTCCATATTGGCGGAGCACCTTCGCAACGAGAATGTATGTCATTTGCGTCCATTTCGCCATAAGACACCTCCAAATAGAAAAAGCAGTTTATAGACAAATGCTCAGGTCTGCGTCCGCCATCACACGACAACGCACACGCACACGGCGCTCTTCCCCCGTTGTGCGCTTGTTGATTAGAACCTTACACCTCTTCAAAATTCGCAATATCCGACACGAGGAACTGCGTCACAATCTCCCCCGTCGTCTTATTACGAAAATGCTTCTGACGAACAACCCATTCTCCATTGAATCCCATTCTTGCACCCCCTATAACCTCTCCGCCAACACAACTTCACGCAGCGGACTATTCTCCGGCTCGAACTTCCCTATCGGTCCTTCGTAGATAAGACGCTCTTCGCCGCTTCCTTTCCACTTCACCATAGACACGCGCACCCAATCTTCGCCGTCTTGCTCATATGCGTGAACTCGAATCGCTCCAGCCCAAGAAGCGCAGTATGTCTCCACACCGCTGTCCTTTGAACCCACACGAGTCGCCTCTCCCCTATTGCCTCTTACTGTTCCGTAGAAGTGCCCCATATGCTACCTCACCATTCAACAGTCCTGCTCTCCTCGTTGAATGCGTCATACTCCACGTCAGGGTCAAACTCCTCCGGCTCTTCGCACACCACATCATAGGTCATCTCGTCGTCCTCCTCTGCATACAGATAGTCGTCGCCTTCTACCGCATACCCCTCATTGAACTCTGGAGACTCCGGCGCAATATCGCCAGCATCAATCTCTCCAGCCTCCAACTCGCTCATACTCGCCATTTCGACACCTCCGACAATCGGGCAGTTTCAATGACATACCCAAGGTCTATGAGAAGAACCTCGGGGCTTTCACACCCCGAGGGAGCACCTTTCGGTATGCTCGGTTTTCGCCATTTCAGTTTCCATAACCTTTGGCATCACCAGCGGCAGAGCAAGTTGCATCTGCGTATCCGCTGTCGGTGATTAGAACGGGCAGTTTACCGACATACCCGAGGTCGATGATACCCACCTCTCGCCACCTTACTGCGGCTGCGGCTGCTTGCTTATCTCCACAACATCGTCGTAGAACTTGCGCCAGCCGCGCTTCTGCTCCTCGACAATCTTGTCGCGGGCTTCAAGCGACCGCAGTTGAATCTCTATCTCCTGCCTTCGCTTCTTGCCTGCCGCCTCCTCCTTCTGGACACGGAGAGAAAGCGTTTTCTCCGTATTGTCGATGGACGACAGCACCTTATCGTGCTCCTGCTTCGCCTCGATATCAGCACGGTCTTTCTTCTCGACCGCGCTCTCTTTGAGCAAAGCGATGTTCGACTTACACCTCTCGATATCGAGTTTCGCTTGTCGATACGCTTGCTCCGCATCGGCTTCAGCCTGCTTAATATCCTGCTCTGCACTCTCGACAACAGAATCGCAAACCCGCTTGTTCTGCTTCAGCCGAGTTGAGAGTTCATTCTCCGCCTGCTTCCGCAGCAACTCCTTGTCAATTGGAGTCGCCTTTATCTCCTCGATACGCTGCTTCGTATCAGCGTCGATGTTCTCCAACTCTGCACGAAATTGGTCAATACGCACCTTGCCTTCGACATTGGTGCGGCTCACATTGTCCAATTCCCGCAAAGCGGTTTCCATACCTTCAAATCGACTTTTGCCCATATTGACGCCTCCGCTACCAAAGTAGCCTTTTCTTATCCGAATACAACTTGAACCTGCTGAACGTCATCTGCGTATGTAGGTCGTCCTTATCGACAACCTCAACACCCATCGCCGTCGGCACAAAGTAGGTTCCTTCCGTCACCCCTTCGTCGATTATCAGCGCCGTCTTGAATCCTCGCTCTTGCAGATACCTCTCGACAACAAGCATCTGCGTCGTATCGGACACTACAAGCACCACCTTCGTATAATGCCCTCCGACCTTGCGCCACCTCTCGACTATCTTCGACTCGCTCTTGAACACGGCTTCAACGGCTGCGTGTGCTGCCTGCGCCGCAGCCTTCCCCGTACTCATATGGAGCGACTTGTTCAGAAATACATACATTATCGGCTCCATCTGCCGCACCTCCTTATGCGTTGAATACAACGGTCTTTCCGTGCTTCACACGGTTTATCCTTCGCAACCAAATGAAAATACCCTTCTCATCTGTTGCGACACCTTCAGCGTCGAGAATATATCCCGCCTCATCGAGCGTCACCGTAGCAACCTTTTGCCCATTGACAATACGGACGAAAACGCATCGACCACTCTCCGGCTTCTGCCGAATAAATCCGAGAGATTCCAACTTATTCTCGGATACCTCTTGCCGCACACTCGGCTTCATTCGCACCCCCTGACAGGGGATACATTCGCCAAACTGAACGGCAAGCCGTTATCCTTACAGAACAGCAGAACATTGCATCGTATCTGCTGCTGCGTCAGCAGCACTTCAGCACCGCCCTTTGCAACCATAACGCGGTTGCTTTCACACAACTCTGCATCTGTCGCTTCAGACAATGGCTTTCGCTGCCCGCTACTGCATACAACATAGACTTTGTTCGGCATAGAGCACCTCCGATTACGACCTCATCGGCGAGCGTAGAATACGAAGTACGTCAGCAACTGCCGACTTTCCTCGTCCTCGGTCTGCTCGCATAAGAGGTCGCTTTCTATCTGCTGCGTGATGGTTTCCATCTGCACACTCTCCGAGATAAAAAAAGGATTCAGCAGAAACCCGCCATATGTGCTACCATAAGGGGGTGTCCGCTGATTTTCTTTGTATTCCTCTCCGGATTCTCCGCTGCTGGCGTTTCGCAAGCATAGTAGGAGATTGCTCCGTCCCTTGCCGAGAAAAGGACACGCTGCGCCGCGTAGTTATCCCACGCCTGCTGCAACTGTTCCTTTGAGTAGGTCTTGATTTCCGTAATCGCCTTGCCGTCCTTCTTGGCGACAAATGCGATTCGTCCCGCCTTGCCTCCCTTTGAGAGAAGCGTCGCAGAGATTCCGTCCGGTGCAGTCAGCGAATTAACGCTGCCGAGCCGTGACTTCTCCTCCTTCGCGTCAGAGAATCCGAAGAACTCACGGACTGCTCCGGCGAACTTCGCCTGAAGAACCCACTTATTCTTCGCCTCCTTCGGAAGGACGACATCGCTGACGGTGTTGCTGACTTCATCATACTCGAACACAATTTGCATAGTATCACCCGTTGCTTTTTGAACTGATAGAAAAAGAACGGGGAGAGCACCCGCAGATATAGCGGATACTCCCCCCGCCAATTCAAAAAAGAACGGAGAGTGCTTTATGCGCTTCCGTCGTCACTATCCCCACGCCCACTACACGGAATAACCCCGTAGGGAGAATTTGCAGAATACATTTATCCGCTTCTCTCCCCCCGACGGATAGAATTTAAATGCGCCGTCGGGCGGTGGTGGTGGTCGCCGTCGGGGACTCCCCGAGGGTGGAAGGCGGCGGTTTTAATGCGTGACCTTCGAGGGTTGCTAATGCTACCCACAATATAAAGGCTGCGGCTGTCGTCGTGAAGTATATAAAGAACCTTATAAGGCGATGTTATGCGAAATGCTACAAAAGCGTTAAACGCAATACGCCGTTTATTTATAAAGGTGGTATATAAAGGGTATATAAATAGGTATATAAATGTCGTCGGGCGGTTGTGTGTTACGATGCGTGGCGGGGTGTTTTGTCGTCGGGAGAATCGCGGTTTATCGTCGGGCGGCTGGCGGCTCTGGCGGTGGCTATCGTCGGGCGGTGGCGGTTCTGTCGTCGGGCGGTGGTGCTGGTGGTGCTGGTGGTGCGGGTGATGCTATTGCAACCCATATGGAAGATATATACTTTTGGGGGTTGGGGGCTACCCCCCGAGGCACAAAAACACCATTCGAGGTATGGAAAATAATTAGGGGGTTTATATAGTTTAAATAGGGCTGGCTGGTCGGGGGGTGGCGACGCGGCATATAGTGATTCGCGCACACGCGCCTAGTGTCTGAAAAAGACAATGAAAGGATAGCCATAGGCATATGCGAAAGGATAAGGGCCTATGGGTGGTTTGCGTTATCCTTATCCTTATCCCTATCCCCTTCCTTATGCTCCTCATCCCTATCCTTGTCCTTTCAGCACCACCACCAGGAATATGCCCGTCACCGTCAAAATACCCCACGTCGCCGCCGTAGCCAACAGCCAACCACTCCTTTTTTGGGGCGCTGAAGTGTCCGGTGAATTGCCAACAACAACTAGCTCCGATTTCAGCACACTCGCATTTGGATCTGGACCAGCATTCACGCCAATAGGACGACCTTGCGCAATCGGCACATACGCTTCATTCACTTTCGGAATATCCACACCACACTGTATTGCATATGTGGACGTACAGATATCTGGATTACTCACCGATTGAGCACAGTTCAATGGATAGCAAGGGCCAGATGTCTTTTGCGGAACAGTCACATTCGCCTTCGAAATCACCGCGCCAGACGTATTGACTGTCGTCCTATTTACAGACATCTGAATAGTCCTGTTCAACCTCTCCAACAATCTCTGACGAACAACGTCAACACCCCCTGATCCATATCTCTCCCTCGTCCCTCCATAGAACTCCGATTCGTTTGTCGCATTCCGCCCTATATTCAACGAAGATCCATTCGCATATATCATAAATGAATCATTGAACACAGTTCCGTTATACAATCTGAACCCCCAAGATACATTGTAATCTCCAGGAGCATACGGAGTAAACTCCAACTCATTCCGTATCTCTTCATTACTCGGAACATACGTCATATTATCGTGATATTCCCCTATTCGTCCTTCGATAACCATCGACCGATTCGAATCTACAAAGAACGTCACCATTTGCCTGGACCAATTTGATTCTCCCCTGAAATACATCCTGACTGTCGTCGGGTCTCCCGTCTGCACATGGTCAACTCCACCGCCATATACAGAATACATCTGCATCGCAAGTGCTCCTTGCACACAACATGCACAGACCAACATCAACGCCCAGATTTTCTCCATTCCGCAACACCCCACGCACCAAATCCTAACACCGCACATATCACGACTATATCTATCCAATCAACAACTGATGCCATCCCCACACCGATTCCATCCTCGACAATCACTGGAAGATCAGACTTCTCATAAGAAGGGACATATCCGTACCCTTGCGACTGCGGCTGGGATTGATATTGTGCAGGATCAAATCTGGGAGGATCCTTCAAAACAGGATTTGATTGAGGAACTGGAACATCAACAACTTGAACAGAATTATTAATCGCTGCAGGTAGCTCCTGCAGCTCGGGCTGACTGATATTTTGCACGGTGGGGGTGAATCCCTCTTGTCCATACATACGCATAACTGGAGCCTGCCTATACACTCCGAAGCAAGCAGAGCTGTCCCAGGCACCATTTGAGTAATGACCTAGCGCACCCTGCAAAGCAGCCGCTCTATTCTGATCATCCCACCCTGAGTAGAACATCGCCGCAAGACCTTGTGCCCAGAACCCACTCTGAGGAGATGTCGCTGATCCGTCCGGATACAATTGTATTGGAACTGACATAGGATTACTCATGTGTGTAGTTTTCCACAATTGACAATATTGCCCCACTTCATGAGACAACGAGATATTATTTGACACAGCATAGCCGTACGCCCCACAAAATCCAAGCGCCCTTGCAGCATCATCCGCGTCCCACTGGACAGGACTGCATGTATTCGTGCACACCGCTTCTGGCTGGCCACTAGACACATCCCACTTGAAGCTCCTTCCCGGGGATGCCGTGAATGATCCGTTGAACTTCGCCGCCTGCAAATAGTTCAATAGCACCTCATTCCCTATGCCACAATAGACAACGCTGCCTGTATCCTTGCACACCATGAACATCGCCAAAGCCGCATCCGGATAATACCCCGCGTACCCGAAGTCTGTACTCGCCAGACCTCCTTGTTTCGCCCTGGCCCCGGCCGCCAACCAGTTACACACCTGCCCATACCTGGTGCTGTAGCAAGACATCACCATCTCATATTGCACCATATCATCGGCCAAGACCTTCGCAAAATCAAGATACAAACTTCTCGCACTAGAACTGAATGCCTGATTATGACCTGCGATCTCTAGCGCGATGATTATGCGTGCCGTTGCATCAGATGCGGTATCACAATTCCCATTCACTCCAGACCTACACGCCTGGATTGACGATCCGTCCCTATATATTCTCCATGCAGGAATACTCCCAAAGCTACTATTTGTATTGAATACCATTTGTACAAATTGATCCATCCTCGTCTGATTATTCCCGTATGCAGTCCATATGCCAACATTACTGAACTCATCCGTCACCATGCAGTTGTGCTGCAAGTCTATTGTCTGCCCACTGTTACAGCTGGATCCACTGTGTAGATCTCCGACCGCACAACTTGTGCTCGTATCGTACCATGGAACCCATAGCCCCCCGTTGACTACCTGAACAACCGCAGGATTTCCGTAGAATGCATCAAGCATCTGCCCATACGGAACTGCGGACACAGAACCTAGCCCTATCAGCAACAGCAATCCGAATACCGCCAATCTCATGCAACGCCTTTCTTTGTGGCTTTGTTGCAAAATGCACCCTCAACTCCAACTTTCCAAAGAGGATTATTCGGATCCAGCAACATCAAATGCTCTCGCCGCTTCATCTCCCCAATCTCCTTCTCATCCTCAGATGGTTCCCGTACACCCCGGACTATCCCCTCGAACGCTATGTCTCGCACCTTGTGCTTCCCAATGACCCTCAATGTCTTGTGGTCATAGAACCTGCTGATGAACTTGAACATGGGGTCCACGTCCCTCGCGTATTCTATAATCATCTTCAATCTCCCATATGGAACCTGGTCGTACCAGAAGAACACGTGAAACCCGTTCTTCGACACAAATATATGAGCCTCCGCAAGATTCCAGAATACTTGCAGCTCCTCAACCGACTTCACAACCAGCTCCCTGTCCTTGACGTCAAAGTCCAACATAATTATATGTTTATCCTTTGTGATATCTGTTGAACTATTCACACCAATTGCCATATACTGGATGTCAAAATCATCCTTTCTATGTCTCCACACCTTCCTCATCAACCCGACAAATCCCATCAAACACCGCCAAACCTCTTTTTGATACTCCCTATATTTTCACGCGCTATAGATTTTTGAGTCCCTATATCGTACCTTTCTTTTTCACTTCTCGTCATATCTCTAAAGATACCACTGCCCCAATAGAACTGTGCTGGAGCAGGTCCAGCCCCCTGCGGCATTGCGCCCTGCATCGCCGCCTGATCCATCGGCGATGGACCGTCGCTTACCCTTACATTCGACACATTGAAGTACGAACCATACTTCGACTGGAAATCAGACAATGCTTGCTCCCTAACTTGCTGCATGGCTTGCTGTTGCGTCCTTTTGCTGTATGACACGAATATCGTGTATCTTTGCACGACCTCAACAGTCTTCCCCTTAGGACCAAGATACTGACCAGAAACGTATACATCCACACTCGTCCTTACGTTCGGGAGCGTCGGATCTGATTGATCAATTACTGGCAACTGCCTATTGATTCCAGGCTCCGCAATTTTGTGATTTTGCGTGCCCTTGAAGCCGACACTTGACGCCAGCTCCCTCATTACCGACTGTCCCGCCATTCCTCCCCCATCCCGCCGTCAGCGAGATCCCGTTAAAATGAAAGCCCCAGTTCAACACCGCTGAGGCGCCGGTGAGGTGAGGGCAACAGCGCGGAAAGGACAAACCGCACCGCCACCGACAGGTGATGCTAGTACTCTACCTATTTAAGTCTTTCTCTCTTTGCGAAGAGTCTGGTGTGCCCAACTCCCTTGGCCATCTTGCGCTGGTGTAATACAGCTCGCCAATCTTTCTTCGTATCTTCATGCACTCTTGTAAGATCACGCACTGATAGCGATCCCTTGTCAACAAGCACAGGTTCTCCCCTTCTTATTCCCCAACTCGATGGACGCAATGCATCTCTAGATAGATTATAATCTGTGTATTCTTGCAGCCCCAAATCCTGCAATGCAGCATACAAGTACGCATCCTGTCCGCTTATCCCTCTTAGCGTTTTGTCATCTTGAAGCTGACCATACCTAGCTTTCAACATATTGTTGTACCAATCCTTCGCTGGAGATGCCCTTTCAACAACCACGAAATCTTTACCACTGTACAACCCCTTCGCCCCAACTGGTTTCATCTCCCACATGTTCTGCTGCAACCCCAACGGCGTCTTCGCCACTTTCAACACCTTATCTTTGTCATCGAGCAAAAATACCGCCCTGTGCCCACCACCTTTGATTCTCACAAGCCTTTCCGGATCAAATCGTTCCATAGCAACTTGCTTCTCCGGCAATACGTCACTCTCTCCAAACGTCCGTATTTCTTCAACATCTTTCTTCGCATCGAACTCATCATTCGGATTGTGTTCCCTCTCCATCACATTGTTCTCTATTTCCTCTATGTATTGTTTCGCTTTCTTCACTCGTTCCATTTCTTGCGAAATCCTCTCTGACGCACCCATATTACCATCATCAACTGCCTGATCCCACGCCAGCTTCATATCTTCCAAAGATCTATTGTAGATGTTCTTCTTCTCAGCCAGCTTTTCGAAAACCACACTTCTTTGCTTCAGATCCTCAACCAACGCAGGAGTTACCTTTCTCTCGGCATTGTACAGCAAAATGCGTGAATTTCTCTGCGAAGAAATTCCCCCATTTCGCGCTGACTGATATGTACGTATTCCCTTCGCCGCCAATGCGTGGCGATGCGAGTCGTACCGCCATCCGACTGGCCCCATTACACTCGCCTCGCCGCGAACATCTTCCTCATTCCAATCTCCGACCGAACCTCATCAGTTTTCGGCCCGGCCATTCTCCCAGTTAAGAAGCGCAATGCCTGCAACTGTACGTGCTTCGGAATGCGATTCGGATACTCCCAAGACAATCGCGGCCGCGACACAGGAACAGAATCTTCCTCCACCAAACTCGGATAATCCACCGTCCCTCTACCGTTTTTGAACTCAGCCTCGGCACGCAACCTGAACACACTCTCGGGATCACTCCACCTATCATCAGGCCCACTCCTCAACTTCCACGGACCTTTCTTCCAAATAACATACTTCTCATCAAACCTATCTGGAGCCCACTGATCTTTAAACGTCCTCAACCGTGGAGCTACCTGCAATGCATCCTTCAACATCCGCACATCCTCATCAACTACTGCAACGACATCGGGGTGTGCGTGCTCTTGCAAATACTTAAATTCCTCTGCATGAACATCACGACCCCTCGTCCCGGGAACAGTATACGCCAACACCTCAGTGGGCATCAGCACATTTGCATCAACATCCTCATTGAACCTTGGAACAATCGAACCTTTCTCTGAATACACATCCCACTTCGAATATGACCCGGGAAATTGATCAACGTACCAGTCATCACGCGGCGTCCTTTCCCCGCTAAACTCTGGCCAACTCGTACGGTTCCTCACCACCTCATACGGACCCATGAAACTCCCAACACCTAACTCAGCACCAACCTTCAAATCATGCGCTGCATGCATCGCCTCGTGCTTGATCGTCCCATGCAACTCATCATCTTTGATGCGCCGCATATTCAAACTCAAATCTCCACCACCCCAATGCGCAGTACCATCAGTTGTCGGAATGATATTCACCACCGACTTCTCAACGACCATCTTCAACCTAGGATCTTTATTCAATACACTTTGTATCTTTTTCTTCTCTTCCGGCATAAATCCCATTATCGCACTGTAAGACCGAAAACCTCTTGCAGCTAAACTGTGACGATATGAATCATACCTCCATCCGATTGGTTTCATTGCAACACCTTCCTTGCGAACCAACCCTTCGGCAAATGAACACGTACCTCACTATTCGGATCAACCTCCGGCCTCCACTTCAACAAACCAATTGCAGCGGCATTCTTGTTCACCCGTCCAACAGGAAACTCTCCAAACTTCTCTTCTGGAGGAAACGCAGACATTGCATAGATATCATCACGAAGAATATCACGCTCATCAGCGATCCTATGTGCTAAAATATTCCTACGCTCAGCCTCTTCTTTATTCGACACTTGCAAATCTCTCCAAATACCCCCCGTATCTGGAGATTGCATTATCCACAATGAACGTTCCAAAGGATATTTCGTATCTTCCACCATTCTTGCAACTGCAACCTTCTTTGCCGCAATCTTCCCCAATTTACCCGCCGAATACTCCTTCCTCGCAAACCAATTATCTGGCAGCTCTTCAACCGGTTTTGGTTTATACTTCCTCTCGACAGGTCCAACCACCTCTAGATCATCATATTCAACCCCTAGCTTCAATGGTTTCCCACGAGGAACACCTATCGGAGGATTCCTTGGGACAAACATCACACTCCCAAAGTCCATCATCCACGGCTCATAATACAACGGATCATCACCACGCATCATCATCACGTCATCCGGATTACCAGACATCGGATCAACAAGAACACCTCCATCTGGGAAACGCCGCAACGCACGTACCACATCTCCACGCTGATAGCTCTTCACAACAAGCGTCTTCGGACGCGTCCAACCCGGAGTTTCATTTGATCCTTCAACGAATGGAACCACAGTCTTGGGGAATAAATCCTTGAATTGTCCTGCATACTGCAGACGTTTCGGAATGACATCTATTGTTGGAGGACCGTCCGGAAACATCTTTTTGAAACTCTGCCCACGCGGATCAAACCCACCCAAACGAATCTCTGCATACGTTTCCACATTCGTCTTCGGCCCAGGACTCAACATATTTGCCTTCGTAAACTCAGCAAGCTTAGACATATCGTACTTTCTACCAGATGATATCCCTTTAGAAGCCAAACTATGCCTCCAAGACTCGTATTTCCACCCAACGGGCCTAGAAGAATGCATCAGAATCACCTATTCCCCATAATCCGCCCGTACACCTTCTTCTCACGGTTCTTGAAGACCTTCGATTGCGTAATCATCCCCGCACCCACAATGCGTTCTCCCAGAGAAAACTTCTTCTTCATCGCCATGAATTTCACCAACCGCAATTGCAATGCTCTCTCAGGAACTTTCGGCGTTGGAGGAGCAAGCGCCGCCACAACCACGGGATTCATCTTCGCTTCCTCTATCGCCTCAGTACGCTTGGGAGCCAACACAACTCGCTCGATAGTCGCATCCCTCACCGCAGATGGCAAGAAATCCTCTTCATGCCCCTTGAATGTATTCGCGTGCTCCACGCGACTCTCTGCATCACGCAACAGAGTCTGCGCAGCAGCAAGCCTTGATTGCAAATATCGCACTTCAACATCATTCTTGGCCTTTTCAATCGCTTTCGTCAACTCGTAGTTCCTGACATACAAACGACGTTTCGCCGTCGCAAGCATATCGTTCAATCTCTCCATTTCATTCCTGAGGTAGACCACTCCGTCAACACGCATCATCAACTTCAATCTCTCCGCCTCAGACATCTGAACATCTGGAACAAAACCACCCCCTCTTGGACCTTCTTCCAGTGATGATACTGCGAATTGTCCTGGTTGATATGCTCTGTCCGGGGTCTGCTCAAACTTCAATTTCCTGACATATGGAACATTGAACTCATCCGCCAACTGTTTTGCCGTGAGATGCTCCTCAACCGCACGACGCTTCGCCTCATTAGCCGCTTCCTGACCAAGACGCGCCTTGATCTCAGCAATCTGATATTGAGGAAGACGCACATTCGTCGCCATATTATATCTGCGAGTCTGTATTCCTCTCGCCGCAAGACTATGCCTGGCAGAATCATACTTCCATCCAAT
>Ga0315294_10001705_pt1 | contig 24018 bp, 31 predicted proteins | sample YL17G13_40_MG_FD_203626 | JGI IMG/M metagenome (GOLD analysis project Ga0315294, IMG submission 203626) | Sediment microbial communities from Yellowstone Lake, YNP, Wyoming, USA - YL17G13_40 | ecosystem: Environmental > Aquatic > Freshwater > Lake > Sediment | place: USA: Wyoming | collected...
TGAGCATCGGCATCATCGCCCTCGTCGGCGCCGTTGCCATCGGTGCCGCCCTCGGTGTCGTCGCTGCCTGCGAGGCCGTCGACGACGCCCTGCGCAGCCGTCGCCGGCAGCGCGCCCTCGACTCATTTACGACCCGCGAGGACCGATGAGCACGACCATCACCGCCCGCGTCGAGACCACCCTCGCGCGCGGCCAGAACAACCGCGAGCACCACCGCGTCCGCGCCAACCGCGTCGCCGCCGAGCGCGAGGCGACCCGCCTCGCCCTCGCCGCCGGCGACTGGCGCGGCGACCCGGTGTCACTCCGTCGCGCCGAGCTGGGCGCGCGCGTGACAATTGTCCGCCCGTTCGTCACCACGCCCCTCGACGGCGACAACCTCTCTGCCGCCTGCAAAGCCGTGCGGGACGAGGTCGCTGCGTTCCTCGGGGTCGACGACGCCAGCGCCCGGCTGCATTGGGTCTACATGCAGTCCCCCGCCGTCGTCACCGGTCGGTCGACCAAGCCCGGCCGGACCCGGGCAAGCACCGACCACGACACCCGCCCGCTGCTGCGCATCGAGGTGATGCCCGTCGGCGACATCGACCCGCAAGCCCAGGCCCTCGCCCAGGCCGAGGCCCGAGAATGGGCCCTCGGGGTGCAGGTTGTCGCGCAGGCCGCGCGGCTGCGACTGGCCGAGGACCTGGCTAAGGCCCTGCGCTACTACGCCGCCCGCGAGTATCACAGCAGCATTGCGCCGGACGCCGCTATCCAATGGCGCGCCGACAAAGCCATGGCCGCCTGGGATGCCGTGCCGGGTGACGTTGGCCCCGTTGACCTCGGGTGAGGCCGGTGGCAACCTGTCGAGGTGCAGCCTAAGCAACAGCACGTGGACCCTGCCCCTGCGATTCTGCTAGGGGTGGGGTTCGGCCTTTCTGGGGTCAGTATCGCTCTCGTGACCCTCGGCGTAGCGCCCTCGACGAGTGAATGATGACGCTATGGTCGATGCTGGCGACGACGTCGACAGGCACCGATGCCGGCAGCGCGTCGAGATAGAACTCCCGCGCGAACGAGAGGGCGTTCAGGCCGTCGTCAAGGCCCTCATACGACGGTCGACCCTTCGGCCCCGTCGGCGGTTGGATGTTCGACGACTTGACTTCGACGACCAGCTCGGGCCCGATGGGGACGACGCCCTGCTCGATGGCGAGCTTCAAGCGCTGCAGCCGAAAATGTTTCTCTTCCCCTGACCGTTGCTCGGTGACGTGCCACCGAGAGAACTGTTTCAGGGCCTCGTACACGCCGACGCCGACGCCGTTGGATTCCACGACGATGGTCTGCGGGACGTAGCGCCCTGCGGTGTCCTTCACCATCTCGACGAGGTCGGGGAGGCTTGTGCTGTTGCTCACCCAAGTCGCGAGGATGGTTCCAGTCAACAGCGACAGGACGACGATGGCCGACGAGTCCCCGCCCCCGCCGGCCGCAACGTCGACGCCAAAGACCACCGGCTCGTCGGGCATCGCATCGCGGTACCGGTGCCACCCGTCGAAGCGCTTCGCCTTGCCGTCCCATTTGCCATTGGCGACGACGACGGCGTCGGTGAATCGGAGAATCCATCGGCCGCGCGCGAAGCTGAAGCAGTGCTCGGGGAGCTGGGGAAACTCCCGCATGGCCCCGTCCTCGTCGCCCGCGAAATCAACGCGCATGCGATGCCACCACCAGGCCGCCGTGCTTCGCTGAGTGAACCCGTACCGCGTCCCCGACAGGGTGAGCCAGGTGTCCTCGTCGATGGTCGACGGCTCCCGCTGATAGACCGGATGACGCTCGATGGGGAGGAAGACCCGGTGCCACTCGTCGGCGCTGCCCTCATCCTCCCCGTGCCACAGGGTGCGGAAAAGATTGTCGGCCGCGCTGGCCGTGGACTCGATGACGATGCGCGCCCCGGGCAACGCCGTCGACGTCAACCCGCGAAACACCGCTGCATCCGACAGCCAGAAGGCAAGCTCGCTGGCGTGAATAAACCCGTAGGACTTCGAGCGACCCACCCGCGATTCCCCACCCTCGGCGCGAGAGACGGCCGAGAGCGCATCGATGACCGTGCACACCCCATCGGGCCCCGCGTTCGCCAGCTCCACGCTGCCCTTATTGCGCGCGCCCACCTCGATGCCGAGCTGGTCGCACCACCCGGCGAGGCGAGCAAGCAGACCTTGAGCTTTGTCGCGAGTGTCGGCGACAATGGCGCAGGGGACGCCCGGGTTTGCGATGGCGAAGGCGAGGACGGCGAGCAGGCTCACCGTCGACACGCCCATCTGTCGGCCCTTCAGCACGATGGTGCGCTCGTGCTCGAGGATGGCCTCGAGCACTTCCACCTGGGCGTCGGTGATGCGCCAGCGGCTGATGGCCCCCTGTTGCTCCTGATTCAGTATCATCAGCAAGCCCGACAGCCGCCGGGCGACGTCGAGGATGGGCCGCTTCACGCCTCGCCCTCGTCGTCGCCAGTGAGCAACGCCCGCAGCTCGTCGACGCGCCGCGAGACCTTCGGGGCGGGCTTGTTGCGTTTCTCGGGTGCGCCGGCGGCGAGGGAGAGCAGGTGCATCGCCGCCTTGGCTGACGTGCCCGCCAACGTCACATCGCCCCGCCATGCCGTCGCCAGCATCTCAAGTTCGTGGATATAGCGCGCGGCGTTGATGCTCGTGACGCGCTGGATTTCGTCCGCAGCCTCGTCGAACGTCATCACCACGCCCTCGATGACAGGGACGCGCGGGACCCAAGCGTCGGCGGGAATGTCCGCCGCGCTCTTGTCGACCGTCGCCTTCGAGACCGCGCCGGTGTCGAAAATGTCCCGCCGTTTGGCTGTCGTCATCTCACCCTTCGACCAGCTCGTCGCGCAGACGGACCTTCGCCAACACATGCCGGCGATGAATCAGCAGGGGCTCAAGGTCAGGGTGCAGCGGTTCCAACATCGCGTTACGCACCACGACGACGTCGCCCGGGTCGACGCTCACCCACGTCTGCGGATGCTGGTCCGCTGCGGCCTCGACGGTGCCGATGCCGGCGACGACGTAGGCGATGCAGGCCGTCCCGAGGGTGCCCTTCACCTCGTCGACAGCGGTCACAATCCCGCCCGTCGACTTCGCCGGCCTTCGCAGGGGCAGCAGAAGCACGGTGTTCGGTGCAACGTCGGCGAACGCGCCGATGGGCAGCCCGCATGAATACAGCTCGTGGACGCTCACGGCGCCGTCGATGGCTGCAGGGGTGATGCCGTCGGGGGTGACGGGAGCAACCTCGGCGGCGTCCTCGGTGTTGCGGCGGTCGACAATCGTGAACTTTTGCTCGGTCATTGGCTGGTGTCCTTGGTGGTGGGGATTGACTTGATGATGATGCGCTCGCCGTCGACGTCGATGTGACCCATGAGGGTCAGCATCCGCAGCATGGCGAACAGGATTTCCTGATTCATCTCCTGCTTTGCCTCGACAAGCGAGCACACCCCGTCATCGTCGGCGAGCTGCGAGAGGGTCTGCAGCACCGCGAGGGGGACGAACTGGTTCGTCAGGTATTTCGACTGCGCGTACCACCCTCGAAGGTTGGTCGGGTGCCGATGCTTTGGCACTTTGACGGCCTGGGCGTCGACGAGCTGCGGTTGGTCTGGTTTCTTGGTCATGTGTGTCCTCGTGCTCATGCGAGACTCGCATATCCCGAGATACGCTTGTCGTCGACAGCGTAGTCCCGCCGAGCCACCTTGTTCGAGCTGTTCCCCTCGATGGTATGCACCCGGCCCTCGGTGACATGCTCCACGATTCCGCAGTGATTCCCCGCAACCCCGACGTCGCTCGTTGCGTTGGCGAAAAAAATGACGTCGCCCGGTTGGGGGTCGTAGCCCTTGCGAGGACGGAAGACGCCATTCTCCCCGGCGACATCGATGAACCCCGAGACCCGGCGGCATTTGTAGTGCTGGGCCTCGAACGCATGGCGCCATCGATTGTCTGACTGATGGATGCACCACAGGACGAACCCGGCGCACCAGGCGAGGGCGTCCCCGCGCATGTACCGCTGGGCCGGGATGCCGTCGTTTTTTCCGGTGGCCTCGCTGACCCCGAGCTGCGTTCGTGCGACGTCGTGGGGGCCCTTCATCGTGTTCACCACTCGAACCAAAGGAGGAGAGACGCACGTTCGACGACGCCGGCCGTGGCGGCAAACTGCACGGTAAAATCCTGCGCAAGGAGTTCCACCCCGCCGTTTAGCGCGATGGCCAGGGCCCCGCTGTCGGCCGTCATAAGCAGGTCGACGGCATGGTTGTTCGAGAGCGTCGCTACCGTCGTGCCCGCCGAGTCCTTCACAACAGCCGAGACCGTGTTGCCGGTGCCGTTCGCCGCTGATGTCAGGTAGGCGCGCACGATGCGCGAGGAGCACCGCGCCGACGACGGGACCGGTAGCACTCGCAGGAGGTTGGCCGGCGTGGTGAAGCCGCTGAAAACGGTATGCGTCGCCATGGCCGCCGTCATCCCCCGCGCGGTGAGCTTGGCGACCTGAACCGCCAGCTCCACCGTCGCCCCAACGCCAGCGCTCCCGACGAGCAACGCATCGGCCAGCCCGTCGGTGAAGTCGGCGAAGGCGAAATCGGGGACGTCGAGGAACCCGCCAGCTCGCCAGCGGTCGACCTGGACGTGCAGGACGACGTCGCAACGCTCGGTCGTGAATGAGACGCCCTCGATGATGAGGTCGTAGCTTACCCCGGCGTCGAGGGTGACGCTCTGAATATTGGTGTCGTCGACGTCGGAGGCTGTCGTCGCCCCCGCAGCGACGTTCAGGTACGGCGTCGTCGCCCCGGTGGGAACGACCCCGGTGACCGCTCGCTTGAGTGCAATCGTCATCGCCGACGCCGCCGTGACGTTGCCGTTCAGAAATGCACGCACGACGGTGCAGGCCACGGGGCAGGTGAAGCGCTGCGTCCGCGTCCCGATGGTGTCGATGTTTGCAATCCCGCCGGCCATGTCCTTGTTGAAGGGAAACGTCAGCGCCGCGAGGGCGTAGCGCTTCTCGCTGACGTCGGCGAGGGCGTCCTTCGAGTACAAGAATAGCTCATTGAGGTCGGTGGGTGAAAGCGCGTCCCCCGCCGTGAATCGGACAATCTGCTGCGAGGCGAGCACCTTCACGAAATCCCCCGGGCAAGGCTCGAACGTGAGCACAAGACGATGGTTGCAACCATGGTAGCGAGGGCGTTTGTCGTCGACACGTTGACGTCGATGATAGCCCCTTTCGGCAGCAATCGCACCACGCGCGACGTCGTCGCCTGATTCAGCCCCGGCTTGGCGTCCATGTTCCCGTCGAACAGCAATCGCGCTTGTTTTTTGGCGATGGTGTCGAGGGTGCCGGTCACCTCCATCGCCCAATCATCGAGGATGCCCCCGGCGCTGACCCGGGCGGTGATGGTCGCCGCCGCTGACGTGGCCGGCGTCGTGATGACCGCGAGCGTGTCGACGAGCATGTTCACGGGCACAACGAACCGCGCCGTTCGACGAGCTGCAGGCGTCCCGTTGATGAGGCCCTGGAACGTGAAGATGAGCGGGGCATATCCGGGCAGTCGCCGGTTGTCGGTTCGCATCAGCGTCAACGACGACGATGTCAGCGCGTTCAGGTCTGCCGCGAGGATGGTTGAGCCGTTGGCGACGGTCATGTCTGAGTCTCTTTCTTGTTCGTCCACGTCCCGCCGGCCTGGACGTCGGCGCTCTCGACAATGGCCCGGCCCATACTGCTCACGGTCACCTCGAGGTCCAGCTCGGTCGCGCGCACGTTCAGGGTCGCGCGAACGCTGCGAGCGGTGAGCGTTGCCCAGTTGGTCGTGCCCCAAAGGTCCGTCTCGATGACGGTGTCCCCGTTGACGGTCGTTGACTTGCCGGTGTCGACCACCCCATTCCCGCAGACGCTCACAGGGGCCCCGCCATTGGCCGCTGAGATTGAGACCCGACGCACCAGCGGGTTCTCTTGTGGGCCTGACTGCACGCGCCCACAGAGCGCCCCGGCAATGTCGTTGGCGACGAGGTCTGAGAAATCCCGCAGGCCCTTGGTGTGGATTGCGTAAATGCCGGTGCGACTGATGATGAGGTCTTCCCCGTCGCGCGTGCGCAACGTCCCAACGACGTTCAGCGGGTTCGCGGCGAGGCCGGTGTACCAGAACGACGTCGTGCCCTCGTTGAGATCGACGGCGACTGCGTATTTTCGGTCGGACCCGAACCCGACGAGCACGCCGAACGAGGTGGGAAAGACTCGCCCGAACTGGCGAACGTCCATCACGTCGATGGGGCGCGTCAGTTTTCGGCGGCCTTGGTACGACGAGAACCCAATCTCGCGGGAGTTCCCGCCGTTCAGCACCGTCACCCCGTCGACGGTGAGGGCGACGACACCGAACGGAGTTGAACAGGCACCACCAGGCCGAGAGGTGAGCACTTGCGGGACCAGCGAGATGAACCCGGCGACACTCTGCCCCTGCCCCAGGGCATCCGCCGCCATCGAGTAGGCCCCGGCCGGAGTGAACATCCACAGGGCGCCGTCGGGCCCTTGCGTGATGGCATGAACCGTCGCCGGCAGCGGGATGTTATTGCCCCCGACGTAGGTTCGAGGGTCGAGGGTGGGGTCGTTGAAATAGACGATGGACCCCTGCGCAATCGGCATCCGGTCACCGAACGAGCAAATATGCCCCGGCGGCACATCAAGCGCCGTCGTGTCGGGGTTCCTCGAGGGCGTCGCCACCGCAGGCATCGCCCCGCCACCGGGCAACCCGTACAACGGCGCCGACATCGACGGCGCGTTGATCATCAGCTGGTTGTTCACCATCGCATAACTGAAAACCGGCTGGTCGGGATGCGCCCCGAGGGCGAGGCGGTAGCGCTGGATCCATTCCTCGTCGGTGACGACCATCGTGACGAGTCCCGTCTCGCCGTCCTGGACGAAAAGGTAGTGCTCCATCTCTGATGACGACGGGACCAGCACCGAGAAACCGCCGACGAATTCGCCGTTCGTCACGCCAAACGACGACGACGACACCGACACGACGAACCCCCGCCGCGTCGACAATCGCCCGTTGTCGTTGACGACGTTGTGCCGCTCGAAGTTTCGCAGACTGATGGTGCTCATGGTTCAACCGCCCAGCAAGTATAGCGCCGTAACGCGCCAGATAGTGTCGGTGACTGCAGGGCAAACGATGGTCGTCGCCGTCGCCGCCGTGACCGATTTTATCGGCGCCGATGGTTCGAGGACTTCTTCGAGGGTGGTCCCGATGGCGCCAGCTGTACCGAACGAGAACGCGAGAGAACCGGGCAGGTTCGTCGTCGTCACCAGTGTAGGTGTAGTGCCGGCGAGGCCTGCGGTCACAAAAAATCGCTTGATGTTGATGCGCGTAAAAAGGTGAAACAGGCCCGCCGGGTTCGCGGGAATCGTCAACGTCACCGCCGTATTCACGGCCGCCGTCGCCGTCACGCAGAACGGCGCTGGTGCTGGGGTCGCGAGGATTGCGTAGTTAGATATCGATGCCCGCAGCGCCACCGTGAGCGAGCCCGAAGTGAAAGCCGACACGCGAACGCGAAACGAACGAAACCCAGACACGCCAACCATGACCTGCGTGTTGACGACGCCCGCGCCCGTGACGAGCGAAACCGTCACCGTGCCCACAAGGCCCGTCAACGCGAACCAGTTGACCCCATCGATGGTTCCTTCGAAGACGACGGTGCCCGTGAAGGCCGCGGCACGAAGGTCGACGGCGACGACGGTTTTCCCGTTGAGGTCACACGCCGTCGTCGCATTGAGTGCCGACACCGTCGCCGTCGCCGCGCGCGCGTCGGTGATGGTCTCGCCGGTGATGGCATCGAGCTGCCCCGCAAATGGGTTCCCGCGAACATCGAAAAGCTGAGTCATGATTCACCCGAGAATGTAGAGAACCTTATACGCCCCGCCGACGTTGTCACGGTCGTTGGAGCTTACCGTAATGAGCACGACACCAGCACCGCTGACGGCAGAAAACGTGACGTTACTGGCTTCAGGCTCGTTCTCGTCGGTTGGCACTGCGGCACCCCATGCGACAATAATCTTGCTCAATGCTGTAGCGCCAGCATCGACGACGGTGGCCGTCTGCTCCTGCAGCCCGAACGGGACCGTGATGGTTGCCGCCGTGAGCGATGCACCACCGCCGCTGGCCGAGATGGTAACCGGCCCACCCGCGCCGCCGTCGACGATGGAGATACCCGAGCCCGCCGTCAGCACCCGCTCTTGTGTCAGCGTCGCATTTGTCGAGAGGGTCACATAGGTGGCGTTCGTCGGGGCACCACCGCCGCCGCCAAGGTTGTCGAGGTCGACCTCGTTGGGCCCGAGGGTGCGCACTGAATACCCGCGCACCCGTAGCAGCGTGTTCGGGCCGCTGTTGCCGACGTAGTCACTTGTGTCGCACGAGATGAAGGCGACCCGGGAGTTATCCCCGACGCTGATTGAAACGTTATCGCCGAGCACGTTCATTATCGTGCCCTCGATGTCCGCCGACGCTGCGCCCGCGCCGATGGTGCTTCCACCTAGGCCGGTAATCAGCAGCAGTCCGTCGATGGATGACATTGCCCAGCGAGCGCTGTTGTCGTCGACGGCGAAGACGTTGTCGACCGAGTAAAGGTATAGGTTCTGCGCAAACATCCGCGCGTTGCGCGTTCCCAGCGACACGAACGAACCATGCCCGACGAGGTTGGTACAGGTTCCCGCCGATGCGTCGACGACGAGGTTTACGAGCCGAACGTAGGGAACGATTTCCGTTGACGCGAAAGCTGCGCTGAACTGCTCAGCGATGACGACCGTCGTCAACGTTGCACCGCTTTTGACGAGCACTTCGACGTTGACAATATCAACGGGGCATCCGTCGTTCAGTTCGGCACCTCTTGCATAAAAGAGGAACGGGACGGCGCCGTCGATGAGGAACCTGTACCGCTGCGCCCCGTCGACGCTGAACGCCCGCAGCCCGCCGGGGATGGTAAAGCCCGACGTGACGACGATGTCATCGCCGAGCTCGAGCACGCACGGCTGCCCGTCACGCAATCGCAGCGTGATGTTCCGCCTGATGTCATCGGCGCTGTAGACGATGGTCGCCCGTCGAACGATGCGGTCGACGTTCGGCCCAAATGCGCGGACCATCAGCGGTCACCGAGCAGGCTCGCCCGTCCGGTGCGCGCTTGTTGCGACATCGGCGATGCTCGTCCCTGCATCGCCCTGGTCTCCGGTGGTGGCAGACCCGGGCCCGCAGGGATTGCGGCGACGGCCCCCAGCTCGTCCAGGGCGCCGGCGCGCGCTTCGGGTGAGCCGAGGTCCTCGGGAGGTTCCCCGGCGAGCTGGCGGCGGATTGTGGCGCGATTGATGAGCATGCGTTCTCCCTCCGTCAGTTGTGGGACAGCGTGCCGTCAACGTTGCGGATCAAATTTTTGACGCCCGGAGTGTCCTTGCTTCGGTAAAGCTCGTTGTTGTCCTGCCGTCGGTACACATAGTAGATGTAGCCGAACATCTCATGGGGTCCGCTGACCAGTGGGTCACCACGGCCCCACGCGCTGCCGCGCATCCGGTCGGGGAGCGCTTTGACGTACGCCTCGGTGTCCTTCTCGCTGCCGCCGACGGGCATGTTGGTCGGTGTTCCGGTTTTCCCAACAGCTGGCTTGTCCTCGGCCGGGTCATTATCGGGGTCGCCGTCGCCAATCTTTCCGCCAACCTTGCGGCCCGAGACCATGCCGTCGTTGTTGTAGTCGGTGTCGCTGGCGTCTTCGAGGTCATCGAGGGCCGTTTGACGTTGGATGCCGGTGAACTTCGCCGCCTCGGCGGCCTGGTCGAACTCCTGCATGGTGAGCGCCTTCGTCCGCGCCTGTTGCCGGGCAAGGTCGCCCTCGGCCGCCGATGCAGCACCCGACAACCCGAGGCCACCGAGACCGGCGCGTGAGCGCTGGTCCATCGCGGCCTGGGCGTTGCGCGCGTCGATTTCCTGCGCCGCCGCTTGCCGTGCGCGCGCCAGCTCGTCCATGCCGTCGTCGCCCTTCGCGGCGAGCCCGGCTTCCATCTGCTTGTCTCGCGCGTCCTTGTCGCTGGCCTTCCCACTGGTGTACTGCACGCCCCCGCCCTGCCCCGCCGCCTCGGCCTGCGCGGCCTGGGCCTGCTCGTCGGCCCGCCGGCGCTCGTCCTCCCGCTTGTCGCTGCGAGTCCCGTCGATAGCTTTCGCTGGCTGCGTCGCACCCACCGGCCGCTCGGTGCTGGGCTTTGCGGGCATCCTCGATGCCGCCAGCCCGTCGAGGTCGTCGAAGGGACGCATCTGTGGGGGGAGCTTCGGTGGTTGTCGTCGAGTGTCAGGGCGAGGGATGGCCATGTGATGCGCTCCGGTTGGTGATGATGGTCGACAAGGCGCCGTTCAGTGGACGTGCTGCGAGTTGACGCCCCACGAGGAAGCTGCGGCGCTCGCGACGATGTAGAGCTCCGTGGTTGAGTTCATGATGAACTCGTCGAACTGTCCGCCGAGCACATGGCGTCCGCCGCTGGCGGAGAACGTCGCGTCAAACGTCGGGGCAGCTGCACCCCGGGGGACAATCTTGGTCGCCAGCACCACCCCCGCCGCGTTTGGGTTCACAACGCGCACCAAAACGTATGCGAGCAGGCCACCGTTGACGGTGACGTCGGGGAGCGTGACCTTGACCGGTGTCGTCCCGAGGACGGCGCTGCCGTCGGAAACGGCGCCTGCGTTGATGAAAATGCCGAACCCTGCGCGATTGACGAGAGACGTTGCCATGGTTGCTCCTAGCCTTCAGGCTGCGTTGGTTGTTGGTCGGGCATCGTCGGCGACGTCTCGCCGGTGTCTGGTTCGCTGCCCTCAATCTGGTCGCTGATGATGTTTTCGAGCAGCACCAAGTCGACGAAATCCGACTTGCGGCCCTGCGCGATGGCCCGCGACTTCGCCCGGGCGATGCTTTCACGTAGCGCCGGGATGCTGTAATCGTTGACGTTGATGTCGACGTCACCCGCTGCGAGGTAGGTGCGCACCGCGAGGTCCGCCGCCTGCTTTGCCACCGCGTTCGGGGCAGACTTCTGCGCCGTCGCGATGTCTTGCGCCCCGCCGACGCCGGCCTGGGCATTCTCGACGGCTTTCCCGACACGGACGTCGGTGCGGCGCTCCAACTCGCTGGCCGATTCTAGTCTGATGTTTTTGCCTTGCACATCGGCGCCGGTGAAGGTGAACACGTCGGCCGCATCCATGCGCGTAATCTCTGCCACCCGAGGGGCAGGGTAGAAAAGCTGGATGATGGCAAGGCACAGGCGCCAAGCATCGAGCACCATGTCCTCGAGCGACTTCAACGCGTCGCTGTTCTTCTGCGCGTCCAGCTCGTAGTACGCCTCGATTGCTCGCCCGCTCAGCGTCGGGGCAGCGCCGCCGCTGGTCACCTCGTTGAGGCCGACGACGTCGAACATGAAAGCTTTTGCGTCGTCGCGCAGCTTGTACAGGTCGAGGCCCACCGCGCCCAGTTCGACAGCGAATATCTTCGACCGCGCGTCGTCCATCTTGGGGTCGTAGTCGATGGTATTGGTGCGCGTGATGTCGATGGAATCCGCAAGGGGCTTCGGCATCGCAATCTGTGGGTTCGTCACCAGTCGCATCACCTTGATGGTGCGCGCGTGCGTCTCGTTCAGCAGCCGTTGAAGGTTGATGACGTCGGCAAGGGGAGTGATTCCGTAGGCGCTGTCTCGACGGAAGCGAATCTTCATCAGCGACAGGGGAAGCAACGACTCCTTGCGGTCGCCCTCGGTGTTGACGATGAGCGGGTACGCCTTGCGGACCACGATGACGGTGCCGATGATGACGGCGAAGACGCCCTCGGGGAACTTCCTCGAAGGCCGCACCCAGTACTCGTACCCGACGATTCCACAGACCGTCTCGCCGGCCGCGTTGACGTATTCGGTCTCCTCGGGGGGAAGGCCAGCAATCCCGCCAGCTTCCCACATCGCCGCGACTTCATCGGCACCGTAGTGATTCTCGAAAATGACCCACTTGGCGTCGTGCCAATCCTCTACGGGGTCGATCCAATAATCGTGGATGGTCAGACGAGCCCAACGAACCTCGCCGCGAACCTCGTCGGGCCACACCTTGACGCCGGCCGTGCCGTCCTGAAACGCATACTGCACGGCCTGGTGAATCTTGCTCGCCGTCTTCTGTTCCTGCGCGATGTAGTCAATGACGCGGTTGGTGATTTCCGTATTGTAAATGTCCTCGGGGTCGTCGGGTGTCGACGCCGTCGCGAGGGCGCTGCGGCGGTCTTTGTTGAGCAACGACGAGAACGTCGTCATCAGCCCTTGGCAGACGTTGATATGCGAACGGGGCACGTTCTCGTCGTCGAACCATGCGTCTTTCATGACCTGTCGACGCTGCCCGCTGTAGACGCCCCATTGACGCCCGCCGACGAACATCTCGCACAGCTCGCCCAGCTGCCGATAGGGGAGCGCGATGCGTTCCCCTTGGCGCTTGTGCTTGTTGAAATCTTCGAGAATCGACGACGTCAGCGGGAGGTCGGCCATCTCAGTCCTCGCTCATCAGCGCGTTCAGCGCATCCTGTCGCAGCTTGTAGCGCGCGAGCTTCTTTTGCCGCTCCATCTCACCCTCGTCGAGGGTGTCATCGGCGCTTTGCAGCTCGTCTTCAGACAACGCATCGGCAGCCATGCCACCGAGGACGCCGCCGAGGGATGACCCAAGGCCGAGCGTTGCCGCACCGAGAGCAGGCCCGCCGAGAAATCCGAGAGCACCAAGACCAGCCCCGGCGAGGCTCCCGATGGTCCCGCCGATGGCTCGATTGCCGGCTCCACCTTCGGCCTGCACCTGCGCAGCACGTTTCTCGGCTGCCGTCAACACCAAATCCTCGGGGGTCAATCGTCGCGCCATGTGGCCTCCTGATGCGGCATCGTTGCACATAACTGAGTACAGTGCTAGCTATGTAACATGTCTACCACCTCTGCCGCATCGACGGCTGATTCGGGCGCATCTTCGGTCTCGCCCACCGACACAGCGGACACCAGTGCCACTCAGGCCCCGGCGTCCACGCAGTCTCGCATGATGGCCCACATCGCCGCCAAGCGCGCCGCTGCAGCCACTGCAACCCCCCAGGCCCCGGGCTCACCCGCCGGCGAGCCTGCTTCATCGGGTGACTCACCGGTATCGTCACCGGGTAATGATGCCGCCGACAGCCCCGAGGGTGTCGACGCACCAGACGAACGCAAACAGGCCGACGTTGTCCCCATGGCAGCGTTCAAGGCTCGCATCGGGAAACTCAGCGACAACGTGAAAGCAGCGCGAGAGGAATCGGCTCGTCTCGCTCACGAGAATCAGCGGTACAGCACAGCTGCGCAGCTCCTGCAGGAGGAAAACGAACGCCTCCGTCAGCAGCTGCGTGAAGGTGTGCAGTACGACGCTCGTGACGAGGAGCTTGCTGACGTCAGGTTGTCGCAGAGAGCGAAGGAGCGCGCCGACGCCCTCGCCCAAGAACACGAAGCGAAACTGCGCGAGATGCAGCAGAACTTTGTGATGGAAGCCGAGCGCGAGCAAATCAAGGCGCGACTCTCGACGCAAATCGAGAGCGCGTTGGCCACGCATCGCCTTGCCAATCGCGCCGACGTCATCGCCGCCATGAAAGCGCGCCATGACCTCAGTGCCAGCGAGGCCGCGCGCTTGATTCATGAGCGGGAGGTCAAGCGGCTTGAGGCACTTGGCTACGCCCCTCGCCAGTCCGCCCCCGTCGCCAGCAACGCCCCCGTCGGGGCAAGGGCGCCCGGGGGAGCATCCGGCGGGACTGGTCGGTTTGCAAACAACGCCAGGGGAATGCTCGATTTCCTTGACGCTCGCCGTCAATCCTGACGACGAGAAACCACTTCTCTGAGGTTCTCAAATGGCTCTCGCAAACGTCACAATCAACAGCATCAGCGGCATCATTGCCGAGTTCGGCCCCGAGCGTTTCGTCAACACGATCAACAACATGTCCCCGCTCATCGGCAGCGGTGTCCTTGAGAAGGTCGAACAGGACGGCGAGGAACTCACCGTCACCGCCGACGTCGGTGAGTCGCCCGCGACCACCTACGCCCTGGATTTCGACAATCGGCCCAACGGCCAAACCACCACCCCCGTCAAGGCCCGCTTTGTGCCCACCATGGTCACCACGCGCGTCTCGCTGGGCAAGCAGGCCGCGCTTGGCAAGCTCGCCGACAAGGATCTGACCAAACTGCTTGACGCCAAACTTGACGCCTCGGCAAAGAGCGTTGCTCGTCACATCGGCCGTGGTCTGTACGCCGGCGCCGTCGTCCCCCAGGCCGTCGCCACCTGGTCCGGCACCGCTGCCGATTCCACGGTAACCATCTCGTTCCTCGACGTGTCGTTGTTTATTCCCGGCGCGTCGTACAATTTCGTCGATACGTCGTTGACCTTCTCTTACACCGTCCGGTGCCAGAGCAAGGTCGCTGCCGTCGTCGGAGCAAATTCAGCGAACGTAGCCGGTACGGTCACGTTCATCAATGACGTCATCAACCCCGCAACCGGTGCTGTCGTGGCCCTCGGCGCCACCGCCGTTGCAACCGACGACATCCTCGCCCTGCGCGGAACTTTCCCCGGTTTCGGTGGCAGCGCCACCGCCATTGCGGGCAAGCGCCTGAACTCGTTCGACGACATCGCCGGCAGCGGCGCGACGTCGTCGTTCGGCGGCATTTCGCCCGCCAACCTGCCCGGCTGGGTCGGCCAGACCATCGCCCTGTCTGCCGCGTATTCGCACGAAGCTGCGCTGCAGTTCGATGCGCGTATCACGCAGTACTCGGGTGAGCAGTTCACCGATGCGCTGATGTCGCCACAGGTCGCCGCCGCGCACCGCATCCAGGCCGGTGCGATGGGTGCTGTTTTCGGTATGTCGATCCAGCCGACGGCGCAGCGCCCGCAGCCCCTTGGCGCGCGTGCTGACAAGTACGGCGACGTGCGCAGCTCGGGCCTCGACCTTGCCGGTCGTCCGGTGTTGATTGACCCGAACTGCCCGCAGACAATCGTGGTGTTCCACAACCGTGACCATGCGAAGCTCGGATGCTGGTCCGAGATGGCCCCCGAGGAGCTGACCGAGCTGGGTGGCGTGGTCGTCACCAACCGCACCACGCTGAGCATGGATGCCGACTTCACCGGCTCCTATCAGCTGTACTGCGCCAAGCGCGGCGCCATCGGCGTGATGACCGGCCTCACCGGTCTCTGAGCAACCGCCCCGGCCCCGTTGACGACGACGGGGCCGGGTTCTCTAATGGAAAACCATGAATCAGCCTACAACTTCCAATGGCGTGATCGTGCCTCTTTGGCTGGTCTCCATTGTCGGTGCCATCGCCGTCGCCAGCTCCCTCGTCATCGCGCAATCCATCACCAGCGTTCGTGACACGACGCTCGTGTTGAACGAAAAGGTGCAAGTCCTCGAAGCTGCGAGCGCCGAGCGGTCGCAGATTCTTACGCAGCTGGGCAGCATCTGCGCCAAACTCGACGCCCTGCGCGCCGACGTGAACCGCCTCGACGAGGCAAACACTCGCAACCGTCCACGCTGAGAGGCCCACCATGCCCGCCGCCGTCCTTGCCATGATTCCCGTCATCCTCGCCGCCCTGGTCACCGCCTGCGGATTGGCGCTCATCGCTGGCCCCCTGGTTATCCCGCTGTGGGCCGCACACATGGACGAGGCCCGACGTCGACAAATCGTCGCCGCCGTCAAAGGCGCGAACGACGCCCTGGGGCCATTCATACGCGCGACACCCACCGACATCGACGACCGCATCCTCGACGTGAGTGATATGGTCGTTCGCGAGCTGGGCGCCATTGGGGTCAAAAACGCGGTGAAGGTCAAGGCCATCAGCAAGGCCGTCGTCACCAAGTCGGCCCCGTCGCTCACCGTCGTCGTCGAGGCCAAGTGATGGACCTCGCCGCCATGAACGAGGACCCCGACCTTCACCACACGCCGTTCGGCCGCGTGCTCGTCTCGCGTGCTCACGGTGGTGGGGTCCCGATGTGCTCGATTGAGCACGCCGCCAGCAGCATGCCGATTGTCGTTGGCCTCCTCCGCGACGGCGCCGGCGTCTTCGACGGATTGCATGGCAAACGCCAGTGGGAAGCATGGCACGTCCTCGACAAGGCCGAGCGTCATCGCATCCGCGAGGAGATGCAGCAGGAGCTTTCCCTTGAAGACCACCGCGCCGACTTTCGCCGCGAAATCAACAAGAGTCTCGCCCGCGTCGTCGATGGCCGTGACCTGCTCGCCGCTGCGATGGCCCTGCCAAAACACCGAGGCCGCCGATGACAGTCACACTCGCCCAGGCCATCGTTCGCGTTCGATTTCTTCTCGACGACAAGGACAACAACCCGCTGATTTCTGATGCCGAAATCACGACGGCGTTGCAGGTCGCGCAGGAGGAGGTTTGGCAGAGCGTCGTCGACAGTGGCGCAAACATCTACTACCAGTCGGCCGACGTTTCGTCCTCGTCGGCCGGTGTTATCTCGCTCGCGTCCATCACCCCGTTGAAAATCGCGAACGTCGCCCTGGTCGTCGGCAATGGCGTCCTGCAGGTTCCGCCCTGCCGCGTGTTTGATGGGTTCGCAAACGTCACATCGGTACAGCCCTGCCGCGTGCAGTACGTCCCGCGCGCGGCGTTCCCGGCGCTGTCGTCGGACCCGTTCATCTGGTCGCAAGCGTCCATCTCGTTGACGACGCTGGACCAGCTCCTGTGCCACACCGCCGCGTCGATGTGCTGGGTCAAAACCGGCGAGCCCCCGTTGTCGTCGATGGAGAAGCGCCGCGCCGAGCTGCAGGCTTCCTGCACTTCGACCATCAACCTGCCGGGCTGGTCGGCGACGCCGCTGACCCTCGGGGTCGTGCGCGACTCTGGCATTTTTTGGCGTCGTTCGGCCCATGACCAAATCCAACTTGTGAACGGGTGACTCATGTCTCGCGCATCTCGAACCGCTGAAATCCTCGCCGCCGCTGGCCTCGTTCCCCTGCAACTCGAACAGGAGCGCATCCGCGCCGGCCGCGACGCTGCACGGTCGACGGCGCTTGCCTCGCTTCTGCCCGCCCTGATTGACACTGGCGCCGGCATCGCAGGCAGGGTCGCCCAGGCCGACCTCGCCGAGCGCAAGTTCAACGCCGACGTCGAAGCCCGCAAGGCCCGCGACGCTGGGCTCGTCGAGTCTCGTAACGCCCGCACCGCCGCCGAGGCTGCCCGCACCGCTGCCGAGATGGCGAAGGTCAACGCGAAGGCCGAGGCCGACAGGTCGAAGGCCGCCGTGGAGGCCCGCTCAACAAACATCGCCGGCGCGGCATCGGACACCGAGAGCCTCATCTCTCGCCCTGGTGGTGTCTCGCAGGCAGAGCTCGAGCGTGTCGCCGTTGCCCGGGGTCTGCCGGCATCCGACTGGCGCACGGTCCTGATGGCCCGCGATACCGCCGTCGATGAGACCGCCGCTCTCGCCGCCAAGGCCCGACAGGGTGAGGCCGCCGCCAAGCTCGCCGAACGCAAGGCCGCGGCCCCGCTCGGTGGTGGTGCAAAGCAGCCGAGCCACGATGCTGCGATGCGGTCCGAGAAGCTGCGTCTCGAAGTCGCACGCCTGCGCAACGAGGCCGCCGGTGGACCCGGGTCTTCTCGCGACAACGCCGCTACAGCGGTTGGTGAGAAGCGACGTCAACAAGTCCTCGAGGTGGAAAACTTCACCAGCAACATCGACCGCAACATCGACGCCATCAAGGAGCAAATCGACAAAACCGGCACCTTTGAACTCACCGGCCCCGAGGGGGCTGTCATGGACCGCCGCCTCACTGAAATCGCGACTGACCTCGCCAAGCTCGCCGACCCCGGCAGCGTCGCACGAAGCGATGAGGTCAAGTTGATGAGGCAGGGCCTCGTTGATAGCGGATTCCTCGGTCTCGCTACTCGCAACGAGACCGCGAAGGCTGTCCTCGATGCGCTGAAGGGTGATGTCAAGCAGCGCCGATCCGCCGCGTACCTCTCGCGCGGGTTGGATTTACCCGACGGTGCAGCCCCCGCCGCCGCAGTGCCCGTCGCCACCAAGCCTGTCAGCGAAATGACTGACGAAGAGTTCGCCGCATATGAAGCTGCAGTCAAAGCGAGGAAAAAATGAACCCTGACGACGAGCTTGCGCTTATTGAAATCGAAAAAGAGCGACGCCGTCGGGCAAAGCTCGCCGCAGCCGTACCCACCGCCGCCGTCTCTGACGCAGGCAAGGAAGGCCGCGACGAGGAGCTGCGGCGTCGCATCGAGGCCCGCCCGTTCTACGAGCAGAGCTTCGCCACAGGTGCCAAGCAAGGCGTCACCGCTTCGTTCGGCGACGAACTGGCCGGCGCTGCCGGCGCCCTGGGCAACGTCTACGGGCGAGCCCGCGACGCTCTCACCGGGTTCGAGCCCGTCGAGTCCGACGGGTTCATGGAATCCGCGCGCCGCGCCTACCGCGAGGCCCGCGACGAGGAGCGCAAGCGTCTCGATGAGTCCCGCGCCGCCGAGCCGCTGAAAACCGGAGCCGGGCAGGTCCTCTCCTCGTTGCTCCTGCCCGCTGGGGCCGCAGGAAAAGTCAAAGACCTCGGGAAGGCCGTGCTCACCGGCATCGGTGTCGGTGGACTGCAGGGCGTCGTGACCGGCGCAGGTGAATCCAAGACCCTCGAACCGCAGGAGCTCGTCGGAGAGATGACGAAGACCGGGCTCATGAGCGCCCTCACAGGTGGAGCTGCTCCCGCAGCCGTGCAAATGGCCCGCAGCGCCGCCCCCGCCGTCGCGTCGTTGCTGTCGAAGCCCCTCACCGAGATGGGCAAGGGTGCCGACATCGCCCGCCTTGCGACGACGAAAGGCGCGACCGGCGCGAACATCGAGGGCCTGAAAATCGTCAAGCTAGTCGAAGGCAGGGCTACGAACAGGCCGCCGGTCAAGGGTGGGGTCCCCGAGGCCGCGCGCATTATGCGCGAGTATGGAATGGCTCCGAAAGCGTCGACGACGACGGCGCTGAACGAGGCCGCAACCGAGACCCGCGAGACCGTGAGCCAGGCCAAGGAAATGCTGATGCAGCAGGCCGACCAGGCCGGCGCCAGCGTGACGTCTCTGCAGCTCGCCGAGGGACTCCGCAAGCGAGCCCGCGAGTTCCTCGCGTACAACGACGCAAACGCCCCAACGGCAGAGCTGATGTTCGCCAAGGCCGACGAGGTCGCTGGCGAGGGAAAAACGTATTCGCTGCTAGACATGCAGCGGAAAGCGAACATCACCGGCAGGCTCGCGGGCGACTGGACGAAATCGAAGGCCGCGAACGAGTCGGTACAGGAGTACGTTCGCGCCATGCGAGACGTCACCGACGACGCCGCTGACGCCGCCTTGTTTGGTGTGCCTCCGTCAGAGGTGTCGACGATGGTCGCTCGCCTTCGAGGAAGCCCGGGACCGAAAGGTGCGAAAGACCTCTATCAGGAGTTGCGCAAGGCCGAGCAGGTCGCCTACCTCGTCGAGGAGCAGACCGCCGAGAGTCTGGGCCGCGCCGCCGGCGGCCGCTTGGTCGGACTCCGCGAGGCCGAGGTCGCGAAGGCAGGCGAGGCTATGGCCGGACCCGTCGGTGGTGCCGCCGCCGTCGGTGCATTCAAGCTCGGCAGCGCTCGCGGCTCACAAGTGCGAGCGACGGGGAAGGAGGCCGCCGCCGCCCTCGGGGAGCGCTTGGGCAACCTCTCCCGCGCCGCCGAGGCCCCGGCGAGCGCTGCGTCGGCTCGTGCCGCCGGTGCCATTACCTCGGCCGTTCGAGGCGCAGGCGAGGCCAAATACCGCGCGCCGATGTCGCCCGATGACCAGGCCTTCGCCGAGGACCTGCGGCGCCGAGGCATGTCCGAGGACGAGATTGCGAGCATCCTCGGGCTGAGTCAGCGCAGCGCGGCCCTCGATGAACTGCGTTGACGTCGACGACGCAGGCCCGTAACCTCGGGTGACGGGCCGTCGTGGGTCTGGGTTTTGTGTGTTCGGCAGGCGCCACCTTTCGCGGGGTGGCGTTTGTTTTTTGTGCGCGCGGTCACAACGCAGCCTGCACAATGTCGCACCCGATGCACGCAAAACGGCTTTGCAAAGCCCCAGAAAAAAAACATCACCACCATGCTTGACAGCATGTCGCAGCTGCGACATAGTGGGCTCACGGCGCACGACACACACCGCCGTAACAGGAGCCACGACCATGACCAGCATCATCATCAGCACCATCCGCCCCACCACCACTGGCGTCCGCAGCGCACTTGACGTCACTGTTACCGTCAACGGCATCGAGGGTGAGGCCACCGTCGCTCCCGACGGAATCAACGGTGGCTACGCCGTCTACGGCGACGACGTAACTATGTGGCTCTCCGGCAACCTGTGCCGCCTGCCGCGTGACGTCATCGCCGAAATCGCCGCCGAGGTCTGCGCTGCCGCCGAGGCTTGCTGATTTGCCCTTCCCACAACCTGACCAGCATTCCCCGGTGAGCCCGGGGTTTTGGCGTGCCGGACCACGACACACCGCCGGCGAGGAGAACACATGGACCTGCCCGACTTTGACGTTTTGCTCCCCGACCCCGCGCGCGGTCGACACCTCGACGAGGACAACAGCGCCCTCGATGCCGTCCTCGATGGCATGACCCTCAGCGAGCTCGTCGACTGGATCCGCGACAACCGCGTCGCCCGCGAGGCCTTCGAGGCCGACTTCGCCGATGCCATCGCCGACTACTTGGCGGATGTGTGACTACCGTGACGCGCCATGGGCGCGCGGGCTGGGTCGTCGCTGTCGACGGTGTCCCCGTCGTCGTCGGTGTGTCTGCTGCCGGGGCCCTTGCGGCGTTCAGTGTGCTGCGAGGGGGTGGCCGATGATTTACGCCATCGAGAGCACGCAGGGCCTCGTCCGCATCGCCGCAGGGTGGCCCTCGGTGGCGAGCTCGGGCTGGGATGCGAGCACCTGGAAGACCAACCCCGGCGCCCAGCGCGCGCTGAGCGGGGCTGTGCGCGTCGCTGCGCGCGCAGTCGACGAGACGCAGGGGAGCGTCGCCCGCACCGCCCTAGACCTGCTCACCGGCGCTTGCGTCGTGGTGTGCGATGACGACGCTCACGCCCGACACGCCGCTACGCTCGCGCTGCGGGGCCGAGTCGACGCCCGCCGCCGCACCCTGATCGCTGGCCTCGCCGCCGTCGTCGACGCTGCCCTGCTCGTCGGGCCCGGGGCAACCATCGACGGCACGGCGTGGACGCCTGAGATGTGCCTCGCGCGCATCGAGCGAGAGGTGCTGCACGTCATCGACCAGTGCGACCTCGACGCCGAGGTCGGTGCGGGATGGGCCGACGAGGGCATGCTCCGCGCCTGGGTGGCGGACCGGCAGCGTCGGCACCGCGAGCGATAGCTTCAAGGTTTCCCCGTCGACTTCGACGCGACGGGGAGAATGGTTGCCCTGCAGCATTCCGCTGCAGGGGTAACGACCGAAACGGGGGGCGCTTGGATTCGCCACCCGTCGACGAGCAAGGCGCACCGATATCGGTGGCTCGTCCTGATGAGGACGCCTGAAGGAGCACGCATGGCCAAGAAAAAACCGAAACGAAACACGACGCTGGCGCAGGCCTCGATAATGATGGGCGTCGACCGAAAAACCATCGCCCGCTGGTGTCGCTCTGGCGCGCCACACGACCAGGTCGCATGCCCGACGACGCCCGCCGGGTTCATGTTCTACTGCAACGTCGCTGAGATGCGCTTATGGCGTGCGTCGAAGCCCGAGGGGAACCGAACCGCATTTATCAACTACGGCGCCGTCGACGGTGACGCATGAGCAGCCTCAACCGCAAAGGCGCCCACGATGCGCTGGTGCGCGGGACGTTCCTCGACCGCCTGGAGTTCGAGCAGCTCGCCCACGACCTCGTCGATGACCTCTGCAACGTGACCGACGTCATCGCCAAACAATGCGCCGCGCAGACTCACGCCTACATCGACCGCCCCCGCCCCTCGACGTCGCCCCCGCCGTCGAACGAAACCGAGAAGGAAACCCTGCAAACCCGCCGCGTCGCCGCCCTCGAATCCATCGCCCTCGCCCTCACGACCATCGCAAAAAAGGACACCTGAACATGCACACATCAACCGAGACCATCACCCCGACCACCGCCGCCGCCTACCTCGAACGCAACACAGCGAACCGCACCCTGAAATCCAAACACGTCGAAGCCCTGGCCGAGTCCATGATTGCAGGCCACTGGCAATGCACTCACGAGGGGATTGCGTTTGCCAAGGACGGCAGTCTCATTGACGGGCAGCACCGACTCTCCGCCGTCATCAAAAGCGGTGTGAGCATCACGTCGCTGGTGTTTCGCGACTGCGAGGCCGGCACCTTCCACGTCATCGGTGACGCAAGCCGACGCACCGCCGCCGACGTGCTACACCTGGCCGGTGAGCTGAACACGAACAAGCTTGCCGCCGCCGCAAACTTCGCAGTCGTCGGATACGCCGCCCGCCATGCGTCAAAGACTGAGGTCGCCATGTTTGTGGCCGGAAAGCATGGCGCATTGCTGCGTCAAATGGTCCTCGGCGACGTCATACCGAGCGCAGTTATCGGCGCCCTGTCTCGTGCAGTCCGCGCCGCCGTCATCAACGAGGCCGCTGCCTTGAAGTTCTGCGACGAATACCGCCGTGGCTCATGGGACGGCCCAGACTCGGCGACGTGCATCCTGCGGTTGTCCAATGACCGCAACAGCCGCCGGGGACGAGCGCAGTACCCCTATGCCGTTCGCGCCATCATGCTGTTCGCCACCGGCCAAAATGTTGCCCGCCTCTACGCCGCTACCGAAGACTTCAAGGTGCTGTCATGAAATCAAAGAAGGGGACGACGTCAGCTGTCAAAACGACATACCAGCGAAACGGCAGAGGGGCAGGAACGACGCCGTCAAACCTTCTCGATGCAATCAACGCTCTGCCAAAACCAACAAAGAAAGAAACACCATGACCATCACCATTCACGCCGACCTCGCCCAGGGCACGCAGGAATGGCTGCAGGCTCGATGCGGTCTGCTCACCGCGAGCCAGATGAAGCTCGTTCTCACCCCTGGGCGGTTGAAGCCCGCCGACAACGACAAGTCCCGCGCTCACCTGTACGAGCTGCTCGCCCAGCGTGTCACGCAGTACGTCGAACCTGCGTTCGTCAGCGACGACATGTTGCGAGGGCAGACCGACGAGGGTGAGGCCCTCGACATTTACGAGGAAAACTACGCGCCCATCGAGCGCGTCGGGCTCATCACCAACGACCGCTGGGGTTTCCCTATCGGCTACAGCCCCGACGCCCTTGTCGGGGTCGACGGGCTCGTCGAGGTCAAATCGCGGCGAGGCAAATACCAGGTGCAGACGATTCTCTCGAACGCCATGCCCGACGACTACCTGCTGCAGGTGCAGACCGGCCTGCTCGTCAGCGAGCGCAGCTGGGTCGACTTCGTTTCGTTTTCCGCCGGTCTCCCGATGCTGACCCTGCGCATCTATCCAGACCCGGTCATTCATGCCGCCATCGTCGAGGCCGCTGCGGCGTTCCATGTCCGTCTCGACGAGGAGTATCAGCGCATCGTCGAGGCCATGAGCTCCCCCGATTTCCGCCTCATCCCCACCGAGCGAAAGGACGACGGCATCAATATCTGAGCAACGAGACAGCACACACCAACGACCACCAGGAGCACGCACCATGACCACCAGCAACAGCAACAGCATCGACGTCGGGGCCACCATCGCGCCCAAATCCGACCAGCTGAACGCCGACGACCTTATCGTCGGCCCTCGAACCATCACCCTCAACGCCGTCAAGGCCCGCGCCAGCACCGGGCAGGGAGACCAACCCATCGCGTTGTGCTTCGACGGCGACAACGGCAAACCGTACCTCCCGTGCAAGTCCATGCGCCGCGTCCTCGTCCACGTCTGGGGCCGCGACGGTGGCGCCTACGTCGGTCGCTCGATGACGCTGTTCCGCGACGAGGCCGTCGTCTTC
>Ga0315294_10001706_pt1 | contig 24017 bp, 21 predicted proteins | sample YL17G13_40_MG_FD_203626 | JGI IMG/M metagenome (GOLD analysis project Ga0315294, IMG submission 203626) | Sediment microbial communities from Yellowstone Lake, YNP, Wyoming, USA - YL17G13_40 | ecosystem: Environmental > Aquatic > Freshwater > Lake > Sediment | place: USA: Wyoming | collected...
TCCTTTGTCTCAATCAGATAGCTTGAAAAACGGCTTTCAATAATCTTGTCTCTGAGCATAGCCGCAAAAAGTATGGTCCCGCTGATAATATCCAAACCAAGTGCAGAGTAGGTTTGTGCACGGTATGGGTCGTAAACTCGGGCAATAACCTTTGGCACATTAAATATCCTTTTTGCAACTTGCGCCGAAACCAGGTTGGTGTTGTCTCCATTGGTTACCGCACAGAAAGCATCTGCTTTTTCAATGCCTGCCTGTTTTAACAGACCCAAGTCAAAGCCATTGCCTACCACAGTCAGACCGTTAAAAGTGCCTCCCAGACGTTCGAAAGAGACAGGGTTCTTATCAACAATCACGACATTATGGCCTTCGCCGGTTAATAGTTTGGCTAACTCCGAGCCAACCCTGCCGCATCCTACTATTATCACATACATTCTGGCCTCTCTATAAATCCTAAATTATTTTGCTATCGGGATAAAATAAACCAATTTTAGAAACTATTGTAATCTTAAACTTGTAACTTGTAAATTGAAAATCAAAAATCACTCACGCCACGTCAGCCAGTCCCAGTGTGTCGCCGAACTTGCCCAATAGCGCCTGGCGAATATTTTTGTGCTCCGGCGTCACTAATATTGGGTCCTGCAAAACAAGGTCAAATGCGGTTTTTCTTGCCATAATAAGCAGCTCATAATCATCAATGATATTTGCAATTTTCAAATCAGGCAGGCCGTGCTGCCGGGTGCTGAACAGTTCCCCAGGCCCACGGAGGCGCAAGTCATGCTCAGCTATCTCGAAACCATCGTTGCTTCTGGTCATTATTTCCAGCCTGTTTTTAGCAAGCTCATTTTCAGTTTCTGCAAACAAAAGACAATACGACTTGGCCTCTCCTCTGCCGATACGTCCCCGCAACTGGTGTAGTTGCGCAAGGCCGAATCTATCCGCATCCTCGATGACCATTATCGTTGCGTTGGGGACATCCACCCCAACTTCTATCACCACGGTTGAGACCAGCACATTGTTTTTTCCCCCGCGAAATTCCGACATAATCCGCTGCTTTTTTGCAGCTGGCATCTGGCCGTGCAGAAGCTCAACAGTGAATTCAGGGAAGACCTCCGTGCGCAGCGTTCTCCACTCATCGGTTGCCGCTTTGATATCATCATTTTCCTCTATTGCAGTAATCCGTGGATAGACAAAATACGCCTGTTTCTTTGCCCTCAGGCGCTCGCGGATAAACTCGTATGCCTTCTGCCGGTTTTCCTTATCGACCCAGCGGGTGATGACGACACCTCTGCCCGGCGGCGAGTGCCTGATAACCGAGACATCTAGGTCTCCAAAAGCTGTCATTGCCAGCGTCCGCGGGATAGGCGTAGCTGTCATGACAAGGCAGTGCGGCGTGGTCTGTTTTCGTAATTGCGCGCGCTGGTCAACCCCGAATTTATGCTGCTCGTCAATCACCACCAGACCAAGCCTTTTAAATTCCACATCTCTTTGCAGCAGCGCCACCGTCCCTACCACAATATCAATCTGGCCTTTGCCGATTTTGTCCATAAGCTCAGTTCTTTTTTTGCCTATCAGTCCGCCGGTCAGCAGAACCCTTCTTACTTCGCTGTTTTTCAAGTACCTTTCGATATTTAAGAAATGCTGGCCAGCCAGAATCTCCGTAGGTGCCATAATCGCGACCTGTGTCTTATTGGCAATTGCCAATAGAGCCGCATAAAGTGCCACTACTGTTTTGCCCGAGCCCACGTCCCCCTGCAGCAGACGGTTCATCGGCTCAGCTCTTTTCATATCAGCCGCGATTTGCTCAATGCAATTGTTCTGGTCTTCGGTGAGCAAGAATGGAAACCGTCTTCTGATTCGCCTGTCAATTTTCTCATTGCAGTTCATCCGTACTGCTTCGGAGAAGTGCTTGCACCTGTACCGCCGCAGTGCCAGCCCGAGCTGCATCAGAAACAGCTCGTCGTACTTTAGCCGCCGTTTTGCCGCAGCCAGTTTCTCATCATCGGGCGGCAGATGTATCCAGGCAAAAGCATCCTTTCTGCTGACAAGATGTGTTTTCTTGAGAAAGCCCTCGTCATAGAACTCATTTACAAGCCCATCTAAGTTACCAAGAACAGGTCTGATTATCCGCTTGATTTGCATGCTGCTTAATTTGCCGCTTGCCGGATAAACCCCGCCGCTGAAATACTCGCTCGGCTCAAGACTTGTTTTCTCCAGTACGAGGAATTTCGGATTGGTCAATTGCAGCTGGTGTTTGTATAAAGCAGCTTTTCCTGAAGCCATTATTACTTGGCCAGGCTTTAGCTTGTCCCGCAGAAATCCGCCGTGGAACCAGACGACTCTGCACGCGCCCGTATCATCAGCGAGCATCGCCTCAAAAAACGCCGGCCTGCGGAAAATATGATAGTCCGTTGACTCCACCAGGCCGACTATAGTGGCCGTTTGTCCCTCCTGCATTTGATTTATCTTTATGGCCTGTGGCGCAAAGACCCAATCTCGCGGAAAATATTCCAACAAGTCCCCAACCGTCCTTACCCCCAGCTGGGAAAAGATTACAGCTCTGGCCGGCCCGACACCTTTTAAGAATTGGACCGGCATGGAAAGAGTTAAATTATCCTGTGCTTTTCTGCTTACCGACTCCATTTACTTTCCAGCCGTTGTTCCTGCGCAAAAGGATGCCCCCATTATTGCTCAAAACCATACGTCCCTACCAGCCTGACAAAGCGAACGTCACAGATTGCTTTTTTAGTGATTTTTCCTGCGATTTTTTTGCAGGCAACAAGCTCCTGTACGCCGCTGTAGCCGATTGGGGCGACCAAAACACCGTCATCGGCGAGCTGTCTTATTAGCGGGCGCGGAATTTCAGGTACCGCTGCGGTAATCATAATCCTGTCAAAACTTCTTTCTACAGGCCAGCCGCAGCTGCCGTCGCCGATATAGAATTCTACATTTGTGATGCCTAATCTGCCCAGCACGGTTTGTGCCGACTCCGATAGCTCGGCGAATCTCTCTATCGTATAAACTTTTTTTGCCAGCCTGCATAGAACAGCGGTCTGATATCCACTTCCTGTGCCGACTTCCAAAACCTCACAATCGGGATCGAGCTGCAGTTGCTGTGTCATAAGGGCAACAATATAAGGCTGGGAAATGGTCTGTCCAATCCCGATAGGCAGCGGGCCGTCCGCATAAGACTGCCACTTATATGCCTCCGGCACAAATTCTTCCCGTCGAACCTCACCCATCACCCGCAGCACATCGGGGTTGGTTATGTCCCTGCCTTGCAGGTCAAACCTGAGCATCTGCTCTCTGTCTTTGGCGAATTTATCTTTGTTCTTCGGGCTGTCCACAAATGTAATAATCGCTTCCGGATAGCCATTTTGCAAATCAATTTTTGGCACCGGTTAAGTTCGTTGCTATTATCCCCTCAAGTGGTAAAATACTGTCATAACGCAGATGAGTGAAGGAGCTCATTTTATGACTACCCAGCCGGAATTTAGGCGATATCTTGTAAATATCGATTCGATTTCGACGCGCCAGCTTTTTACGGATTGTCTGGTAATCGGGGCCGGCATCGCGGGCCTGCGCGCCGCTATCGAAGCAGCCGGCCATCGCAACGTTATCATCGCCTGCAAGGATACCCTGCAAAACAGCAACACCTGGCATGCCCAGGGCGGTATCGCCGTAGTACTGAATAAAACAGACACGTTTGAATCCCACATAACCGATACGCTTGACACCGGCTGTGGTCTGAGCGACCGCAAAGTTACTGAGCTGGTTGTTCGCCAGGGACCGCAGCTTATCGAGCAGCTGCTTGGCTGGGGTGCTGAGTTTGATATGGTCAATGGCCGTATTACCACTACGCTGGAGGGCGGCCACTCTCACCCTCGCGTCGCCCATGCTCACGGTGATGAGACTGGTCGAATAATTGCAGAGGTGCTGATAAAAAAGGTAAAGGACAATCCCAGCATAAGAGTGACGGAAGGGTTTTTTGCAATCGACCTGCTCACCAACCACAATGACGAATGCGTAGGAGTTGTTGGCTGTGACAAACGGGGTGAGCCCCAGATAATCTGGTCGGCAACTACAATCCTGGCAACCGGAGGAACAGGCCAGCTTTATCGTGAGACCACCAATCCCGAAGTTGCAACCGGTGACGGTATTGCTATGGCCTACAGGGCCGGTGCCGTGCTGCAGGACCTGGAGTTTATGCAGTTTCATCCCACCACGCTTTATATCGCAGGCGCCTCACGGGCCCTGATTACCGAAACGCTGCGTGGAGAGGGCGCTATCCTTTTGGATAGTCAGGGCTATGCGTTTATGAAAGATTATCACGAAGCTGCTGAGCTTGCGCCGCGTGATGTGGTCAGCCGCGCCATTCTGAGCCAGATGCTGAAAACCAAATCAACACATGTTTATCTTGACCTCCGGCACTTTGACAAGGAACGTTTTGCAAAAAGATTTCCCCTGATTAACGAAATATGCGATAGCTTCGACATAGACATAAAGCAGGACCTGATTCCAGTCAGGCCCAGCGCGCACTATATGATTGGTGGTGTGAAGACTGATATTTTAGCCAAAACAACTCTCGGAAATCTTTACGCTTGCGGCGAGATAGCTTCTGCCGGCCTGCACGGCGCAAATCGGCTCGGCAGCAATTCGCTGCTTGAGGGACTGGTCTTCGGCAAAATAGCCGGCCAGGAGGCTTCTAATCGCCCAGGGGCAGGTGTTTCTCATATCAAGCATCCGCTGATAAAATTTCAGGTATCGCATTCAAACCGCACCCGTTTGGATACTGTTGATGTCAGAAACTCGCTTCGTGCCCTTATGTGGCGAAATGTCGGCATTACCAGAACTGCCCAGCCTCTTGCAGAGGCCCAGGAGATTATTAGATTTTGGCAGCGGTATGTGATGGATAAGACCTTTGATTCACCCGCAGGCTGGGAATGCCAGAATATGCTCACCGTAAGTCTGCTGATGGCTCGCTCTGCCCAGGAGCGGGCAGAAAGCCGGGGGGTTCATTTCAGAAGCGATTTCCCGGATACCGACGATGGGCAATTTAAAAGACATATCGAAATCTCTCGTGGAAAATAACGCAAACTTTTGCTATAATACCCGGTAGTTTTTATCAGAAGCATCAATTATCAATTTAAAAGAGTGGGTCGGGCAGTCGCTGGCCGAATTTCGGCCGGAGGAAAGTCCGAGCAGGACAGGGCACGGTGATGGTTAACAGCCACCGGGGGTAACCCCAGGGAAAGTGCCGCAGAAAATATACAGCCGATGAGCCTGACTTGTCAGGAAACAGGCAATGGTGAAATGGTGCGGTAAGAGCGCACCGCGGTGTCGGCGACGGCATCGGCAGGGCAAACCCCACCGCCTGCAAGACCAAGCAGCTGGCTACCTGGCCCGGGTTTAACGGCAATTTGCCGTTCTGCCAGCGGGTAGGTCGCGTACCGAAAGGTGGAGCCAACTGGTAACAGTTGGTCGAGATAAATGACTGCCGTCCGCCGCTTGCGGCGGAACACAGAACTCGGCTTATAGACCCACTCTTTTTGATTGATAATTGATTTTTTTATAGAGTGCTGTTGGCGTCTTCTTCGGTCGCCGGTTCTGTTTTTTCCTGCCGCTGGAGCTGCCGCATCTTGGCAAACGAGCCCAACTTTATCTTGACCGTAGCAATGTCCTCGGCAACAAGCATTTCTATTTTGCCTTTGTCGAAGCTGGTATGCTCGAATTTTACACCGCCTGGCTTATCTAGTTTCACTGCTAGGGCGGGTGATGCGTCAAATTTTACTAAAACTGTCTCCAATGCCTGATTGATGAGCATTCCGGAAATGGCAAGCGTCTTGTTATCCTTGCCGACCTGGTCTATATCTTTGTGTGTGTTCTTTAAGACCTGCCTTAGTATTGCAATCCGCCGAGCATTCTCGTTGCTGTAGGGCTTATCGAGTACTTCGCTGCCTAATACTACTTCGCAGTTAAACATAAGGCCTTCCCAGGGCTCAATGAACAAAAGCTTGGGTCTTTCGTCCACCAGGAAGAAGTATTTTCGCTGTGCCGTCAGCGAATCCTCGTCGAAGGCAACCATATTGAACCAGCTTTTGTAGCCCTTTTTCTTTTCCCCCGCGGAGGCAATAATGCTCTTATCCTGGCTGAGCAATTCATATTCGGGCAGGTGAATCGCAGCCAGTACATCGGCAGAACTGCTTTTCTTCAACTCCACCTGACGATAACCGTAGTAGATCTCGTTGACGTCGGGAGGTCCTTCCGGCCTAATGAATTCTATAACCGATGAGCAGCTGCACAAACCCAGCATAGCTAAAAGCGAAAAACCAAAAACGCAAAGCCATAGAGCAAAGTTTCGAACCAAATGAATTTTCAATTTTAAGCTGCACTTTGCCATTGTTGCTCCCCGCCTTAAATTTCCTTGGAATCAATCCACTTCATCATTCTGCGTAATTTTCTTCCCACCTTTTCCAGCTGGCAGTCGTGGTCTTTCTTGTATAGTGAGTTGAACTTTTTTAATCCGGTTCGGTATTCATTTACCCACTCTTTTGCGAACTTGCCGGAAGTAATCTCTGCGAGTATCTTTTTCATCTCAGCTCTTGTCTGCCTGGTGATGATTCTTGGTCCCCTGGTCATGTCGCCATACTCTGCGGTGTTGGATATGCTGTATCTCATATAGTTCATTCCGCCCTGATACATCAGGTCGACAATCAGCTTTACCTCGTGCATGCATTCAAAGTATGCGATTTCCGGCTGATACCCGGCCTTGACCAGCGTTTCAAAGCCGGCTTTAATGAGCGAGGTAAGACCGCCGCAGAGAACGCACTGCTCCCCGAACAGGTCTGTTTCGGTCTCTTCCTTGTATGTTGTTTTAATAATTCCCGCTTTGGCCCCGCCGATCCCATTGCCCCATGCAAGAGCAATTGCAAGTGCATTGCCGGTTGCATCGCGTTCGATAGCTACCAGGCATGGCACGCCGCCGCCTTTTACAAATTCGCTGCGCACCAGATGTCCTGGGCCTTTGGGTGCAATCATCACAACGTTGACATTCTTTGGCGGCACGATGTACTTGAAATGGATATTAAAGCCGTGACAAAAACCGAGTGTCTGGCCAGCGACCAGGTTAGGAGCAATCTCTTGTTTGTAAACTTTCGCCTGCATTTCATCCGGCACGGTTACGATAATCAGCGCAGCGCCTTTCACGGCTGTTTTTACGTCGCCTGGTTTGAAGCCGTGTTGTTTTGCCAGTTTGTAATTATCCGTACCTTTCAGTTCAGCCACTGCCACTTTTATACCGCTGTCGCGCAGGTTCAGACTGTGCGCATGGCCCTGGCTGCCGTAACCAATAACTGCCACCTTCTTGCCCTTTAGCGGATTTATCGGCGCGTTTTTTTCATAATAAATTTTTAACGCCATGGTTTTATGTCTCCTAACTTTCTAAATTAAACCTCTCGCACAAAACAAAATTGCGTTTACATTCTAAAGCTTTTTTGCAACATTTACTGAACGCCCGACCCGGCGTTTGCGGCTGATTGTCTTGCGCCCTCTGTGCGTCTGCATGCGAGCCCGAAAACCACATTTCCTCGCTCTTTTGACCTTACTCCTACGAGCATTTTCCATGATGTTTCTCCTGACAATTCAAAACTTTCTATGCACTTGTGCCCTTATTATATTGAAACCTGCCCGCCGGGCAAGGAATTTAAGAGAAGTGGAAGACTAAAAGCTCCCCGGGCAAAATCTGAATCCGGCAGTTTTTCGCTTTGAATTTTACACTTTAGGTTTCTTTTGCCTGTCTGGGCATTGCGATTGTACCGGTTCTGGCGACGTTTTTGATGCCGTATGGTTTGCAGGCCTCGATAAAGGCCTCAATCTTTGTCTCCGGGCCGACGATTTCAGCCATAAGTTGTTTGGGGCCGATATCCACAACGTTTCCCTTGAACATCTCTATCAGCGCCAGGATTTCAGGGCGTTTTTCCGCCGATGCTGAAATCGCTATCAGCATCAAATCCCTCGCCACAACCGGCTGACCAACAAAGTCCTGAACCTTCACAACCGGAACTATCTTGGCCAGTTGCTTTCGGACCTGCTCGACAATTCTGTCATCGCCGATAACGACAATTGTCATTCGGCTTAAATCCGGGTTCTCGGTTCGCCCTACGACAAGCGAATCGATGTTGAACGCCCTGGCCGCAAACATCCCTGCAACATGGGCCAGAACTCCGGGCTTGTTCTCAACTAGTGCACTTATTATATGCTTCATGGCAGTTCCCAATTCTTAATTTTCAATTTCAAATTTCTTACGCCAAAGTTTCTAGTATATCCAGCCCGTCCATTTCATTAAGGCTCTTGCCGGCTGGTACCATCGGCCAGACGTTTTCTTCACGCTCAATCTTAAAGTCAACAACGCATGGCTGCTTCTCCCCCAGCATTTGCTTGATTGCCTTGGGGACATCGGGTTTTTTATCCACTGTAATTCCGACCGCACCCATTGCACGCGCAACTGTTGCGTAGTCGGGATTGGATAGATAACTCTTGGAATAACGCTTATTATAGAAAAGTTCCTGCCACTGCCGGACCATTCCCATGTAGCCGTTATTCATAATGCAAACCTTTATCGGCAGTTTGTTCTGAACCGCCGTAGCAAGCTCGGTCATCGTCATATTGAAACTGTGGTCGCCGTCGATGTCAATAACGGTTTCGCCGGGCCTGGCTATCTGAGCGCCGATAGCCGCAGGCAGACCATATCCCATTGTCCCCAGTCCACCGGAGCTTATAAACTGCCTGGGCCTGCTGAATTTATAGAACTGCGCCGTCCACATCTGGTTTTGCCCAACGCCGGTTGTTATAGTCGCCTTGCCTTCTGTCTGACGGCAAATTTCCTCGATAACGTACTGCGGCTTGATCGACGAGGAGTTCTTGTCATAACGGAATGGAAACTTCTCCTTCCACTCAGCGATTTTTTCGAACCATGCTGCTCTCTCTTTGTACTCGACATTTTTAGTCAGTTCGGCAAGGATATATTTTGCGTCGCCCACAACGGGAATATCTACACTGACGTTTTTCGAAATGCTCGCCGGGTCGATATCAATATGGATTATCTTGGCATTCGGGACAAAAGTCTTGACATTGCCGGTGACCCTGTCATCGAAGCGGGCGCCAACGGCAATCAACAGGTCACATTCCTGCACTGCATAGTTCGCATAGGCAGACCCGTGCATTCCAAGCATATCCAGTGATTCCGGTTTGTTTTGGTCAAAACTTCCCAGGCCCAAAAGCGTCATTGTCACCGGCAGGTGCGCCTTTTGAGCAAGCGTCCTTAACTCCTCGCTTGCATTTGCGATAATAACGCCGCCGCCGATATAAAGCACCGGTTTTTGTGATTCGTTTATGGCTTTGGCAGCCATCAATATCTGTCTGGCGTGGCCTTTGGCCAGAATCTTGTAGCCGGGTAGTTTCATCTCAACTTGCCCATAAACATTGCTCTTGGTGACTTCAATATCAACCGGTATATCAACCAACACCGGTCCTGGCCGACCAGTTGAAGCAATATGAAATGCCTCCCTGATGATACGGGCAAGGTCATTAACGTCTTTGACGATGCAGTTGTATTTTGTGATTGGACGGGTAATGCCCGTAGTATCAGCCTCCTGGAATGCATCATTGCCGATGAGCTCCGTGCGGACCTGTCCCGTGATGGCGACTACCGGTATCGAGTCCATCATCGCGGTGGCAAGTCCTGTGACCAGATTGCATGCGCCCGGTCCGCTGGTTGTGATAACCACACCGACCTTGCCGCTGGCGCGCGCATAGCCATCAGCCATATGGCATCCGCCCTGTTCGTGTCGCGGGATTATGAAATTGAACGGAGCATCGTAGAGTTTATCAAACAGGGGCAGCACGACGCCGCCTGGGTAGCCAAATACCGTATCGACACCTTGTTCGATAAGCGTATCGACGACTATCTGGGCGCCTGTTTTGAGTGGAAGTTTCTTGGCCGAATTGGCCGATGAAGGACAGTCCGAGTTCATCTTTTTCCTTTCCTGATAAACCTTATATTTAGTTATTCCAGCCTCTTATGGCTCACTGGGGCGGTTCCGGGAAACCAGCTGCTTTTAACCAAAAAAGTAGCCGCCTTGCCCGAAAGTTAAAGCCCTGCCACAATGCCGTAACCATCCCTTATGGATGTTTCAGGCTCGTATTTGCGCGTTTTCACACAAATACATCAGAATTCTACAGAACATATCAGCTTCTGTCAATTAATTTCGGCATTTTACTCACGATAACTTACTTTTTTTCTTTATCCAAAAATTTATATTTAGCCCCCGGTTTACCCTGAGGGTTTTACTGGGGGTTGCTTGGCTGTGCTACAATAAATGGGGTAAGGTCAAAATTTTGACTTTTAATTTCCGGAGAGTAGATTATATTGGTAGTAAAAATGTTTGTATATTGTTATGCTGTATTACTAATAATTTTAAAATAGTTTTCACCATACCTTTAAAAAGATTGTTAGGAAATCATGCAACAAGGAACTTTGTTTCCGTTCGAAACTAAAGAATATACTGCCCGTCAAATAAACATTTTAAATTCTCCTAAGCAATCAGGACACAGCGATATTGATTCTGAACCTTACCTGAAAAAATTAGGGGTCGATATATTAAATAAAGAGCAGCCAATTCAATTTAGCCCTAATGTTAATGAAGCTGTCCACCGTTGGGCACCTTATGTCCAAGGTTTTTCAGCTTCCTTTGTACAATCTGTTTTTGACCAATATAAATTAGATTACAAAACCCCTATGATTTTGGACCCCTTTACTGGTTGTGGTACAGTTCAAGTTCAGTCTAAACTCAACGGTTATAAATCAATTGGAACCGAACTTAATCCTTTATTAAAATTCATTGCTGAAACAAAGCTAAATACTTGGGACGTTTCTCCTGAGAAGTTTTTAGAAGTTTTCAACAAATTGAATTTGTCTAAACCCGCTAATTCTCCAGGATTTTTAAAATCTGAAAAACAATTCTCAAGGGAAGTTTTAAGAAATTTAGAAATATTAAAAGGCGGTATTGATAGTCTATCTAAGAAGATTAATCCAAAAATTGTTGACTTACTTAAACTCGCCTTCTCTTCAATACTGGTTGACGTTAGTAATTTAAAACGAAGTCCTTGTCTTGGCTATTCGAAAAGTAAAAATATTAATCCTCACACACCATTTGTCTTAATGAATCTAAAAGTATATCAAATAATCGAAGATCTAAAAATCATCCAAAATGAATACAGTGATTTTATTTCGACACCGAGCCAAGTTGTTTTAGCAAACGCTATGGAGTACAATCACTCCAATAAATTTGATTTGGTAATCACGTCACCACCTTATATGAATGGACTCGATTACGTTATAAATTATAAGATTGAGATGGGCTGGCTTAATTTCGCAGAGAATCAGAAAGAATTAAAAAAAGTAAAAGATGAAATGGTTGTATGTGATAATGTTTCTAAAGGATTAATTAGAAATTTCAATCCAGTCTATTCAAATGAATGGATAGAGGACATTAAAAGAAGTATTCAAAATAATATTAAGAGGCGCGGTAAATATAGGCGGCAAGACATGCCTTCTATAGTTCACAAATATTTTGATGATATGTATAAAGTTTTCAAAATGGTTGTGCCAAAAATTAAAAATAATGGCAGGTTTATTCTCGTAGTTGGCGACAGTTTGATTGCTGATGTTTATGTGCCCACCGATCTTTTAATTGCACAAATTGGAAAAGATTTAGGCTTATCTATTGAAAAAATTGAAAAAGCCAGAGATAGACGGTCTGGACAGATAAGGAGTTATAAACTTAGAGAAACAATAATCACATTGCGGAAATAGAATGGAAGAAAAAGTAATTGGTTATTATGAAGACCCTAAAAATGGTGAAAGTATTACCTGCCCAAGAACGTATCCGAATGGTCAGGATTCAGAGGAATTTGTCCAACCTGGCATAAATAAAATTAAGAGTATTTTTTTAAATAGTCAATAACCTGCTGAAGCAATTTGACATCATCTTTGAATCTGCCCAACCCAGTATTGCAACTATCACAAATCCATTCTCGCCCTTTCCCTGTAACATGGTCGTGGTCTTTCACCAAATTAGCGGTAATGCCAACAATGGACTTTTTTTTGCATATCGGACACGTGAATACGTCTTTGGGTTTAATACCATTTAATCTTTTATTTTCTTCATATGTTAGAGATTTTCCATCTATCGCTATCCTGCATGCTCTACAGCTTGGCCTAGTAGTCTTTCTTCCTTTTGCGTCAGTCTGATTGATGTCGAACTCTCGCATGTTTTTCAACTGATGACATATATTGCATATTTTCCGAGTATATGGTTTACCAGTCTTTGTAATATTTAAATAAGCAACATGATTACCGTCAGTTTTCACAGTCGTGTTTGCTCCAATGAAGAATACGGTAATATCTTCACCTGAAATGTTTTGCACTAAACCAACAGAACGTTTTTGGATACTATTAATTTCTTTTGTTGCAACTACATAACTACCTACTTTTATGCTCGTATTAGGCATATAGAAATTATGAATTAGGCTGGTTTTATGTCCACATAAACTAAAATTGGTTTTGGCGGTGCGTAGTTGTACATGAATATTTATTGTGACTCAGGTAGTAGTTTATCAGATTTAATATTTAGTGCTGTTGCAAGTTTGTAGATGGTATCTAATCGCGGGCAGCGTTTACCGCTTTCGATGAGGGTTATTTGAGTTCTATGCAATTCCGCCCTGTTTGCCAATTCCTCTTGCGATAATTTCCGCATAATACGATACTTACGGACATTCTTACCAAACTGTTTTGCTATATCTACCGCCATTTTGTTAATGAGTATCACTCAATAATAAAAATCACACAACAGACAAAGCGCAACATGCAGAATAAATATTTCAATCAAAATAGCGGTTCGCTTGTGCTACCTGCGGTTCGGATACTATTTTCCCCGTATGCCTCCGGCATACTTACTGTATGTTTCCTCGTTGCCTGCCCTGTGGGCGGCCTCGGCACCACTTCGCTTCCCCCAATCCGTTAATTCCCCGATATCCTATTCCCCTGATGTCCTACTACCTGATATTCTGATTTCCTTTCTACCTCTGCGTTCTCCGCGTCCTCTGCGGTAAATTCTTTTTTCATTTGACTTTTCCCTGAAAATATGTTATAATTCCCCCAGTTTGCCTGCCCTCTAGGGGCTGGCAGGCAAACGACAAGCCGCCCAGCAGGGCAAGGTTTCAGGTCCAGCAGGTCCAAGTCAAAAATAATCATTCGTGATTAAAACTATCGACTAAAGACTGTTGACTAAGGACTAAACAATGGCATCCGAATCCCAAATCCTCGCCAACCGTCTTAACGCTCAAAAATCAACCGGCCCGCGCACCATCGAAGGCAAGGCCGCCGTCTCACAAAACGCCGTCAAGCACGGCCTGTTGGCCGAACAAGATGTAATCACCTCGGAAAGCCGGGCCGACTTTGACCTCTACCGCCGGCAGTTACTCGACGAGCTAAACCCCATCAGCCCAATGGAATCTATGCTCGCTGAACGCATCGTTACTCTCTCTTGGCGCCTTAAACGCGCAGGACGCTTCCAGAACCAGGCCATCGACGCTTTGAACGAAAACCAGACCCTCAGCTCGTTAAAAAAACTCACCCAATCCCTGTCTTTCAATTTCGCCGACAAACCCCTAAGGGGTGCGGCCGACTTTAACGGTGAACTGGCTCTCGGCCGTTTGGCCGTAAAAGACTTCTCAAATGCAAGGGTCCTCGACCGCCTCCTGATGTATGAACGGCGAATTGAGAATAGTCTCTACAAAACGCTCCTCGAATTTCAACGCCTCAACATCGCCAAAAGACTCAAGGAGGGATTCTAAATGCCGTTTAACCAATTACCACTGTTTATAATTTATTTCTCGCTGTCATCTGTGTTCTTGTGGCTGTGCGTTCAATCAAAAATGCCTGCCCTGCGAAGCCCACAGGGCGAAGAAGGGAACTATACAAAACAAACCCAATTTCCGAAAAGCCAAAAATGAACTTAACCAATTATATGACAAATGATTATGGAAATAAACCACCCCTTCGGACGATGGAAAAACAAACCCAAACAAAGCCAACTTGTAGTGAGCTTGTCGAACCTATTTCATATCGTGCAAAAAATAGCTGGCCGAAAGTCAAACATCTGCTATAATAGAACTGCTATGTAAAAAAAACAGGAGATTTCTTATGTGCGATGCATGTGGTTGCGGGGATAGTAACGTAGAACAGACTTTTGAAGAAAAGGTCCAGGATGTAATCAACGCCATTAGGCCGAATCTGCAAAGCCATGGGGGAGATATAGAGCTGGTCGGAACAGATGAGCAGAATAACGTAAAAGTTCGCCTGCAGGGGGCGTGCTCGGGTTGTCCCGGAGCTCAAATGACACTGAGGATGGGTGTTGAACGGCTGCTCAAACAAAGTATACCGGAAGTCAAAAAAGTCATCGCTGTGGATTAGTCACTGCCTCCGGCGACGATTTCCTCCATCGTAAAAATCGACCCGTCTGCCCGGTTATTTAATAGCCGTCGCCCACGTGTTCATAAATAGTTCGAAGTATCCGAATTGCAGCTTATCCTTTTGAAAATGGGCTTCTTGGAGGATGGACGAAATCATCGCATGGTTATAGCAGTCTTTGTGGTCGCTGATTTCGACCGCACTGATTAGACGCAGTTTCGCCAGCAGCGTTAACAGCATTTCTGTCCAGAATGCGGGGGTGGTCATGACATACATTCCGCCCGGCTTCAGTATTCTATGGACCTCCCTATGTATTTTAATTAGGCTTGTAGCTTCGATGTGTTCGAATACCCCCAGCATACTTATGACATCGAAATAATCATTCTCAAAGGGGAGTCTTTTTTGCCTTTCAATTTTGCCGCCGATTAGTGTAATTCCCTGCGTTTCTGTCCTGTTGTCAGGATCGGCTGAGATGGTTTTGTCGAGCCCATATTTTTCTGCAAAGTCAACGGTAGTGAGGAAGAGCGGATAGCTGCCGCAGCCTATATCCAATATCCTGCCGTTTTTTTGATAAGCTTTTACCTGTTTCTTGGCTATTTTATATCGCTGTTTCGCCAAAAACAGGTCAAAGGGGCCGTGTCCTCTAACTACATGCGATCGTCGCGTAGTAAAATCCATCTCTTTCTACCAGAAATCTGAACAAAATAAAACCCGATGTCTTTTTGTCATCTTGTTCGCTGCCTTGTGAGCACATTATGCAACTCTCGGAATCGCCAGTTGATTGCGTGAAGCAATATACCAAGAAAGAAGCAGCCTGTCGCAAGAATTCCCAATCCGGTCGCCAGGATCGCCAGCGGAATGTGTTTCACATAGTGACCAGGCTCGGTGAAGTAGTCATGAATTGGCAGTATTCCAGCCACAAGCGCTAATGCCAGAAACAATAGTCCGAAACTGCCAAAAAAAGTTAACGGCTTGAGCGCGCGGAACAGACTGAATATCTTCCAGAGCACTCTGAAACCGTCGCGCCAGGTGCTTAGTTTGCTTTTACTGCCCGCAGGACGTGGTTTATAAGGAACCTGAACTTCGACGATTTTCAATCTGTGATACAGCATCTGGATAGTCATTTCGGTTTCAACTTCGAAGCCTGCTGAAACCACCGGAATAAGTCTGACAACTCGACGACCGAATGCTCGGTAGCCGCTCATAATATCGGTCAGTTGGGTTTTACCTATCCAGTTAACTAGCCATCGCACCAGATTATTGCCAAGGACATGCAGCGGCGGAAATGCGCTGCTGGTATAGCTTGAAAACCGGGCCGCGACAACCATATCTGCGTCGCCTGCAACAATAGGCTCAATCAGTTTATGTACCTCTTCGGCTGAATACGTATCATCACCATCAACCATGATATAGACATCGGCATCTACGCTGTCGAACATACTCTCAACAACGTAGCCTTTGCCTTTGCGCGGCTCTTTAATCACTACTGCCCCGTGTTTAGCGGATATAGATGCGCTGGCGTCTGTCGAGCAGTTATCGAAAACATAAATATCTGCCCTGGGGAGTTCCCGGCGAAAGTCGTCTATTACTTTTCCAATTGTCATCGCCTCGTCATGACATGGAATCAAAACCGCCATCTTGGTTTTTTGCGGAACTTCCATAAGTTTTTCTCCTGAAACTTATTTGTCTTACCTGCTGTTTGTTGTCGACGCTTGCGCGATGCAAGTTTTAAACTCAATAGCTGCGTTAAGGAGTCACTCAGACAGCATATAATAATCGGCGAGTCTCAACAAGCACTTTACTGCAAATACATCGCCGGCAAGGGACTAATTATCGCCCCTGTTTTCTAAATGCTTGGCAATTTTTTCTCTGTCCGGTTTCTTTATAATACCTCTTTCGGTAATAATAGCGGCTATATAACGCGACTCTGTAACGTCAAAGGCTGGATTATAAATATCAACTCCCGTTGGCGCGATTTGTTTATCCGCAACAGACCTTACTTCATCGGCAGGCCTTTGCTCGATAGGTATTTGGTCTCCGCTGTTTATGCTCAAGTCAAATGTGCTTGAAGGCGCAGCAATATAAAGAGGTATACCATGTTCTTTAGCCAGAATACTTAGGCTGTAGGTGCCAATTTTATTTGCCGTGTCACCGTTTGCTGCGATTCGGTCTGCGCCGGTTATTACCGCGTCAATCTTGCCCTGCTTCATCAGCCATCCAGCCATATTGTCGCAGATAAGTACCACATCGATTTCTGCCTGCTTCAATTCCCATACCGTCAATCGAGCGCCCTGGAGTAACGGCCTGGTCTCATCGACGTAAACCTTGAATTTCCTGTTTTTCCTGTGTGCCTCGTACATCACCGACAAAGCTGTCCCCTGTCCTGCTGTTGCCAGCGCGCCGGCATTGCAGTGTGTCAGGATACCAGCCCCTTCTTTGATGAACTTCTGGCCGTTTTCCCCGATTCGTCGGCACATATCGACATCTTCCTGGTAAATGGCATTTGCCTCGCTTAATACGACCTCTTTAAGTTTATGTAAATCCGCTTGGGGCTTACCAGCAAAAAACCCCTGGGCTTTTTGTCTTACTCTGTCCAGTGCCCATGACAAATTTGCCCCAGTCGGTCGCGATGAAGCCAGATACTTGCAGGATTCCGCCAGAACAGACAACCCTTGTTTTAAATTGTTCTGCGGTGTTAATTTTTGCATGCTCAGGACCAGCCCGTAAGCTGCTGTAACCCCGATAGCTGGAGCCCCCCGCACGGCAAGTGTTCTTATCGCCTTATAAACCTGCTCAATATCCCCACATTGCAGTTTGACAAGTTCCCCAGGTAATTTCCGCTGGTCTATAAGCTCTAAGAAACCATCTGTACCGCCAACCCATCTTATCGCCTGGACAATCATTAAAAATCTCCAGCGTCTAAAAAAGTTACCTTATCTGCTTACGCTATCAGCTTCGAGTTTGCCCTTCAAGTATTTTGCTGTATAGCTTTTTCTATTTTCAACGATTTTTTCCGGAGGACCTTCGGCGACAATCTCTCCGCCGGCATCGCCGCCTTCGGGGCCAAGGTCTATTATATAATCAGCTATCTTTATAACATCAAGATTGTGCTCAATTACCACAACGGTATTGCCCATATCGCATAGCCGCTGCAGGACGTTTAAGAGGTTGTGAATGTCGGCAAAGTGCAGCCCTGTTGTCGGCTCGTCGAGCAGATACAATGTCCGGCCTGTAGCCGCTTTGCCAAGCTCGGCGGCAAGTTTCACCCGCTGCGCCTCACCACCGGAGAGCGTCGTCGATGGCTGGCCTAACTGCACATACCCTAGACCAACATCGTTGAGCGTCTTGAGGAAACGCAATATCGTCGGAAAATTCGCAAAGAAATCAAGCGATTCTTCTACTCTCATTTCCAGCACGTCAGCGATGCTTTTGCCTTTGTAGGTAACCTGCAGAGTCTGCGGATTGTATCTTTTACCTTTGCACTGCTGGCAGGTCACATAAACATCCGGCAAAAAGTGCATTTCGATTTTCTTTGTTCCTTGTCCATTGCAGTGCTCACATCGCCCGCCTTTGACATTGAAGCTGAATCGGCCGAGCCTGTAGCCGCGAATCTTCGCCTCGCGAGTCATGCTGAATAGTTTTCTTATCTCGTCAAATACACCGGTGTATGTCGCTGGATTGCTCCTCGGCGTCTTTCCGATAGGGGACTGGTCTATTTCTATGACCTTGTCAATTTGTGAAACGCCAAGAACATTGTCATGTTTGCCGGGTTTTTCTCTCGAGCTGTAGAGCCGCCGGTTCAGAGCCTTCAGCAGAATCTGCGTCACTAAGGAACTTTTACCTGAACCCGAAACACCTGTAATGCAGGTGAATACCCCCAGCGGAAATCTTACATCGATATTTTTAAGATTATTTTCGGCGGCCCCCCTGACTTCGATGCATTTTCGCAGGTTGTATTTGCGTCTTTGTCCCGGCAGGGCAATCCTTTTTTTGCCGCTCAGATATTGACCGGTTAGCGACTGGGCACAGTTAATAACATCTTCGTAGCTGCCCTGTACAACCACCTCGCCTCCGCGTGCACCAGCTGCAGGGCCGATATCAATGATGTGGTCTGCACTTTTGATGATGTCTTCATCGTGCTCGACCACTATAACTGTGTTGCCGAGTTGACTTAGCCGCTTCAATATTCCTAACAATCGGTCGTTGTCACGTTTGTGCAGACCTATGGTCGGTTCGTCCAGAACGTAGCAGACCCCCACTAGGCCGCTTCCGACCTGTGTGGCCAGCCGAATCCGCTGGGCCTCGCCGCCAGAGAGTGTGCTGCTTCGGCGATCCAGGGTGAGATATCCCAATCCGACATCAACCATAAATCTCAGCCGCGCCTTTATCTCTTTTATAACCGCAGCGCCAATCAGGGACTTTTCCTCGTCCAGCTTTAGCCTGTTAAAAAATTCCTGCGCCTTTTCGATACTCAGCGAAGTCAGCTGATGGATGTTTTTGTCTCCTACTGTAACAGCCATGGCTTCAGGTCGGAGGCGCGTGCCGTTGCAGCTTTGACAGGCCTGCTCTGAAAGGTAGCTGTGCAGCCTTTCCTTAACGTATTCACTGGTCGTGTTTTTCCATCGCCTGGTGAGGTTCGGGATGACTCCCTCAAACGAAAAACCATGTTTTAGCTCATCATCAAGGCCCGTTCCGTACATCAGAATTCTTCTTGTCTCTTCCGGTATCTGCTCAAACGGCAGCGATTTGCTGATACCCATGTTCGCACAGAACCTTTTTATCAGGCGGTTGTAGAAAATATTCATTCTTTTGCCGCCCTTGCGCCAGGCGCTTATGGCACCGTTTTCGAGCGACACATCTTTGTCCGGCACAATCAGGTCGGGGTCAAATTCGAGGATTGTCCCCAGGCCGTCACAGCTTTTGCAGGCACCGTACGGACTATTGAAACTGAAAAGTCGCGGCGATAGCTCCTCAAGACTGGCGCGAGGATGCTCCGGACAGGCAAATTTTTCACTGTAGATGGCCTCTTTCCATCTGCTGTCGCCGCCGGTTTTCTTATCGTCGGCCGGCTCCTGCGCCAGCACCAGAAGAACCTTGTCAGCCAGTTTCATCGCCGTCTCCACGGAGTCGGTCAATCGGATGCGGACCGCCTCGTTGAGAATCAGGCGATCGACAACCGCGGCGATATCGTGCTTTTTGTTCTTATCCAGAGCCGGTACACTCTTCAAATCGCAAATATCACCGTCCACTCGCACGCGCACAAAACCTTCACGTTGTATACTGGCGAAAATGTCTTTGTGCTCGCCTTTTTTGCCGCGCACCAGCGGCGCACAAATCTGAACCTTCGTGCCTTCGGGCTGGCTGAGTATCGCATCTACTATCTGCGAAGGATACTGACTTGTGATTTCTCTGCCGCATATCCAGCAGTGTGGTTGACCCACCCTGGCGAAAAGCAATCTGAAGTAATCATATATTTCGGTGGTGGTGGCCACCGTCGAACGGGGATTGCTGCTGGCGCTTCGCTGCTCTATCGCGATAGTGGGGGGCAGCCCCGTAATGTTTCCCACAGCCGGCTTTTGCATCTGTTCGAGGAATTGTCGCGCATATGCACTGAGCGATTCGACGTATTTCCTCCTGCCCTCGGCGTAGATTGTATCAAAGGCCAGCGAGCTTTTGCCCGAACCGCTTATGCCGGTTATTACCACTAGTTTATCGCGAGGAATGCTCAGACTGATATTCTTGAGATTGTGTTCCGACGCACCGGTAATTCTAATCACCTTTTCCATTTGTTGTGCCTTGTTGCTTTTAACCAGCCCAAGTAAGGTTCTGCGAAAAGTCGGCAAAAACCCAAACTAATAATTGTAACAAATCAATAGAAGAAGGTAAAATGTTTTTCGCTCAGGCCCAAAATTTTGGCAGAATTCAATAATCAATGAAAAAGTTACATAACTGGAACTTGTCCTTTAAACAGGCGGTGGCTTTGCAAAGGCATCTTGCCTGCAAACTGCAGTTTTCCCCCGTAAAAAGTCCCCCCAGGCTGGTTGCCGGCATGGATTGCGCTTTTACTAAAAACGGACAAAAAATTGTCGTTGCCGCCGTTGTTTTGAGATTGCCCGATTTTGAACTTGTTGAAACTGCAGCTGATTTCCAAAAGGTTACTTTCCCCTACATACCAGGCCTTCTTTCTTTTCGCGAGGCCCCGGCATGTCTCGCTGCCGTCGAGAAACTAAAAAGCCGGCCCGATGTCTTCATTATAGACGGCCAGGGCATCGCCCATCCGCGCAGACTTGGTCTTGCTGCGCATCTGGGTCTGTTTTTCGACAGACCCACCATCGGCTGTGCAAAAAGCAGACTTATCGGTACCTTCAAAGACCCTCCGGCCCAAAAAGGTTCATATAGTTTATTGAAAGATGATAACGATGTTATTGGTGCAGCCGTCAGAACACGCACTAATGTAAAGCCGGTCTTTGTTTCGGTGGGTAACAAATGCACGCTTGAAGATGCGATTAGAATTGTTCTGTCTTGCACAACCAGGTTCCGCATCCCCGAACCCACGCGACTTGCTCATCAACTCGTCGGCAGAGTTAAACTAAAAATTGACCGCTGAAATATTGTCAGTCCCACTTGTGTTCCTTCACAGCAGCCAGAATCTTTTCGGCGCATTCCATTGCAGCCAACTCTTACTCACACTGCTGCTAAGGCAGTTTTTCCAGGTCGGCTTTGTCGCTGTATCTGCCGGCGGCGGCCTTGTTTATTTTGAGATGCTTCAATGAAATGATATTTACCTTAATGTCCCCAATAACGGTCTGAGACCTTTCTTTGAAACATTCGTCAAATCCAACACCTGAAAGAGTCGTCAGCAATTCTATTCTCACAGGCGGCTGACCCATTCGAATGACCTGCTTTTCTTTTAAGAATATTTCTTCTGATAAATCAGGCACATTGAAGCCGAATTCTTTAAGCACGGATATTATCCTGCCGGCATTTTTCTGACTTGTCGCCACCCAAATATCCATATCAGCGGTCGCTCTCGGATAACCATAGTACCCAACCGCATAACCGCCGACTAGCAGATACTCAACTTTATTTCTGTTGAGCAATTTCAAAAACTCTTTGAAGTCTTGTGGTAGATAGATTGTAGCCATAAATAATCTGCCTCATTATCTCGATAGCTTCCAGTCGCTCCAGAGGCGTTTTGGATTGCCAAAATAGCACTTCATCGGATTTGTCCGTCAAGCCGGATATTTTGAAGCAAGCCCTGTTTACCTTTAGGAAATTACTGTCTTTCATAATCTTATTATAATAACGAGAATCTAAATTATCTATTTTATTCCCACTTGTGTTCCTTCACAGCAGCCAGAATCATCTCTGCGCATTCCATTGCTGCCAGGCCCTCCTCGGCGCTGACCTCGGGTTTTCGCGTTTTGTCTGCAATGGCCTGCAGAAACGCCTCCTGCTCGACGCGCAGCGGTTCCTTATCATCAATCTGGAGCTGCTCGATGTGCAATAGGTCAGGCCAACTGACCTTCAAGAGATTAAGCTTTCCCCCTTTTAGAAGCTCCCTTACTTTTTTAGCTACATCAACATTCGGGTCAGCCTTTATAACTGTCCCTGTCTTTTTAAGATAATCCAAACTCAAATACGCCTGTCGGCTGAATACTCGTACCTTTCTTTCGGTTTTAAGGGCCAACCTCGATGCAGTGACATTCGCGATACAGCCGTTCTCGAAGGTGATTCTGGCGTTACAGATGTCCTCCTTATCATCGGCAATGACGCCAACACCCACTGCATCCACTTTCTTAACCTTGCTGGCCGCCAGGGACAGAATAATGTCTATATCGTGAATCATCACATCCAGCACCACACCCACGTCGGTCGAGCGGAAAGGATATGGACTAATGCGGTGTGCCTCGATAAATTTCGGCTCGATATTCAGCCGTTTCATCGCCTGCACAACCGGATTACACCGTTCGGAGTGTCCCACCGCCGCGATAACATTATGCTTTTTCGCAAGCTCTACAATCTTTCTGCCGCCTTCAACACTGGACGCAAGCGGCTTCTCAATCATCACCGCGACATTGTTTTTAATGAAGCTTTCTGCAAGCTCCTGATGTGTCACTGTCGGAGTTGCTATTGTTACGGCGTCGACCTTGCCAAGTATATCTCTGTAATCTGTGAAAGCAGAACATCTGTATTTTTTAGCCAGCTTTTCCGCCTTTTTTCTGTCAATATCGACTACCGCGGTGAAACTGCTTTGCGGCAGCTGGTAGTAGACCTTGGCGTGAATTTCCCCCATCTTGCCTGCGCCAACAACAGCGGTGCGTATTTTGTCCATATCATTTCTCTCGAAATCTTTTCTCGCCAATCGTCCCTGTATTATCGAGTTCTGAACGTCTCAAGGTATCGGCCGAACCGCTGTTTGTCGCTGTTAAGTATCGCTTCAACCATTTCGCGAACGTTTTCGTCGAGCCCGTCTTCCTGCGACATGGCCTTGGCGTTTTCCGCCAGTGCCCCTCCTTGCCGATAAAGTCTTCTGTAGGCCTCGAGTATGTTCTTCTGCTGCTCGTCGGTCAGGCCGGCTCTTTCCATGCCCCGCTTGTTGACGCTTCGGATTTTCGGCGGATAGTGCCCGCTGACAATGAGAAATGGCGGAACATCATGGTTAATCCCCGCCATGCCCGCTGCGTAGCACCACTTGCCGACAGTTACAAACTGATGCAGCAGAACCATACCGCTCAGCCACACCCCAGTCCCTATCTTGCAGTGCCCGCTTATCTGCACATAGTTGCTCATAACAATCTTATCTTCCAGTACGCAGTCGTGTCCTATGTGCACGCCTATCATCAGTAGATTATCATTTCCTATTTTTGTAAACTTTCCCGGATATATGCTCGGATGTATCGTCACCTGTTCGCGAATGGTGTTGTTATCGCCTATAATAAGTCCGCCAATCTCGTAATCTGTCCCCAGACCCAGTATTTGTGGCCTGGTACCAATCACACAGTTGGCAAAAAGCTGGTTGTTTTCTCCAATGTTGACGTTCTTGTCAATCACCACATTGGCCGAAAGTACCGTGCCGGCTCCAACCGAGACCCCGCTGTCTATGACACAATTGGGCCCGATTGTCACATCTTCGGCTAACTGGGTACCTTTGTGAATCACTGCACTTGGATGTACCTGAGTCATTTTATGCCTTCTTTTACCTCCGTACGCATTTGTTCGTATAGTTTATCATTGTCTACAAGCATGAACCTGATCACCGCTTCAGCCACTACTGTCTCGCCAACCATTGCCTTACACTGACATTCTGCCGTTCTTTTCCTCATCTTTTCCGTTTCAGCGATAAGGATAAGCTGGTCGCCAGGGACGACAGCCTTACGCAGTTTTACGCCATCCATACTCAAAAGCACCGCCAATTTGCCTGTGTGTTCCAGTTTCTGCGCGAACAGCAGGCCCGACACCTGCGCCATCGCTTCTACGATAAGAACTC
>Ga0315294_10001707_pt1 | contig 24015 bp, 37 predicted proteins | sample YL17G13_40_MG_FD_203626 | JGI IMG/M metagenome (GOLD analysis project Ga0315294, IMG submission 203626) | Sediment microbial communities from Yellowstone Lake, YNP, Wyoming, USA - YL17G13_40 | ecosystem: Environmental > Aquatic > Freshwater > Lake > Sediment | place: USA: Wyoming | collected...
TCAAAATGCTAGCGGTTCGACAATTAATAGTATTCTCCTCGTAGACTTCCCCCAAGCCGTAAGATTCGACAACTCCAGTAAATGCGTCGTAGATGTGTGGCAAACCAACGCCACATTCACAGATCCAGTGTCGATTAATACCGCTGAAAATAATCAAGTCACACTTAATGTCTCATCGGCTGCGCTAACCCCGGTAAACCAAATCAGACGCTATATCGTCGGGACAGATAGCTACTACGTAGATCAAAGCGGATCCGTACTTTTTACAGGGAGTAATTTTAGGGTTAATGGATCAGCTATATTTAATTCTCTGACGGCAAGCCAAGCCGTGGTGACAGATGCCTCAAAGCAGTTAGTTAGCCTTCAATATACGTCGGCAAACTTAGCCAATACACTTGTATTTAGAGATGGTTCAGGGAACTTCTCCGCAGGAACGATTTCTGCAAGTTCTTTTAGCGGTGGCTCAGGAGCCTTCACGACCTTAAGCGCGAACAGTACCGTTACATTTAGTGGACTGTCTTCTAGTAATCCAGGAAATGTTGTGACGATTGATGGAAGTAACAATCTTCATTACACCGACCAGAGTAATTTAATTATTAATAGAGCAACCCACGCCGATAGACTCTACCTAAATTCCAGCACAAGCGATTACATGCACATGGATGTCGGCGCATTTGGGGGACCAACAGGAGACCCCACCAGCGATTCATTTCGTTTATCCAAAAACGGCGATCCTTACCGCCCAGTTTGGAACGCAGCTCTGCTAGATCGTTCTCCCGGTGTTCCTGCGGTAGGGGGTATTGCGTTTAACTGGACAGGCGCAGCACCTAGGGATCACGATTACGCAAGTGTCATGGTTGGGTGGAACGGCGCGAGTTGGACTGCATCCGATGTACCGCTCTACAGCAGTGGAGATATTAGAGCGGATGGGAGATTTAAAGGTTCTGCGTCAAATAATGGAGTAAAACTTAATATTAATTCCGGGAGTCAATTAACTTTTGACTTTACCCCGAATAGTGGTCCAGCCGATCTGGCTGCTGTAGTTTGCGGCTTTCCGGGTACCCCCCCCTCGGGGATATTTCGCCAATACTCAAGCGGACTTTTTGATAACACTTGCGGTAGCCTTATTCCTAATTTTGTACCAAATTTTATCTATGAATACGGGCAAAGAATTACGTTCATCTTAGACGGCGGTACAACAACATGGAGTATCACTTCGTGGTCTGGCACGGGCGGCGGACCTGCTATTACTGTACCCTAAACAGAAAAGAGGCGGAGGTTTGCACCCCCACCTCTTACACAACAAAGGAGTTTCAATGCCCGGAATATGTCTGTATAGACTGCACAGCACCTACGGTGCTTGCTTTAGTGGTCACTTGCAGCGTGTTTAAATCGATTGATCCCACCACATCGCCGCTGTCTAAGCCGAAACTATCCGTTAAGGATATGCCGGTTTTACCTGCAAAATGAACCACATGATTTTTAGCATCGACTGAAATGGATGTCACAGAGACACCACCTTGCGGGAGGATATTGGTTTCCGCATTTGTCTCGATATTGAAAAGGATCAGCTTCTCGGTTTCTTGCACTTTGCTTAGATTGTCTTGCTTAGATTCGAGACCGGACATGACGATGAGGTTAGCATCGTGGGCAATTATATAGCCGCCCAGACCTGATTTCACCGAAGTTAAAGCCTTTATCTTTGTGGCTTGGTACGTAGGATAGTATTCTACTATATAAGGAATGAAGTCACTGGAACTAGGGTCTATAGAGGTTGTCACAATTTTCCCCTCGGGAGTGACTGCGGGTGTTTCGCTATACGCCGGGGCGCGTACTTTGTCTTTAACCACTTGCAAGCCATCGCTAGTAAGTAGGTGCAAACCCCCTCCATAACTATAAAATTTGTCATCGGGGAAAGTTTGTACCCAACCAGCTTGCACTTTAGACGTAACACCCGCAAAGATTGTCGTCCAAATCGAGCTTGATTCGATGCTTTTATACGCTAAATCTCCTTTAGAATTTACTGCGAAATTCCATGCGATGGCGACTGTGGTTGGCTTATCTCCTAATTTCACCTTGCGTAGTTCTGGCTTCCTGGACAGGTCCATAGGAAAATAACCTAGGTAATAGACGTTACCAGCACCATCAAATTGAATTTGATTGGGATGAGTGTCCACTTGAAAACCATAGTCCACACAATTTAGCGTGCTAGCATCGTCTACCCACGCGAAATAGCATTTAGGCTGATTAGTTGGACAACTTTTTCCTAGCCCAGGTGCGGAATTCATTTGATCAATAGTCGAGCCGTCCCAACAATCTACCAATTTGGTTTTCTTATTATAAGTAGCCGTCCTCTGAAGATCCGCGCCTTTATCAAACAAGAGGAAAGTATGCCCACTTTTCACAAATATTTGCGACACCGAGAGATTCACGTTTTGATCGGTGAACGCTTTAGTCAAAGATCCATCGGGATTCACTTTGAAAAGATTACTACCGGAGGTGCCTGCTAAGCCAAGACTTGCAGAAGGTGCAGTTAAAGCCAAAGCAACCGCTCCTTGCAGGTCTATGGCGATACTGCCGGGAGCCGAAATCTGTCCAGCATCAATTGGCTTTTCATCATCATTAGTGGTGTTGTTAGAATCCCGCACATCTTTACTCGTAGCGGCTTTTTCCAGCTTGCCACACCCTACGAGACTTGCTGCGGTGATCATCATAGTTAACATGGCTTGTGTTTGGCGTTTCATGTGAGTGTCTCCTTTGATTGTGCTGACATACACCTTATCGGCGGATTTTTGAGGAGCTTTAACCGCCTAGGCATAACATTCTGATATTATTTAGGTTAATAATAAAGACAGTGAAAATAGGGGGTTGCATTAGGTTAAGGTTTTGGTGTAAGCTGCCGATAGATTTGATCTTAACTAGAAAGGCTTTGCAATACGTGAAGGTATGCGACAAATTCCAGAAGCCTATGAAACTAGAAGGTTGCGAAAGAGGGGCAAGCGTTCCTCAAGCGGCTAGCTATCACACTACATAAGTCAATGACCATTATTTGTGCAATTGCCTAGATTATGGACAAATTACTTTAAAAGTGCTACTCTCTGCGCCTGCTTTCCGGAGGAAAACACTTAGGAGTTTCAGTATGTTATACGGTGATGCAGAGCACAAGAGAAGTATTCAGGAGCATGCGCAGCGAAGAACGAAGGAGCGGTTAGGAAAAGAGTTAGATCAGGAATTAACGTCGAAGATTTTGGATCGTTTAACTACGCACACTGGATGCAAGTTACTAGAGCCTCGTACTGGACCTCGCGGGATGTACCAGAAATGGCTTGTTTACATCGACGATCATGTACCTTATACTGTGGTGTATTGGTCATCCCATAAGGAAATTGTGACGATTTGGTCTGAGGAAGTCGAGTCTATGGAGATCGATAAGAAATTGCAGAGGCGTATTGTCAACTGCATCTTATCTAAGGTGAGTGCTGAGCGGGTAACGAGGGTATCTGCGGATATTGAGCGTTGGCGTGTGTGGGCGGATCGGCACGACCCAAAACCGATGCTAGTACTATTTAATACCAGAGAGGTCAAAGTAGTTCAAATTGAAAATAATTGATGTCAACAGCATAATTTACTATCACTACCGAAAGCACTTTAGAGAAATTGTAGATGGCGGACTTCTCGATGATATTTGGTTAACTATGGGGATCAGGAACATAAATTTTCGTGCGGCGATACTGGGGGAGGTATGGCGTGAGTTTTGTTGAGCTAGCATTATTTCTACTTTTAGGTTATGTCTTTTATAAGATCATCGGGAAGAAATTAGCGCAGGGTATCCACACTTTTGTGAAGGAGTTTTTCAATGAAAAGCAGTAATATTGCGGCTCTTGTCGGCATTGTATTTACCTTGATGTTAGGCTTCATGTCTTGCACGATCATTAAGCCCGGTGAGATAGGGATTGTGTTTAACAAGTGGTCGGGATCTTTATCTACCGCGTCACAGGGGATCACTCCTATCGTCCCCTTTGTGACGACTGTGCAAAGCTATCCTATTGCTCTTCGCACCTATACCATGGTGAGGAGGGAGGGTGAGGGGTCTAGTAAGAATGATGATTCTCTGGAACTGCCAAGTAAAGAGGGTCAGCATATTAATCAGGACATCTCTGTCACCTACAATACATCCCCTGAAAAAGCTGCCTTAGTATTTAAGTCTTTTAGGGGTGATGACATTGAAGATATTGAAAAATCATTTATCCGGCGCACCATTATTACTATAGCGCAGAACAAAGCGGGTCAAATGGCTCTTTCTGATCTGATATCTTCTAAAAGGGAAATTCTGCAAGCTTCCATCACTACCGATCTAGCCGTTGAGTTAGGGAAAATGGGGTTCCTCTTAGATAAGGTAAACCTTGGAGCAAGCCACCCTCCGGAAGCGATTGAGAAGCAGATGCAACAAAAAATGGCGGCTCAGCAGCAAGCTCAGCAAGCGGATTACGAGCTTCAAAAACAACAAACCCTAGCTAAAGCTAAAGTGGCAGAGGCGGAAGGGGACGCGCAAGCACGCCTTATCAATGCGGCTTCTCAAGCCAAGTCTAACTCCCTTTTAAACGAGACGCTCACGCCGCTGCTTATTGAGCAAAGGCGGATAGATAAGTGGAATGGTGTAACACCCACTATCGTTACGAGCGGCAATAATGCAACGCTGATGCCGCTACCTATACCAAAATGAGGCTAGACTGGAAGTGGAGCCATGAGCGTTTTTGACCAAGCAAACACCAAACTAGATGAATGTTTTTCTGAAATAGATCGTCTTAAAAAGCGCATCGATTTCATGTCTATTTGACAAATGAGTATGGCGCGGTTTTTGAAGCCAAAACTTGGGAAGAGGTGGAAATCCGCAAAAGCTTTATCTGGGGTAGAGACCCGAAGTTTAGAGAACGCAAGATCATCCTTAGCCTTGAAGACTTGCGGTGAAAAATGATTCTGAGAAAAATTTTGATACCGAGTAATAAAGAGTGGGCGCATGTGCCAATCGATATCTATCAAGATCTTGAAGCGCGGAAGATCCTGAAAGTCGAAGTGCTTGGCGACATCGGCAGTCTGGTGCTGTATCCGACCGAGCAGAATCACATCGTTCAAACGCTGCCTGGCGTTCCAGAGCCAACGACGATCGACCTGCAATGGCATCATTACCGATGTCCAATCGGCGAATCTACATTCACACTTCAAGATCGGAACTATTAGTTGTGATCGGTGCTGCTAACACCTAATCCCTGGACCGTGCTCGAAGACTTAGGGAGAACGCTTCAATAAACGCCTTCTGCTCAACAAATTTCTTGAGCGGCAAGATCTTTGGCAAGATCTCGTCCTGATCCTTAACATCCAATAGGATAAGTGCATTCACGGTGGATGGTTTTAACAGCCCGTTCTTATATGCATCCCAGGTCTTCGGAGAAGACCTGTTAGCTCTCGCTATGCCCTTGCTCACACTTTCTGGTGAAATGTTTTCCTTTTCAGCCATAAACCTGACATAAGACGGTGCGTCGCTACCTAACACCTGCTTGGTCTTCGCCTTGCCCATACCCGTACCTGGGTTCAAGATCTCGTATTCAACTTTCAATTCCTTCCACTGCAAATCCCTTTTCCATTGGCAAATCGCCTCTGGCACTGTTCTCATAATTGCTAGAAACTTAATTTTTGCATCTTCAATTTCGGACGCCGTGTGCCTTTGCTGCTTCAACTTTCAACCCCATCGATTAGTTGTGATCCCTTGAGCCATTTTCCCAAGCGTATTCTTGAATTTCCTCTCTGTAATTCTCGTTAATAAAGTCTATTTCGATCTCGGTTAAATGACGACTGAAGGTGTCACTCCAGCCGCCTTCAACAAAGCTATCAACAGTGCTTCTTTTAACGCATATTTCTAATTCGCAGACGCCGAGATTTTTGTCGGTAATTTTCATTTTGAAACTCCTTCATCTGAAGCCTTGGGGTAGACGACCCACCCGAGACCCATGTTGTCCCATTGGCACTTCACTTTGGTCTGAGAAAGGGCATCTTGAATGCTGTCCACTTGAACCGCAGGTCCGTTCCAAAAGAACCGCCCGCTGTAGTGTTCGACCTCAAGCCCTGCCGCTTCCATATCTTTCACGAACTTCTTGCAGTCTTTGTTTGTGTATTCCATATAGGATGCTCCTTCAGGTTATGTCTCGACTAAATTATGCCCTTTTCCCCACACCACATCAGATACACCATCTATTGACCAAATCCGGTATTCTACCCTTCTGGGCTTTTCTTGTACCAGCACGGACCCCTTAACGGGGTATGTAACCACACTACCGGCAGAATTGTGTGTCTCGATCCTAAGACCAAAAACTTGTTTTCCGCCACAGGTATATTTTTTAGTTACGTCTATCATACACACCACCTGTTAAATTATTGGCTCTTCGTCGCTTTGATGCATTCCACATTCAGGACACTGCCTTTGCCCTCTTTGCACATATGTCCACAAGTCTTTTCCTTTGACGGGATACATTAGAGCGAACCAAGTATGTCCATTGTCACAGTTATGATGCATGGCTTCCGTCTTCTTAGGCATTAGCGTAGGACGCCTAATCCTAACTTCATTGATTGACTTGTTCATTAGTTCACCGACGCGCTTGTAGTGCCTGCTGAGATAGCTGCTACGGGTGCTGCACTTGTACCTGCTGAGATAGCTGCTACGGGTGTACTTGTACCTGCTGAGATAGCTGCTGCGGGTGTTACAACTTTAGGTGCTGCTGCGGGTGCTTTAGCTTTAGCTGGTACGGCTTTAGGTGCTTCGGCTTTCTGTGGGATCTGCATACCGCTTTGAACATTCGAGCAGGCATAAGCGGTCAGGGTTGTTTGAAACGTAGAGACCAGTGCTGGAGCGTGAATCGTAGCTTCGGTATTTGCCGACGAAAAGTTATAGCAGAAGTTTACTTTGTCTTTTTTGTTATCAGGATTGGTCAGGATAATGGATACACGCTTATTAGTACGGATGCGGAAGGTTGCATCTTGCGAATCTTCTGGGATGCTAATCGCGAAACGACCGCTTTTATTGACCTTCGTTTCTCCTGCAAAGCCAGAATTACCCACGGCAGCAACATAGACATTCATACCATATTTCAAATCGTCCAAACCAATTTGAGCATCAAATTGCATGGTGTAACCAGGATAACCCGCATCTGCTACTTGATCGGTCAAAGAAGCCATTTCCTTGGTATAAAAATCTTCACTGTCAGCATACTGTTGACCGTTCACCGTCACGTCGAAAGCCGATACCACATACCCCTGTAGATCCCCGGTAGGGGTGGTGGTGTCTTTCTTCTTAGCTGTAGGCTCCGCTGGCGCGGCAGTGGTTTCCTTTGTGGAGGCAACAGCCGCAGGACATGAGCCATCAGCATTAGCCGCCGTCTTACATGCTGGAGGAGCCATACCACAAGCCGTGAAGATCAAAACACAAACTAGACTAAAGATAACGTTTAACATAAAAACCTCTTTTGTTAAGTTGATTACTAGCACCATAAAAACCATTTCGGACGTTTAGCCGAAAGCTTTAACTGCAAGGGTGTAACTAGCTGTTATAACTACTATTGTGTTTTTTGTGGCTACTCTTGCGCCTATATGCTGCGGCTGGTATACCTATACACCATATAGGGGGCAACCATGCGGATTAAGGTGGATATAGAAGAGGGGACGGATTCGGAGGAGGTCGATATTGTCACTGCGACATGCTCTAGATGTGGGCATGAGACGGAAAGTTATGGGACCTCTGATGCTTCACGCAAAAGATGCTTGGCGTTGCTGCGTGCGGAGTGTCCTGAAGGAGCTAACAATTTCTACCTAGAGTGTTGAGATGAAATTTATACAACATGCTTTAAAGAGGCTCCAACAAGAAGAGATTGTTGGGATGGGACGAGATTTAGCTTCTGCGCGAGCGATGCTAGAGCATCTTCACATTATGATCACTAGTCATATTTTCAAAGTGGCGGCAATGCCTAAGTCGGATTCTAGGCGGCATTGGATAAAGGAGCTAGATGCATATAGATCAAAACTGAGTAGGTACAATATCCCGAAAGGGCGGGAAGCCTAACTACAACCGCAAAATCCTAGAGAAGTGGTTATGGGAAGACTCCTTGTCGGAGAAACCTGATAGGGATTTAGAGACTAAAGAGCTTTTAAATAGTGGATATCAGATAGAGCGGCGTACAGGACCTAAAACTCTTAAAAAGATTGTAGACAAATTCATTGAGGCAGTGATCAATGCCGACAAGTTCAATCTGCCTTGAAATAGGTATTGTTTTTTTGCCAAATCTCAGATAAGGAGGGTTTCCTTTTGCCTCTGGAGATATAAGATGAAGAGAAAGATAGTGGCTTTAATTGATCAAGAGCCTGAGATCAAACGTCTTGTTGATCTGATGGAAGCGATCAATACGCAGACGCAAGCTAGTATTGACTTTGTTAAGAGCCGGTTAGATACGCTTATCAATGAGGCTCGTGATAAGAAGTTAATTCACTTAAGACTTCTTGCTGAGGAGTTAAAGGGCAAGGGCGTATTGCCTAAAAGTTTCAACTTGGACGCACCTAATCATTTCTTAGGTTTCGACGTAGAAGAAAATACGGTTTCTTACTCTATGGAATATGGTATGGAAGAGCCTCAAATTAGGCGTTTGGATTCCCAGGATATCCCACCTGAAGTGCGTCAGGCTATTATCGAACATTTGATGCAGGACGACTAATGCGCAGCTTAATAGCGGAACTCACAGAGTATTTGAATCTAACTCCTGAACAGCAGTTCAGGGTGTCTGCAATGATTAAGCGCAATATACACGCTGAAAAAGCCTCTGTGTTTCATAGACATGTATGGTCAAGGTGATGCGATCTATGATCTTACTGATCCCATGAATCCAAAGTTGATCGGTCGTGAACCTGCTATCATGGAAGGTAAATATAAGCAACATCTAGAAATGTCCAAACTTCCAGATGAAAAAGTAATTACCTGGAGTGTTGGTAGTTTCAAATATGTTCAACCACCTCGGTAGAACGGCGGATCAACAACAAGCCAGATTGCTTGCGGAGTGTCCCTCGGTATTAAGAACGAACACTGATTTATACTAGCCAGAGGATAACTAATATGACAATACCATACAACTACCTTGTCGTGGAGCAAGGTGGTATGGCTCTATACCTTGACAAGTTAAAATGGACTGAGGAGCTAACACTGTTTGCAGCCTTCTCAGAGGGTGCGGGTTTTGACTGGGAGGGAGCGACTTTCGTCGATTACGCCTTTATTGATTGCAAAGAAACTCTGGATTTTCTTTTAAGTGCGGAAAGTTGTTTAAAAACCCTAGTTCAAACCCAAAAAGCTTTAGCTGAGGACTAATTTGAAAGTTACCTTTTTTACTGGTGCGGGGATATCTAAGTCTTCGGGGCTTCCCACCTTTAGAGAGGCGGAGGGTCTTTGGGCTAACTTTGATCCTCAAACAGTATGCTCAAAAGAGGCATATAGTAAGGATAGGAAGAAGGTATTAGACTTTCACAACGATCTCGCTAAAGCTATTGCGGCGGCTGAGCCTACACCTGCGCACAGGGCTATTGCTGCCTTTGAAGAGTTTGCTGACGTAACCATTGTCACACAGAATATCGACGATCTGCATGAGCGTGCAGGTTCCACCAAGGTAGTTAAGATCCACGGGGATATCTTTACCGCTAAGTTAAAGCGGTACAAATCGCCGACACTACGTTGGACTGAAGACATTTTGCCTCAGTCGCACCCTGAAGGATCGCCTTCTTGTGCGGGTACGATGCGTCATGACGTTGTGTTCTTTGGCGAATCTCCCAAGTATACTAAGGAAGCCATCTTAGCTATACGTAGATGCGACTATCTCGTAGTGGTAGGTACTTCTTTGAAGGTTTATCCTGCTGCCGATTTTGTTTTTGGTGCTCCGGCTTGGCTTGGCAAAATTTATGTAGACCCGGAACCTGACGGCAACCTAGAACCTTATTTCGATAAGATCAGCGCTAACCCGGCAGATTTGGGTGTAGTGGATGTGATTAATTGGCTTAAGCGACTTGAAAAAAACTAGGCAGTTGAAAAGTTTTTCAAGTATGTTCAAACAAGATTTCTGACGCATCGTACAAATGATCTGGTTCAAAGACTTTTCTACCGTATGTCCATTGTTGTATGAACTTGGGATTACTTGCCAGACCTACGCCGACTATGTACACCATTTCGGAGCAGTACATTTTAAGATTTTGCAGGGAATCTTTTTCCTCGGATGTCAGAGCCTCCCCTTTGGTGAGCCAATTTAGGACATCTGTGGGCATGGCGAAAGAATAATTGTAGTCTACCAGGGGATCTGTAAGGATTGCGTCTAGGCGGCTTTTTGCGATCGCTATATTGGTTTCACCTACGATAGGCAATTTCAAGAGGGCGAAGCGGTCGCATTCGTGTAGAATTTTCAGAAGGTGCCAATGGTTAAGACCGTCCCCTTTCATATGCCATGCAAAAAGGTGATCTCCTTCTTTGCGGATAAAACCTGCGTGGGCGTATTTGCATTTAGTGAAGGCTCGTTCTGCTATGAAGGATAGGCTAGATGTATCTGCGGAGACAAAGCCGTAGAGACCATCTTGTTGTTGGTTAAATATGTTTAAAATCTCGAAATATTTTTCGAGGGGAAATTTAGGGTATCCAAAAACTCTAAAAGTAAAATGACCCATCCAATGTCTAGCAAATGCTATCCACATTTTAGTAGATACAAACCAGGCTAGGAATCTATTTAGCATTTATACATCTCACTGGATAGTTAAGTAAAAACAAGCGGAGGCTATTTCCACATCTGGAATTTCTTCATCGCCGCTTAAGCACATTCTTAGGAGGGCACCTTGAGAAGCAGCCATTCTAATTGCTTGTGTGTAATTAAACGGGGCGATAAATAGATCCTGTGTCATACCTCCGTGTTTGGGGATAACTGTCGATGCTTGATTATTTGTTACGTTAAGGATATCCCAGACGTTACGGTAGCTAGCTCTGAATTGTCCGTACCCTGCATCAAATAAGCCACTAGAGAATGTTCCGTAAGTGGCTACACTGGCACCTGCCCAAATTTCAAATACAATGGTATTAAAAACGGCAGGCATATTTAACGAATATTGTAATTCAACACAATTAATCGTATACACTTTTCCAGCGGCGGGATTGAACAACCATTCAGACGGAATAGATACCCCATCTGTATGCCAGTAAGTGGCGGTGATAGTGTTACCAGCCTGACTTGAGGTAAAGGTGACGGTCCCGGCTACAAAGTTTACGGTCCACTGTGTAACTCCACTAACCACTTGAGGTAAGGCAGTCCCATTTACATATATGGTAACTGCCCAATCCGCATGTTTACCAAAAGAGCCGTCTCGTTTTGGAACTTGCTTATACGTGTATGTAAGTTTTTCGTTATAAAAATCCACCCACCAAGGATGTGCGCTATTGAATAATAAACCATTACCGGAGTCGGTTAGAGTTTCCGTGGTGACTTGTACCGACTTTTGATACCAAGTCGTGCGGTCTCCTAAATTGGGGGTAACTAAAGAAATAGCTTTTGAGCCTAGGGAACCTGTCGAAGCAAAGTGTTCTACGATGGGATTGCCTGCGGCACTGACAGTTGGTAGGGATAATCCTGATTTGTATGACATATAAGAACCTCTTTTTAACTTTTTTCTACAATAACTTGAGTATTCCCTGAAACACTTTGATAATAAGTTTCTGTTTTAGCTTTTACTGCTAGACCATTAGCATCATACTTAGTCTCTAACGTAGAGCTTATAGTGTTAGAACTAGGGTCTATCGTATAGATGATGTCGCGGGCTTTACCTGAATACGATCCAACCGAATTTTTAGTCGTATAAAAAGTGCTAGAAATTAACTGGTTTTTACTGTTGTAAGCATCTACCTGATATAACTCCCCGGTTAAAGCCGGACCAGGAACAGGATTAGCAGCAACCCAAGCATTGTAAGAGGATTGTTGAGAAGCCACATAAGCATTATAGGTATCAATGTCTGTTACGACCCAATCCGCACCCGGCGATGTTACATCCTCCCCTAGCTCAATAACTTGAGATACCCACCCATCTGGGATGCCTAGAGGATTATTGTCAAATTGATATGTTAAGTAAGCTACGTTCAAAGGATCTCCTCTATCTAGTCACACTATAAACGTACCAGTCGGCTTGCATAGTACTTGCCGTACCTGAAACTTGAGAAACGGTATGCGTTCCTGTCCCCTGAGTTGTAAGGTTGACTGCTGCACCACCGGAGGTAGTCGATACCTGGAAGGTAGTAGCAGTTCTGCCCACCACAAAGTAAATGGTAGCAGCGGACAGTGGAGCAGGCAGGGTAGTGGTTGTAGTAAAGACAACCCTGTCTGTGTTGGTAAAGGTATTTGTTAAGGTGATAACGTCCGTAGTGGTGTTTACCGCCGCAGGAAGGAACGTAGCTATATTGAACGGTTCTTTTTCTATACTTACCTGTATTCTACAAGCATTGTTAGAAGGGATGTTTGTGATAGTTGTTCCAATTAAAACGTCATCAATGTAGAAAGCCACAGAGGTACCGGCTTGGTTAACTATGTATTTAAGTCTCTGCCAAGTGTTAGCTACCGGAGCTACCGTGGAATTTATCGTTGTACGTGTGGAGGCATTAGCTGTAACGCAAGTCCATCGTCCACTATTAACACCTCCTTGATACTGGAAATAAATACCATTTGCTGGATCGCCAATTAAGTCATTATCTTGAGTTCCAGCTTTACAGTCGAAGTTAGGTGCGGCGTTAGTGATTCCTGCTAATTGGTTAAGCCGGATACGCCATTCAATGGTTTGACCCCCCGCTTTAATCGTTAAACTGGTATTGTTGAAAGCGTAGGCTTTCCCCATTGTGGTTAGGGCGGGTACTGTCGGACCTGTAGACTCTGTAAAAGATCCTGAATAAGTATTATCTGTTGTAGTAGTGTCCATGGTAGAGACACCACCGTTTAAAACTAAAGTATCAATCATTGAGTGAGTATGAAAAACATCTAATAAGAATTCATTAAAAAGAGAGGTTGTTGATCCAGAAGTTTGTCCTACAATTTTCTCAAACTCAATAATACTCCACTTCCCAGCAGCCGATCCCGCTACTTGAAGTATAGCTTGCAGACGCTGACCGGCAGTTAGAATGGTTAAGTTACCGGCAGCATTATCTTGTATAGTCAAGTCTGCCGTGGAGTTGTTGTGAATTTCGTAACGATGCCCTACGCTAATTGTAGTGGCATCGGTTAGCTTAACAATTTGTCCGGAAACTGATCCCGTATAAATCATTAAAAGTTCTGAAGTGGCTGTTAACGTCGTAGTCGTATTAGCCGTAGCCGTGACAACAGCTTGAGTCCTAAAACTCTTAATGTCTGCTAAGCCTTCTACTGTTTGATTGTCAATTATACCAGTCATTTACGTAGACTCCCCAATTGCACCAGCCTGCCAATCGACGTTACCGGAGAGCGCACCGTTTGCATTGCTATTAATGGTAAAGCCGGTAGTGGCTTTGGAACTAAAACTCCACTGCCTTGCATCCGATCCAGTAACCCCAATGGTGTAATTAGTGGAAGGGAATGCTGTTGTAAAGGTTACTGTCGCGGTTCTTGGCGTACCTGTAAAACTAGCTGCGGCTATAGTTCCGTATTTTGTTAATAGACTACCGCTAGTTGTGGTAGTGGCTGTTACCGTAAAAACCCAAATTCCTGCCGCCGTAGTGTTGTTCTGTAAAACAACTGTTCCACGTTGGTTAGCTGCTAGCGTAAAAAGAGAAGTCGGAGTTGCGTTTTGAACAGTTACACTCTGAGTAGAGTTGTTATGTACAATGTAAATGTGACCGACCTGATAGGTAGTAGCATCTCCAAGTTTTAGATTCTGTCCAGCCGTAGTACCCGTAAAAATTGTTACATGCTCGGAAGCCACAGTGAGAGTTAAAGTGGACGCAGCCGTAGCTTGTACTACGGCTTGCGCTCTAAAACTTTTTGTGTCAGTTAGACCTTCAGATGTAATATTATCAATTATATGTGACATTTAGTTATTAATTTTCACCCTGATCAACTGCAATCCAATCCACGGCACCTGTTAAAGCAGTGTTTGCTTGTGTATTGATCACAAATGAACCTGCTACTTTAGTAGTAACTTTCCAACTACGACCATCCGCTCCTATGACTGAAGGAGAATAGTTCGCAGATGTGAAGGCAGTTGTGAACGTTACAGTTGCAGTTCTCGGTGTTCCAGTAAACGTTCCAGCGGAAACAGTTCCGGCTTTGGTTTTTAAATCCGTAGTACCGGATTCAATCGTCCAAATCCAAACACCTGCGGCTGTACTGATATCCGTAACGGTTACCACAGCACGAGCGCCTGCGGGTAAGGTGAATTGAGTGGTAGGAGTATTGTTTTGGAAAGTGACTGCTACAGTCGCTTGGTTCCAAAGACGATACTGGTGACCAACCACTAAGGTTGTAGCATCAGGTGCTTTAATCAACTGCGCTGCTGTAGATCCAGTGTACACCTGTTGATGTGTTGAGTTGACCGTTAAGGTTTGAGTACCCGCTGCGGTTACTGTACTAGTTACACCCAACGCAATAGCATTTGTGTTGGTTAACTGCTCTACTGTCATGTTGTCAATAAAATGCGACATTTATCCCCCTATTTAAATAGTTTCTCCGCTTAATAAAGCTTGCCAACTCACTTCATTTGTTAACGCCTGATTTGCATTTGCATTGATCGTAAACCCACTAGAAGTCTTGCTATCATAACTCCAAGACCGCTTGTCTATCCCCGTCAATGTAATCGTATATCCACTACTACTAAAACTTGTTGCGAATGTTACAGTCGCCGTTTTAGGACTCCCAGTAAAACTAACCGCAGGTATTATCCCCGCTTTGGTAGCTAGACCCGGTGTGGATGATTCCGTAATCAACATCCAAGACCACTGACCGGCAATGGTACTTATGTCTGTTACAGTTACTATTGCCCTATAATTAGCAGGCAAATTAAACAGCATTGCCCCAGTATTGTTATTAACAACAATATTCTGTGTGGAATTATTCCAAAGGATAAACAGTCTACCTACATCAAGTGTCGTAGCATCCGGTAAATCGACAGATTGTCCCGCTGTAGTGCCTATAAATACTTGCTGAGAATCCGAAGTGGACAACAACATGTAGGTTGAAGCCGTTGTCGTACTAGACTGTAAAGTAAATGCATTGATAAGCTGCGAAGATAAAGAAGGAGTGGAGAAATTTATATTCGTACCAGGAGATAACAAGTAAGGGGATGCCGCAACAAAATCCCAAGTATTAGCAGTATTTCCCATTATGATGACAATAGAACCAGAAGACACCGTGTATAAAGAAGCACCTAAATAGTCTTCCACAACAATATTGCCAGTACCTGAATTCTTTAAAAAGAAAATCCGCCCATCACCAGCATCGTTAGTAGCCTCACTTACCGTATTAGCAGGGAGCCTAAGAGTACCAGCAGAAGTCTGAAAGGTTTCTACAACACCTGGACACTCTTGTAACAACTGAACAAGACGAGTTCCACCTGCTCTACGAAAGTCACCACGCTCAGGAGGGGTGTAAGCAGCACCAGCAACTGAGACAAACACAGATTCGCCAATATCAGCATACTCTAACGAAATACCGCCATAAGTAGATAGCCTAGAGTATATTGATGTACTCATTAAATTGTCCTCTAAATCCATTTAAAGCAATATTTATGGACTACAGTAAATCTATCTCAAAAAAATAAGGTGGTAACCAAGGTTACCACCTTCATAAAGTAATTAATTATTTCACTTAAGCAATTCTAAAAGTTCATCTTCTTGTTTCTTCAAAGAAGCCAAGGATTCGATCCTCTTTTTCTTTTCTTCCAACATCTGCTTTAACTGATTAATGCGACCACGCATCAAAGTCTCTTTAGCTCCCATAGCTTCTAACTCTAAGCGTAACTCCTTGGCTTTAGCTTCCACATCCATAAAAACCCCCTATTAGTCGATCGTACCGGCGATGATGGCAATACCATTGAAATCAGCCGCACGAGGAGCTTTCCTCAGAGTGATGTTACCAGATCCAGCAAACTGCATCTCCACATCCACGTTCTCAACAGGAGATAGGTCCGTATTGATGATCTGAATGATGTAAGAATCGTAAGCAGCTAAACCATGCGTTCCCTGAGTAATCGTCAACACATTAGAAACCCAATCAGTCGTCGTGAAAGGAACTCGGACAATCGAAGCAAAATTCTGTCCAGGGGTTGGCAACGCATTCACACGCCAGACACCAGCAGAAACATGGTGGAACAAATAGTCCGCAACATGGTCGATCACCAACGAAGCTAAGCCGTTAATGGTAGCACTCGAAGTAACCGTAATGTTGTTCGTTGCAATGTCCGTGTTTTGCACCGACAAGTAAAAGAACCTACCCCTAAGCGCCACACCACCAGCACCAGCAGCCTCAACTTCCATACCGGATATGTCGAGAGCATTAGCATTGGTTAAAGCACCCGTGGACACTAGGACATGAGGAGCATTGTCCGTAAGTGCGCTAGCAACACCAGCACTCAAAAGTACATCGATAATTCCCGTATTAGCTGGACCCTGAGCAATGTCAAAAGACTCGCCAGAGAAGCCGCCAGAAGCCAACACATGTTCGTATAACATCTTCGCCATTGTATTCTACCTCCTCACTTTGTTATAATTAGTCTTTGACAGACACTCTATTCACAATAATTTTTTCAATTATATCCAGCATTGATCCAGGTATCTCTTTTAAAACTGAAGTAGCCTCTATTGTTTGTGTATCTCTTAAAGAGTTAAGTAACATCAATAGTGCTATTTCTAATTTATCTAGCCTCTCTTCAGCGGCTTTAATTCTGGACATGTAAATAATCTATTCAAGGCAATGCGACAGAAACTACTAACACTCCACTGAAAGGGCTAACTATAGGAGCCTTATATACAGTGATAAATCCTGTTGTGATGTTAATTACATCAGCCATATCTACAGGTCTTCTGTTATTCACGTCTATTGTTTGGAAATGATTTACGACAAATTGTCTTCCGAGGACTGGCAGTAAATGGGGACCTACTTGTCCGGGACCCGGAATGCCTGTAGGGATTACTAATAATTTATCATTTACCCAATCGGCAGAAGAGAACGGTATTTCAACCTGGGTAATGTCTGCGCTAAAAGTAACACCAGCAACAGATCCCCCCTCATCCGTTACGGTTACACTGCCATGGAAGTTTAAAAAGGATATAGGAGTTAAAATGGTTACGCTATCTTTTTGGACGCCTACATCTGAGCCAGTGTCATGCTGAGGGTATTGAATGATCTTAACAACATTATCTCTATCCAATTGCTTAAGCGTATTAGATACAACATCGAAGTCTTTCCAGAAAATAGTAGTGTCTATACCCGGAAGCAAAGGTATAGTCTGACCCTGCCGATCTTGCTTTTGCTGATTATTAGACTCTTGGCGCGGGATTCTAAGATAATACGTGGTCTTTAGAAGATTCCTAACAATACCAGGCGTTACATTTATTATCTCGTATGTGTTACCCCTTACATAGGTCATTACCACCCCTGGAAGATATGTGGGCAAGATTTCTAAGCACGCGACTCCCAAGAAATAGGGGACATATTAAACCTAGTTAAAATAATCTACATAACAGTTGGCTTAATTGTGCAGTAGAGAATACGTATACATGGGGGTCTCCCCTCCGGGATCTGGGGGGTTGGAATGCTCGCTTGTTCTTTTACCAATTTCTACTTGGTGCTTTGTCAATTAGTGTCTAGAAAACATGTCATGACTTGTCCCATTAGAGAATACGTATACATGGGGTCTCCCCTGGGGGGATGCTGGGTGTCTGGATGCTCGCTTGTTCTTTTACCAATTTTTATTTGGTGCTTTGTTAACTAGCGTCTAGAAAACATGTCATGACTTGTCCCATTAGAGAATACGTATACATGGGGTGGCTGGGTGTCCTCCCCTCCGGGGGTATGCTCGCTTGTTCTTTTACCAATTTCTACTTGGTGCTTTGTCAATTAGTGTCTAGAAAACATGTCATGACTTGTCCCATTAGAGAATACGTATACATGGGGTCTCCCCTGGGGGGATGCTGGGGGGTTGGAATGCTCGCCTTGGTGCTTTGTGTTATCGTAGATTAAATTTCTATGAGAACCTTCTTCTTTGCAGTGAAATCTAAATATCAGATTATATCTGTAGATCTTGAATCAGCTAAAAAGTATGTTAGGTTAAAGAATGCTTTTTACGAGCCTCATGATAAGGGCGCTATAGATCCGCGTAATGGTGGATATGAATTTCCTATAGAGGAGGAATTAGACGATGTCATTTTTGAAGAAGGTTCGGATATTAGCTGATGATGGACCTGAGGGTGGTTTAGATCATGGTGCTAGTAATCCTTTAAACTGGACTACTACTTTACAGTCTGGAAAGAATGACCGTGAGGTTTATAACGATGCTAAGAAGCTTTGTGCTATTCTTACGGATTGGCAAAATAATGCTTTAGAGGCTAATCATATATTTGACAATCTTATGAAGAATGGTGGTTTACAGTTTGAGCGTCACAGTCCTGATATCCTTAAGGGATGTAGTCGGGAAAAGTTAGCGATTGTTATTAAGGTGTGTGAGCGGATTATGAAATCTGCGCCTACGGTTTGAATTAGGGCGAACATGTTGTTTGTCTTTTTATTAGTCTTAATTATTTAGGGGGGAATTATGGTTAGTGCTCATTTACATCCTGGTCTTCAGCATGGTTTGTCTTTCAGGGGATTTGATGATGCGTTAAAGAGTGGGGAGCCTATTTGGGTAATTAACAACTCACAGCCTAAGAGTATGTTGATTATTACGATTACGGATCCTTTGAGTGGCAAGCCAAAGACTATGGAGTTTCACCGGACATTTATTCCATTCTGTTTAACGGATATGGTTCCGCGTGAGATTTTGGAGCGTTCTTTGGAGCTTCGCAATTTTGTGCGTAAGGGTGTTTTGAAAATGATTCCGGAGAAAGATGCTTTAGTTATTCTAAATTCTTCGGATGGTCGTAAGGAGCATGCTCGTCTTAATACTTCGGAATTTGCTCTTGGTAGTGATGTTAGTGCTCGTGTAAGGGATATGAGTGCTGCGAGTGATACGGCTAGGCAAACGGCTGGGATTGCTCAGGTTGCTGACGGTACGGCTGTCCAGGGAGCTGTGTTGCATCCTCAGCTTAAAAACTGGGAGAACCGGGTATTGGTTGGTGAGTTAGATTTGTCTTCTTTGCAATCGGAGCTTAGGATTCATGCAAGTGAATTTACTGAGAGTGATTGTTTGTATTTGATTAATGGTCAATTTCCAGAGGAAGTACGGGCTTGGTCTAAAGAAAAGCTTAAGAGTGGTGAAGTACTAAAAGCACCTGCACAGTCTACTCAACAGTTCGCTACGGCGGCTAGGAAATATGAGTATGAAGCAAGTGATCGGGGTTATGAAGCTGACTATGAGGTTGTTAAGTAAATGGCTAAACTCCCTGATACAATCATCCCATTTAGGAATAAGTATACGGATAAACAGGCTCCTAAGCGTAAAGGCGATGTTGTCTCTAATTATGATAAGGCGACACTTGGTAAATCATCGAGGACTTCTTTCGTATTAAAGACTGAAAAATTAGGTCTTGAGTTTTGGATTAATCCTAGTGAATGTAGTTGGCGTGTTCCTTTGCGGACGACTATAGAGCCTATACAAGGTGGTGCTGTGCATCATGAGTGGTATGCTACTGGTATTGGGGAGCAGCATAAGCAGAAGTATGATCAGCCTGTTTTGAACTTTACATTTCAGGCTGGTCATATTGCTCCAAGAAACTGGAGTACAGATGAATCGAATACAGCAATTTCGAGAACTAGCTCACCCGAACTTGCGGCACCTGGATTAGCTAATTTTTACGACTTTCTAGCTTTGCTTAATGAACCAAACCTCAAGACGGATGGCACTCCTAATTATGTGGAGATTTCTTATGCATCTTTAATGATGCCTAGCATCCAGTTGAAGGGTTTTTTCACGCAAGAGGGAGTTCAGTGGTCGGACAATGCTGATAACCCTAGTAGCATAAGCTCCTGGGGTGCTTCTTTTGTTGTATTTGAGTCCAATCCTCCTCTCTTTGAGAGAGGGCAATTAAGGGATAAGTATGCAACTCTTTTCACAGATTCTCCCGTAAGCTTATTCGGTCAATAGGTGGTTTAAAAACAGGTAGGTAAATAAAAATGACGCAAGCACGCACTTTAAGTTCTTCTGGTATGTTTACACAATTCAAGCTAACCCGTGTTTTACGCACAGTGGACTTGGACTATAACAATCTCCTTACAGCTCTTAGTGTTGTGCAGGTGGGGAAAGTATTTAACAATCTTCCTATGGTGGTGGTTGATAAATCTCAGCAGCCGAATGGCGGTAGGGTTTTGCAAAAAAATGTATTAAAGGCAGTCCTTATTTCAAAGGAATTGTATGCTGATTCATTAATTGCTAATCCTACCGTCATCCCCTTTATCACTGAGATACCTATCTCGGACGATTTTTTTGTTCCTAACGGATCCTTCATACGTACATTAACCAATGTTGCTCCGACACAGACGCGGATTTCTAACACATTCGAGGTTGGTGGTGGTGGTTTGGTCAACCTGGGTGTTGCTTTTGTAGACGCCACTGTGATCTCCAGCTTGGCTTTTACGGCGACCAACGGCGCTGCGGGTACCATCACCTACCCCTTAGGGGATGTGGGATCTGCGGTGACGATTAGCTACGTTACACAGGCGATCCACCCTACCGTTTTGATCACGAGGCAAGAACGGCAAACGGTGTCTCCGGCTTTAGTGATTAAAAACGAAGTATCTGGTGTGTTACTTAACTCAGTCCTTGCTGGACTATTAGGTTTAACTTTGCCTCCATATTAAGGGAGATGTTTTTTGAAAGTCCACAAGCCAGAGACGGCTAAGCTCCATGAAGAAATTGCGGAAGCGTATAAAAAGCGTTTAGGCGAGATTGAGGATTTTGAGGGAGACGAAGAAGAAAAGAATACTTCTTTTGAGCGTTCTTATCTTCATAATGCAATATATCTGCACAATCTATGGTTTGAGCAAATTGAAGGTGAAAGAAAAGAAACTAATAGTCCTTTCTTGGAAGAAATTCTAGAACGCAGAGAAAGTGATCTTAATACATTTATAAAATGGATGAACGTCTTTGCCTATGATGCTAAGCCTAACGGCTGGGCTGTTTGGTGCTGGTCGTACACTGCACGTACTTTCGTAGGCTTACCGATTAAGAGTCATGATGAATGTATCCCACTAGGCGTCACTCCACTATTAGTCATAGACTGCTGGGAACATAGTTATCTAGTAGACTATGGTCTAGATTTTCAAAGTTATTTAGACGTTTTTTGGCGCGAACTTAATTGGGATAAAATAGAGCAGAGGCATAAGGAATTGGCGAAACTTTTTGGGTTTCATTTAAAATAGCGTTGGAGAACCGTGACTTTCCTATCTAAAATAGAAGCAATACATCCTAGGGGTCACAAGTATGCCCGTGAGACACCTCCTAAGAAGGGGTTTTCTTTACCTAAGGGTACGACCTTAGTAGGTCGCATGGATTGGATAGCATCTTCTATACAGGATTTAATCACCGACTTCGATTTCAGGCAATCCACGAATAAGCTGATGCATGAGGTACAAATTGAGCACAGTTTAATCACTGGTCACATGCCTATAAAAGAAAAGCTTCAGCACGCTATTAAATTAGCTAAACTGATACCTAAACTCTCTGTAGATATCCAACGTCTTTACGCTAAAGGTGCTCTGCCAGAAAACGTCGATCGTAAAAAAATCCATACGTTCATGGAAGAAGCTAAAAGTATCGAGAAATATACCGAGACTTTAATTGAGAAACTTAAAGAGTACGAAGGTTTTGAGAAGGCTCTTAAGGTTATGGGATTATAAGATTCAGTAGAAACCACCTTATCCTTTAAAGGATGTAATGCGTGTTACTGCTGAATTTTTATTTGATCAGGGTAGGATATTACTTAGACTTTTAGGTACTATTACGCCGCCGTCTAATGTTCAGACAGGTATTTACACAGTATCTTACTTCGCTACTCGTAATCCTTTACAATTTGATATTGAAGCGGATCAGATAGTAGACAATGAAGTAAATATCTATCTATCGAATACGAATCCATTCCCTGAAGAAATCACGGTAGTTCTACCGGACTTAACTCAGCAGATTGTTTCGGTAGCTTTGGTAAAAAAGCCTCCACCGGAAGATATTCTTCACGAGCAGCCATTTGAAACCATTATACCGAGAGAACCCCCGCCGCATAATCCTTCCGAGATGCTTCCTGCCCCTGACGAGATGTCTCCTCCAGATTACCCACCTTATTGGGTGGAACTTTCTTTTGCTAATGCCAACCCGTTAAAGGTGGGTGCTGGACTTGATTTAGACCTTGCTACTATTTCTTATACGGGTGGAGGTCCTGGTAGGATTTTGTCTCCGTCTATAGTGCAGGAGTTTGTGAATCAGCCACCGTATAAGATCTATGCTCCTACTTTTTTAGAGGGGACCTTTAGTAATACCTTACAGTATGCCGACTTCACCACCTCTTACATTCCTTCTGGTTTCTTAGATCCTGTCCCTGATGGGTGGAGTATCATTCAGAGTGATCCTGATTCGTTAATTAGGGTAGCTATAGACACCTTATCTACTATTCATAGTTTTCAGGTGACTTGGTTTCTTCGTCCAAACTTCCAAGACTATACTTTAGCTCCGCCTATTACCATCATCACGCCTTTTGTCTCAAACATTTTGCAGGTCATGCTTGAGCCAGCTTCTACAAATTCTTTGGGGACTGCTCAGCTTGTGTCTGCCAACGCTCTTTTTTCAAGTACTCCGGTAGTACTAAGCGGACCAACTATTCTTACGTTAGACGTGCAGACAGATCCTGGACCTGTAAAAATAGTTTGGCAACAAACTGAAGGTAACAATAATGCTCAATACCTATCTGTAGGTGCGGCTATTGCTAGTAGCTATCCAACAGTACACTCCTGGATAAACTACCCAGATACCTCGGTAGCCGATAATATAGCGGTTACCAATCTGGATTTCACCGGAAGGTGGAACTTTAATGCCGGATATATCCGCGTAGAGTCTCTTCAATTAGATCTAGGAGAGCCTTTTAGTTGGAGCATTTATTTTACCTCTACGTCGCAAATTCTTTTGCAAGTGGTTGGGGGTATATTGTCTAGCGACTTCTCTGCTTCGACAGTCGATCTACGACCACTATTAACCACAGAAGGTTATAAGCTAACTTGGGTTAATGGGCAGTTCAATTTAATTAGTGGGGCTACTACGACTGTTTTAAGCTTTATACTTGGAGCGCTACCCAATCCCCTTTTAACCGATACACTTAATATCAATTTATCTAGCTATACACCTACCGGAGGGTCTAGTCGTATTAAATATTTTGTATTTAAACCTGCCTAAGATTTTTTAGGAGACGATGCTTTATTTCTATGACACAGAATTTGATGAATCGTCAGGCACAGAGATAAAACTTATATCTATAGGTATAGTGCGCGAAGATGGAAAAGAGTATTATGCTGAATGCAGTGAGTTTGATGCTGGTGGTTGTAATGTATGGGTAAAACAATTTGTCCTACCTAAACTGGGTAATAACAGAAAAACTAGAGGAGAGATTAGAAAAGATCTTGATGAATTTTTTAGAGGGGATGACAGTGTATTCCTCGTCGCTTATCAAGGATCCTATGACCATATTATTTTAAATAGGCTCTGGGGTCCGATGTCTACTCGGAAAAAAGGATTCCCACATTACACCTGGGATTTAAAACAAAAGATCGAAGAATTAAGGCACGATGGGGAAGTGGTTAAGTTACCTAAGAATAA
>Ga0315294_10001709_pt1 | contig 24002 bp, 23 predicted proteins | sample YL17G13_40_MG_FD_203626 | JGI IMG/M metagenome (GOLD analysis project Ga0315294, IMG submission 203626) | Sediment microbial communities from Yellowstone Lake, YNP, Wyoming, USA - YL17G13_40 | ecosystem: Environmental > Aquatic > Freshwater > Lake > Sediment | place: USA: Wyoming | collected...
TGAAGAGATGGTTAAAGAAATAGCTTCTCAGGGTGGTCGCGAACCTATCGACCACCGAGCGGTTGTCATACGGCTCAAAGTGATAGACGCTCTGTGCCAGTCCGACACGCACGCGCCGTTTCGAGAAACAGAGATCCGTCGTTCTGTGGAGCGACCGGTAGGAGAGCGTGTGCGCCCGGATGAGATGCTCGATGACGGTCAGGGTCTTTTTGAAGTCGGTTATCCCCGGGGGCCATTTTCCAAAAAAATAAGCGCACCCTGCATAGACCATAGGTTCGTTCAGGGTAATCCAGTAGGTGACCTGTTCGCCAAGTGTTTCCGCCGCTTTCTTCGCGAAACGCTGGAAATACATCCCCGATGAATGGTCGAGCCAGCCGCCTCTCTTGGAGAACCAGAGCGGCAGCGTGAAGTGGTTGAGTGTGACGATCGGTTCGATAGAGAATTCCCTGAGCGTCAGGAGCACTTCTTTGTAGTGATTCCAGGCGTCCTCGTCCCATCGTCCTTCGCGCGGTTCAAGGCGGCTCCATTCAAGCGAGAAGCGATGCGCGGTATGGCCCAGCTTTCGCGCGATCTCAAGATCTTCCCTGAAACGTCGATAGTGGTCGCAGGCCAGGCCCGATTGTTCCCGAAATCTTCCCGCCGATTCCCATTCCCACCAGTCATTGAGCGCGTTGTTCCCCTCGACCTGATGCGATGATGTGGCCGCTCCCCATAAAAATCCGCTCTTGCCGTTCGTACGGTTCCTCATGGTGGTTTATTATAACGTAATACCGGAGAATATAAAATAGAAATATGCTATAATACACATATGAAAACGGCAAAAAAAATGGAGGTACACGGCAGAAAGAGCAGGAGCCTTGCCTTTTTTGTTCAGGCGACGTTACTGCTCATCGCGGTCTTCGTCATGCTTTCACTTTCCGGTTGCATGAGCATTCCGATACCCAATAAGATACCTATCCCGAAATTCCTGTTTTTTTAGAGAGTCAAGTATATCGAAAACGGTTCCCGGCATGTAGAAGCATATGGACTATGCAGGAGGGTAGAGCAATGAAATCGTATAGCGACTATCTGTGGTTCGAGACGAAGACAAGGCGGGCCTTTATTAATATCACTCAGCAGGTGAAGAAGATCGTAGAGAAGAGCGGGATCCGCGAAGGGCTGTGCCTGGTGAATGCCATGCATATAACGGCGAGCGTCTTTATCAACGATGACGAAAAAGGCCTCATCCATGATTACGAAAAATGGCTTGAGAAATTGGCGCCCCATGAGCCTGTCGGATCGTATGAGCATAACCGTACCGGAGAGGACAATGGGGACGCGCACCTCAAGCGGCAGGTCATGGGAAGGGAAGTGGTGGTCGCCGTTACCAGGGGGGATCTGGATTTCGGCCCCTGGGAACAGATCTTTTATGGGGAATTTGATGGTATGAGAAGGAAGCGGGTCCTCGTTAAGGTAATCGGGGAATAAGGCTCCAGCGAAGGAGGATAAAAAGTAAGAATAATAACAATATTTTCTCTTATACAGAAGATTAACAGCGGCACTTTTTGCTGCGTTTTCTTGCCTTTTTTGCTGAGTTATGCTATACTTATATTGAATATACGAGGATTATACCCGAAGGAAGCAGGAAAAACGCCATAATACATAACTATATGTAGGAATTGAACTTACAATAACCATCCTGAGGGTATAGGATGGTTGTTTTATTGTAAAATCATAAAAGAAAGGGGGGATAGAAGATGTGGAGAAAGTCTAGGAAAGGCTTCACGCTTGTTGAGATAATGATCGTCGTCGCTATTATAGGTCTTTTAGCAGCGATAGCCATTCCGAACTTTGTCCGTGCGAGGATAACAGCGCTCCAGAATTCCTGTATCGCCAATCTGAAACAGATACAGGGAGGAGTGCAGGTTTGGGCGATTGATACTGGCGGGGCGACCGATGCGACCCCAACCACAGCTAATTTGGTGCCGACGTATATTAAGAGCTGGCCCAATTGTGGCGCTGCGGCTTATGCGGTCCCGGCGGTCAACGCAGATCCCGTTTGCCCGAACGGCACGGCAGGACACACGCTCTAATCGGTGGCTTATAGCTGTGTCGATCATTGTGCTCGACGAAATAGGCGGCATGTCAAGTGCCGCCTATTTTTTTATCCGCCTTCGCAGAAATCCCCGTCCATGGACGGGGATATGTTGGCGGATGATAAGGTACCGCATGCCCGCTTCGCCAAGCGAGCATGCACGCGGGGCTGCATGCAAATTTTTGCCAGAACAGCGGAAAAAGGATATAGCGCGTAAGAGAATATGATGAAGAGTTCGGTCTATTTTTCAAAAATCCATTCCGGCGACACCGCCGATCGCATTCGGTCGCTCAGGCGTCTTCTTGACACGATCGGACCTCAGATAAAGATCCGCCAAGGAGAGATCGTCCCGATAAAGATCACCATAGGGGACGAATCCTGTGTCTATCATGTGGCCCCGGAGCTGGTGAAGCCGATCGTGGCGTTCGTGAAAGGTAAGCAAGGGAAGCCGTTCCTTTTTGACACGAATGTCATCTATAAAGGCTCCCGGCAGAACGCGGTCGATCATATGGCTCTCGCAGAAAAAAAACGCTTTACCTGCGCGGAAGTCGACGCCCCGTTCATCGTCGCCGATGGATTGTTCGGATCTGACGGCAGGGAGTATGCGGTGACAGGCGCAAAATTCCTGAAAAAAGTTAAGATTCCGTCATTTGTCGGCGCGCTCGACAGCCTGATCGTCGTCTCGCATGCAACCGGCCATCTACTCTCAGGTTACGCGGCCGCGATCAAGAATGTCGCGATGGGTATGGCGTCGAGGCCGACGAAACAGATCCAGCACTCGTCAGTGAAACCTCGGATCATCGAATCCCGATGCGTTGCGTGCGGGCTCTGCAGGGAGATATGCCCTGTTTCTGCGATATCGCTGACGGCCACGGCTTCCATCAACGGCGCTGTATGCATCGGTTGCGGAGAATGCCTCTGCGCCTGCAAGTTCGACGCTATCTCGGTAAACTTTCAGGAGGACGCGGCGATATTCTGCTATAGGATGGTCGAGTGCGCGAAGTTTATCACATCCCGGTTTAAAAACACGGTCTATTTCACGTTCGCGATTGATATCACCAAAGATTGCGACTGCATTTCTCCGGCGGACAAAAGCGCGATATTCTGTAAGGACCTGGGGATCTTCGCGTCAACCGATATAGTGGCGATCGATCAGGCAGTGCTGGACCTTATCACTGAAAGGCACGGCGATATATTTTCGAAGGCATGGAATACCGGCGTTCACCATGCCATGCTGGAATATGCAAAAAAACTTACCCTGGGAAACTCTGAATATTCCCTGATCGAAGTTTGAGCCGATCCCCGCCTGCTCAATCGCGCCGTTTTGTCAATCTCATCCGATCAACCCGCTTGGTGAGAAACGTTCTTATTCCTTACTATTGCATATCAAGTACTTATATGATAAAATTTAACTAAATATTTACGCTTATATACGATATCAAGGAGCCCGGCTGGCTGAGAGGGGTCAATGAAAACAAAGATCGAAAACGGATTTACTCTGGTAGAGATAATGATCGTCGTTGCGATTATCGGACTATTAGCCGCGATAGCCATACCCAATTTTGTCAGGGCGAGAGTAATGGCGATGCAGAATTCCTGCATTGAGAACCTGAAGAACATCGAAGGGACGGTCCAGGTCTGGGCGATCGACACAGGCGCCGCTTCAGACGCTACGCCCACAACGGCCCAGCTCGTGCCTCTGTATATAAAGCGCTGGCCTACGTGCGGTGGAGCTTCATACGCGTCGCCAGCCGTCAATGCTCAGCCCGTATGCCCGAACGGGACCGCGGGCCATTCGCTCTAAAACTATTCTGCATCTTGTATGCGGCACGTGACGAAGAACGTACCGGTTTTTAAGGATCTGAACAATACACCTTAAGCGAAAGTCGCAGTATGCGCGTTGCGATGTACTACCGTAACAACGATGTGAGGATCGAAGAGGTGCCGCGGCCTAAGATCGTGGACGGGGAGCTCTTGGTGCGGGTTCAGGCAAGCGGTATCTGCGGGACCGATGTCATGGAATGGTACAGGGTCGGAAAGGCCCCGCTTGTCCTGGGTCATGAGATAGCAGGCGAGATCGTCGCAGCCGGTAACGGCGTGACCGGCTGCGCGATCGGCGACAGAATATCCGTTTCCCATCACGTCCCCTGCATGACCTGTCACTATTGCCTTCGGGGGCATCATACCGTATGCGATACGTTACGTACGACCAGGTTCGACCCCGGCGGATTCGCTGAATTCGTCAGGATCCCCGCCATCAATGTGCGCCACGGCGTTTACCGTTTGCCGAAAGATGTTTCCTATGAAGAGGCGACTTTTATCGAACCATTGGCATGCGTCGTCCGGGGACAGCGGATCGTCGGAGTGCGGAAAGGCGATACCGTCCTGGTGATCGGAAGCGGCATCTCGGGGATCCTCCATGTCAAACTCGCGCGAGCGCGAGGCGCCGCGAAGGTAATCGCGACCGATGTTGTTGAGTATCGTCTTGCCGCGGCGAAACGATCCGGCGCCGACGGGACGTTCTTAGCGAAAGACTGCCATCCGGAAGCGATCCGCACAATGAACCAGGGGATGCTTGCGGATATCGTCATTGTCTGCGCCGGGAGCGCTGACGCGCATCTTCAGGCGCTTGCCTCGGTCGAGCGCGGGGGGACGGTCCTTTTTTTCGCCGCGTCACGAGAGAGCGTGAACCTTCCGATATCGGTCAATGATTTTTTCTGGCGCAACGAGATGTCGCTGGTTAGTTCGTACGCCGGAAGTCCGGACGACCACCGGGAAGCGCTTGAGCTGATACGGGATCGTTCAGTCGGCGTCCGCGACATGATCACCCACCGGTTGGGCCTGAACGAGACGGGGACGGGTTTCAGGCTCGTCGCGCAGGCCCAGGATTCGATCAAGGTAATTATTGAACCGCAGAAATAGTCAAAACGCTTGGATCGCATGAGGAGGAACCATGGATTGGGGAATGAAGAACCGCATCGCTCACCTGATCAGGCCCGATACCGGACGCTGTGTCTGGCTGGCGGTCGATCACGGATATTTTTTGGGGCCGGTCAAAAAACTGGAACAACCGCGGCGGACGATCGAACCGCTCGTTCCGTACGCCGACGCCCTGATGCTCACCAGGGGGATACTGCGCGCGTGCATCGATACCGGCTGGAAGATCCCGATCATCTTGCGGGTATCGGGGGGTAACAGTATTGTCGGCAAAGACCTGTCCAACGAAGGTATCACGACCTCGATCCAGGAGGCGATACGGTTGCATGTGTGCGCCGTCGCCCTTTCCATATATGTGGGGGCGGAATACGAGCACCAGACGCTCATGAACCTTTCGGGGCTGGTGAGCGAGGCGGAATCGTACGGGATCCCGGTATTGGCGGTGACGGCTGTCGGTAAGGAGCTTGAGAAGCGCGACGCGCGTTATCTCTCGCTCTCGTGCCGCATCGCGTGCGAACTGGGAGCGCGCATCATCAAGACATACTACTGCGAAGATTTCGAGAAGGTCGCCAACAGCTGCCCGGTGCCCTTGGTCATCGCCGGCGGACCGAAACTGAACACCGAGATGGACGCCCTTGAGCTGACCCATAAGGCGCTCCGGCAGGGAGCCGTCGGGGTCGACATGGGAAGGAATATCTGGCAGGGCGACCACCCTGTCGCGATGATCCAGGCGATACGGCATATTGTTCATGACGGCGCGACCGCGCGAGAGGCCTATGATCTCTTTGAGAGCCTGAAGTCTCCCAGAAAGAAGAACGCAAAACATACATAAATGGATAATCATACCGTCTTTATCTCAAAACCCGATCTTATCGACCCGGTCATGATTGTCGGCTGGCCGGGTATGGGCAACGTGGCGCTCGGCGTCGTCAATTACATACGCCGATCCCTCACAGCGGAGAAATTCTGCGAGATCACCTGGCGCACGCCCCACATGCATGAATCGGTCGATGTCGAGAACGGGATCGCGCGTTTTCCGAGTCCGCCAAGGCACTCTTTCTTCTTCACAAAATCTCCCGATCTGATCATCATCGAAGGCGAGGCGCAACTGCAGGGAGCCTCAAGCGCGAGCCTTCTCGAGACCGTCATAACGGTCGCGATGCAATTCAAGACGAAGAGGATTTTTGCTGGCGCGGCATTCCCGCTTCCGATCAGTCATCGCGAGGAATCCGAGGTGTACGGCGCCGCGACGTCTCAGGCCTTTATGAACGAGCTGATCCGTCACAAGGTCAAGATGATGGACGGCGGCAGCATATCGGGTTTAAACGGCTTGATACTCGGTTTCGCCGCGCAGAAGAAGCTTGAAGCGGCGTGCCTTCTGGCGACCATGCCGCAATACGCCATCGGTTTCAGCAATCCGAAAGCTTCGCGGGCGATCATTGAGGTCCTCGCGAAGATGCTCGGCCTCCATATCGACACGCGCGAACTGGAGACCCTTATCAAGGATATCGACGAAAAGATGGCGCTCATAGAAAATAAAGCGATCGAGGTCTTTTCAGGTGAAAGCGACGCGCCCAAAGCGGAAGAGGATTTTGAAGCCGAAAAGAAGAAGATACCCGCTTCCGCGCTTGAGAGGATCGAGAGCCTCTTTTTCGAAGCGAAACGGGATAAGAAGAAGGCGTACCTCCTCAAGCGAGAACTTGATCGGTGGGACCTGTTCAAGGTATACGAAGACCGGTTTTTGGACCTTTTCAAAGAGAGTCAGTGACCGACGTGATAAAACCGCCGATAAAAAAACGAAGCATCAAAAGTAAGGCCCTCACCATCGTACTCCTCTCCATCTTTGTCATCACCGCGGTCCTGGGATACGTCTTTTTTATCTTCAGCAAGAACCGCATCACCTATATGATGGGCGAGTCGATCAAAGGCATCGTGGCCACTGCGACCAATTTTATCCCTCCCGAAGACCTGAACGAGATTCTCCATAACTCAAACCGTATCTTACGGTGGTTTGAAAAGGTACGGGAGAGATCCGCCTTTTCATCGTTCGGTCCCCAGGTGCCGCTTGCCGAACAACGCGCTGAAACCGACGACACGGACCGGATCATCCAGTATTATCTCAGATATTCACAGATGCTCCATCGGATCAAGGTCCTCAACAGCATCGACAGTCCGATCAATGTATATACGCGGGAAGGGAGCAGGCTGAAACTTGTCCTGACGAGCGAGGAGGCGCTCCTTCTGGGAGCCTACTACTCGATGCGCAACGAGGTTAAGGATGTGTGTCAGAGCGGTTCTCCCATGGCGACCAAGATATACAGGGATAAAGACGGCGCATGGATATCAGCCTATGCCCCCATCACGTATCTTATACCGGGCAACGTCATCGGGATCCTCGAGATCAATTACAGGATCGACACGTATCTCAGCCATATCCAGCGGGACCTCGGTGTGATCATCCTGATCTGCGTTCTGGGATTCTGCGTTGTGTCACTCCTCAGCTATCCTCTGGTCAACAGGCTCGTGAGCGATATCAAGACGCTTGAACGCCTGGCGGCGAATCTCCAGGAAGATAAATATGACGCGAAGATTGAGGTCAAGTCGGACGATGAGGTGGGCCGGCTTGCCGATACCTTCGAGCATCTGAGGCTGTCGATCAGGGATAAGATCCATAAATTACAGGCGGCGTTAAAAAGAGAAAAAAGGGCGCATCTCGAATCGATCGTCGCGCTGACCAACGCCATTGAACTGCGGGACCCCTACACGAGGGGGCATGTCTACCGGGTCGAGAAATACGCGCTGTTAATCGCCAAGGCGCTCGGCTTGAACAAAGAGGAGACCGAGAAGCTCAAGTACAGCTGCTTCCTGCATGACGTCGGCAAGATCGACGTCGAGGCGGCGCTCCTTCAAAAAAAGGATATCCTCACCAAAGAGGATTTTGAGAACATCAAGAAGCATGCCGAGAAAGGGGCGAGGATTGTCGAGGGGATCCGCTTTTTGAAGGATGTCAAGGATGTCATCCTGTATCACCAGGAACGGTATGACGGGAAGGGCTACCCGAAAGGATTGCAGGGAGATCATATCCCGCTCCTGGCCCGGGTCATCGCGGTAGCCGACGCGTTTGACGCGATGACCACCGACAGGCCCTACCGGTCGAAAGTAAGCTTTAAAGAGGCGATACAGGAGATCGAGAAGAAGTCAGGAACGCAGTTTGACCCGGTGGTGTGCAAGGCTTTCCTCAGATACCGGGACCAGCTGGAAGATATCGCGAAGGACCATTTTGAGGGGCTGGGAGAGATAGTCTGACCCCTCAGGGCATACCATGCCGTTTCTACTGTTGACGACAGCAGCCTGACCAAGCAAGCATGATCGAAGAACTGATCCTGAAGAATAGAAGTTGCAGACGTTATATCCAGGACCGTCCTGTCACGGAAACGACACTGAGATCTCTGGTCGATCTTGCCCGCCTTTCCGCAAGCGCCGCCAACCTTCAACCGCTCAAATATGTCTTGTCCTGCGACGGGAAGAAGAATGACACGATCTTCCGTACGTTACGGTGGGCAGGTTATCTGAAGGAGTGGAAAGGGCCTGCGGTCGGCGAGCGTCCGGCTGCGTATATTATCATCGTAGGCGATACCGAAATAACCAGATCGTTCGGATGCGACCACGGGATCGCCGCTCAGAGCATCTTGCTGGGGGCGGTTGAGCGGGGATTGGCCGGTTGTATGGTCGCCTCGATAGACCGCGACATGCTCCGGAACAATCTCCGCCTGGAAACCCGGTATGAGATATTATTAGCGGTCGCGTTAGGGTATTCCGGAGAAAAGATCGTCCTTGAAAAGATCGCGCCTTCCGGGGATATCAAATATTGGAGGGACGGCGAAGGGGCTCACCACGTCCCTAAGCGGCCGCTCGACGAGATCATTGTAGACCGGTAACCCGCGATCCCCGCCGCGAGGGCGATCGCAAGAAGGTGCAAGGAGGGGCGATGGGTGAGATAAAGATCGAAAAGCCGGACGCGAAGAAGCTCCGGGAGCTGGGGATCACCGCGTGGCCCATATGGGAGAAGGAGGTCTCGAGGTTCGACTGGAGCTACGACTCGCAGGAGACCTGCTATTTCCTCGAAGGCTCGGTAGAGGTCGTGACCTCTGACGGAAAGAAGGTCGCATTCGGAAAAGGGGACCTGGTGGTCTTCCCTAAAGGAACGAAATGCACATGGATCGTGAAGAAACCCGTCCGTAAACATTACAACTTCGAATGATCTGTCGGCCATGAAATATACGCTCAAAGAACCGGTCCCCTCGGCAATCCGGAGGATCGACTACCGGAAAGACCTCAACGACGAACAGTATGCGGTGGTAACGTCGGCGGAAGGCCCCTGCCTGGTCCTCGCCGGAGCCGGGAGCGGCAAGACCAGGACGCTCATCTACCGGCTCGCGTATCTTCTTGAGCGCGGGGTCAGTCCGGAAAGCATCCTGCTGGTGACTTTTACCAATAAGGCGGCGCGCAACATGCAGGACCGGGTCGAGATGCTTCTCAAGACCAAGCCGCGCGGGCTCTGGAACGGGACGTTCCATCATATCGGGAACCGGTCGCTCAGAAAATACGCGGAGTCCGTGGGATATAAACCGGATTTCGGCATTCTCGACGAAGAGGATTCCAGGAGCCTCATTAAGGTCTGTCTCGGGTCGTTCATCGCGAGCTCATCGAAGGAACGCTTCCCCAAGCCCGGTGTCATGCAAGCGATCATCAGCTATTCCGTCAACGCAAATGTTGAGATCGGCAAGGTGCTCGCGAGCTCCTATCCGTACTTCGAGAAGTTCGCCCAGGAGCTCAAGCAGGTAAAGGAGCTTTATGACGCGCGCAAGCGCAAATCGAATACCATGGATTACGACGATCTCTTGGTAAACTGGCTGCGTCTGGTGAAGCGAGACGAGCGGGCCAGGGCAAAATTCGCCCAGCAGTTCAGGTATATCCTGGTCGACGAATATCAGGATACCAATATCATCCAGTCGGAGATCATCCGGCATCTGGGGAGCGTCCACCGGAACATCCTGGTCGTCGGGGACGACGCGCAGGCGATCTACTCGTTCCGTGGGGCGACCGTCCGGAACATACTCGATTTCCCCAGGCAATATCCCGACGCCAAGATCTTTAAGCTCGAGACGAATTATCGCTCGTCGCCCGAGATCCTTGACCTCGCGAACGATTCCATCGCCCACAATAAGGACCAGTTCCGCAAGATCCTTCACGCGCAGAATCCTCCGTTCGAAAAACCCGTCCTGATAGAGCCCCGGGACCTGCACTGCCAGGCTGCGTTCATCGCGCAGCGGATACTGGAGATGAGGGATGACGGCGTGGAGCTGCCCGATATCGCGGTTCTGTTCAGGGCCCACTATCAGGCGGCAGAGCTTGAAATGGAACTGGTGAAGCGGGGGATCCCGTACATCGTGAGGGGAGGCATACGGTTCTTCGAACAAGCGCACATCAAAGATACGCTTTCGTATCTAAAGATCCTGGTAAACCCGAATGACGAGGTCGCATGGATGCGCGCGCTCTCGTTGCAGGTCGGCATCGGACCGGCGTATGCCGACAGGCTCTACCGGAAATTTCTGGAATGCGGAATGGACTTCAGGAAATTCTTTTCAAAAGAGCATGAACAGGGTCTGCCGAAAAGCATCCAACCGGGCTTCAGGAAGTTCAAGGCAATCATCGATCTGATGCTCGGGGCAGGAGGATCTCAGATGAAACCTGACGAGGCGATACGGATCGTCCTGGAGCATGGGCATGAGATGTATATCCTGGCGAATTTTGACGATGGCAAGGACAGACTGGACGACCTGTATGAGCTGGTAAATTTCGCCCATACCTATAGATCGATCAAGGTATTTTTACAGGACGTGACACTGCGGGAAGGTTTCAAGGGGGAGACCGTTAACGGCGTCCCGTCCAATGACGAATATCTGATACTGTCGACCATCCATCAGGCGAAAGGTCTTGAGTGGAAGGCCGTTTTCGTGATCGGTCTGTGCGAAGGTCAGTTCCCTCACCCGAAATCGTATGAGGACGCGGTCGACCTGGAAGAGGAGCGGAGACTCTTCTATGTCGCGATCACCAGGACGAAACAACACCTGTACCTGGTCCATCCGATCACGCGGTATGATTATCATATGGGCATGGTCATTTCCAGAAAGTCACTCTTTCTCGAGGAGCTTCTGCCGGAATATTACACGGTCTGGGAGCTTGAGATCAACGGCGAAGGCGAGACCGAGGAGGGCATCGTTGATGTATCACGCGAAGAGAACGGATGACGAACGATGATCGAACTGTCGAATATACGGCTGGTCTTTGAGGTCTCGCTTAAACTCTCCCCCCGCGAATCGTGTCTTATCGTGACCGACGCGATCAAAGAAGGAATCGCGCGGCAGTTCTATGACTTCTCCCTCGGGATAACCGATCGCTCGTCGATCGCCGTCATGGAACCCGCGAAAGAAGACGGTACCGAGCCTCCTCAGGAGATCGCCGAGATGATGCTCTCCTGCGACGTTCAGCTCCTGATCACCGACAAATCGATTTCGCACACCCGGGCGCGGCGCAGCGCCTCGCAGAGAGGCTCGCGGATAGCATCGATGCCCGGGATCACCGAGGAGATCGCGAATCGGTGCCTTAACGTGGATTATGAACAGCTGAGGAAGGACTGCGGCAGGATCAAGGAGATCCTTGCGCCGGCACGGTCGATGAGGATCACGACGGAGCGGGGAACTGATCTGGCGGTCGGTCTGGGTCCCGGGAAGGAGAGACGCATCGTATTTTTCGGAGAACACGGAGGGATCTTTGATTTGAAAGGCGACTTCGGGAATCTCCCCGAAGGAGAGATTTCATTTGCTCCAAACCAGGCAAATGGTATATTTATTGTAGATGCCTCATTTCCCGGACTGGGCTTGGTGCGCTCAGCGCTCTCCTTTATGGTAAAGGACGGTTCAGTCTGGTCGATCGCGGGGGAAGAAGCCGGGGTCGTCAGAAAGCGCCTCGACGCGATAGGTCCGAAGGCGTACAAGGTCGCCGAGATCGGGATAGGCATGAATCCAAAGGCGATTATCACCGGGACGGTCCTGGAAGACGAGAAGGTGCTGGGGACCGTTCATGTGGCGCTGGGGAACGACCTCTCGTTCGGAGGGGATAACGATGTCCCGATACATGTGGACGGGGTCATCAGAAGTCCTGACATCACGGTCGATTCACGTATCATCATGAAAAAAGGGGTCCCGCTCTGGGAGGCCGTCTCTGTTTGATTGACATGAGGGCACATTCAGGAATCCATGAGCACGTTTTATAAGACGATCGAAAAGGTCTGCGAAAAGGACCCGAGGTACAAATACGACGCGTATGAGTTCGTCATGCAGTCGCTTTATATTACCCAGCGGATGCTCAACAGGAAAGGTCACGTTTCGGCGAGGGAGCTTTTGAGCGGGATCCGTCAAAGCGGGATCGAGCGATTCGGGTCGCTGGCAAAGCTCGTTTTTGAGCACTGGGGGGTCCGGAACACAGAGGATTTCGGGAACCTTGTCTTCAATCTGATCCGCGAGAAGATCCTCAGCAAGACCGAGGAGGACTCGATCGACGATTTCCGGTCAGTCTATGATTTCGAGGACGCCTTTACGGATGAGTGACGCCTACGAAAGAAGGTCCCTGTGAAGATCCATTTACGATATATCAAGGAGCGGGATCTGTTCGAGATGCAGCTGATGGAGCCGCACCTCAAGTCGCAATTTCTTTTGAGCAGAAAACTGTTGAACGATCTGAGGACGATGATCGAGCGGGCCCTCATCGAGACCAAGGCCGAGAACCCGTAAAGCGTTCACCAGCGCGCGCCGCTTCTTTAGTTCCCGTCATAGGGAAGAAGCAGCGTGCCATTTAAAAAAAAGGAACCATGCCGCAGACGGACAGAGTAGAAGAGAACGGCGAATTCGAGGTGTTCAACTCGTTCAGGCGTGAGTCGTTCAGAAAATTCAATAACGCTTTTGCCCTGATCTCGGTGATCTCGCTTTTGGTCTTCGTCTATATCATCGTCGTCAAATTGCAAGCTCCTTATATGCTGCTTGGCGCAACGGGTCTCGTCGTCTTACTTACTATCGTTCTCTCCCTCATCGGATATCTGTATGGGTATCTCTTGATAAAGAACCTGCTGAAAATGGCGATCGACTCAGCCCTTGACAGCAAGAAAAAAGACTATCTGAAGTCGATCTTCATATCGATCATATCCCATGATCTAAGGAACTTTCTCGGGGCCCTGCAGATCAATCTTCAGAACATCCAGGATGGATATCTCGGTCCGGTCACCGAGAAACAGACAGCGTCCCTCAAGGACTGCGACGAGGCGATCAACAGGATTGAGGCCATGGCCACGCAGCTCCTCGATATCACGCGCATGGAGACCGGGGCCGTCAAGTTGCGGCTGAGCGACGTTCGCGTAAAACACCTTGTGGAGGAACAGATCGCATCGCTCAGGCCGCTTATCGACGAAAAGAAGATCGCGGTCCTCTGCCGATGCGCGCAGGATCTGACGGTCCAGGCGGATCAGGAGCGGCTCAGCCGCGCGGTCTATCATCTGATCTATAACGCGATACGCCATACCTCCTTCGGCCGCTCTATCGAGATCGCGGCAGAGCCGAAGCGCCCGCATGTCCAGATCGAGGTGGTCCACGAGGGCGAGATCCTCTCGGAAGAAGAGGCGAGGTATCTCTTCGAAGGGTTCAGCAAGAGACCGGACAATTACTTTGAGATCAAGGATTACGGTCTGGGCCTTTCGACCGCGCGGAGCATCATCCATCTGCACGGCGGCAGGATCTGGACTGAAAATATCGCGGGCTCCGGCTGCAAGTTCGCCTTTACCATTCCCATAAACCCATCGGCGCATGTCCCGGAGCGTCCCTCGACGTAGCTCGGGATCCGGGTATCTTTTTTGGGTTTATGCTGAGCGGCATCGCGGCGCGAGCCTTGCAGGGCGCGGCTGTGAGGCTATCGAAGTATAAAGAAGGGGCAACGATCTATGAAGAAGATATTGATTGTCGAAGACGATAAACTGCTCGCCAACGCCCTAAAGACGATGTTCGAGGCCAACGGATTTACCTGCAAGATCGCCCTCGAAGGGTATTACGCCATTCAGTACACCTTCCAGGAAAAACCCGATCTGGTCCTGACCGATATCGGTCTTCCCGCGGGCGACGGTTTTAAGGTGATCAAGACCTTGAGGGACTCAGCCGAGCTCATGAACACCCCGGTCATCATCATGACAGGGAAGACGGATCTGGAGACCATGGATCGGATCAAGGCGTTGGGCGTCACCGCATTCTTCACCAAACCGTTCGATCATAAGCAGCTCCTCGAGACCGTGAAAAAAGAGCTTGGTATTCAGTAAGTCGGGCCGCTGCCCAAAGCGTATCCCGTCCTTTTTCCCGCCTTACAGTCTCAATTGTCTTTCCGCGTCGATGATGTCGCGATTAATACTCCTGATGGTCTTGTGGATCTTTTCCTTCAGAGCCGGTGAAACATCCGTGTTGGACATCTCGCGAAGGATCTGGATAGCCATCCGGAAATAGCGGATGATCTCGCCTTCATCCGCGGAGGTATGCCGGACGAGCGAGTCAAAGCTTGCGTGCGCCATCCATTCGTCAAGACAGCGGGAAAGCTGGTAGCTGTAGTCTTTGGAGAAGGGGTGGATCCCCGATCTCCTTTCACAGCGGTGGACGCGTTTCATCGTTTCGTCCGTCATCGGCTTCAGTCTTTTTGCCGTGCGGGTCAGTTGCGGGAAGACCGATCCCTTGCGCGGCTCATAGACGAGGGCGAGCGCCAAAAGACCCAGTTCTGATTCCGAGAGGTCATCCAGAAGACGTCTTGAGTGGATCTCTGAAAGCGAAAGCTCATAGCCGTAGATCTTTCCTGCAAACTCGCCCTTCGGCGATACGCGGCCGTCCTCGATGTAGCCGAGCTCTTTCAGCAGCGTTACCTTCGACCGCAATAACGCGAGCGCCCGCTGCTGTTCATGGGGGCCTTTCTGGAAATAATGGAGCGATTGCGGATAGATGTCATACAGGTTTTCTCCGTAGCTGCCGTAGAGGTGCAGGATCGTCGCGTATGAGGTATTGAACTGGCTCTGGACCGGCTCATGAGCGCCGTAGATGATCCTGTTAAGCTCCTGATGGGCGACTTCGTGCGGATTGACGCGGCTGAAGACAAAACCTTCCTTATCAAGGCCGCGCCTCCCGGCCCTGCCCGCCATCTGGTAGAAGTCGCGAGTTTTAAGGCAGCGGTAGGAATTGCCATAGAATTTTCTCAGCTCGTCAAAAATGACCGTTCGGGCAGGCATGTTGATCCCGAGCGCGAATGTCTCGGTAGTGCAGATGACCTTGATGAGCCGGCTCGTGAAGAGACGCTCGATCACTTCCTTAAGGGTCGGGAGCATCCCCGCGTGATGATAGGCGATACCGTGCCTGATGAGGTCGAGGTGCAGGTGAGCGCTCTTGTCATGCGCCAGATCGAATCGGTCGCAGAGCGAGGCGTAGAGCTCCTCGACCGAGCGCCTCTCGGCATCCTCCAGAAAATCGAAACGGCTTAGCTCAGACGCAAGCCGTTCGCAGCGCCTGCGGCCGAAAGCGAAATAGATACAGGGAAGGCCGTTATGTTCTCTGACGTAGTTGATCAGGCTCGCGGGACGATTGGGCGTCAGGCGTTTTTCGGCGAACCGGGATGCCCCCCAAGAGGACCGGTGCTGACCGGTCCGGTAGCAGGCCTTATGGACCGTCTGGATATCGCCGAAGATGTCGCCTTGGCACTGGTAGAAGAAATGGAGCGGGACGGGACGCCTCTCCTCGGTGATGACCTTCAGGGGCTTTTGATGGATCGACGCGATCCAGCGGGCGATCTCCTCGATATTCGGTATGGTGGCCGACAGGGCCAGGATGTTCATGTGCTGCGGGAGGAAGATCAGCGATTCTTCCCAGACCGAACCGCGTTCGTAATCGTCAAGAAAATGTATCTCATCGAATATGATCCAGGAGAAGCTGTCCATGGAGCGGTTCTTTTCAAGGATCCGATTTCTGAAGATCTCCGTGGTCATGATCAGGACGGAGGCGTGAGGATTTATGCTCACGTCGCCCGTCAGGATCCCGATCCTGTCGCCAAACTGCTCCTGGAACTGGCGGAACTTCTGGTTCGAGAGGGCTTTGATGGGCGCCGTGTAGACGACCCGGTTGTTCCTGGCAAGGCAGTCGTTGATCACATATTCCGCGATGGCTGTCTTGCCCGCTCCGGTCGGCGCTGAGACGAGGACTGAGTGGCCCTGCGAGATATACTCGATGGCCCGCTTTTGAAAATGATCGTATTCCATATACCGTATTATACGCTACGGCCAATGATTTTCATAATGAAAAAGGCCAAGTGATGCGACAAGACGATACGAAAAAGGAGAGGGAGGGTTATGCGGTGTTCAGATCAGCGCTGTTCAGGACCCCGAGGAAGGCATTGATGATCATCGGATCGAACTGATCGCCGCTGCAGCGTTTTAACTCGTCGACCGAATCCTCGACGCTCATCCGCGGCCGATAGGCCCTGTCGGACGTCATGGCGTCAAAGGAATCGGCCACCGACAGTATGCGCGCCAGGAGCGGTATCGAATCGCCCTTGAGCCCGTCAGGATACCCGTTGCCGTCATACCGCTCATGGTGATGCCTGATGGCGACGACACCGTCTTTTAAAAAATCCAGATGCCGCAGGATGTCCGCGCCTTTGACCGGGTGGATGGTGACCTGACGGAACTCCTCCTTGGTGAGCGTAGAGGGTTTGTTCAGTATGGTATCGGAGATCGCGATCTTGCCGATATCGTGAAGACGACCGCAGTACGACAGGACCCTCCTGAGCTCCTTTTTGAGCTTCAGCGCGCGGGCGATGCGGATGGCGTAATAGGTGACCTTCTCGGAGTGGCCTTTAGTATAGGGGTCCTTCGCCTCGATGGTCGACACGAGCGCCTTGATGGTGCTGAGGTAACTCATGTGCAGCTTCCGGTATAATTTTTCATTGCCGATGATGATCGCCGACTGGTTGGCAAAGGTCGTCAGGAGGAGTTTTTCATCATCGTTGAAAGAATATGGTTTCTTATTGAAGACAGAAAGGATGCCGACGATATCCTTGCCAAAGACGATCGGGACGCTGAGGAAGGCATATTTGCCGACGATCTCTTCGACATCGGGCCGCTCGGTCATCAGGCCGGCCGCGCCGAATCTCGCGCATAATTTTCTGTGCTCTTTGTCCTGGAGGCAGTTGCCGATATGGCGGGACCTCAGGATTACTGAACCCTTCTTTTCGTTAATGAAGTGCAGGCAGCAGCCGTCAGCGTGAAGGAGGGATTTGGTCAGAGAAAGGGCATTCTTGATCGTCTTATCGAGTTCAAAGGTCGATACGAAATCTTCCGTTATCTTTCCTATCGAGGAGAGCTCTGATTCGATGAACTTAAGCCGATTCTTCAGGTTCCTGAATTGTTTCCGTTCCGCGGTGATATCCTGGGCCAGCTCGAGGACATATAGTATCTCGCCGGATTCCGTTCGCACCGGCTTTGCGAATATCCTGAAATACCGCTTCTGGTCATCTTTAGTAATCCCCATGCGTATCCGCATGCAGAGGTCCTGATTTGAGTCGAAGACCTTCTTGACCGGACAATGGTGGCAGATATGATCCCTGTGCTCGTAGACCTCGTAACATTTTTTTCCCTGCAGCGATTCCAGAGGGCCGAACCACTCCTGATGGACATCGTTTATCCAGATGATATTCATGTTTTTATCTTGCAGAGAAAGCCCCGCGCCGATGGACCGTGAGATATCCACAAGGCTCCTCTCAAGGCTCTCCAGCTGGCCGTGAGCGGTCTTAAGATCTGCTGCTAAAAGTATGTTAGGAGATTGTAAATCTACCATCTTATTTTCCTCATGAATTATTTATTACTATGCTCCTATTAAAAACAATACTTCTAAAAAGGAGGCGAGTCAATATGGATTTTCATACTTTTTCATTTCTAATAATGTAGAAATAATCGTCAACTAATATAAATTTGAAGATGACATTAAAACGATGAAAATCGGCGCGGATTCCATTACCGCGACAGATGCCATTAAAGTTATAACATGGTGTACGAAAACAAGAAATGATTTTTGAAGAAAAAAATGGAGCCCAGCGGGCCCGCGGTACCTTATCTTTGCCCCGACTCGTAAGCTATGTATGGGTATCCGCCAACACGTTGAAGCGACATCCGCCGTCCTTCGGCTTCGTGCCTCGACATTGCTCGGCACCGTTCGAGGCACCGTGAGCCTGTCGAACGGCTTAGGACGGCGTCCTGAGTTTATCGAATCCTTCGACAAGCTCAGGATTCGATACTGAGTTAATCGAAGTATCGAAGGACGCCGAAGCAGGTTTCTATCCCGCATTCATCCCCGTCCATGGGCGGGGTTTTCTGCGAAGGCGGATAAAAAAATACTTGACAAATGTTAACAAAGCGTGGCATAATAAGACCCCAAAAAAAGGTCATTGTATGTTCGGAAGAAATATAAAAAGGATCCGGGAACGCAACAATAAGACACAGAAAGATTTGGCGGATTATCTGGGCGTTTCCCGGCAGGCGGTCTGCATGTGGGAGACCGGCAAGAGGGACCTGAAAGCCACCACGCTCAACAGGATCGCCAAGATCTTCAATGTCTCTATAGACGAGATTATTAATAGCGAGCAAGAAGTGATAGAAAAGGAGAGCTGATCAAATGCGCATCGCCTTATTTTCATGGGAATCATTACACTCGATCATCGTTGGAGGGATATCAGCTCACGTTACGGAATTGGCATGCGCATTGGAGCGAAAAGGTCACGAAGTCCACATATTTACCAGATTGGGCCATTCGAATCATGCGTTATACGAGCGGATCGATGGAGTCCACTATCATCGGGTCCCCTTCGGGTTCTATCGCGATTTCATCGAAGAAGTTAACGTTATGTGTCGTTCTTTCGTCGACACCTTTTTCCAGGTCGAGAATTACAGCGGACATTTCGACATTGTCCATGCCCATGACTGGCTTACCTCGAACGCGATGGTGTGGATAAAACAGGGAAGGTGGGACCATAAAGCTGTTCTGACGATCCATTCCACGGAGTATGGCAGATGCGGCAACAATTTTTTTGGCGGCAATTCGGCGAGGATCAGGGATCATGAGCGGCACGGCACGTATTGCGCCGATAAGATCATCGCCGTCTCTCAGGCGCTGAAAAATGAGATCATGTGGATGTACAACGTTCCCGACTGGAAGGCGAGTGTTGTCTATAACGGCGTCAATTGCAGGAATTTTGAAGGGTGGATCGATCCGGCGGCTGTCCGGCGGAATTATGGTATCGGTCCCGTGGATCCGATGGTGCTTTTTGTCGGCCGGATGGTCTATCAGAAGGGGCCCGACCTGCTGGTCGAGGCGATACCGCATGTCCTCAGGTATTATAACAACGCGAAGTTCGTCTTTGTGGGTGACGGAGAGATGCGCTGGGGGTCGGAGGAGAGGGCCCGGCGCATCGGTGTTGGACACGCAACGCGGTTTATCGGACATCATAACGGATGGAAGCTCGCCGATCTCTATCGCGCGACAGACGCTGTCTGTGTTCCAAGCAGAAACGAGCCTTTCGGGATCGTCATCCTGGAGGCGTGGAGCGCCGGGAAGCCGGTCATCGCCAGCTCGAACGGAGGGCCGTCCGAGATCGTCTGGCACGATGTGACCGGGCTCAAGATCTATCCTCAGCCGGAATCGGTCGCCTGGGGCATCGGAACGATGTTTGCCGATTTTGAGCATGCCCGGTGGATGGGGCGCAACGGACGGGTCGCTGTTGAAACCGCTTTTTCGTGGGATGTTGTCGCTGACCAGGTCTTGAGGGTCTATCAATCGTAGGTTTTAAGCTTTTGGAAGCAGGCTGATTAAACAGTCATAAGAGCACGAGGAGTGCCGTGATCAAAGCCCGGCGTGAAAAAAAGCAGAAAACAGAAAAACCGCAGCAATCCGCCACGGTGACCATACCCCGGTCCGAACCGGTTTCCCAGCCGAGGCCGCCCGAAATCCATCCACAAACGCGCGAACCGCATCATCCTCCCGCTTGGCGGCATGAGGCGCCTCAAGAACGCAAACAGCCTGAAACGGCCCGCCGGCAGGAGCCGCCCGCGCGGCCATTCGTCGATAATTACGACTTGCCGTCTTCATACGGCCAGACGCGACTGACGCTCATGGTCAAGGACCCTCACTGGGTCCATGCCTATTGGGAAGTCGCGCCTTCGACCGTTGAGTCGGTGAGGCAGCAGATCGGCGATCAGTTCGACCGGTCCTCATATGTGCTCCGCATGAACGACATAAAACAGAACGAGGCAGAACATGCCGCTCAGAAAAACCAGTTTGATATAGAAGTCGGTCCTCATTCGAGCAGCTGGTATATCAACCTGTGGGCCGATAACGCGGCATATCAGGCATGCCTGGGAGTTAAGACGCCGAACGGCGATTTTATCCCCATGGCCCAATCGAATTCTATCGAAACGCCGCGCGGAAGCTTTTCCCAGCGCTCGGATATCATGTGGATGGAAGTCAAGGATACGGATCGCGCTTCGGCCCCATTCGCCATCGGAAATATCAGGTCCGGCAAGGCGAAGAAGGCGTCGGGCAAGAACGGCGAAGCCCAGAGCGCGGCGAGAAGGAAACGGAGAGTTTACCTCACCGAAGATGATATACGGGTCTATTACGGACGGCTGTCGCCACTCCTGGCGGATGTTGTTTCCCAGCGTCCGGGCCGCGATCTTCGTCGTGAGCACAGCGCCCGAAAAGGCACCAGACTCTTCCTGTCGCTTGAAGACAGGTACGGATTGACCATTGAGGAGGTCCTGAAGCGCGGCTATATCAAGAAGATCCTCTCGGGATCTTCTGAAGAGATCCTCTTTGTCGGAGCCAGCGAATCGGTCGTCGGCGTCGGCGGGGCGAGCGAATTTGTCGAGCAGAGACGGAGGAAGTTCTTCTTTGAGATCGGGACAGAGCTTATCGTCTACGGCAGGACCGAACCGGATGCCGAGGTCTGGCTCGGCGATAAGAAGGTCCCGCTTCGCCAGGACGGGACGTTCGGCATGAGATTTGCCCTTCCCGACGGTAAAATACCGCTCCATTTTACCGCGATCTCGAACGATAAGGTTGAGACGCGTACCATATCGACAATCGTCGAACGCACCACCAAACACGGCTCACGATAACCATGTCCACGACACCATATCAGGGATATCTGTGCCTTTTGCTGCATGCCCACCTGCCGTTCGTCCGCCATCCCGAGCATGAGAACTTCCTCGAGGAGAACTGGCTCTACGAGGCGATCACCGATACCTATATACCGCTCATCGAGATGTGCGACAAGCTCGTCTCGGATGAAGTCGATTTTCGCATCACCATGTCGCTCACTCCGTCGCTGGTCTCCATGCTCAAGGACCCTCTCCTGCAGGACCGCTATCTGCGGCATCTTGACAGGCTTATCGAACTTGCGGGAAAAGAGGTCGAGCGCACGGGATTCCAGCCCCAGTTCCACGGTCTCGCCCTCATGTATCAGAAGAAGTTCGTGGACGCCCGGGAGGTCTTTTGTACCGTTTATAAACGCGATATCGTCTCGGCGTTCAAAAAATTCCAGGACCAGGGGTTCATCGAGATCATCGCCTCCTGTGCGACACACGGGTTCCTGCCGCTTTTGAGCGTTAATCAGACGGATGTCGAAGCGCAGATCAGGATCGGTGTCGACCAGTATAAAAAGACATTCGGGAGGCCGCCGAGAGGCTTCTGGCTACCCGAGTGCGGATACTTTCCCGGCGTTGATTCGATACTGAAAGAATGCGGGATCAGGTATTTTATCGTTGATTCTCACGGGTTATTGCACGCCGATCCCTTCCCGAGGAATACGGTCTATGCCCCGATCTACTGCCCAACGGGTGTCGCAGCGTTCGCGCGCGACTGGGAGTCTTCGAAGCAGGTATGGAGCTCAAGAGAAGGATACCCGGGCGATCCGGATTACCGGGAATACTACCGGGATATCGGGTTCGAGCTCGAATTTGATTATATCAAGCCCTACATCCACCCCGAGGGGATCAGGGTCAATACGGGCATGAAATACTGGCGGATCACCGGGAACACCGAATACAAGCAGCCGTACGTGCCTGACTGGGCGCGGGAAAAAGCGGCGATCCACGCCGGAAATTTCATGTACAACCGCGAGCGTCAGATCCAACATCTCGCGAGCTGGATGGACAGGAGATCGTTCATCATGGCACCGTATGACGCCGAACTCTTCGGCCATTGGTGGTTCGAAGGGCCGATGTGGCTGAATTTCCTATTCAGAAAGATCGCGTACGATCAGACGACATTCAGGCTCCGGACGCCATCGGAGTATCTCGCTGAGTATCCGACGAACCAGGTCAGTCTTCCGTCGGCTTCCAGCTGGGGCTACAAAGGGTACAACGAGGTCTGGCTTGAGGGGGGGAATGATTGGATCTATCGCCATATCCATATTGCGGGAGAGAGGATGGCAGAGCTGGCGAGATTGTTTTCCGACAAGGTCGACCGGAAGAACAGGCGGGATCTCCTGCGGCGCGCGTTGAATCAGGCCGCGCGGGAGCTTTTGCTTGCCCAGTCGAGCGACTGGCCTTTTATCATTAAGACGGGTACAATGGTCTCTTACGCCCAGAAAAGGGTGAAGCTCCATATCAACCGATTTACCAGGATCTATACCGATATCATGGGCGGCACCCTTGACGAGCAGTGGCTCAAGGAAGTCGAAAAGAGAGACACTATCTTTTCTTCGATGGATTGTTATCTCTATTATTGCAAGCAGCCTGAAATAAAAAAGCGTCTGCCGCGCAAGGATAAGAACGCGGTTTCGGTTTTAGCCGGTGAGCGAGTACATGCCTGATATTGTCGGCGGTCTTCCGCACATCTATTCGATCCAGAAACCAAAAAAGGATCCCCAGGTGTCCCTCGCGGGACACCGCGCAGGGCAGCGCGCCTCATCATCCCCGGTCCCTTTTGACAGGATCCAGTCCGCTTTCGGTATCGCGCTCCACATGCATCAGCCCATGATCCCCGCCCAGGACAATGTCGACCTTCGGGACGCAGCGATCATCAGCAACCTCCAGTATATGATGCAGCATCAGCATATCGGGGACAACCATAATGCGCCCGTTTTTCTATGGTGTTATTCACGGATCTCGGATTTTGTGCGGGAACTGGTCGCGTCCGGCCGCAATCCAAGGGTCATGCTCGATTATTCGGGATGTCTTCTCTGGGGATTACAGCAGATGGGGGAGCTCCGTGTCCTGGACAACCTGAAGCTCGTTACCTCCGATAAACGCTATCACCGGTATGTGGAGTGGCTCGGAACGACGTGGTCCCATGCCGTCGTGACCTCAACACCGGTCCCGGATATCGGACTGCATATCGCTGCGTGGAGAGCGCATTTTGAGTCGATCTTCGGAAGCGAGGCCCTTGAGCGGGTCAAAGGTTTTTCCGCTCCGGAAATGCATCTTCCGATCCATCCCGACGTCTTTTATGAATACATCAAGACGCTCAAGGACGCAGGTTATGAATGGCTTATGGTCCAGGAGCACACCATCGAGAATACGGACGGCACCGGGCTGCGAAGACAGTATTTTCCTCATCGATTGGTCGCGAAAAATTCGATGGGCAGGACATGCGAGATCGTTGCGCTGATAAAGACCCAGGGCTCAGATACCAAGCTTGTAGGACAGATGCAGCCCTGTTACGAAGCGCGATCAAAAGGGAGGGACGAATATTCCGGGAAGTCGCTTGCGCCCTACGTACTGCAGATAGCGGACGGCGAGAACGGCGGCGTTATGATGAACGAGTTTCCCCACATGTTCAACCGGGTCTTCCATGAGATCGGCACCGAAGGC
>Ga0315294_10001714_pt1 | contig 23968 bp, 28 predicted proteins | sample YL17G13_40_MG_FD_203626 | JGI IMG/M metagenome (GOLD analysis project Ga0315294, IMG submission 203626) | Sediment microbial communities from Yellowstone Lake, YNP, Wyoming, USA - YL17G13_40 | ecosystem: Environmental > Aquatic > Freshwater > Lake > Sediment | place: USA: Wyoming | collected...
ATTCATCCTTCCAGTGGGCTCCTGATTGTATATCGGTACTATTAATATTTAATAAAGATTTCTGTTTACATGTACAGCACAGATACACATCAGCGCACCCGCACTCAGAAGGAGAGCCCCGGGCGGGATACGATTAAAGTGTTCAAATCCCCGCCCTCTTGTATGTTGGTGCGGAAAACGAGACCTGCAAAAACGCGCGGGCACCGCTCCTCGATCACCCGTGCTGTCTTCGGAGTCGGGGCGTTTTGTCACATAGATGTGTAGTGTCATAGATCTGCCGTGCATGCGATCAAGGAACTGATTCCGCACTTCTTTATAAACTCGCTTGGAATCAATTCCGAAGCTAAAGTTTTCTTTGAGAGCCTTTCTTCCGTTTCTTAGGACAACTGTCGCCAACTCGTCCCAAGATTCCGCCTTTCACGGCTCACGTTCCAGCCAGCGACGCATGCGCACTACGACTCCCTTGGGAGTCGTATTCACAAAGCGCGCGCGATTCAAACCCAAACGGGTTCAAGTCCCATGGCTTGCTTCCTAAAAAACCGTATTTTTGCATAGCCGAGAGTTCGAATCTCTCTCTCGGGCTACCATTGCAGAAATTAACGGAGCCCAGCTCTGCCAGCTGCGAAGAAAATGATTTCCTAATACTAAACAACAGTTACTGGTATAGGTGAATTCTCTTGTTAACATCATCGAACAACTGACAAAATCTTTGCTCCAGTGTCTTATCTAATTGAGGAGGTTCTGCTGAGACCTTCAGGATTTCTCTGGCGACTGCTATCTTGTCAAGGTCATAGTTTGCTTCTTTTAGTAGTCGCTTTGCCCTATTGCTGATTTTCTCTTTTCCGTCGCCCAACCTCTTGAGAACATCCTCGTAAGTTAGCTTCAGTACATTTCCACTAACATTGTGGAATGCCTTTGCGTAAATCTGCAGAGGGAACAGGTCTTCGAGGTCATACTCTTCAGGTGCAATGCCTGGAAAGGAGGGAAGAAGCAGTATATTGCTTTCGGGAATACCTTCTTCGATTGCTTCTTTCTTTGCAATTTGCCCTTCGTGGTCATTGTCCAGAACCAAGACGTATGGCAGCCTTTCAATCTCAAGTAGAATCGCATGTTCTTTGGTTTTTGACGCTCCCTTAGCCGACAGCAATTGGACATCAAGAGAGGGTCGGATTTTGCGTACTCCGTGACGGCGGAGTAGCTCGAGCATGCCGTTAAGTAGAATACCATCTGATGGACCCTCTGCAATGATTGTCATAGCGCCAAGGTATAGGCTATCAGCCAAGGTCACTCCAAGGGCGGCCCTTACGGGGTAAAGTACATCCTTATCGGAAATTGCCCAGAACTTTTCAGAAACCTTAGAGCGGGCTCCCTCCTTTTCAATTAACCGAAGACGGAGAAGCTTGTCCCTCGGAATCAGGAAGGGAAGGTGAGTCGCATAAATCGTCATAATGTTGTCTTCGCGATACTTCTCAAAAAGATCCAACAGTTCTCTATGACCCGTAGGATGAAGGAAGACCCCTGGATCATCAAGGAGAAGAATTGCGTTCTTGTACTCAGCTTTTGTGGCTGCGCCAAAATTGATGTAGAAACCGAAATACCATTGAAAACCCTCACTACCAGAACTGGGTGGCAAAAGTGTCTCGACAGCCTTGGAGTTCTTCGTGAATACTAGCAATCTTCCATCTAGGTAACGTAACTCTACATCAAGTACTTCTTGCTTCCATGCCTCTCTCAGAAGTTTTGTGGCTTTCCCACATCCGTTTTCAAGATATACTGGTATCTTAGAATTTTCGCTGTCGTCTATCAACCGCTGAACCGTATCGAGGTTTATCTCTGCCAAAGTCAGAAAGTTCAAAAAGGTCTTGTGTTTGTGCGGTTTCTCTTTCAGTTCTTCAATGAGAACTTCATCTTCCATGCGTTCGTAGATTCTAAAGTACACTGTCTTTGGCATTCGCCTCAAAATGTATTCATAGGCTCGTACTCCCATGTCTGAACTTGGGAAACTGGACTCGACAATCCTTTTGATTCTACTCGTTGCAGACTTTATGAGTTTGTGGAACTCTTCATCGAATGCCAGCTTGTTGATCTCCTCGAGAGTCCCCATAAGAGGTTGTCCGTCTTCTTGCCTGGCTATTTTGACCTTTGACAGAGATTTGAGAGCCTCATCAAATTGGGGCTTGAATTGGTTGTTCGGAGATCTGGTTAGGAATTTGGAATTGGCCTCGGAGGATAGGTACTCCAATTCCTTTCTGATTTTCTCCTTCGCTGACTCGATTACAGTTCGCGACGGAAAACGAATTTCGCTTCCATTCAAGAAGAGCTTATAGAATCCATCGTAATGTTTTCTGATTTCAAGATAATCGGGAGCCGTAAATGCAGGCGCGTTGCTCAATATGGCTGTTTCTCCGCTTTTCTGCGACTCGCCTTCCGTAGCGGCTGATTCACCTTGGCTTTGCTCCTGCTCAGGCTCTCTGATGATTGAAGCCAGTTCTTCCTTGTCTTGCGGATCTAGGATGAATTTTGCCCAGACTATTTCGATATCCGAGCCTTTTAAGTCTCCATCCATGTACTTCTTGGCCACACCCTCCAGTTGGGTCAAATCAAAATCGCCGCACATCGCATCCATTGATATTGAAGCGAGACCCTGCAGAAGGCTGCTCTTTCCCGATTCGTTGGGTCCGATTAATGTTGTTATCTCATCAACCCTGACTATGCCAGAGTCAAAAAGTGAACGGAAGTTTTGAATACGAAAACTCTCAAGTTTCATAAGGATCAACTGATTAGACTTTGTCAATTGCGCTATAAAAACTTGGATACTGAGCCTTCAGGCATATGAAATTAAGTCAAGCAGGCATGGCCGGGGATCCCGATCTCTACCGTGCAGGCGACCAAGGAAGAAGCAGGCATGCTTGCTGAAACTGTGAAAGAAGCACGGCGCCACTATTGGAACCTTGCAGCCGGCTGCAGACCCTATTGGAGAACCCACATTATTGTAGCTCTTTATTCTGTCTGACGGGCAGATGCTCTCAGAAGTCGCCTTTCTATGCGGCTGGAGACTTACGTCTTCCAACTATCGCAAGAAAAAAAGGGGTTGTGGACATTTGCCCGATTAAGAAGGTTTAATCCTTCCGTTTCTTGGTCTGCTCTACCGCTTTGGTTGCCCATTCGGACAGGCTGAAGCGTGGGACAACTTGGTGTCCTAACTCCTTCAGAGAGTCAGGAATAGCCACGCTGTCGCAGTACTTCACAATACTTGCAAGAGGCTTTATCTTCTCGTTGAACGGTTTGCGAGCTGCGGCTACAACCTTACGTGCGTCTTTGGCAACTTCTTCTTTCTGGGCTACGAGTTTGGCGTTGGCTTCGTTGGGTGTCTTCCTGAGAGCGACTATGCTCTCAGCGAATGCCTTGGCTGCTTCGGTTGCAGCCTTGCGTTCAACTTTGGTCTTTTCGCTGGCGTCTTTCTGTACCAGTCGTCTTGCTATGAAGTATCCCCATCGTTCAGAAACGAGTTCTGCAAAAGTGTCAAGTAGTGCGAGTCTGTCCTCTTGAGGAACTTGAACGGCTTGAGCTGGCGCCATCTTTTGTTTCAAACCACTATCTCCTTTTATGTAGAGTCTAACCTCAGAGGCGTTGTTCCCGTTCAGATTTCAGAAAGAGCTTAAACTCCCCGCTTCTCAATCCAGAAAGAATAGGGGTTTGAATATTCTCAGGCTTTGTTCTGAGAGCCTTCCAGAACCCACGATGTTCAAAAGCAGTCACTAACCCTCTGATGACTTCATCATCTCTGATTCTGTCTATCTTGAAGAGTTCTTTGAAGTCCTCAATTGGTATGTCATGCACAAAGGCTGACTCATAACCATGTGAGGCTTCCAAATGGCTCTGCATAAGGTTCTTGACTGACTGAACGTCTGTGTGGTGAACCAGAAAGGCACACTTGCGACAACTACAAACGTAGAGCATATCCATAGGTTGCCCACCCGTTAGGGTTGTCAGAACCCTTAAAGGCTCTGTGAAAAGCGGTGTAGAGAAGCGTCTGTCTGAAATAATCAGTAAATTCTAAAGGCTTTATTCTGCTTCAATCGGTTTATTTCTTAGCCTCTCCCATGCAAACAGCAACTTTAAGATTTGGGCTTTTTCGCTGTTCTTAGCTCTGGAATGAACCGATAAACCCTCATTCCGAGCCGTTCAACGTCTAAAACTCCAAATAGGCGACTTAAGCGGTTCAAATTGTCTTTAATGTCGTTTTTGCATCAATATCGCCTTAAACAGCACTTTTAAGGCTTTTTTGTTATGGGCTTGTGTTTTTGTCCGTATTTGTCGGTATTGTTGGCAGAAACGCCAGCAAATAGACTTTAACGCTTAAAATCAAGCCGTTTTTCGCTTTTCAACGTTGTTTTACCATGTATTTTTTGATTAATTACATGGCATAAGATTGGAATGTAATTCAAAAATACTTAAACTTGTTTGTTAATCATAATTAACCGAACATATACAACAAACGTTTGTTGGGCTATCCCCCCAATGCATTGAGTGCACTCAAATCTATGTACTGAATGTTAAATTTCGGAAATTTCCCAAAGTTTCTCTGAAATTCTCCGTCAGCGATCGGTTAGGTTCGGGTTCCAGTGGTTGTGACTGTTGCAACACCTGTTTCAGGTTTAGGCTTTCGGGGTCTTCCAACCCTTTTCGGGGGTACCCCTAAAACCCTCCTGCTGTATCTCCTCCTGCCCAGTCTTGAAATAGGAATGGGTTTTCCAGTTAGAGGATCAGGTACAGTGTGGCCCTTCCTCAAGTCCAGTGACGCTCTCGGATTATTCCATACAGGACTATTGACGTTTTTCTGAACTAATCTGTAATACCTTCGCGGCTGCCCGAATTCGCTGGGCTCTTCATGCACAAACTTCAGTAGATCCATCTCTACACAAACACACCAGTAGACCCTAAACGAATTATACGTAGGACATCGCTGGCCTACCTTCTTCAACGATTGACAGAAGGCCTTGTAGCTACTGTAGACGTAATCTTCCAGCACGCTGGAAAGGTGATCTCGAATAAAGGTGCCGGTGCTTGGCCGCGGTATCTTTGTTTTCACTTGTTCCAGTTGCGACGTCATTTTTGGGTCAAGACCTATTGGTGAATCAAAAATATATAAAGTAATTCACCTACAATCCATGTGGTCTGTGTGATGTTGTCGCCTTACGAAAAAAAACGGTTGAAACAATTTTATTCACGCGCGCCACGTTGCCAAATGCTTCAGAAGACCTCTTCCTGGCGCTTCAGTTCTTGGATCTGTGGAAAGGTCGGCAAGCCATGTGGGCCGCGGGTTTGTCCGATGGAAGACCCGATGGAAGATTTACAGTCTGAAAAACCCGAAGTCCCCCAGGTGCCCGAAGTTGACAGTCTGCCCCATGTCAAACACACAGAGGTCATGCCCGAAATCGACGTCATCAAGCTTCACCCAGAAAAAGCATTAGAGCTCAACGTCATTCACAGACAACGAGCGAAAACACATTGTGGACCCCACGTAAAATCAGGCACCATAGTAAAAAGAGTCCTTATAAGCTTCAAATCTAAGACCGGAGAAGTGCAGAGATGGCCTTTTGATTGTGTTTTTTCGCCGCGCCGCAAACCTCGAATTTTGGAGTTTCAAGCGAAAATTCGAAGGAGAAACATGAAAAACGCGAGATTCTATTTTCCCGTGGCAGCAACGAGCCAAGACGTCAAAAATTTAGTAGGGAGCTGGTTTAGCCAGTTGGGCGCCCACGATCCTGACGCTCGAGTTAACCTTATGGGCCCGCCCGTGCCTTATTTCATTGATGTTGAAGAGGAATAGACTATTTTCTTGCCCAATTACAATGGATTGCTATATAAGTTCGCCGAGTTTTTCGGGATACTGAACTTTGAGCACGGCCATCCATTCCTTACGCCGACTCAGATCTTCAACAGATAATTCCTCGGGCGGAACCACCAGGTCAAGAATGTTTGTGGACTTCAGATGTGGGATCTGCAAATCTAACATTTTTTTGGCAAGTTCTTTATTCACACTCAAAAGTTTTTTCGTCAGGGCAAGAGCCCGGTCATTGACTATGGCAGCCAGGTCCTCTCGGTCTAAACAAGCTGAGGTGTCGAGGTCCGTCAACAAACCAAAAAACGCCTCAAAAAGAGTTTCCAACTCGGGTGTGCAGCCTTCCCCAGGCGTTCCAGGCTTGTCAGCAGCATATTTTGCTACTGTGCCTCTGTCGATTTTGAGTTTCTCACTAATTTCTTTGTTGCCGAAGCCTTTACCGCTCAATACCCGTATCTCATCCCTAACAGCTTTTGACGTCCTTCCCACAGGTATTTCCTCATGATTTCAACTTGAAATCTTCACTATATACTTGTGTTTTCAGCGTATTTAAGCATAAGTGCGCGTCAAACAAGCATGTTTGAGCTCGATTTCGACGTGCGCAAGCATGACTTCCGCGTATTTCACAACTTGAAATTTAGGTCAGCATGAAAACAACTTGAAATCAATTTGATTTGGACTTGAAATGAGCAGTTTCTGTGGGAGAGTTGACTTCTCTGCCTATTCCGTGGCGGGCGCCATGACATTTACATTTGCACTTCGTTTTGTCGCTTTTTGCAACGTAACATCTGGAACAGCAGACGCCTGCCCAGGGCTTTTTCTCCTGCGGTGTTCTCATTGTTTTCACCCCATAGAATTCTTCCTTCTCGTCTTCTTCGAAGTTAGGTCCTTTCTTCTTGCTGAACTCCAGCTTGTCCCCGAAAGCGCTCTCCACGAAACGCTCTATCCGTTTGACTTCCTTCTCTTCCGCTCCAAAGCCCAGCAGAATAGCGGATTTCTCGCCCGTCCTGTACTCTTTCTTCTCGACCCTAAAGTGGACCCAGACACCCGCCTGGTTCGCTGAAACACTCAGACTATTACCTGAACCACCCACTTCAATGCCGAAAGTGGCGCCGTTCAGTTTCCCATGAAATTGAATATTGGTGATTTCAGTTTGCGGTAGAAGGTCCCGAGCTCTCTCAAAGAAAGCTTTTGTGAGCTCTTCAACAGTGTGGACGCAGCGGATTGTTCCTATCAGTTTCGGAGCCTCAGCTTCTTTCCCGTCGACGCCCTGTTGCGTCGGAACCTCAGCCTCGTAAGGACTTCTCCCGGTCTCCAGGCTCCAATCATTATAGCATTTGGCGCAGCTCACAAACGGCAATCCTTTATGCGAAATTCGGCCAGGTTCACCCTTTCTACATTTGGGACACTTCGGAAACTCTGCAGTCTCCAAAGCTTTGCTGATTTTAGTCTGCTCTACCAAGCGCTCCTTAATCCGTTTCGCTTCATCTGCGATCTCGCGCACAGGCCTGACATCGCCATTCCAGCTTTTCAACTTTACATTTTTCTGTTCTTCCAAGGGGAGAGCAGTAATAGGCTCCAGGTGACTCGGTGTAATCATGCCACGTGGCATCTTTTCAACCGCATCTTTCAAGGAAGAATCCAGCTTCAAGAGGCTGAGCCGGTGCGAGACTGTTGACGGATCCACGAGAAACTTTTCAGCGATATCCTTCTGACTCAGTCCCAGGTCCAGCTCGCTCTTGAACAATGCAGCTTCTTTGAACGGATCAATGGACCCACGGTCCTTGTTCTTTCGGTAGCAAATCCCCTTTGCGTCTTCCGCGTTGACCTCGCGCACTTCACACCAAATGCTGTCCCAGAGAAGTTCTTTCGCCGCTTTCCACCGGTGCTCGCCATCCACAACAACGTAAAGCTCATTCACGGATTCGCCCACGTAGAAACAAGCGTAAGGACTCACAAGAATCGGATCCACGCCGTTCGGACCATTAATTTCCATGTCTTTCTTTAGAGCTTGGTACTCGAGGTCCTGCATCACATTAGGATTAAACCGGTTCGGCTGAATCAACACGACAAGTATGAGACTGGAAAGACCTGTTTCCTGCTGCATGTTAGAGCTCCCCGGCATCTTCTTTTTCTTCTGGAACTTCTCTTATGGGCTCATTTTCCCCTGGAGCCCGCCAAAGCTCAAACGTCTCAAACTTGATGACGTCACCCTTCTTAAGATGGAAAAGCCTCACGACCGTTGAATCTAAAGGTAGGTAGAAGACTCGGGAATGTCTTCTGATTTGGGCGAACTGCACAAACCAGATTTTTTCTGGTTTTTTGGCTTCACGGTCAGTTTGCACCAAGGGTTCATCTTTTCGTTTACTTTTCTTCATAGTATATTGTCTCCTTTTCCATCATCAAAACATGAGAAGCAACCGTGATACTCAGTAGCCCCTACCATTTTGCTGACTTTAAGGCTCCGTTCCTGAATCTGGCTGTGAGGCAATCTTGCAACCTGACAGTCCATCAGCTGACCTCCTCAACTTTCACGCCTGAATTCTCGCATGAGAAGTCACTCGGAGACCCAGGAAACACGATCCTCACTCGATTGGGTCGCCATCCATGAAACTGTAAAAACCAACCATATTCTCGTTTCCACTCCGCAGAAGACATACGCTTCAAGAAGATGACGCCGCGAGTTTGGGTGTGCTCTTCCAGAAATTCGATCAAACCAGAGAGTGGCGCATAATCCTCTTGATCTTTTGCCGTTTCTGTCCACCACGACAGAGCAGCAGAACCCGGATGATAGCTCTCAATTTCAACCGTCATTTTCTCATTTCTTCTTTTTCACAGAAACTAAAGTCCGTTCCTTGTTCAAACTAAACACACACTGGTCAATAGTTAGAGGGCCCTTTTCAAGCACCTGAAGTATTTCTTTCGAAAATTTGTCGGCGAACTCCCAACCCCAAGAAAGACTACCTTGAGCGTATGATCCATCCTGTTGTTTTCGCGCCTTCCATCCTTCATACTTCATCAACTCTTCAGTGTTGAACTCTGGGATCTCAGGTGTGGCAGGTTGGCCAAGGAAGTTGTCGATCGCGTACTCCGCGGCAAGTATGGCCTCCTGCAGGTCCTTGTCGGTGAATTGTTCTGGCATCTTAACCGTAAATTCCAAGTATCTCTTGGTCCAGATTTCCTCCTTCTCCGATGGCCGTGTTGTCAATCCCTTTCCAAGGCGAAACTCGGTTGTCTTCGACATTTTCAAATCTCCTTATCTCTTTCAACTTCTCTGCCAGCTACTTGCCTATAGCAAACCATGTGGACTTCTCGTCCCTCAAAAATCGTGGTATCAGAATGGTCTTGGGGCAATGGTTTCATGCACATCCAGCATGTCGTGGCAACCGTCTTCTCAGAGTCTTCAGGTTCCGGAGGCTCTTCTATCTGCATACGGTTCTTGAGGTCTTCGAGGTCGGAGTAGCTTATCTTATACTCATAGCCACTTCCCACTCTCCGTTTCTCAATGAATCCTAAACGCCTAAGGGCATTTCCTATCCACTTGTTGGTCAGCCAGTCCTCGCGGTCCTCAAACTGTTTTGTCATAAGCTCATGAATCTCTTTCACCTTGATGTAGTCGGTTGACTGTCCCTTCTCGACAATTTTGAGTAAGCAGCCTATGAGGATCTCGTCGCCGGTTTCTGTTGTGTTTTCAGTGTGACGCTGTTTGGCCATAGTGCAGGCGAAGTGTAGCATTAGTGAACTTAGTGAATGTAGTGCAGGTGGTGAACGTATTTCAGGGGTAGGCTGAGCGGTGTCAAAGAAATTGGCCAGGGTTAGAAGTGGTCTCCACAGTTCAAGCTCTCGACCATAAACATACTGTTTTCCCTCTGGCAAGCCAGAATAGGGGGCTAAAACACGTTCACAAAGTACACTAAGTTCACTAAGTTCACTGAGTTCCGCGTAGATTCTGGCGATGGTCTGCCAATGCGCCAAGAATAGCGTATATAGTTTTCCGCGTAGCTCCGCGAAGCGCGGTTGCATAAAGTCTATTTCCTTGTTCAGAATGGCTTTGTTCAGGCTACGACGTTGAAAAGTGAATATGCAACGGTCCTCCAGAACGTCGCCTAAGCCTCCAATGTTGGCTAGCAACTTGGGACTAAAACCTTCAAATGACTCTGGCTCTAATCTATCCTTCGAGTCCTTGCCGATACGATAGGTTTTAACACCTTTCTTGTAGCCTGAAAGCAGGATGTTCCGGAACTCTTGGGCTCGCTGCGGGTTTGAAAGTTTCTCGGTTTCGTCTATCGCCAATGTGGCACGTTGATTCTGCACTATCCTGTAAATACTGCTGCTCGACATGTTGCCGCTTAGGATGCAGTTGAAGTCTATGGCATAATGCACGGTCAAAGTCTTCGTTTTACCACTGCGTTTTATCCCTCCGCAGTACAAGTAGGGGAAGCTGTTGAAAACGTGGTGGAAGTAAGTCCCAATGCTCCACAGCGCGTGAAGAATATAGGTTTTTTCGTCTGGAAATTCTATGAACTCGTGATAAAGCTTGACGATGTCCTCAAACAGATTTGAGGGAGTGCTTGCGGAGGCTTGATCCTTCAGCCATTTTTGAACATCGGCAAGGTTCCAGCGGTTCTCAGTATGAATAGGTTTGTAGGCAAGACGCCAATGGTGTTTGACAAGCTCCTGAACTGTGGCCAGAATTTGTTGCCGCTTATCAGTAATGAGACAGAGAAAATCTCGATTCTTCACATGGCCTTCCTTATCTGTTACCTGCCCTGGAACCCACACACCAACATATGCTGTACCATCCACCACGCCTATGCCTGGATGGATGTCAGTCAACGGGTCATCGAAAAAAAGGGTTATGTCCAGATCATCCTCGCTCAAAGATTCTCCACTCTCCGTTCAAATTTTCGCCTGTTCTTGGTAGCCACAACACAGTCGTCTTCAACGCAGAATTTCGACAGCAAAGGATCCGCGCAGCTGAAAACGTACCCTTTTCCATGAGCACTTTGGAAAATAGTTCTTAGTTCGCTCCTTTCCAAAGGTTCTTCGTACTTATCGTTTATCCGGCAGATTCTCGCCCACACAGTGGTCGGAGTGAGTTTTCTACGATTTAAAAGATAGCATGTGAGTCGAAGCATGCTCTCGTTTCGCTCGCCCGGCTTAACGCCGCTGAACAAGGCTCTGACACATGGGGGATCACGACCTCTATACGTCGCCATTGTAGGGTTTGTCTTCTGAGAATCATTTGCAATTGCCAACGCCGTCTTAGCTTTCACGCCGATGCCCTGCAACATTTCCAGAAAATAAGCTCCCAAACTCTTCAATTCTGTCGGAAGATTATCGTTGACCCTGAGATAGTCCTTGCTTGGATACATGATGCAGAGTTTTCCCTCGCCGAGCAGTTCCAACGCACACGTCCCGCGAAAGCTGCTGTCGGTTTTGGGCTTGTTTTCACTGTAGTAAATCCAATGCTGACCACCTGAAGGAGTCTGCTCGATTTGTGTCACCAGCAGCTCTTTCAAGGCGCTATGTCCTTTGTCAATTGCTTCTTGCGAAACGTTCTTTACATCGAAATCAATCGCTCCAAAATGGAGGCCATTGTCACCTTTTACTCCACATATCACAGCGAACATTTCTGCCTGAGCCCAGGGCAAAGCATTGAACTGCTCTTCTGTCTGTCTTTGCGTTTGCCATTGCTTCCATTGATGTAACGCTATTTTCCTATCGCCACTACGTTTCATCAGGACAATAGGTAATCCTCGTTTGAAATACTCGAGTGCTCCCTGTTTCAGACTCATATTGAAAACTTCCTCCTGAGCTGCTCGAGAACGACGTGATCTGTTAATTGCGACATTAACACACCTCAATAACGCCCTGGAAGCATCGCAAAACTTTTAATGAAGGGCGACACATACTACGTTGAAGCGCTATCTTCTGCGGGCTGTTGAAGGCAGCCCACAATTTTTCCGTCATTGTCACTCAACCACGCTTTTCTTTACCTTCGCCAACTTTCTGGCCGGTTCCAAAGTTTATCGGCGTAATCTCAGGCCCGGGCGTGCCATATCGCAGTTTGACGTCCCGTCGCAGAACATCAATACTTTCCAAAAGTGAATCCAGGTCCAAGCTTGGGTTGAAAAGCAACACACTATTCGCGTTAATCACGAACGGGATCTTTTGAGCGTCGCACTCTTTTCGTATGATTACTGGAATGTGAGCCTTCCCAGCTTTGTTGACACAAATATGGCCTACGGCTTTTTCTTCCTTCATGTCTCATCCTCTCTGGTATCGGTCTTCGATACTAAACCTTTTAAGCAATATTTCTTTTAGTAACATTGTAGCGCGAAAGGTGATGGACTTTGGAAGACCTCAAGCCTCGAGAAATGGAGGCCTTGAAGATAGCAGAAGAAGATAGAATTGAAGGAATTTGGGCTTATAAGCTCATGCAAAACGGTTGGAGTCTATCAACTGCTCACGATACTATTCAAGTCCTTACGAAGCTCGGTTTTCTTCAACCTCAGGATCAGACAAAGCGAAGAAAAAAACCGTATCTTCTGGCGCCAGGCTTCCAGATTGTCACGAGCAAAACAAAAACAGTGGGTCTGCTCATCAAGAGCGTCAATACCCAAGATGCGTCGCATCTCCATTTTGTTAATTTTGTTATGAAAGCGGTTGCCCAGTGTGCTGGGACGGCCTTATGTTACGTCGGATCCGCCACATCATAGCACGAGTGAGATTCAGAAACGACCCGATTCCTGAGGAGGAAAAATGGCAAAAGACAAAAAACCATACATAGTTCTCTTGACCGACACTTTCAATCGCAAACTTAACAAGAGCGAATGGGCATACATCGAGGAATTATTCAGAAAACATAGTTGGCTTGCCCGAATAGAGTGCCCTGAAAGATCGTATTCAGAAATGGAGTGAATGAGATGGCCAAAAACGAAGTGAAATGCTCTTCCTGCGGAGCCATAACACGATTTGCTTTTTCGGCTGATTTTAGAGTTGGGGGGACTGGTGGCGCATGGAAATTGATTTTGGGTGAATTGGCCGAAGTGGGCGAAAGCACGATCCCCTTGGACATTCACGTGTGTCCGAGCTGCGGCAAAATCGAACTATTCGCAACAGAAGAAATCAAGAATTCCTTGGTACGCATCGCAGACAAACGAAGCCAAGGGAACAATAGGTGACATTTGCGCTCTTGTCCATGGTGTCAAGAGATTTGTGTTTAAGCTTTGGCGACGCCGCCCTGCCGCACGTCCCACGGATTGAGTCCCGTCGGTTGACTGTTGAATAGAACTATTGTTCACATCTTTTATATACCTCTTCCTTCTCATTACGCTACCATGATTTCTTCGCCCAAACAAGAAGACTTTGTAGTACGGTGGCTTCTGGCGGAGATAATCTTTGCCAGGAACAAAGGGCGACCTGCGCGAAGGTCGGAAGCCTCTCATTGGGCATCGCACACTAGAATTCACAAAATCGAAGCAAGTGTGTTTGAAAAATTCCAGATACCTGTAACCAGGAGTTGGTACAAGTTCGGCGCATTCGTTCATTCTAATGCGTTGGATAACCCGCGCTTCCTGCATTTTAGAAATGACTATTCGAGACACCCGGAGCGGGTGCATGGCCTGCGAAAGGACGCAGCGGGCCTAGGTCTCCCGGTGTCAGACATTCTCGCTTTCGTCGGGGAACGTCTTGCTGAATTTGAAGGGAGACGCTCACGAGATTTCTTGACCGGCTACTACGCGAGGGAAGCCCCTCGGGAATACGCAGACCTCTATGTTTCAAAGCAGAGATTGTCGAATCTTCTTGAAGACGCAGTCCATTTAGTGAAACCGTTCAAGCAAGTACGTTTTGCAGAGCATGCCAAGCAGGTGAGTGATTGTTTGTCCAAGTTCTCTGAAGCTGCATCAGGCTCATTTGCTGATGAACGACTAGGTGACTCAAACGTCAAATTCATGGATGTTGTTGAGATGGTCTTTGACAAGATAGTGCTGCTAATCGAAAAGGGAAGCAAACCTGTGCTGAAGGTTTCATTCTTCAATGAAATAAGAAAGGCATTCGACGACTCTGTGTGGAACCCTTTTGCATGTGAAATATCTCAACGAACCGTGACCGGCCTGAGGGCGGATGGCGAAAGGAAAAAGATGAAATCCATTGAAGAAAAGATCCTGAAAGAAGCTCCCGCTCGGCTTCAGAAGCTCGAAGAAGATAGAGATAATGCAAGACTGAGTTTTTCTTGGGCAGAGCTTCAAGACTTCAAGAAAGAAGCTTTCAAGGATGAAAGAACTGCGAGAATCCTGTCAAATCTCATAGGAATCTACGGGCGGGCGAAGGATGATCAATGACGCCTCCTCGCTTGTTCCTTGACTCGAATCTTTTTTTGTCCTACGCTATTGATTTTGAGCCCGATCACCCGCTTTCTGAAAGGCTTTTCCATGGGGACTACAGACGGTATTCAGGAATGAGGGTCAAGAGTGAACTGGGCAAGGTGAAAAGACGACGTCGACGACTCTATGAGGATCTCATTCGATTCTACAACAGTAATGCTGGCGGCTCTTTCAAACCATCATTATCGTTACTCCCGAATGACCGACGCCACCTAATGCAGTTGCTCCAATCGCTTGTACCAAAGAGCAAGATTGAAGTTCTTACACTTCTCAGACGAATAGGGAGACTAATCGATTTCGGCGTCGAGCACGCGTTTTCTCTTGTATTATCCCCGCTGGTTCCCCTGTCAACCGATCTCGCCTGTCAGAAACAGATTGAACTGTGCGTCGCCAATGCAGTTGATGCTGGGCTTCTGACAGATGCACTGTGCTGGACCGAGGAAGATGCTCCAGCCTCTTTCTGCACTGAGGATTGGTCAGACATACTAGCCAATAGAGCCAAAATATACGCGAGAATATGTAGCATCCGCGCTTATGCCCCTACTGAGAACCCACTGAAAATAGTCGGTTTGAGAGAGCTTAACGTCCAATGAAAATCCTTGGTTCGCGGCTGTCCAAGGTGTGTTTTTTGCTGTAGAAGTGGCCGAGTCTTCCACATGCTGCGCCTTGCAGAAAAACATAATCAATAGAGATGAGAATTGGGGATCCTCGTAGTATGCATCATTAGAACTGAATTTCGAGACGTCCTCGAGGTGGCGCCGTTGCGCCGCACCAGCAGGTTGGACGTTCTTAGCGCGCGCTGCTTGCCAAGGGACAAGAATTAATAGGCGTTATATAATTACTAACAAAACATGAGAGCTCGGAAGGCTTTTCTCATCTTCTGCAAGATTTGTTTCTATGTTTTTACACTCGTGGGGCTTCTTGCCCTTGAGATAGATTTTCTTTTAATACAGTCAACAAATGGCTTTCCAGTGTGGTATGTATATGTCACATTTTTCCTGTGGGCTTGTGCGATTATTTATGCAATGTATGATGTTTGGAATCAGATATTTGTTAAAGAACCCTAAGATAGCGCGCGCTATTCCTTTTTTGAGTCAATAGTCGATATGCCGCGGGTAAAGCACGGAAACAAACAGACCGTAGAGACTCTGACTAGCGAAGAAGCATTATTGTTCGCAAAGTTTCTTAGGGGTGAATTAAGAATATGGACACCAAGAATCTCTATCTGCTGAAAATAAGGCAGGTCTTAGTAATGACGTGGATTGTTACATGTCCCAATTGGCAAAGCGAGGATCACAAAAATAAAGTTCAGAGCTGGACATTGTCACTTGAAGAACTCTCTGGAATAGGAAATCGATATTTTGAAACAAGAATAGATTGCAGAGTCTGTAATCACACATTTAGTCTACAACAAGGTGTCAAGGAATCATTTTCTATAGATAATCCCTTTGTGATTCATGACTTTCAATTCAACTCTCAAGAAGATGGGAAAGCTGAAATTAAGATCGGACAATTGAAAAAGATCGAGTTTCAGGAGCCCTTTGAAGATATACCCCAAATTTACTTGGCTCCTTATCTAAAACCTGCTTACGTAGTGTCTGGATATGTAAACAAGACTGGATTCAGTATTTTCAGCTCTGACTCTGGAACAGAAGGTGAAACGAGAGAAATAAGTTGGGGCGCATTTGGAAACCGTGCACAAAAAGGAATTCCTATTTGGAGAAAACTGCTTTCAAGTTCAAAAGAACATCAATTGAGAAAAGATTTTCAATCGGAAATCGTCTATCTTGAATCTGCCTTTGAACTTTATATTGCTGGATATATCGGAGAAGGACTTAGAACCAAACTCAGAAATGAGACTGTTGACTGGATACTCAACCATCATAGTATAACGGAACTCTTGAGCATAGGATTCAAAGAGCTTAAGGGCGAGCCTTTATCAAAGCTGGAACAAGAGGCTTATGGAAAATGGAATAATAATGTTAAGAAACTAAGAGACTCTGTTGTTCATCACGGCACTCCTGTTGAGGCTGATCAAGCTCGCAAGGCAAGAGAAGCGACATTCGATCTTATAACAAGAATAAGTCCTGCAGCGATTGAACATTTCAGAATTCAAAGAGTATAGTTTGGGTTTGGGGACTAAACATTAATCCGCGCGCGCAAAAACCCTACTTCCCGAATGAAGTAGCTTACTACGTACATGGAGGATGCCGCCTATCAAACGTTTGAGATTTAGTCTTTACCTACCTCGGTGAACCACTCTTTGAATGCCTTGCCTGAACGTTTGAAGTCTTCGTATTCTCGCATTATCTGATCTTCAGTCAGAAATTCCGCAGTCCCGATTCGAGTATACGCCTCCTTGAGCTTCTTCCGAAATTCTTTCAAATCCATTGGGGATTCAGTTGTTGTCAAGAACACGGTCCTTAACGGACCACTTTCCTGTAATCTTTCAAGCCGACTCCTCAGAGCTCTCAGGCGCCTCTCAAAAATAGTCGGCCGAAGGTCGTCCATAACAAATTGTCGCAGCTGTTCTTTCTCCCTTGCCAACCGTTGGACGGCATGATGTAGCTCGGATATTGGAAGCCACCTCAAAGAAAAAGAGGTTTTAGAGAGCGTCGCCGACCTTGATTCTCGGCAGTGGTTGACCTATCGCAAGCGGCAAAATTTCGTCGATGGACTGGCCAGTGTTTGAGAAAACTTTCTGTTTGCGCTCCCAGTCCTGGATTCTCGCGACAAAAGCCGGATCCAGCAGATTTGGAGGGCTCCCGGCGTGCTGAAAGGATTTGATAGGTGCAATTTCTTTTTCATGTTCTAAGGCTTCAAGTTTCCCTTCTTGAGCTCCTCGTTGAACTTGTTCTTTGGAGAGAGGGATGGCTCCGTAAATATCCATTGTTTCTAATCCTGTTCCATGCGTTTTCACGGGCGGAAGCTCGGGCTTCTTCATGCTCGGCTGCGGGATCCGGGGAGTGGGTGCCGCTGCTGTTTTTGGTGGGGGCAGGGGGTCTAAACCGAGAAATCGACGGACTCTCCAAAAAGGTTTGAAGGTGGTTGTAGACATACGAGTCACAACACAAGATATCGCAGTCCAAACAGTTAAGATTTTCGCTCCGTTTCATCAAACAGACATTTCTGTTATTCCGCATTAACAAACAGGCACGATACGGGGTTGGTTTCGAAAGTCTAAAATACGTAGAGCCCGATAATGTTTCTTAGGAGGTTTATTAATCGATGCCGGAAGTCAGTATAAGACGAACACAACTGTTTGATTGGCGCAGAAAAGAATGGATAGACGAGATCCTGCCGACTTTGACTGTGAAGCGGGCTGGAAAATACCGCGGTGATATTACAGACCTTTGTGTTGGCAGCCACTTTGTAGCGGCGGGCAGCGTTTTCCTGATGAACAAGCTCAGGTTGAGCGTGGGAAGCGCGGACGTCTGGTGGGACATTGTAACTACAGGAAGCCCAATGGTCGGCGAAATCCAAGGGACAATCGACGTCGGATACTTTGAGTCACAGGGTCAAGAGACTAACCTGATGGATCCGCTTGCACCGTTGGCGATTCAGCCTGGCACGTTTTTCATCTACATGCGAATCGGTACATGGCTTGGATCAGCACAAGACTTCGGATGCAGTTTTGAAGGTTTAGAACGTGGCGGCGGAGCTGAGTAGGGAGGCTTTAGGCTAATGCCATCGGTTCAACGGCACACTCAAGTCACGGGCGACAGAGTTAAGACGATTTCAGCAGGAGACCTGAACCGAATAATTCTGGACAAATCTCTCGATAGGTCCAAACAAAGCTATCTGGTGCAGATTGGCAGCGCAATGCTGGGAACCACTCGATATGTCGTATTTCCATCATCGTTCTCTGATACGCCTTCCGTAACTTTGACGCCACTTGGCAGCACAGACATGACAACGCTTGCTCCGATTTCAGGCAGTGCATACGTCTATGGAATACACGACATCGTATCTGGCAGCTTCCAAGCCTACGCAACACCAAGCGGATACTACTTGTGGCAAGGGCAAGGCAGCGCTTAAAACAGAGTGGACAGGTTGAAAGAGTTCGATACTGGATTGATTGCCGGCCGCACGCAGGCCACGGGGCTAAGCTATCAAAACCACATTTTGAAGATTAAAAGTTGGTTTTGGCTTGCCATTTCTTCAAGCGATCTGCCTGGAACAGGTTTCCCAGAAGCTGGCTGCTACATTTTAGCTACGAAAAACTTTGCGGATTTCACATTTAATAAAGTAGGTAGCGCGGGAACCCAAGCAGGAAACGGTTGTTGTGTTGCCTATGATTCGGAAGCTGATATTTTGCATGTGGTTTACACTGATGGCAGCTCAACTGTTGAATACCGTGCTTGCACCCCAAACAATGATGGCACCGTAACTTGGGTTTCTTCTGCGCAGCGGATTAGTGCTGTGGGCTCACAATTGTCCGGCAACATCGCGCTTGACTCTGAAGGGTATCCGTGGGTCATTTTCTTCGAAGTTATAGGCGGTGCAAATGAATTAACTGTTAAGAAAAGCTCAACAAAAGATGGCACGTGGACGACGGACGACACCGTAACAAAAGTGGTCCTGACCACAGCGTCAGATCCAAGTTATTTTGGAGGAGCAGTTATTGCTCAAACCGCTGGAAAAATGTATTTCCTGTTCACCAACTGGCACAACACAAAACTTGGAGGATGGCAATATGACCCTGCAACAGGGTGGGACGTAGCCGCTGTTACTATATCATCAAACAACGTTAGTTTTGATGTATACGATGCCATCGCTGATGGCGACGACATTCTTCTGGCCTATACAAGCGTTCTGTCGGATGTTCGCTACATTAAGTTCACCTATGGCACTGGCTGGGGCACTGAAACAATCCTTGAAGAAGGGATATCGCCTCAACTCGTCGTCTCGAAAACCCCGTCTGGAAGCATGATTATTGTTTGTGGTTGTACGTGGACGCCTGGGATCGCGCACCGGTGGCTGTACAAGAACTCTACGTGGACTACATTAGCCGATGTTTCAATCACGTCGACGAATCCGGCTTACTGCAGCGCTCCGGCCACGGTTGGCGGGTTATTCGTTATGCTTTTCTGTGACGATAGCACGTTCAGAGTCTATGTGTTCGCGTACGGCTTCAACGCGAAAACAGCCGTCGTTTCAAGTGGACTCTGAGGACCTAAGGAGGACGTCATAACCTTGGGCACTTTTGGCGACATAAACATTGAAGCGGATACTAATGTTGGGAATGGCCAAATTGACCTTTGCAAGTTTCAGTTCACAGGTCCAACAGGAACATACGCCGGCAGCATAACCGTTTATCTGTCCGCCGTGCTAAGTGCACCGAACAATAAAGTTGTTGTAGGCATCCATAACGTGGGTGACGGCTCAAAGGTTGCCAATAGCGCTGAAAAAAGGGATGCTGCCGTAGGGTGGAACACCCTGGAATTAATCGGTCAGGATGCTTCTGTGCATCGCGCAACATATCCTTTCTCGCTGATCAACAACAATTCCTATTGGCTTGTGTGGCATGGACCGAATGGCACTAATGGGAGAATGGCGGCTGGAGCAATTGTCGGTCAGCATGGCTGGAAGACAAGGACTTACGACGGAACTTTACCCGACCAAATAACACCTGAGGGGACAGAACAAACGCAATGCAGCATTTACTGCACTTACGCAACTTACACGCCTGAGAAATTCAGAGGATGGAAAGATTGGTGGCACAGCGATAAGTTGGCACAAGCCGTGAAGCGCGAATCCATATTCCCGAAACTAATACCCAAAGACAGGTTCCCGAAATGGAAACCCCGAAAAATTGATACTCCTCTACTTGCCTTGAAGATTTAGCACTCCACAATGAAAGGGACATTCGCCGAGACGGCGTAACCTGTTTCAACGGTGGCAGGGGTCAGTTTCGCCATTCACTAAAGGTTTTTACACCTGCATGTCATTGACATCAGTAACGCATGAGGTCGCAAGGAAAGAAGCACACATGGATGATGAAGGAACCGATATTAGGGACCGCTTGGGAAAGCTCGACTCTCTTTTACTTTGGGTCGCATCGTTGTCGAGTTTGGGTTTTTCGTTATTCATTGCCTATTTGAAAGTGCCATTGGTACCATACATCCCTATCTTCGTCTTGATAGGAATTTCAATCATAATTGGATATGTCAACGGCGCGATCCTTTCGAACTCGTTCACAGAACGTATAAGAGGATGGAATTATCTCCTCTTGGGCTTGTCATTCTACATACCATCAGCTATAGTAAAATTCGGAGAACCCTATTTTCTGACATTGTATTCCGATTTTTCAAAAGTCGTTCCATATCTTCAACTCCTGTTGGGCTTATTCATACCTCTCGCCTATGTTCTTTTGAACAAAAAATGGACAATTCCGAAAATTTACCGAAGCTTCAACATAGGTGTAGGGGAAGTGACTAACAAGATTTTGGCCCGCACCTTCTTTGCATCGATCTATTTGGGCGGCACGCTTTACATCCTGGCACTGGCTTTATACGAAATGAAGACGGATCCGTTATCGATAACGTTGTATACCCTTTTTTTCATCTTGTTCACAGACTTACTGGTCTCTGAAGAGATCAAGATCCGAACTCTTCGACGGCTGGAGAAGTATCAGCAATTTTTGACCTTTCAGAGCATCATTGACAAGAAGCTGCATAAAGTCTCCTTTGCTTTTATCGTAATAGGTGTAGTCGCATTTGTCGTTGTCTGGAGTTTCTCAGCTCTCGTACCATTATACCTGCTGATGCTGTCATTCTTGCTTGCCTTCAGTCTTCCAGTTTTGGGATTTGTTTTCTTGGCACTATTCGTTTACAAAGAAGACAGAGTTGAACTCAATGAACAGGCTCGAAAAGGCTTATCTGAGGAACAGTTGAGCGAGCTCAGGAATCTTGTGAGTAAAACAAGCAATCGTGACTCTACTGCTTACAGGGAGCCAGGCATCGGGTCCGATAACCAAGGAAGTGCAAGAAGGAAATTTGTAGGCAGGCATTTCTACGCCATCGCTTTTCTCGTGGGGATTCTTGTGACTTCAATTGCAGGGGGAGGGCTATTTGTGGCATACCAATATGGCACAAGTCACGTTGCTCGATCTGACCTGCAGGGTTTCGCAATCGCCCATAATTCCACTCAAAACATTCTCCCACGCTCGCTGTGCGTAAGAGTGGTTGTTTTTGCTGATAGACCCATACTGTATTTTAAATATGCATACGTAGCATACGAGAACGGTTCATATAACTTCATTTTTGTTTTTCCCTTCCAAGTGGTTCAGAACACTGGAATGAATGAAGCTGTACACTTCAACTCTACACCGTATGGGTCAGCCATCTGGACAACTCGCGAAATCAATAATGTAGCAAACGGTTCATGGAGTGACGATTACTTTGAGGCTGAATTCTTTATAGACAACACTTTCCAGTCAGGAACTCGAGGAGACTACACTTTCACTCTTCCTCTTATAGGAGGGGTCGGCGGGGTAAGTGATGTCATTACCCAGCTGCGGGACAGTCTCAATGTGATTTGGTACACACCAGATGCAGGCGTGGAGTTGGAGTTTATTGTTCCGTCTCGCCTTCACATCACTCAAGCTTATCCGCAGTCTTTTGCAGGCCCTGACACCTTGACCATAATTGGTAATCAAACGATCAACAAAGTCCGTTGGACAATGGCCTGGCCAAGTCAGCAATTCACGATCATTTGCCATGATAGCGACGAAGCCTCTTCCTATCAGGCTATACTATTCTTCGGCGGTATCTTCATTTCGATAGGTGCCGGCATAATGGTAAGATCAGCTTATGATGCCGCCAAAAAGAAATGCAGGCCAGATGAGTGAAACAATCCATCCCTTTCTTCTTTTGATTATGCCACGTGGCATAGGCTCTATGGTCTTCAAAAACAGCCTCCCATCACGACTGCGTGTTTCTTACAGAAAAGAGCAGTACTAATTGCTCTAAATGCCTGCAGGTGTTTTTGAGTTGCCAGGCTTTAGGCGAAAGGGCACACATGCGCGCTTCGTTCAAGTCGATCTTGTCCCAAGAAACGGCTCGCAAAAAGAAGATCTGCTCGCTTTCAGGCCGAGGCCTCTGCAAAACTTCGTTCGCAACAGGATGAACAGGCTTCGAAAATCAGCGGAGAGACGGCGTAATCTGTTTCAGCGGCGGTGGGCTGGACTTCGAACAAAGTTTCCACTCCTGTCAATTTGGACGACATAGCCCTTGGCTCTTAAGACCTGCAAGTACTCCTCTTCTTTTTCCATTGCTCGGCCGACCTCCTCATTGGTCGCCGTGATTGCAAGATTATGTTCTCTCCTGAACATTTCGCGTCGAAGGTTGTTGAGGTCTTCCTTGATTTTTTCCACGTCGACAGCAAGCCTGTCCCTTTGCTCCACGGCAATCTTCAGGGAAAGAACGGATCCGCATTTATGACACATCGTAGCCTCGAGGGGATTAGGCACCTTGCAGCGAGGGCAGAGTCTAATCCTCTCTTTTCCTTGTTCAATAGCCAAGCCGGCTTGCCTCAGTTTTGCAAGCTTCGTGTCTTTACCGGTTAAGTGCTCGTAACGGCTGGGCGTCGAGGATTTGGCTCCCCATCCGTAAACCTTTCGCATAAGTGGTTCAGTCAATTCGACAGCGTCGCTGGTCGCTGCGGTGTGCCGGAAGATGTATGGATAAACTCTTTTCTTTACCTTGGCTCTCACAGCGAGTCGTTTCAGCATTTGTCGCAGCCCGGCATAGGACAGGGGCTGGCCAGACTTCTCAAAATTAGGCCATAACGGAGCGCTTGGGTCATTTCTACAGTCATAGCTGTCGAGCCACTGGACCAAGTAGGCAAGGTTCCGAATGATGAATGCAGAACGAATTCCTGTCTTGCCTTCAAGGCTCAACTCGCCGTACTGCTCTTCAATAGTCACGTTGCCGACTTTCAGGCTGAGCAGCTCCCCCGGTCTCATTCCCGACTCGTCGAGGCAGCCGACTAACGCTTTGTCCCGCAGGTTCTTGGCAGCGCCCAGGATGCGCTGTTTTTCCTCGCCGGCAAGAAGGTCCGATGCTTTCACGGTTTCGCCAGGCTCCTTTATCTTGATTCCTTTGAAAATCGCTGGATACCCGTGCTCCTTTGGATCGTATGGTTCCTGCTGGGATCCCGACTTCTCGTGGAGGACCCAGCCGATGAACAGTCGAACAAAAACCTTGTAGTCTCGCTTCGTGCTGTCGCTGAGGTTGGAGTTTTCGAGTTCTGCCATTTCGTGTTGAAGATTTTCTTTTGTGAGGTCAGAGAAAGACTTCATCGATGGGCTCTTCTTCGATCTGCATTCCCTTTTCTCGTTGTCCTTGTCGTAAACGCTCAAAGAGAAATTCTTGAGAATGTTCAGATACTTCAGACAACGAGCAAGGCCTGTCCCCTGAGCCTGCTTATATTCTATGAATTCGAAAATGAGATCCTTGTTATCAGAGCTTATTTGCCCGCATTCCCTCACGTTTTGGGCAGCTCTTTTGAACAGCTTTGGAAAATCGTAGATATCCCTCACAACTTCCCCCCTCCAGAGCGTCTAAAGAGGATTGGTGGCGTTGGGGATTTAAACAGTTTGATGAGAGCCCCGGGCGGGCTTTGATCCCGCGACCTGCAACTTACGAGGCTGCCGCTCTACCTAGCTGAGCTACCGAGGCACAGCATACTAACTTTTCATAATTCATCTATTTAAACAAAATCAAACCTG